>Ga0335083_10004126_pt1 | contig 18587 bp, 16 predicted proteins | sample Lox_Sample_42_FD_206716 | JGI IMG/M metagenome (GOLD analysis project Ga0335083, IMG submission 206716) | Soil microbial communities from Loxahatchee National Wildlife Refuge, Florida, United States - Lox_Sample_4.2 | ecosystem: Environmental > Terrestrial > Soil > Wetlands | place: USA...
GGCTCGAGCCCGCGACCTCGGGTCGGTGGACGGAACTCGATTCCCACACCCTCGTCTTCCGGCCCACAGGCCTCGGCTTCGGGCTCGGCGGCATCGTGCGCGTGCAGCTCCCGGGAGAGTCGCTCGCCTGGCACGTGCCCGCGGGGTCGACCCTGCGGTTGCAGGAGCTCCTCGCCAGGCTCGGCTATCTTCCGGTGCGCTGGCGTGGGCCCGCCGATCCGCCGCCGACTCTCGCGTCCGAGGTGACCGACGCCGTCTCGGCGCCGCACGGCACCTTCTCCTGGCGCTATCCGCAGACACCTGTCTCGCTCCAGACGCTCTGGAAGCCGGGCAGCTGGAACGTCGTGACGGAGGGCGCCGTGATGCGCTTCGAGGATGCGCACGACATGGCCACCGACGGAGTCGCGGGCGAGCAGGTCTGGCGTGCGCTGATCCACGACGACCTGGCGGGCCGGCGGTCCGAGGCGGGCTACAACTACGTCTTCGTGCACGAGGACCTGCCCCAGTCGCTCAGCCTCTGGCACGACGGCCGTGTGATCCTCACCTCCCCCGGCAACACCGGCATCGCGTCGGCGCCGACCGCGCAGGGAACGTGGCCCGTCTTCGAGCACATCCCGGTCGGGACCATGAGCGGCACGAACCCCGACGGGACGCACTACCACGATCCCGGGATCCGCTGGATCAGCTACTTCCACGGCGGCGACGCGCTCCACGAGTTCCCGCGTGCCTCGTTCGGGACTCCGCAGAGCCTCGGCTGCGTCGAGCTCCCGGAAGCCGCGGCGTCGCAGGTCTGGCCCTACACGCCGATCGGGACACTGGTCACCATCGAGTCATGACCGAGCCGATCGCAGACCTTCGAGCCGTCGTCGCCGCGACTGCGCCCGCTCCGCCGGAGATGACCGAGTATCTGGACAAGGTCCGCGACCGGGCATATGCCGTCACCGACCGGGACATCGAGGAGCTGAAAGAGGCGGGCCTCTCGGAGGACGCGATCTTCGAGCAGACGGTGGCAGTCGCCATCGCCGAGGGGCTGCGCAGGCTCGATCTCGCCAACGAGGTCATCCGATGAGGCTCGCAGTCGTCGACCAGGGTCATGCGCCGCCCGAGGCCGCGATGCTGGAGGTCATCCGTGAGCGCACCGGCACCGAGCCGCTCGGCGTGATCAAGACGCTGCTCTACCGCCCCGAGCTCTTCGGCGAGCCGTTCTCGGAGGCGCTCGACGTCGCGATGCGCGGGCCGTCCGAATGGAGCCCCGGCGAGCGCGAGCTGTTCGCAGGCTTCACGTCGCTGCTGCGCCAGTGCCCGTTCTGAGCGGGCTCTCACGGCGCGGTCGCGTCGTACGCACTCGGTGAGGAGGTCTGGAACGCGGTCGTCGCGGACTGGCGGACGGCTCCGCTACGGCCCGAGCTGCGGGCTGCGTTCGCCTTCATCGAGGTGCTCACTCAGCGACCCGACGAGCTGAGCGAGGCGGACGCCGAGGCCGCCTATGCCGCCGGGGTCTCGCGCGAGGCTCTGCGCGACGCCGCGACCGTCTGCGCGTTCTTCAGCATGATCACGCGACTCGCCGACTCCCTCGGTTGGGACGTGCCGAGCTGGGACCGGACGATCGTGCGCGCCCCGGCGATGCTCGAGGGCGGCTACTCGTTCGCCGCGATGCGACAGCGCTAGCGCGTCATCCCCACGACGCCTCGCTCGCCGGCCTCAGCGCCGTTTCGAGGATCCGCAGGTGTCGAGGGCGCTCGAGGACGAACACGACCACCTCGGCCACGTCCTCGGCGCTCATCATCCCGGCCAGGGCGGCGCGCGTCCGCCCGCGTCCCTCCTCGAGCGCGAAGTCGGTCGCGACGCCGCCGGGACAGACGTTCGTGCAGCGGATGCCCCGGTCTCGAAGCTCGTGGTCGAGTGCGCGCGTCAGCCCGACCTGCCCGAACTTCGACGCGCAGTAGACCGCTTCGTAGGGAAGGCCGCGGCGTCCGGCCTCCGATGCCAGCGTGACCACGTCTCCTTCGCGCCCGAGCATGTGGGGCAGCGCGGCCCGGACGGCGTAGGCGGTGCCCTTGAGGTTGACGTCGAGCATCTCGTCGAGGTGCTCGCGCGAGAGCTCGAGGAACGGCCCGTAGGCGCCCACGCCCGCGTTCGGTACGACGATGTCGATCCCGCCGAATCGCTCGGCGGTCGCGTCGCAGAGCTCGACCAGGGCGTCGAGGTCGCGGACGTCGCAGGGACGAGAGACGACGCGGTCGAGCCCGAGGTCGCTGCCGCCGCGGGACGCGAGGCCGAGGTTGCAGCCACGCTCGTGGAGCATGCGCGCGACCGCGGCGCCGATGCCGCGGCTCGCTCCCGTGATCACTGCGGTCTTTCCGTTCAGGTCGGTCAAGGCTCCTCCAGGGGTCTGAGGGTCGGGTAGAGCCGGCGAAAACGCCGATAGCCCTGCTCGTAGTCCCACTCCGGCTCGATTCGACCCCGGGGCCGGACGCAGCGGGCGACAGCATCGTCGGCGTCCGAGAAGGCGCCTGCGCGAACGCCGGCGAGCAGCGCCGCTCCGAACGCGGATCCCTCCTCGGTCTCGGTCGTCTCGAGCGGGAGGCCGAGCACGGAGGCGACGATCCGGAGCCAGAGCTCGCTCCGGGCGCCGCCGCCCGAGACGCGGGCGCTCTCGGGCCGGGCACCGAGCTCGCGGAGCAGCTCGAGCGAGTCGCGTAGCCCGTAGGCGACGCCCTCCAGCATCGCCCGCCAGAGCGCGCCGCGGTCGTGGCGGACGGAGAGACCGACGAAGGCGCCGCGTGCATCGGGGTCGGGGTGGGGCGTCCGCTCGCCTGCGAGGTACGGCGCGAAGAGAAGACCCTCGGTCCCGGGGGGCCACTTTGCGGCCTCCGCTTCGAGGTCGACGAGGTCGGCAGCGAGGACGTTCCGCAGCCAGGCAGCCGAGCCGGCTGCGCTCAGCATCACGCCCATCGCGTGCCAGGTGTCGGGCACTGCGTGGCAGAAGGCGTGCAGCCGGCCTTCCCTGTCGTGTTCGTAGCTCGGGAGCGCAGCGAACGCGACGCCGGACGTGCCGAGGACGACCGAGACTGGCCCGGGGCGAGCGATCCCGACGCCGAGTGCCGCCGCAGCCTGGTCGCCGGCTCCCGCGATCTCGGTGGACTCGTGGGCGGGCGGGAGCCACTCGAGAGGGACCTCGAGCGCCGCACAGACCTCTTCCGACCAGCAGCGCCGGCGGACGTCGAAGAGGAGCGTGCCCGAGGCATCCGCAGCGTCGACGGCGAGCTCCCCGGTCAGGCGGAGCCGCACATAGTCCTTCGGCAACAGCACGTGGCGGATCCGGCCGTAGAGCTCGGGCTCGTGCCGGCGCAGCCAGAGCAGCTTCGGGGCAGTGAATCCGGTCAGCGCGCGATTTCCGGTCAGCTCGAGGAGCCGGCCCAGGCCGACGCGCTCCTCGATCTCTGCGCACTCGGCGGCGGTGCGCTGGTCGTTCCACAGGATTGCGGGACGCAGGACGCGCTGCTCGGCGTCGAGCACGACGAGCCCGTGCATCTGCCCCGACAGACCGACCGGCCCGGCGGGAAGGCGGCCGAGGACGTCCGTCGCCGCCCGCCACCAGTCTTCCGGCTCCTCCTCCGACCACCCCGGCCGTGGCCGCGCGAGCGGATAGTCCGCACTCGCAGTGGCGAGCACGCGGCCCGTCTCGTCGATCGCAACGCCCTTGGCCGAGGTGGTGCCGACGTCCAGGCCGACGAGGGGCACTATGCGCCGAGCGCGGCGTACACGAGCTCGTAGGCGCGGACGGCGTCCTTCGCCTGCTGCGCCCGCCGCAGCTCCGCCTCGTCGATCTTCGAGGCGATCCCGTCGATGAAGCGCCACTGCAGCACCGAGCGCTTCACGGCGCCGACGGCGTCCTCGGTGTAGGGGTAGAGGTCGAAGCCGAGCCGCTCGCCGTTGTCGCCGTAGCCGGCCCGGCGCAGCTCGAGCGCGAGCTCGAGGGTCTCCATGAAGGCGGTCGCGCCGACCATGTTGTCGTCGTCGAACGTGCCCCACCCGGAGTTCGCGTGCTGATGGCCGAGCAGGCCCTCGGCTGCGAGAAGCGCCGCGTACTCCGCGAGGTTCTCCCCGTTCATGATCAGGTGCTGCCAGTCCATGTTGACCTTGACGTTCGAGATCCCACGGGCGCGCAGGGTGTGGATGACGTGCAGCGTCATGCCGACGTTGCGCATGAAAATCTTCATCGCGGGCTCGGAGTTCTTGTGCTCGAGGAACACGGTGACCCCGCGCGCGGCGCCGTGGGCGGCGGCCTCGGCGACACCGTCCACGAAGCGTGCCCACGAGTCGGCGTAGGGCGTCTGGAACGGGTAGTTGTACCCCTCGATCCCCGGCCAGATGATCATCTGCGCGCCGACGTCGGCCGCGAGGTCGATCGCCTCCCGCGTCAGCCGCAGCGCTTCCGCCCGGGTCGCGTCGTCGGGCGAGCAGAACCCGCCCTTGCCGAAGCGCGGGTCGAGATGGAGGCCGCTTGCGATGCAGTAGATGCCGTGCCCGTCGAGCGCATCGCGGACCGCGTCGAGATTCTCGTTCGAGAGCTCCTGCGGATAGTGGAACTCGTAGTCGTCGATCAGCCCGCCGAGCCCTTCGACCGCCGTCCGGATCTTCTCGACGGTCGAGACGCCTGCGAGCTCGGGCTTGTATCCGCCCGGATTGAAGCGCGTCGCCATGCCCCCGAACGCCCAGATTCCGAGACTCGTCTTCACGAGCTGACCCTATCGGGTCATTGTCCTAGGTAATCGTTCTTTCGCCTTCTCGCCTGCAAATCGAGGCGATACGATTGCGCGGTGATCGAGTTTCACCTCGACCCGCAGTCCGGCGTCGCGACCTACCTGCAGATCGTCCGTCAGGTCAAGGACGCGCTCCGGCTGGGCACGCTCGACGTCGGCGACCAGCTGCCGACGGTGCGAGAGGTCGTCGCGGACCTCGCCGTCAACCCGAACACCGTCGCCAAGGCCTATCGCGACCTCGAGCGCGAGGGCCTGGTCGTCGCGCGGCAAGGCCGCGGCACCTTCATCGCCAGCACGCTCGCTCCCGCCTCGCTGCAGCATCACGCCGAGCTGCGCCAGGAGCTCGAGCGCTGGCTCGCATCTGCTTGGCGCGCCGGTCTCGATGAAGAAAGCATTCGCGCGCTCGTCTCCACCACACTTCGGGAGTCTCTGGCCCGCCGCGTGGCATGAGCCCTCCGCCGCTCGTCGCGCACGGCCTGGGCAAGCGTTTTCGCCGCGAGTGGGCCTTACGCGAACTGACGCTCACCATCCCGACGGGGGCGGTCGTCGGACTGGCGGGACCGAACGCCGCGGGAAAGTCGACGCTCCTCTCGCTGGCGGCCGGCATGCTCGCGCCGAGCGAGGGCTCGATCGCCGTGCTCGGGCACGATCCGCGCGGAACACCGGAGGTCCTCGCCGAGATCGGGTACGTGGCGCAGGGGGCACCGCTCTACCGCTCCTTCCGCGTCTCGGACACGATCGAGTACGCGCGCCGCACGAACTCGCGGTGGGACGGCGAGATCGCCGTGGAGCTGCTGACGCACATCGACTCCCGCACCAAGGTCGGGGCGCTCTCGGCAGGCGAGCGAGCGCGGCTCGCGCTCGCGCTCGCGCTGGGCAAGCGGCCGCGGCTCGTCCTGCTCGACGAGCCTTTTGCGAGCCTCGACCCGCTCGCAGGCCGCGAGCTCCTGCAGTTGCTGATGGACGGCGTTGCGGAGCTCGGTGCCACCGTGATCGTCGCGTCGCACGTCGTCTCGGACATCCAGCGCGTCTGCGACCACATCGTGCTTCTGAGCAGCGGGTGCGTCCGCCTCGAGGGAAACGTCGAGCAGCTGCTCGAGTCTCACCGGCTGCTGACCGGTCCGCGACGGCCGCTCGGCTCGATCCGCGGCGTGCGCGAGGTCGTCCGTGAGCGGCACAGCGGCCGTCAGCTGACCCTGCTCGCCATCACCGACGGCCCGATCGTCGACCCCTCCTGGACGGTCGATCCCGTCAGCCTCGAGGAGCTCCTGCTCGCCTACATGGCACCCGAGCGGCTGCCCACGCCGCAAGCGACGGAAAGGGTCCCGTTGCGATGGCATGGGTGACCTGGCGGCAGCACGGATCGCAGGCCTTCGGCGCCCTCGGCCTACTCGCCGCGCTCGTCGTGGCGGCGGTCCTGACGCATCTGCCGATCGCGTCGGCGTTCGACCACGACTCGCTGTCGGCCTGTCTCCCGCCTGCGGCGCGAACCGGCTGCGACATCATCGTGCCCCACTTCGAGGGGCAGTTCGGCGGGCTCGTCACTGCCACGCGCGTCCTGGCGGTGCTCCCGCTGCTCGCGGGCCTCTTCGTCGGCGCCCCGCTGATCGCCCGCGAGCTCGAGTTCGGCACCTATCGCTTTGCCTGGACGCAGGGCGTCAGCCGTCGCGGCTGGCTGCTCTCGAAGACGTTGCTGCTCGCCGGCGGGACCGTCCTCGCGGCGGGAGCCGCGAGCCTCGTGGTCATGTGGTGGCGCTCCCCGTTCGACATGCTCGAAGGACGGATCGGTCCGAGCGGCTTCGACGTCGAGGGCATCGTCGTGCCGGCGTACGCGCTCTTCGCGCTCGCGCTCGGCGTGCTCGCAGGGCTCCTCTTCCGGCGGACGGTCGCCGCGATGACGGCGACCCTCGTCGCCTTCGGCGCGACGCGCTTTCTCGTCTCCGGCTTCCTCCGGCCGCACTTCATGGCGCCGCTGCACCGCGTGATCGCCGCGTCGGCCACGAGCGGGATGCCCGGCGACTGGGTGCTGAGCAACACGCTCGTGGACGGTGGCGGCCGCCAGGTCAGCGCCGCCAGCGAGGAGCTCGCCGTCCTCCACGCTCAGCAGGCCGGGATCGATCCCCACACCTACATCCTCACGCTCGGCTGGAAGCGGATCATCTCCTACCAGCCGGCCGGCCGGTTCTGGACCTTCCAGTTCCTGGAGGCAGGGCTCTTCGTGGGGCTCGCCGTCGCGCTCGTTCTCGTCTCACTCTGGCTCGTTCGCCGAACGCCGGCATGACGGAGCGCCTCGACCGCGGCGACCTGCTCCGCCTGGCCGCCGGCGCCGCAGCCGTCGGCGTCGTCCCGAGGGAGCTCAGCGAGGCGCTCTCGCACGCGTTCCCGCAGCGGCACCCGCGCTGGCGGTTCGTGTTCGTCAACCACGCGCTGACCAACCCGTTCTTCGTGCCCGCGATGAACGGGAGTCACGACGCCGCGTCGCTGCTGGGCGTGGACGTGAAGTGGGCGGGCTCGACCAGCAGCGACGTCGGCCAGATGGTGAAGGCGATGCGACACGCCGTCGCCGCGAAGGCCGACGGGATCGCGGTCTCGATCATCGACCCCACCGCGTTCAACAACCCGACCCGGCTCGCGCTCTCGCACGGGATCCCGGTCGTCTCGTACAACGCGGACGGCGGCAAGCAGAACAAGCGGCTCGCCTACGTGGGCCAGGACAACTACCAGTCCGGGCTCGAGCTCGGTTCCCGCGTCGTCCACCTCTGCTCGAGCGGCGACGTGTATTTCTTCATCGCGACCCCGGGCCAGGAGAACATCCAGCCGCGGATCGACGGCGCCCTCGACGCGATCCGCGACTCGGGCAAGCCGATCCGAACCCACGTCGTCTCCTCCGGCGTCGACGTCGGCCACGAGCGCAGCAAGATCGAGGCGACCTACAAGGCCCACAAGGACCTCCAGGGGCTGTTCGCCGTCGACGCCGGCTCGACCGCCGGCGTCGCCGCGGTGATGCGCAAGTACCGGCTGCACAAGCGGGGCGTCCGCGCGGGCGGCTACGACCTCCTGCCCGTCACGCTCCAGGCCATCCACGACCGGCATCTCGACTTTGCGATCGACCAGCAGCCGTACCTGCAAGGCTTCCTCCCGGTGCTCCAGATGTTCCTCTACCGCTACAGCGGACGGCTCGTCGCACCGGCGGACACGAACACCGGCCTCAACTTCGTCACGCGCGAGAACGTGGGCCGCTATCTGACGACCAAGAGCCGCTTCGAGGGAAGCTCGAGCCGCGACCGGTATCCGGTCCGCTAGCCGTTCGTCACGACTCTTGCACTATTCCCATAGGGGAGTAGTATTGCCGTGCCGATCGACCGGAGCCGGGCCACGGTGGATGCGGGAGTCCTCTGTGCCAGCGACGGAGCGGCGAATCCAGGAGGCGCCGCACGGCGCTCTCGACGTGCAAAGCCAATGGCACTAAGGAGGGCAAAGAGGGTGAAGGGATTCGGTAGGAAGGGTCTGATCCTCGTGCTCGGGGTCGCGATCGCCGCACTGGCAGTCTCGGCGGGCGCGGTAGCGAGCACCAAGAAGAAGACGGCCAACGTGCAGGTCTGCGTCCTGCTGCCTGACACGCAGTCGTCAGTCCGCTGGCAGCAGTTCGACAAGCCGCTGTTGACAGCTGCGTTCAAGAAGGCCGGCGTGTCGGCGCTGATCACCAACGCGCTCGGCAGCGCGACGACACAGAAATCGCAGGCGCAGACGTGCCTGGCCGACGGGGCGACGGTCGTGATCGAGACGGCTCTCGACCCAGGCTCGGCGGCTTCGATCGAGAAGCTCTTCACGTCGAAGGGCGGCAAGGCGATCGACTACGACCGCCAGGTGGTCGGCGGCACGGCCTCGGTCTACGACACGTTCGACGGCAAGCTCGTCGGGAAGGCGCAGGCCAAGGGCGTCGTCGACGCGATGAAGGCGAAGCACACCTACAAGAAGAGCAGCAAGGTCGCCGAGCTCTGGGGCAGTCAGACCGACCAGAACGCGTTCTGGTTCAAGAGCGGAAACGACGCCGTGCTCAACCCGCTCTTCAAGAAGCACAAGCTGGCGAAGGGGCCGCAGAAGTTCGTGCCCGACTGGGATGCGAACAACGCGGCGACCATCTACAAGTCGATGCTCTCCAAGACCAACAACAAGATCAAGGCAGTGATCGCCGCGAACGACAACATCGCAGGCGCGGTGGTCGCCGACGAGAAGGCCGCCCACCTCAAGCCGGTCCCGCTGTCCGGCCAGGACGCGACGGCGCAGGGCATCCAGAACATCATCTCCGGCTACCAGACCGGCACCGTCTACAAGAAGGTGTCGCTGGAGGCGAACGCCGCGGCAGCCGCCGCGATCGCGCTCCTCAACCACAAGAAGCCGAAGACGAACGGGTTCCGGCTGAACGGCAAGAAGAAGGAGCCGACGCTGACCCTCAAAGTCCAGTGGATCACGAAGAAGAACTACACGACGCTCTTCAAGCAGAAGTGGCTGTCGAAGAGCGAAGTGTGCGTCGGTCAGTTCGCGAAGTACTGCAAGTAATTCGTTCACTGTGAGATGGTGGGGGCGCCCGGACCGGGCGCCCCCACCGCGCTCTTCTCGCCCCGGAGCCGTCATCGATGAGCGACACGCCACTTCTCCAGCTGCGCAACATCACCAAGACGTTCGGCTCGGTGCAGGCGCTCGACGACGTCGACTTCGAGGTCCGCGCCGGCGAGGTGATGGCGCTGGTCGGCGACAACGGAGCGGGCAAGTCGACGCTCGTCAAGTGCGTCGCCGGCACCCACTCGGCCGACAGCGGTCAGATCCTCTTCGAGGGCCGTGAGGTGCACATCCACGGGCCGAAGGACGCAGCCAAGCTCGGGATCGAGGTCGTCTACCAGGATCTCGCGCTCTGCGACAACCTCGACGTCGTCCAGAACATGTACCTGGGCCGCGAGGTGAACCGGGCTCAGATTCTGTCGGAGGCTCCGATGGAGCAGCACACGGCCGAGACACTCAAGTCTCTGGCGGTGACGACGATCAGGTCGGTCCGCCAGACGGTGGCGACCCTCTCGGGCGGGCAGCGCCAGTCCGTGGCCGTCGCCCGCGCGGTGATGTGGAACTCGAAGCTCGTCGTCCTCGACGAGCCGACCGCGGCACTCGGCGTCGCGCAGACCGAGCAGGTGCTCGAGCTCGTGCGGCGGCTCGGCAGCCAGGGCCTCGGCGTGATGCTCATCTCCCACAACCTCCACGACGTCTTCGAGACCGCCGACCGGATCACGGTGCTCCGGCTCGGACGGAACGTCGGCGTCTTCGAGCGCCGCGAGACGACGCAGCAGGCGGTCGTCGAGGCGATCACCGCCGGCGTGCCCACGAAGGTCTCCGGGATCCCGTCCGCCGCGGGCGCAGGAGCGGGTACGTGAGCTCCGCGGAGGTCGTCGGCGCGGACAAGGCGCCGCCGCCGCCGCTCGAGGAGGAGCAGCTTCCCGGGGGACTCCGCGGCGCTCGGGAGCGCATGTGGCTGAACGTGCGCACCGGCAATCTCGGGCCGATTCCGATCATCCTCGGCGAGCTCGCCGTCGTCATCTTCTTCGCCTTCACCGCGACGAACTTCTTCACGTCGGTCAACTTCGTCAACCTGATCACGGAGACGGCGGGCACGGCGCTGCTCGCGTACGGCGTCGTCTTCGTGCTCCTGCTGGGCGAGATCGACCTCTCGATCGGCTACGTCGCCGGCATCGGTGCGCTGATCGTCGCCGAGCTCCAGCTCCCGGGCAGAAGCCTGCAGATGAACGGCCTCCTCGCGATGCTCGTCGCAGTCGCCGTTTGTGCCGTGATCGGCGGCGTGCAGGGCTCGATCGTCGCGTTCGTCGGCGTTCCCTCGTTCGTGGTCACGCTCGGCGGCTTTCTGATCTTCGAGGGCGTGATCCTGAACACGCTGCAGCAGCGCGGCTCGATCGTCATCCAGGACCGCTGGATCAACTACACCGACGCCTACATCTTCTCTTCGGCGGCCGGCTGGTTGATCGCGGCGATCTTCACCGTGCTCTATCCACTCAGCGTCCTGTACAAGAAGATCGTCGCCCGCGGCACGCACATCGCCCAGCAGAGCTGGACGTCGGCCATCCTGAAGACGATCGGCATCGCCATCGCGGCGTTCGGGACGGTCGCCGTGTGCAACCACGGCAAGATCATCGAGACGCCCGAGGGCCTGCCGCTCGCCGGCGTGATCATGGCCTTCTTCTTCGTGGTTCTGACGTTCCTCGCCAAGTGGACGACGTTCGGCCGCCACGTGTACGCGGTCGGCGGGAGCGCCGAGGCGGCGCGGCGCGCCGGCATCAACGTCCCGCGCATCCGGGTCATCGTCTTCGCGCTCTCGGGCGCGATGGCTGCCATCGGCGGGATCGTCTTCGCCGCGCAGGTCAACTCCGTCGGGCTGACGTTTCCACCGGGGAACCTGCTTCTGAACGCGATCGCCTCTGCGGTGATCGGCGGGGTCAGCCTCTTCGGGGGACGAGGCGAGGTGCGCGGCGCGCTGCTCGGCGCGATCCTGATCGGGACGCTGCAGAACGGCCTCCTCCTGCTGAACATCTCGAACGGCTGGATCTACATCGTGACGGGGTTCGTCCTGCTCGGCGCGGTCACGCTGGACACCGTCGCAGTACGGCTGCAGGCGCGCTCGGGCCGCTAGCGGTAGCCGCGGAGCTTGCGCAGGACGAGCGCGGCGACGCGCTCGCCGAGCCTGCGGCCGGCCGTCACGTCCGACGGGACGTCGATCCCGTCGGCGATCGGAGCCGTTGACGCGTCGCGCGTCTGGTCGGCGTACGAGCGGCCGGTGAGCGCAGCCAGCACCCTGCCGGCCGCATATGCGAATGCGCTCCCCTCGGCGACGCCGCCGGGCGAAGGCGGCGTGGCCGTCGGCGGCGACCACGCGGCGCCGTCGACCCAGCGCCCGTGCGACAGCACTTCGACCTTCCCGCCGCGAAGCTCGACCAGGCCCGGGACGAGCGGCATGCCGTCGGCGAAATTGGCGTTCGGCGCGTGCTTGTCGCTCGACTGACCCTCGAACGCGGTGAAGCGGATCATCGAGATCGGCCGGGCTGCAAGATATGCGCGCTTCGCTCCCCAGGTCGCTACCGCAGCGTCGTTGAGCGCGGCATCGACGCCGAGGTAGAGCCGGACGTCCTCGGCCAGATTCCCGGTCGCCTCGTGGGCGGCGAGCGAGTTCCAGCTCAGCGGCGACCACGCTCGCGGCGCGGGGCCGCTTGCGGAGGTCGCCCGCAGGACGGCTATCTCCGCGCGCCTGTACGCGGCGCTCGACGGATCCTGCAGCGGCGATGGGCCTGGGTCGATCGGAAGGCCGCGGCGCGAACGCGGCAACGCGAAGCTGCGAACGCGTCCCCACTCCGCGCCGACGAAGCTCTGGACGTCGGTCGGCGCCGCCGTGAGGCTGTGTGGCTGGATCGTCCCGAGCGCGAGCGGCTGCCAGAGCGACGCGTTCTGCACCGTGGAGCCGGCTGCGTGGACGATCAGGGGCTGGTTGCTCGACACGAAGGTCGGGTCGGCGTAGTGCAGCGACTCGTTCGAGCCGTCATGCCGGTCGGCGGCGATCGCGGCCGTGGCGACCCTGTTGCCGAGCGCTGCCGGCGAGCTGCCGTCTCTCGCGATGAAGTCGGGTGAGTAGCAGAGTGCGCGCAGCCGGCTCGACAGCAGCGCGAAGGTTCGGCTCAGGTTCGAGTTGAAGGACGCCTGCCAGAGCAGCACCCTGTAGGCCGCATAGCTCACTGCAGCGTTCGTCCTGCTCGCCTTCCAAGCGCCCCACATCGCCGAGGAGACGTCGAAGAGATCGCGCGCCTGCACCGGCTCGCTCGCAGCTCCCGACCGCAGCGCGTCGACTGCCGTCTCGTCCCAGACGGTCGCAATCGAGCGGCCGCTCGTCGACGGCGTGCAGGACGCGAGGCGGTACGAGGTGGGCGCCGGCGCTTCCGGGGCATGACTCGGCGGAACCCTGACGTCGACGATCCGGTCGGCGCGCACGTCGCGCAGAACGCTCTCGCCGCCCCACGGATAGCGGACGGTGAGCCGCGCGGCCCCCGTCGCTCCCCCGAGGCCGAAGTGGACACGTCCGTCCTCGGAGGACAGGTAGCTGCTGCCCGACCGAACCTCCTGCGAGAGCGTCCGGCCGTTCTCGAGCGTGAGCGTCACGACCGCACCCGGGGCGAAGCGGGAGAGCTTCACGTCCAGCCAATGGCCCACGGGCCCCGTCGGCTTCAGCAGCAGGAGCTTGCCGCCGATCGAGTTGACCGCGATCTCCATCCGGCCGTCGTTGTCGACGTCGGCCGCCGCGAGCCCGCGCCCGTTCACGCGCAGCCCGCTCGGCACGACTCCCGGAGCCGTGCCGTACGAGGCGCCGCTCTTCCCCGAGAGCGGTGCGATCACCTTCACCTGTCCCGCGTCCTTCTGCAGGCTCGTGACCGGGATGCCGCCGGTCGCGAGTACGAGGTCGGAGCTCCCCGAGTTCCTCAGGTCGACGAACGAGTCGCCCCAGCCCACGAAGTCGGCTCCGAGCGCCGGGTCGAAGTCCGGGCGGGCATTCGAGAACGAGGACGCGGTCGTACTGGCGAACGCAGCCGACGGCTCGTGCCGCGAGTTGGTGACGAACAGGTCGACCGGACCGCCTGCCGCGCCGTTCACGGCGATCCCCATCCCGGCGTACGGGTCGGCCACTCCGGAGGCCGCGGCGCGGTTCTCGAAGCGGAAGCCGAGCCCGGCCGGGTCGGCCTTCGCTCCGCCCGGCCACGGCACGTTGACGTAGAGCTGGTTCGGATCCTCGTCGTTCGCGACGTAGAGGTCGGGACGGCCGTCGCCGTTCACGTCGAGGAAGGTCGCGCCGAGACCGTGTGAGAAGCCGGACGCCTCGAGGCCCGCCTGGACGCCGACCTCGCGGAAGCGCGCTCGGCCGTTCGCACCGTTCCCCTCGTTCAGGTAGAGGAGGTCGCGGACTCCGACGAGGTTGGTCGGGAAGCCCGCCAGCGAGTTCGGCACCGAGTCGTAGGGGCGTGTGTAGCCGGCCACGAAGACGTCGGGGCGGCCGTCGCCGTTCACGTCTGCGACGGCGACTCCGGTGTACCAGCCTGCCGCGGTCATCCCCGCCGCCCGGGCCCCCTCGCTGAAGGTGCCGTTGCCGTTGTTCCAGAGCAGCTTGATCCCGTTCGTCGTCGTCACGATCAGATCGGGTCGGCCGTCACCGTTCAGATCTGCGGCGGCGCAGCCGTCGCCCTGCACCTGGAGCCCCGCGTGCGCTCTCGCGGTGACGTTGTGGAAGTGGCCGTGCACGTTCTCGAACAGCTGCGTGCGCGGCAGGCCGCCGTGCGCCTCCCAGCGCGAGGCGTCGGAGCTCGCGTACGAGTTGACTGCGAACAGGTCCTGCCAGCCGTCGCCGTTGTAGTCGAGCCAGCAGACGCCGCCGCCCATCATCGCCGTGTAGTCGTTCGAGACCCCGTAGCGGAACGAGCCCTGGCGGAAGTCGAGGCCGACTGCGGGAGCGACGTTCGTCAGCCGGACGCCGCGCAGCGCCGGGCTCGTCGGCGCCGCCTCGACCGGCACCGAGCGCACGGCGCCGGGAAGCGCCCACTGTCCGCCGGCGGTCTGATGCAGGTGGTACGTGAGCCCGGCTCGCTGCACCGTCGCCGTCGGCGGGCCCTGCTCCACGCCTTGGACGAGCCAGATCCGCAGCGGGCCGGCCCTCGCAGACGGCCTCGCGCTGAGCAGGTCGTGGGCGATCAGCTGAGCCGTGTGAAGGTCGAGCTTCGTCTGGACGCCCTGTCCCGGCAGGATCGTGATCGGCGGAAGCTTCCCCGGCGGGAGCGTGGGCGAGGCACTCGCGACCGCGGGCGCGTTGCCGATCACCATCGCCACCGCACCGGCCGCCACGGCTGCCGAGGCGATGCCGATCACGAGCCTACGGTCGAGCGGCCTCGGGACGAGTCGCAGCAACGGCAGCGCGAGGCAGACGAGGGCGAGCGAGCCGAGCAGCGCCACCTTGGCCGCGTATTCGGTGATCGTCGGCGCGATCAGCACTCCTGCGAGCAAACCGAGCGAGACCGCGTAGACGAGCCGGCCCGTCGGCGAGCGCGGCGCCGTCTTCGGGTCGGTGATCATGAAGAAGAGGAAGACGAGCACCTCGGGTGAGGTGATGAGCACCCACCAGAGCTGGACGCCCGAGATCGGGCCGAGGTGCCAGCGGGCGACCATCGTGTGCCCCGCGAGCGCGAGGACGCCGATCGCCACGGCGAACGAGGCCCAGAAGCCGAGCGCCACCCGCAGCAGCTTCAGCCTCCGGAGGATGAGGAAGCCGCCGGCGACGATGATCGCCAGCGCGACCGCGAGCCAGGCCGACATCGGACCCCACCAGAAGTCGAGCGGCGCCGCGCGAGTCCGGCCGAGCAGGAGGAAGCAGAGGACGAGGCCGATGTTCGACGGGTTGAAGATGTGCTCGCCGCGCCAGCGGATCACGTGCTTCGAGAGCAGCGAGACCGCCGCGGTCCCGACGTAGATCCACCAGCCCCGCAGGCTCCACCAGTCGCCGTGCACCGTGCCGGGAACGCGCAGGACGAAGGCGACGCCGTTGCCGGTCAGCGTTGCGCTCGCCGGCCAGAGGATGACGTGCTGCTGGCGCATGGCGATCCCGACCTCGAGCACGGCGCACGTGCCGATCGCGAGGAGGATCTGCGCGATCGAGAGCTCGAAGTGGAAGCCGATCTGCCCGATGACCTGCAGCGAGATGATCACTGCGGCCAGATGGAGGCGCGGGTCGGCGAGCTTCGGCAGCAGCACCGGGTACGGCCTGCCGCGGATCGTGAACGTCGGCCCCGAAGGCGCCGGTGCGGCATGCGCGCTCATACGCCCGCTCCATGCTAGTCCCCTAGGGAAATATTGAAAATGGGGCTGGAACGGTTACAGCGAGACGGGCGCGCCGGTCGTCGCCGAGCGGTGCAGCGCCTCGAGTGCCCGCGCCTGCCCGAGGGCGTCCTCCCGCCCGAGCAGTAGCTCGGCTTCGCCGCGAATCGCGTCGCTCAGGTTCTCGAGCTCGAGGCGGTACGAGTCCTCCCGCTCGAGCTCGATCCGCTCGACGCCGTCGCGGCGGCGCAGCTCGATCACCGGGACGTTGCAGTGCCAGGGGTCGTCGAGGAAGAGCGAGCCCTCGCTGCCGATCGCCTCCAGCTCGTCGCGCTCGGCCAGCGCGGTGGCGCAGTCGAAGGTGGCGAGGACGTCACCGGGGAAGCGCAGCGTCCCGTTGAAGACCCAGTCGGTGCCCGACGGCCCGTACCACGCCTCGCCCCAGACCCGCTCCGGCTCGCCGCCGAGCAGCCGCGAGCCCGAGACGTTGTAACAGCCGACGTCCATCAGGGCTCCGCCCTCGACGTCGGTGCGGAGGCGGATGTTCTCGGGGTCGTACAGGCCGTAGGAGAAGGCGGAGCGGATCAGCCTCAGCTCACCGATCGCGCCGTCGCGGACGAGCTCGGCGAGCTTCGCGGTCTGCGGGTTGTGGCGGTACATGAACGCCTCGCTCAGCAGGCGGCCGTTCCGCTCGGCGGCGTCGAAGGCGGCGTCGACCTCCTCCGGATGGCGCGTGAACGGCTTCTCGCAGAGCACGTGCTTGCCTGCGTCGAGCGCCTTGATCGACCACTCCGCGTGCAGCGTGTTCGGGAGCGAGATGTAGACGGCCTCGATCTCCGGATCGGCGAGGAGCTCCTCGTACGAGCCGTACGCCCGCGGGATCTCCCACTCGCGTGCGTACGCCTCGGCCCGGGCCCGGTCTCGGCTCGCGACCGCAACGAGCTCGACCTTGTCGGACTCGTGCGCCCCTGGAATCACCTTCCGGTTGATGTCCGCGGTGGAGACAATGCCCCACTTAACTAGGGAACCCACACGCGTACTATCCCGCACGTGGCGAGGATCGGCGTCGGGATGCTCGGCTACGCGTTCATGGGCATGGCCCATTCGAACGCGTTGCGGAAGATCTCGTACATCACGTGGCCTCCGCCGCTCGAGCCAGAGCTGATCGGGATCGCGGGCCGCAACGAGCCGGCGGTCGCCGAGGCGGCGCGCCGCTACGGCTGGGAGTACGCGACCACCGACTGGCGCGATCTCGTCGCCGACGAGCGGATCGGCGTGTTCGACAACGGCGGCCCGAACTCGCTCCACGCCGAGCCGACGATCGCGGCGGCGCGGGCGGGAAAGCACGTCGTCTGCGAGAAGCCGCTCGGCCGCGACGCGGACGAGAGCTACGAGATCTGGAGCGCAGTGGCGGCGACCGGCGTCAGGCACATGTGCGCCTTCAACTACCGGTTCGTCCCCGCGGTGAGGCTCGCGCGGGAGATCGTCGAGGCGGGAGAGCTCGGCGAGGTGCGCCATTTCCGCGGCCGCTACCTCCAGGACTGGGGCGACGACCCCTCGCTCGACACGTGGCGCTTCGACGTCGATGCAGCCGGCTCGGGCGCGCTCGGCGATCTGATGACCCACGTCGTCGACCTGGCGCGCTTCCTCAACGGCGAGATCGAGACCGTCTCCGGCTTCGCGCACACGTTCCTGCCCGGCCGGATGGTGGACGACGCGGTCGAGGCGGCGGTCGGCTTCGCGAACGGATCGGTCGGGACGCTCGAGGCGACGCGCTTCGCTCACGGTCGCCGCAACGCGCTTCAGTGGGAGCTCAACGGCACGAAGGGCTCCCTCGCGTTCGACATGGAGCGACTGAACGAGCTGCAGGTCTTCCGCGAGGACGGCGACCGGGCGCGGGGCTTCAAGACGGTGCTCGTCTCGGAGGCCGATCATCCGTTCTGGCAGTACTGGTGGCCGCCCGGGCACATCGTCGGCTGGGGCGACACCTTCGTCCACGAGCTGCACCACTTCCTCGAGGCGGTCGCCGGCGAGCACGGGGTCGCGCCTTACGGCGCCGACTTCGAGGACGGCTATCGCGCCTCCGAGATCTGCGACGCGATCGTCCGCTCGGGCGAGACCGGGCGGCGTGAGACGGTCTCCTATCGCTCGCTCTAGGGACGCTGTGGGGCGCGGCTAGACTGGGTGCCCCCGCCGACGTAGCTCAGCTGGTAGAGCACATCACTCGTAATGATGGGGTCCGGGGTTCGAGTCCCCGCGTCGGCTCTGCGAGACGGTGGGTCGTCCCGGTGAACGGAACCTCGGCGGACGCGTTCCGACCGGACTGAGGTCGCAGCCGTCGTCCCGGCCGGTCCTTGGCGCAAACGGGTCGCGACTCGGACCGCCGTTTGCAGCACAATGTGCGCGCAGTGGCAGGCGATAACGGTGGCTATCGGAGAGGGCCGCAGCGCGGGCGGAAGTCGCGCAAGGACCTCGAGTTCGAGCGCGTCCTCTTCGCGCGGCACGGCCGGCTGCGTCGCCGTAACCGCAAGCGCCGCAGCATCGTCCTCGTGGCAGCGCTCCTGCTCGCCGCCGTCACCGCGCTGCTGCTCGCCACGGTCGCCTTCACGGGCAGCCAGATCCTGATGTCGGCGTGCAGCCTTCAGGATCTGCGCCCGCTCTCGCTCGGCGAGAACTCGTTCCTCTACACCGACAACATGCACCTGCTCGGGGTCGTCCCGTCGGCGACGAACCGTCAGCCGCTGCCGCTCTCGAGGATCTCGCCGTCGCTGCCCGAGGCGACGGTGGCGATCGAGGATGCGCGTTTCTGGCAGCACGGCGCCCTCGACTACCAGGGCATCGCACGCGCCCTCTACCAGGACGTGTCCCACGGGGAGGTCGTGCAGGGTGGCTCGACGATCACCCAGGAGCTCGTCCGCAACC
>Ga0335083_10004129_pt1 | contig 18585 bp, 12 predicted proteins | sample Lox_Sample_42_FD_206716 | JGI IMG/M metagenome (GOLD analysis project Ga0335083, IMG submission 206716) | Soil microbial communities from Loxahatchee National Wildlife Refuge, Florida, United States - Lox_Sample_4.2 | ecosystem: Environmental > Terrestrial > Soil > Wetlands | place: USA...
TGCCAAGCGGGAACTCCGCATCTGGCATCTCACGCTCCATCGGATCGAACTGCTCGACCTCCAGAGCCGGCCATTCCTGCTTCAAATAGTGCGCAAGGATATTCCGGAGATCCTCATCGTCATCGATGATCAGGACTTTCACGTCAGCGCCGGCTGTGCCGCCAGTTTCTATGCGGCGACGCTGAGCGAAACCACTTCGACGGGCTCGGCCTTGCCCTTGAGCGCGACGGCACGCCGCTCGAGCGGTCGCACACGATCCTGCAAGCCGGGCAGTGCCAGCGAGGCTCGCGGGCCGATGAGGATTTCGTTGGCGGCGGCCATCTGCATAAGCCGCGCCGCCACGTTGACCGGATCGCCGATGATCGTATAGCTCATGAAGCTAGGCGCACCCACGTTCCCAACGACCGCTTCACCCGCCTCGATACCAACGCCAATGCCGGTGTCGAGACGGTGCGTCACCTTCCAGGCGCCAGCCACCGGTCTAAATCGCTCGATCATGGCGCGTGCCGTCGCCACCGCGCGCTCCACGGCGTCCGGCTGAGCTACCGGTACGTTGAATCCGACCAGCAGACTATCCCCCGCCATGCTGAATACCGTGCCTTCGTGCTCATGGGCCGCAGTGGTCAGCACCGAGAAAAACTCGTTCAGCATCGGCACGATGCTGGACACCGGAACTGATTCCGATAACCGCGTGAAGCCGCGCAGATCGGCGAATAACGCCACCACACTCGCGCGGCTGCTCAGGTTTCGGAACATGCCGCCGCCCTCCGGCGACTCGCGCAGGATCCGCTCGGCCAGGCGCGGCGAAATGTATCGCCCGAACGCGCGGCGAATCTCCTCCTTATGCTGGATCTCGGCGTCAAGCCTCCGGCGCTCCAACTCCTTGCGCGTCTCGTGAAGGCGCCGCAGCGTCTTGGCGCGTGCGATCAGTTCTTCCCGCTTCACCGGCTTGGACAGGAAATCGTCGGCCCCTGCCTCAATCCCGCGCACGCGGCTGTCCTGATCCTCGAGCGCTGTAACCAGGATCACCGGGATTAGGGCCGTCGCCTCATTCGCCTTCAGCATGCGGCAAATGTCGAAGCCGCTCGGCCCCGGCATCATGACGTCGAGCAGCACCATGTCAGGCGGCTCCCTGGCGATCCGCTCAATCGCAGCGTGGCCATCTGCCGCGATCTCAACCCGCATGCCCTGCTGAACAAGCAAGCGCGCGAGGAACCCCGACATGTCTGGGTCGTCGTCGACGACTAGCGCCCGAAACGTGCCCGAATCCGTCGCCGCCGCGGCCTCATTCATAGACTACGTTGACGTGGCTGAGGTAGTCAGCGTATTCGGCGATGCATGCCTCGAGCGCCAGCCGATCTGCGCTCTTCGCGCCATCCTCAATCTGCTTTCCGAGCTGCGAAACCTTTTCGAAGCCGTAAGAATTGCCAACACCCTTCATTCGGTGCCCCAACTGGCGCAACTGCTCGAAGTCGCCCGTACCTAGCGAGGTGCGCAGCGTCTCCAACTCCTTGGTGCGGTTCTTCATGAAGGTCGGGATCAGGTCCTCGAGGTCCTTGGCAACCGTTACGGTGAATTGATGTTGTTCGGTCATGGGGTGATTATAAGCTATTGAAGAAAAGCCGCTTTCGGCTTTCTTTGTGAAAGTCAGTGAAAGTCCCGCGAGGCGACTTTGAGCCTTCCCAGCAGTTGGCTGTGGTCCTCAAGCCGCCGCGCGACGAGGTGCACCACCCCGCCGTCGCGCTCGACGACGCCCTCTACCCCCAGCAGACTCGCCCCGAGCAGTTCCCGGCGCTGCCGCTCCAGCAGGTCGCGCCAGACCACCACGTTGACGCAGCCGTTCTCGTCCTCGAGCGTCACGAATACCACGCCGCTCGCCGTGTCGGGCCGCTGCCGGCAGGTCACCAGCCCCGCCGCGCGGGCGCGACTGCCATGAGGCTTTTCCCGGATCTCTCCGGAATCGGAAAATTTCCTCGCCCAAAGGGCCTTCCTCAGCAGCGCCAGCGGATGTCGTCCGAGCGTGAGGCCGAGGCTGGCATAGTCGGCGATCACCTCCTCGCCTTCCGAGGGTGCGGGAAGGTCTGCGGGCGCCTCCCGGGCTTCGAGCGCCATCGGCAGATCCTTTTCAATCCCCGCGGCGGCCCAGTGCGCCGATCTCCGGTGCCCGGCGAGGCTTCGCAGCGCACCGGCCGCGGCGAGCCGGCCCAACTCCCTGCGGCCGAGCGCGGCGCGGCGCGCCAAGTCGGCCACCGAGGCATGCGGCCTAGAGGCCGCGATCCGCTCCGCAACCGCTTCCCCCAGGCCGCTCACCATCCGCAGTCCTAGGCGGACCGCGCCGCCTTCCAGGGTGCAATCCCATGCGCTGGCCCCCGCATCCGCGGGCCGTACCTCCACCCCATGGCGCCGGGCATCCTGCACCAGCTGCGAAGGCCCGTAGAAGCCCATCGGCTGACTGTTTAGCAGCGCGGCAAGGAACGCCGCGGGGTGATGCCGCTTCAGCCATGCCGAGGCGTATACCAGCAAAGCGAAGCTCGCCGAGTGCGACTCGGGAAAGCCGTATTCGCCGAAGCCGAGGATCTGGCGGTAGATCGCCTCGGCGAACCCCGGCGCGTAGCCGTTCCTGCGCATGCCGTCCTTCAGCCGCGCCTCGAAGGGTTCGAGCCCGCCCTTCCTCTTCCAGGCCGCCATCGAGCGGCGCAACTGGTCGGCCTCGCCGGGACCGAAGCCCGCGGCCGCCATCGCCAGCTGCATCACCTGCTCCTGGAAAATCGGCACGCCGAGCGTGCGCTCGAGCACCTGCCTCACGGCGGCGCTCGGATAGGCGACCGGTTCCAGCTTCTGCCGGCGGCGCAGGTACGGATGCACCATGCCGCCCTGGATCGGGCCCGGGCGCACGATCGCGACCTCGATCACCAGGTCGTAGAAATTCTCCGGCCTCAGGCGCGGCAGCATCGACATCTGCGCGCGCGATTCGATCTGGAACACGCCTAGGGTGTCGGCCGCCTGGATCATCTTGTAGACCTCCGGATCCTCGGGGGGAATGTCCTGCATTTTCAAGCCGAGAAAATCCAACCCGCGACGAATTGCCGAGAGCATGCCCAAGGCGAGCACGTCGACCTTCAGCAGCCCGAGCGACTCGAGATCGTCCTTGTCCCACTGGATCACGGTGCGCTCGGGCATCGCCGCGTTCTCTATCGGCACCAGCTCGGCGAGCGGCCCGCGCGAGATGACGAAGCCGCCGACGTGCTGCGACAGGTGGCGCGGGAAGCCGACCAGCTCGCCGGCAAGCTCGACCAGCCGCCGTACGCGAAGGTCCCCGCCGTCGAAACCGGCTTCCGCCAGGCGTCGCTCCAGGACTTCCTTGCGGTCCCACCAGGACAGGAGGCCTGAGAATTTCCCGAAAGATTCCTGCTCGAATCCCAGCGCCTTGCCCAGATCCCGCAGCGCGCTGCGGGGACGGTAGCAGATTACCGTGGCGGCGAGCGCCGCGCGCTCGCGGCCGTACTTGCCGTAGAGGTACTGGATCACTTCCTCGCGCCGCTGATGCTCGAAGTCGACGTCGATGTCGGGCGGCTCGTTGCGCTCCCTGGAGACGAAGCGCTCGAACAGCATCGACATGCGGGCCGGATCCACTTCGGTGATGCCGAGGCAGTAGCACACTGCCGAGTTCGCTGCCGAGCCGCGTCCCTGGCAGAGGATTCCTCGCGAGCGCGCGAACTGGACCGCGTCGTGCACCGTGAGGAAAAACGGCTCATAGCCGAGCTCCGCGATCAGCGCGAGCTCGCGCTCGACCAGCTCGCGCACCTGCGCCGGCGCGCCGCCCGGGAAGCGCCACGACAGTCCCGCGGCGGCAAGCTTCGCCAGGCACGAGGCCGGCGTTTCCCCCGCCGATACGAGCTCTTCCGGGTATTCGTACTTCAACGAGTCCAGCGAGAAATTGCAGCGCTCCGCGACGCGCAGCGTTTCTCCCATCAAATCCAAGGGATATATCTGGGCCAGGCGCGCACGCAGGCGCAGGTGCCGCTCTCCGTTCGGATACAGCGCCCCGCCGCAGCGCGCCACCGGCCGGCCGAGCCGTATCGCGGTAAGCGCATCCTGCAGGCGCCGTCGCGAGCGTAGATGCATATGCACGTCGCCCGAGGCGACCAGCGGCATGCCCGAGCGCCGCGAAATTTCCCCCAGCTTTCTCAATTTTTCAGAGTCGTTCGAGCCGCAATGCAGTTCCGCGGCAATCCAGGCACGCCGCGCAAAACGCTCCGAGACCCACGCGGCGTCCCGCAAAGCAGAGTCAGACCACGTTTTTCCGCTGCCCGGGGGAATCCACAACGCCAGCAGCCCGTCGCCCGCCGCCGTTTCCAGATCGTCCCTTCCGAGCGAATAGGTCCCCTTCTTCGCCCGGCGGCGCCCGGTGGCGATGAGCGACGAGAGAGCGCCGTAGGCTTTCCGATCCGGCGCGAGCAGGACGAGCTTGAGCCCGTCTTCCAGCCTGAATTCACCGCCGACAAGGAGCTTCAGCTTCGACTCCTTCGCGGCAACGTGCGCGCGCACGATGCCGGCGAGCGAGCACTCGTCGGTCAGCGCCAGCGCGGCATAGCCGAGCGCCGCCGCGCGCGCGACCAATTCCTCGGGGTGCGAGGCGCCGCGCAGGAAGCTGAAGTTCGACAGGCAGTGCAGCTCGGCGTATTCAGGCAAAGAAGCCGTGCAGGAACCATCCATTCCCGTGCTCCCGATAGACCCAGCCGAGCGAGCCCTCTTGCATCCGGACGATGAAATAGTCGCGGCGGGCATCGGCGCCGTCCCACCAGCCCGACTCGATCCTCTCCGGGCCGGCGAGCGGAACGAAGCCTCCTTCCTCGATGCGCTGCGGCGCCTGCAGCAGCCACAAGGGCCGCGGCCGGCCTTCGATCTCTTCCAGGCCACTTCCTTTTTCTTTTCGCCTTCCTTTTTCGGCGATGGTCTGCTTCCCGGGAAAAAGCGGAACCCACGCTCGCTCCGGGCGATGGTCTCCGCGCATCTCCAGCCCGTGCACTGCCTGATGCCCGAGCCGCGCCTGCAGGCGCTCGACCAGCCGTCGCCATTGCTCGCTTTCGGCCGAACGGTCGGCGAAGAGATTCCTGCTTTCGCCGGCGAGCGTCTCGATGTCGGCGGCCTGGAGCGCGATCGCCTCGACCGGTGCTGCAAGCGCGGTCTGCGCCAGGCGCTCACGCAGCAAGCCCGCAAAATGCTCCGCGGAGCGGGCCGGGGCAACCAGTCCTACGATGACCTCGGTCGGCGCGCGGCTGCGATGAGAAAGAGCAAGGCAGAATCGCCGTATGCCCGCCTGGCGTGCAGCGAGAAAGCCCTCCAGCTGCACGAGCAGTCGCCGGACAGCGAATAGTGCGCTCTCTACCTGTGTCACCGGCGCGGGCAGCTCGAGGCGGGCCGAGAAACGCGCCGGCGGCACGAAGTATTCACGCGCCTCCGGCAGGCGGCCGAAAGCTCGCTCCAGCTGCACGATCAGCCCGGCGCCAAGGCGCGCTGCTACCCCCTCGCGCGGCAGCGCGAGCAGCTCCCCGAGCGTCCTGACCCCGAGGCTCGCGAGCAACTCATGCGCCTCGGCCCCCAGATCGAGGACTCGGACCGGCAGCGCCTCGAGCGATTCCCCGCCACCTCGCGCGCGCCATAGCGCTGCACGCGCGGTAGGGCCGAAACCAAGCGCGGCCCTGAAGCCGAGACCGGCAATGCCCTGCTCGATTTTTCCCTTCAGGGTCCCGACCCCGCCCAGCAGAAGGAGGCTGCCCCCCACCTCCGCGACAAGGTCCTGCGGCGGTTCCAGGGAAACATGCGGCGTGAAGCCGCAGGCCCAGACGGCTATCGCTGCGAGCGCTTCGCGCCCGGACTCAGGCGACGCATGCCCGCGCGCGAGCGCCTGCCGGTGCAGCTGCGGAAAGTGGAGCGCGACCCAGAGCATGCACGGGCCTTGGAATCGGGAGATATAGGGGGGCCCCGCGCCGCTTGAGGATGCGCACCGCTAGCCGCTCCGGGCCCGGAGCCGGCCCGAGCGCCAGGCGCAGCGCCACCGGCGAGGATTCGCAGGCCGCCTGCGGGGGCCGGAACGCGAGCGTGAACCCCGGGCTCGCCTGCGCCGCCACGGCCAGCCGTCGCAGTTCCGGGTAGCCGGCACGCGGCAGCCACGCGAGCAGGCCATGGAAGGCCCCCGCACGCAGCGCCTGCTCGGCCGCCCAGAGGGCATCGCGCCGGCCCGGGGCACGCACCACCGTAAGCTGCTCCAGGCGCACCCCAGCAGCGCGTAGCGCGGGGGCGTAGGGTAGATGCGGCGGCGCCAGCCAAGCCACCCGCTTCCCTGCCCCGGTCAGTACCACGAGCGCAGGCAGCACCAGTTGCAGCTCGCCAACCCCCTCCCCATGGGTAAAGACCTCGGCCAGCCCCCCGGCCGGCCACCCCCCTCCCGGCAGCTCCAGGTCGAGCGCGGCAAAGCCGGTCGGCACCGCCGGCATCCCGGAAGTGGCGGGAGCACCGCCACGCCAGACGGCTTGCCGCTGGAGGAGGTCCGCTACAGAAGTCATGGACACTGTATATAAACACAGTATCCGGCGGGCTTCAAGCCCGGCAGCGATATCGATCCCTAGCGGCTGCCTTTACTGCCGGCTGCCGCGCAGGCGCTTGACCTGCTCCATGTAAGTGCCCATGAACTCCCGGCCGAAGACCTTGTTGAAGTCGTCGCCGGCCTCGCGCGCGAGCTTTTCCTGGTAGCCGGCAAACAGCTCCCAGAGCTTGGCCTTGCGATTGAGGCCCAAGCTGCCCGACTTCTTCTCCAGCTCCGCCTCGAGCGCCTTCGGATCGAAGCGCTGAATCGCGCCGAGCAACGCGGCGCGCATGGCGGCAAAAAGCGCGACTTCATGCACGCGCAGGTCGTCGAACGCGTCGGCCACGGCCTGCACCGGGCCGAGAAAGCCGCCGGTGCGATCCTTGTTGGCGTCGAACAGGAACGCGAGCACTTCCTGCGGGTCCGACATGAGCTTGAGCGGATTGTTGTCGCGCGACGCCACCATCGTGCGCTCTTCCGCGCGCAGCTCCTTCTTCGCCGTGGCCCGCGCCGCAAGCAGCCCCATCGCACCCTCGACGGCGGCCCGCACGATCGCTCCCGACTGGCGCAGGAAGGCCTCGGCATCCGCGGCCGGAACGGCCTTGTCCGAAAGGCCGGCGCCTTCGAGAAACGCGGCGATCGCCCGACGAATTCTATCCTCGGCGGCAGCGGCGGACGGCGCGCCCGGCGCTTGCGGGCGGCTGCCCAAGTAGGTCGCCTCGTCGAGCACGCTGCTGGTCGCCTGCTTGGCGCCCACGTAAGTCGCCTCGCCGAAGACGTCGCCTTCGGCAGCCGCGCCGCCGATTCCCGGGGCAGTGATGTCGAAGACTTCCTCGTCCGCGACCGGCTTCTTTCCGATGAACGTGCTCTCGGCAAACAGGGCCGCATCTGCAGGGGCGGCTGGAGGCGGCGCGAAAGGCGGGGGCGAGGGTGACGGCGGCTCCGGCTCCGGCTCCGGAGCTGCGGCGGGCCGCGCTGCGCTCGCGGCCGCCGCCGAGCGCATTTCCTTCATCATCGGATTGTCCGGCCGGGTCGTTTCCTCGACCTCGGTAATCGGATTCATGACCTTCGGCCCCGGCGCCGGGGGCGCCAGCATCTCGATGACGTACTCCCCCACCTCGAAGCGATCGCCCGCCCCAAGGCGGATCTCGCTGCCGGGCCCGTGTTTCCGGTTGTCGACGAAAATCGGGTTCACCTTGGACACGACCGTGGCGCGGAACGCGCCTTCGTCGACTTCCTCCAGCTCGACATGCACGCGCGAGACGTATTTCTTCTCGTCGTCGAGCACCAGCGTGCATTCCGCACCGCGGCCGATCGAGATCTTGTTCTGCGGCCACGAGCGGCTGGCGATGACGTCGACGCGGTCGCCGACCTTTTTGGAGATCTTGAGCGACAGGGACACGGGCTAGGCGCTCCGGCGATCGCCCGATCGCGCGTGCCACTCGCCGTTCAGCATGGCGCAGAACTGCTCGACGGCCGGCAGTTTCTCGCACAGCATCAGGCTGCGTCCGAAGATCTCGGATTCCTCGGCCAGCCATGCCGAGTACGGCTCGGCGAGCGGCTTGGCGAGGCCGCGCAGCCCCGCCTCACCCTGGAATTCAGGCCCCAGCGGGATCCACAGCGCGCGCTGGCCGCGGCTGCGCGGGGGAATGGTCTCCTCGGAGCTCTCGACGACCGCGACCGCGTCCTCCGGGAAGCGCCGGTTGGCCAGTTGTGCGTCGAAGGTCTCGATCTCGGCCTCGGGCGAGAGCGCGATGGCGATCACGGGCTCGACCTCCGCGTACCACGGGTGGGCGCGCACCAGGGTCGCTACCGGATCGATGTTCCCATGAGGCAAAGCGCTCGCCACGGTGAGCGGGAAATACCGTCCCACGGAATCGACGCTCGGCGCGATCGCTCCGACCCAGCCGTCGACCGAGAGCACGCCCGGCGCAAGCACGAAGCGCCACACGGGCGCCGAGAGAAACGCATCGCGCCACCCGGTGCCGAGGCGCTCGCGGCTTCCGCTCAGCATCGCGTTAAGCCACGCATCCCATGGCTCGATGAACGCGGGCGGCAGCCGCCGTGTCACGAAATCTCCGCTCGAGGGAAGCTTCCCGTACCACCCTGTCTCGTAGTTGTCGCTCATGATCCCTTTACGGACGCGATACGGCGCCGCGCGTCCCGGATTATCGCCTCGTCCCGAGGCCGGCGCATCTGGGGAGGGCCGGCGGCAAGGCTGGCCCTGAGGTGCGACTCGAGGTCGGCCGCGTCGGCGGCCTCGAGGCGCCACTGCCTGCGCGCGGCATCCGCCAGTACTTTGGGGTCGGCCGCTCGGCCCTCGTGCAAGTCCACATACGCCGACAGCACCGGCGCCAGCCCGTCCCCGGAATTCGGAGTCGCCAGAACGCGCCGCATGCTGTCCTCCAGCGCCGCCCCGACCCTCGGCAGCAAGGCGTCCGCGAGCGCATTCCGATACGCGCGCATCGCCTGCGGCGCGAGCTTCGGCATTTGCGAGAGGCCCCAACCGCTCCCGCGATGCTCGCTTTGCTGCGCGTCGGCGTAGCCGCCAGGCAGGTCGCGCAGCTTGTCCAGAGCGCGCAGCAGCAACGTCTCGCTTCCGGCCGGGGCGCTCCCGAGCGCGTCAAGCGCCCGCCGTGCCGCATCGGTGCTCGACCGCGCGAGAAACACGAAGCTGCGGCTCGCGAAGTAGGCCGACGTCCATAGTGCGCCTAGGCCGATCAGCACGCTCGCGATCGCCCCGTACGCCGCCAGCCGGCCGCGTCGCGCGCGCCGTTCCAGCAGCGGGTCCGCTCCCGCAAGTCCCGACTCGGGGAAAACCACCTTCTGCAACAGGTGGGCGAGGAAGAAGCTCTTGCCGGTGCCGCCGAGAGCCGGCGAGGCGGCCGGCGACAGCCCGAACGACCGCGCGAGCGATCCGAGTACCCGGTCGATCGGGCTGCCTTCCTGCGTACCGCTCATAAAATAGACACCGCGCAGCAGCGCCGCATTTCCCGGCTGGCGGGCGAAGGCAGCCTCCAGGAATCCTGCGATCAGCCCGCCGACCCCATGCAGCTCCTGGGGAAAGCGGTAGATCGCGGCCCGGCGTTGCAGGTCCGGTTCCTGCTGCAGCCGCTCTATCATCGCCGCCCCGAGTCGCCGCTCGACAGCCGCAAACTCCGCGCTGAAATCGGTCACCCCCGCCGTCGAGGCTTCCGTGTCGCCGAATGTCGCGCCCCACACCTGTGCGCGGGCGTCGACATCCAGCTCGCCAAAGAACTCCATGAATCCGGCCAGCAAGTCCGCCTTTGTAATCATCACGTATACGGGCAGCCCCAGGCCGAGGCGCTCATGAAGTTCGGCAAGCCGCGCCCGCACGTGGCCGGCGTACCGCGCGCGCTGCTCTTCGTCCCAAAGCAGGAGGTCGGAGACGCTAAGGGTCACGAGCACCCCGTTGAGGGGCCGCTGCGGACGAAAGCGCTTCAGCAGCCCCAGGCCGCCGCGTCGGCTTCGCGATCGCTTTCCTGCGTCGTGTAGCGACCGGCGGTGTCGAGCAGCACCGCGTCCTCGGTGAACCACCAGTCGCAATTGCGCGTGCCGCCGACGCCGGTGAGGGAGGGATCGCCGCCGGTGCCTCGCAACGGGAAGCGCAGGCCGGAATTGACCAGCGCGGTGGTCTTGCCCGAGCCGGGCGCCCCGACAAAGACGTACCAGGGCAGCTCGCTCACATAGCGGAGCTCTCCGTCCGGGCCCCGGAAGCGGGCCGTCCTCAGGAGCCGCGCCGCCTGCTCGAAGCGCTGCCGCAGCACCTCCACCTCGCGCGCGGCACGCGCCGCGGAATCCGCACCGTCGGCCGCAGCGAGCATTTCCAGCATCCGGGCGTTCGAGCGCCTGCTGCGATGCGCGCGCCACGTCTCGGCCCCGACCCAAACGGCGGCGACCAGCAGGATCGACGCCAGCCGCCCCCCGGTCCCCTCCAAGGGCCGCCACCCCCCCAGTACCAGCAGGTCCCCGACGAACCAGGTCGTCGCCCCGAACGCCGCGAGCGCGATCGTTCCGATCGCCCATCGGGCCCACGGGGCGCCGAGTGCAAGGCGGCTCACTGGGTGCTCCTGAGGACGATTTCCACACGGCGATTGCGCGCGCGGTTCGCCTTGGAATCGTTCGGCACCAGCGGTGCCGAATCCGCGAGCCCTTCGGCACGCAGCCGTGCGGGATCCTTCAGCCATGCCGCCATCAGGTGGGCCACCGACTCCGCGCGGGCGGTCGATAGCTCCCAGTTCGACGGGAAGCGTGCCGTGCGGATGGGGACACCGTCGGTGTGTCCCGTCACGACGATGGTCCCGCGAACGGCATCCAGCGCTTGCGCAATCCGCCGGAGGACGGGCTCGACGGAGCGTTCGATGCGGACGCTGCCGGAAGCGAACAGTTGATCGCTGCGGATTTCGATCGTGCTCGATCCAGGCGCTTCGCTGACTGCGACGTCGCCGCGGGCGATCTCGGTGCGCAGCCTCTCCCGCACCCCGGGAGCCGGCAGCGCGGCTGCCTGCACGCCAGCGCGCACGGGCGGCATCGGGGCGCGCAACTGCGCGATCTCTCGCGCCACCGGGTCCGACAGGCTCCCGAGCGATATCCGGTATCCGAAATACATTCCGCCGAGCACCAGTGCGGCAACGCAGGCCGCAGCCCAGACGCCGAGCACTCCCGGCGGTCTGCGCGCAGGGGCTTGGATCCCCCGCCAGTGCGGCGATAGTTCGCCATCGTAGGGAGCACGCTGGCGCCTGACTCGCTCAAGGATCGCCAACCGCAGCTCTCCCGCCCTGGCCGCGCCTCCGGAATCTCCGCCCTCGAGGCCGAGAGCCAGGCAGACGTACAGGAACTCCAGCAAGTCGGGGTCCGCCGACGCCAGCCCGATCTGCTCATCGAGAGCGGCGAATAGCGGCTCGTCCCTCTTCGCGGCTCCGCCGTGTCGCTCGGCGAGCAGGCCTCGTCCGGCCCAACTCACGCCCCAGGGCGTAGACGCCGCGGACTCGTCGATCAGCGCGCAAAGCGCCACGCTCGCCAGCACGACGCTGTTCTCCGCGATTCCGGCGGCTCGGGCGCGACCCTCGAAGTCCTCTATCCGCTGCAGCAGGCTCGCGCGCAGCCCGTCAGGATCCGCGTGCCTCAGCGTGTGACGGATCTGAGTTACTACCGCCAGGATCGGATTCGCGGCGCCCACCAGCGGGTTGAGGCCGCCCAGAGATTCGGGCGCGGCTACCGCTATCGGCGACGGGGGGACCGCCTCCTGCTCCCGCTTCCGTCCCGGCGTAGGAATCGCGATCGTCGCATCGGGGTCAAGGGCCGGGGCCGGCATCATGACGGTCGCGTCCGAGTCTGCGTCGCGAGCCCGCGGCAGCGCAATGGTTGCCTCGGGATCGCCTGCCGCCGAGGGGATCATCACGGTCGCGTCGGGATCGGCGCCTTCCGCCTTGTCCGGGCGCTCATTCATCGCCGTACTCCCCGGTTGCCGCCGCGACCTGCCTGCGCCTGTCCTGCCGGCGCGACGCGATTCTCGCCCTTACTGACCGCGGCCCTTCGCGAAATCGACCTCGACGCCGAGGTCTCGGGCCTTCGTATACCAGGACAGGGATTCCTGGTAATCCTTGTCGACGACCCCGGGAATCCCCGATCCGTACATCTCCCCAAGGCGCTTGGCCGCCTTGCCGCTGCCCTTGCGGGCAGCCAGGCGATAAACGCGGAACGCCTGCTTGAGGTTCCCTTCCTTCTCCAGCTTTTCCGCCTGCTCGAACAGCAGCTCGTGGTCCTTCAATTCCTGCTTGATCGGCGCAGGGATCGACGCCGTTGCGCTGGAAGCGCCAGAGGAGGCCGAGGCATTCGGCGTCGAGCCGCCGGCAGCCGAAGTCGGCGCCGCAGACACCACCTGCGTCCGCTGCTTCTGCGGCTGCGTCCGCTGCGCGGCCTCGAGCGCCTTCGCGGCCGCTTCTTCGTCGCGCTTGCGCTCGCGCGCCGAGCGGCTCATCACCTTCTCTTCCTGGGCCTTCTTCGCCTCCTCCGCCTTCTTGGCGGCTTCCTCCTTCGCCAGCTCCGCCTTCTTGGCGGCCTCGGCCTTCGCCGCGGCCTCCTCTTTCGTTTCTTCGGCCTTCTTCGCCGCTTCCGCCTTGCCTTCCTGTTCCGCGCCCGAAGGCTGCGCCTGCTGGGCAACCTGGGGCTTCTGCTCCTGCTTCGCCTTCGCTTCCTTGGCCTTCTCGGCGGCCTCCTTCGCCTTCTGCCGCGCCTCCGCGGCAGCTGCCTCGCGCTGCTTGACGAGCTCGGCCTGCCTGTTCGCCTCGTCCTGCGCCCGCTTCGCCGCCTCCTGCGCTTCCTTGAGCTTCGCGGTATCGCCCGCCTTGCGCGCAGCCTCCTCGGCCGCCTTCGCCTGCTCGAGCGCCTTGAGAGCATCCAGCTGCTTGGCCTGCGCCGCCTTGAGCTCTTCGGCCGCTTTGGTCGCCGTCTCCAGTGCCGCGGTGAGCGCCGCCTGCCTGGCGCGCTGCTCCGCCGTCAGGTAGTAGTACGCGCCGCCGCCGATCAGCGCGACTACTACGATCGCGGCGATGATCGGCGCCACCGGCACCTTCGCCCTTGGGGCCTCCGCCAGCTTCTTCTTCAGCTCGGCTTCGCGCTTGGCCGCCTCCGCCTCGCGTTTGGCCCGCTCCTCGGCTTCCTTCTTGGCGCGCGCTTCCGCTTCCGCGCGCGCCTTCGCCGCCTCGGCCTTGGTGCGCTCGGCCTCCGCCCGGGCGCGCTCGGCCTCTTCGCGTCGCGCCTTCGCTTCCGCCTCGGCCTTGGCGCGCTCCTCGGCCGCCTTCTTCGCGCGCTCGACCTCGAGCGCCTCATGCCGCTTCGCCTCGGCCTCGGCGCGCGCCTTCGCCTCCGCCTCGCGCCGCGCAATCTCCGCCTCGTACTTGGCGCGCGCATCGGCTTCGCGCTTGGCCGCATTCGCCTCCGCTTCCTTGCGCGCCCGCTCCGCTTCGGCCTTGGCCTTCTCGGCTTCCTCGCGCCGCGCCTTTGCCTCGGCCTCCGCGCGCGCCGCGGCTTCCGCTTCGCGCTTCTTGTACTCGGCCTCCCGCGCCGCCAGCTGCGCCTCGAGCTTGGCTCTTTCCTCGGCCAGCTTCTGCTTGACCTCGTTCTCGCGTTGCGCCGCTTCTTCCGCTTCCTTCTTTTCCTGCTCCTTCGCCTTCGCGCTCGATTCTTCCGGTGCGACGCCGCGCAGCTTCGCGATCTTGCGCTTCGCAAGCGCAGCATAGATCCCGTTGGGGAACTGCTGCACGTAGAGCTCGAAGTCGTCCGGGTCGTTGCCGTCCTTGATCGCCCGCCAGAACTCCAGCTCGACTTCCTGGCTGCCGGCGCTGGTGCTGCCTTTGGTCGCGGTCCCGTCGGCCTTCGCGGTCGCGACCTGCGGCGCAGGCGCCGCCATGCCGGCGAAGCCCGTTCCGGTCATCACCGTCTTGTCGGAGTCGTCCTCCTCCGGCCGGCCCTCGAGCGCCCGCTTCAGCCCGGCGGAGAACTCGCGGGCCGTCTGGTAGCGCTGCTCGACCGTCTTCGCCAGCGCCCGGTTGACGACATTGTCGAAGAGCGGCGAGATCGTGTTGTTGATCGACGAGGGGACCGGAGGATGGTCCTGGATGATCTTCTTGGCGATGGTCCACGCGCCCGAACCGGTGAACGGCTTTTCCCCGGTCAGGAACTGGTAGAGGATGATGCCGGCGGAGAAGACGTCCGTGCGGCGGTCGATATTGCCGCCGGTGATCTGCTCGGGCGACATGTAGGCCGGCGTGCCGACCATGGTTCCCGCCTGGGTCTTCTCGACCTGGGTGCGGTCGGCGTCGGTGACGCGCGCAACACCGAAGTCCGCGAGCTTCACGCGCGCCTGCGAGTCGAGCATCACGTTCGCGGGCTTGATATCGCGATGGACGATGCCGCTCTCATGCGCGAAATCGAGCGCATCGAGCAGCTCGCACATGACGCGCACCGCCTCCTTGAGCTCGAAGCGCTCGTTGGCGTCGAAGAAGTTCTTGAGCTCCTTGCCCTTGATGAACTCCATGACGATGTACGCGACTTCGCCTTCCTCGCCGAAGTCGTACACCTGCACGATATGGGGGTGGTTCAGCCGCGCGACCGCCTGGGCCTCGCGCATGAACCGCATCGAATATTCCTTGGCAGCCTCGTCGTCGTCGAGGTGGCCCTTGAGGATCGTCTTGATCGCGACCTTGCGGTGCAGCTTCGGGTCGAGGCCTTCATAGACGACCCCCATTGCGCCCTTGCCCAAGACCCGCACCAGGTCGTACCGGCCGAGCTGCTTCAGGTCAGGCGCCGCGGCGGCCATGGATCGGGTCAAGCACCGGATTTTTCGGACGATTTACCACGGCCGTATATTATCTTGGCCCGGCCGTGGACTGACAAGGGCGAAAGTCGCATTAGATCGGGTGCCCGGCCCCTCCCGTCGTCACCTGGGAGAGCGCACGAACGGCTTCGGTATTTCCATGCCCTGTTCCCGTGCCTTCTGGTACCAGCGCAGTGCCTGGGCGTAGTCGTGCGTTACGAAAGAATTGCCCTTGTCGTAGACCTCGCCCAGCTTGACCTGCGCCGGGCCGTAGCCAGCTTCCCCGGCCTCCAGGAAGGCCTGCAGCGCCGCCTCATCCTTGCCCTGCTTTTCGAGCGCCAGGCCTTCCTGGTAGCGCTTGGCGGCCATGGCAGCGCTCAGGGGCGGACCGGCCGGAACGCGCGGGCGTGCCGCAGGGGGCACCGCCGGAACCGGCGCCGGCGCCGGGCTCGGCGCGAGAGCTGCCAGCAGCTCGTGCACGATCCGGTCGGCCTCGGCCGGCGCTACCGAGAAAACCACCTCGCGCGGTGGAATCTTCAGCAGCGTCCCCACCTCGAGCCGGTTGATGTTCCCGCCCGGGAACACCGCCTGGTTCGCGCGGTAGATGGCGACGATCATCTGATTGCGAGTGGCGCCCTCGTGCTTCGCCTCGCGGGCAATCCCGAAAAGGGTGTCGCCCTTGCGAACGACGTGGGTCGGCTTGGGGTCCTGCGCCGCGGCGCCCGAGGGCGCCACGGCCGCCGCGACAAACATGAGCGCGAGCAAGGCCATGCCGAGCGCTCGCGCCGCTTTCACTCGCAGTAGAACTCCAGGATGTCGGTGGCAGTGGTCTTCGACTGGCCGAACGCGATCCAGCCGCGGCCGCGAAGCGTGAATTCCTCCCGCCGCAGCACGATCTCCCGGTCGCCGTCGACCATGACGAAGGTGCCGTTGGCGCTGTGGTCAGTGAGGACGAACTTGTCCAGGCGCCGCTCGATCTTGCCGTGCGACCGGGAGGCCATGCGGTCCTTGATCACGAGATCCGCGCTGGCGTCGCGCCCCATCGTGACCGCCGTGCGCTCGTCCGAGAGCAAATGCTCCTGGCCCTGCAGCACGAGGCGCAGCGCGGTCTTCTTCGGCTTGTAGACCGAGCGCGCTGCGGCCAGCGTGGTCGCGTCCTCGCTCTGCTGCCACATCAGCTCGTAGACCTCGACCTCCGCGGCCTTGCCCTTGATCTGGATGGCCGTGATCTTGCGAGTGGCCGACTTCAGCATCGGCGACATCAGCATCACCGTGTCGCGCGCGGTGATGATCTGTCCCTTGACCGCGACGTGCGACAGCCGCGAAGCCACGTTGACCGCGTCGCCGAAGATGTCGCCATCGGCCTGCGTGACGATCGGCCCCCAGTTGAAGCCGATCCGGATTCCGATCTTCGTGTTGCCGACGGGCTTGAGCTCGCTGATCGCGGATTGCATCTCGATCGCCGCGTCCGCCGCAGCGTCTGCCGAAGGAAACGAGGACATCACCTCGTCGCCGATGGTCTTGATGACCCGGCCCTTGGCGGCCTCGGTCTTGTCGCGCATGATCTGCACGCATTGATCGATCGCCGCCTTCGCGACCTGGTCGCCGGCAGTCTCGTAGAGCTTCGTGCTGCCGCTGACATCGGCAAACAGCACCGCAGCCTGGGTGCCGGGATCGGCCATCGAGTTGCTCAGACTCCCCTAGTCACGCCCGCAAACTGTGAGATTCTACACGGCCCGAAAAAAAGGGGCGCCGCAGCGCCCCCTTCTCCACCGCGTCTGTTTCGCTCGGTTCAGCCGCCGCAATCCACCCCTTCGCGGCTCTCGTTGAAGCACTTCGGCACCGAGATGCCCGTTCCTTCGAGGCGGTGGTCCATCGGCGGCAGCACGCCGACGTCGCCCGCGAATCCGTATTCCACCTGCTCCGCGACGCTATCCGTGCCGAACGTGTTCGCCGCTTCGCCAGCCGCGGCAGCCGTAGCCGCCGCCTGCGCGGACGACACGATCGTGGTCACCGTCGTCTGCAGGGCATTCGCCGCGACCGTCACCCCGCCGACCGTCACGCCGACCCCCGCCTGCTCGCGGAAATTGCCGACCGGCGTGGTCGTTCCGGCACCGAAGCTCCATTGCGCCGCAGTCGGCGTCGCGGTCGCCAACGTCGCGGGCGGCGTGAACAGCTGGCCGAGATTGACATTCCCGGTCGAGTCGAGAATCACCATGGTGTTGCTGCCGGCCGGCGTCCCGGTGGTACCCGTGCTGCTGTTCAAGTACACGTCGCCCGTCGTCTGGATCGTTCCCGTGCCGACGAAGTTCGACTGAACACTGATCGAGCCTGTCGTCGCCCCGGTCCCCAGATTTAGCGCACCGGTAAAGTTGTTCCCGGCGTTGTTGAGGACGATGTTCCCCGCCCCAGGGTCAACCGTGAGCGTACCGGACACCCACACCGAACCCGTCTGCGTGACATCGCCGTTCGACGTCACGCCCAAGGGCCCCGTAATGGTGCTTGTGCCGAGGTTGACCGGGCCCGCGCCGTTGACCTGCGCACCGTTCGCGCCAGCTGTAAGCCCAACGGTGCCGCCCGATGTCAGATTGACGGTCACCAGCCCGCCGAAGTTGTTGCCGGCGTTGTTCGCGGTGACAGTCGATCCGGTGAAAGTGACCGCGCCAGCCGTCGTCACCGCGTCGTTGAACGCGATGTTTGTCGTCGAGACGTTCCCGTTCAGCGTCACGCCGCCAGGCGAATCGGTGGTAATCGATCCGAGGTTACTGATCGTACCGAACGTCTCCCCATTCGTCGCAGTGCTGCTGTTCACCGCGAGCGACTCGCTGCCGCCAGCTCCGCTTACGTTGTTGAAGATTGCACGGCCCGCACCAACGCTAACGGTGGTATTCCCGGCAACCGTGGTTCCGGCGCTCATCTGGAAGTTCCCGCCGCCAGTGCTGTAGGTCCCGTTGAGGGACAGTGCGCCGTTGTATTGCTGCAAGCCGTTCGTGGCCACGCTCCCAAGGACGATCGAGGGCGCCGTGACGGTCAGCGACGTCGGGCCGTTGACGCCTCCAGTGATCGTCGCCGTGGTATTCGCGTTGACTGCGAGAGTGTTGGCGCCGGTTACGGAGCCGAGCAGGCTCACCGTGCTACCGGTTGAGGTTAGCGTCGTCGCACCGCCCAGCGATTCGCTTGCGTTGTACGTCTGGAGCCCGCCAGTCGTGATCGTGCCGCTAAGCGTCCCGGTACCGCCAGCGGTGTCAGTCAGCTGACCTGCAAGGCTGCCTCCACCGGCAAAGCTGTGTACACCCGTGCCTGTATCCGTAACGTTCTCGAACGAAGTCCAGGTGACCGTCCCGTTGTTTCCAGCGTTTACGCCAGTGAGGTGCCATGCTTGGTTCGCCCCGGTGACAGTGTCAGAATTTCCGCTACCCGTAACTGTCGTGACACCAGTCCAAGTGGTTCCGATGCCCGTAGTGCCTCCCGAAGCGTCGGATGCATTGAATGTGACTGGTGTAGCGTAACTACCGTAGTTCAGCGTCGGCGCGGTCACGTTGCCCGTCACGCTGCCGCTGGCCTGGAAGTTCACGCTCGTGCCCGCGTTCAGCGCCCCGAAGTTCGTCCAGGACACCGTCCCGTCCGTGCCCGCGTTCGGCGTCGCGTTGGTCAGCGTGTA
>Ga0335083_10004130_pt1 | contig 18585 bp, 13 predicted proteins | sample Lox_Sample_42_FD_206716 | JGI IMG/M metagenome (GOLD analysis project Ga0335083, IMG submission 206716) | Soil microbial communities from Loxahatchee National Wildlife Refuge, Florida, United States - Lox_Sample_4.2 | ecosystem: Environmental > Terrestrial > Soil > Wetlands | place: USA...
CAGGCCAATTCGGAGGAATTGCATGCCTCACGAGATCGACTTTTCCACTGGTAAGCCAGCAATTGCCTATGTCGGAGAGAAGCCCTGGCATGAACTCGGTGAAAAGTTGGAGCCGGGCGCATCGATTGAGAGTTGGTTACGTGCGGCGCGACTGGAGTGGAAACTAGAAAGATTGCCCGTTCAGTACCTCGTCGATGGAAGAATCAGAACGATGGAAAATCGTTTTGTACTCGTCCGAAACGACACTCACGCCGCGCTTTCTGTCGTCTCGGAGGATTATCAGATTGTTCAGCCACCAGAGGTTCTAGAATTTTATAGGAACCTGGTAGAAAAGTGTGGATACACACTTGAAACGGCCGGAGCATTGGACTCTGGTCGTAAAGTATGGGCTCTGGCCAGAACCGGATTGAGCGATTCGATCGACAAGCGTAGGGAGGACGAACTCGCTGCCTACGTCTTATTAGCAACGTCGTGTGACAAGACACTCGCGACCACCGCAGCATTCACCAGCATAAGAGTAGTCTGCCAGAACACGCTCTTTTTCGCGATGAATGAAATCGGGACGAAAAAGCATCGGCACGTAAAAATTCCACACCATGTTCACTTCGAAGCCGAGGCGGTGAAGGAAGATTTGGGACTAATGGATAAGGCATGGTCGGAATTCATGGCCAAGGTTCGTAAGATGGCAGAACATCCGCTGGCTTCCGATCAAGTCTCATCTTTCTTCCAAGAGTTATTAACTCAACGCAGTGACAAGAAGTTGTCCAACAAAACCGAACGTGAGCATCAAACTTTGCTTGGGCTTTTCAAATCCGCTCCAGGGCAAGTAATACACACTGCAAATGGCACCCTTTGGGGAGCCGTCAATGCCGTCAGTTACTATGCTGACCATGTCCGAGCTGGAGCTGGTGGACAAAGGCTGAACAGCGCATGGTTCGGTGCCGGCTGTGCATTGAAAGAAAAGGCCTGGCAGCAGGCAACTTCGATGATTTCGTAATTCCTGCCCGCGTTCGAAGAATTCCGAAGGAAGTACTCCAATGAGAAGCGGAACTATTGCCTAGGTGTCAAACAGTGTGACGTAACGTGCCCAGAAGTATATCGTTTTCGGCTTGCCTACTTAATCACTTCTAGTGACTCGATTTCATAGCAGTTGTTCAATGGGCATATGGGTTTTGGGCTATCGTTGTGTAATTAATCATGGCTAAGACTGCGTTGTGCAGATTGCGAAAGCATTGCATCCTGCTTCCAATTTGCCCTAATACGACAACCGAATCTGACCCTCTGGGATAAAGAGCGGGCCGAATCCGCGATGAATCCCAGTCCCTTTGTATTTTCCGATCGCGAATTAAACTGCTACTATGCCCTGTGCAAACCACCAAAAGTACAGCGGCGCGGGCGTTCGCCTTTCTTTATGCTGTCTTTCTATGCAGCTTTGCGGTCGGACAGAAAGGGCAATCCGTTCCGCGGATCACCGAATCAGTCGATGAGGCCAGGGTCACGTCTTTACGAGGGAATAGATATCCACTGGCCCGAGCGGAGTCCGACCTCGGTCCGGCGCCAGCGGTCATGAAATTGAATCGCATGCTGCTGGTTCTCAAGCGAAGCCAGCCACAAGAGAAAGCGCTGAAGGCTCTCCTCGACAATCAGCAGCAGAAATCCTCTCCGCAGTTCCGCAAGTGGCTCACACCGGATCAGTTCGGAGAGCAGTTCGGCGGGGCTTCGGAAGATATCCGAACTGTTACGTCTTGGCTCTCTTCTCACGGTATGCAAGTCACGAACGTTGCGAGGGGCCGTCAGTTTCTTGAGTTTTCCGGGACGGTAGCTCAGGTGAAAGAGGCTTTTCACACCGAGATTCATCAGTACGAAATCGATGGCAAGCGGTATTGGGCGAACTCGTCTGATCCTCAGATACCCAGCGCACTGGCTTCGGTTGTAGCCGGAATCACTAGTTTGCATAGCTTCGGACGAAAGCCCATGTACGTCACCGGCGGCTCTCTGTCGAACCCCGATAGGCAGGCTGCGAACGCTCAAAACGTATTTCCACTCTGGAACGCCAACTCACTCTACACGGGCAACCCCATCTGTGGCCTTTCCGGAACGATGTTGTGCGAGGCTGTCGAACCTTATGACTTCGCCACCATATACAACGTTTTGCCCTTATGGAATGCGAACTCCCCGATCGACGGAACCGGCATCACAATCGCAATCATCAGCCAAAGTGAAGTCTATCCGGAAGACATCAGCGACTTCCGCAACAATTTCGGACTCCCGCCGGCGACTCTGAACATCATCACCAATGGCCCTTCACCGGGAGTTCTCGTTACGGAGGGTGACGAACTGGAATCAGATCTCGATCTGGAGCTGTCGGGCGGGGTAGCCCCAGGGGCAACTCTCGAGTTGGCCGTTTCCGCTTCGACTGACACCACTTCTGGAGTCGATCTCTCCGCCCTTTATGCGGTCGACAATGATATTGCCCCGATTCTCAGTGATAGCTACGGTGCGTGCGAACTCGAGATGGGAACCGCCGGAAATCAGTTCTACTCGCAACTTTGGCAACAGGCGGCCGCAGAGGGCATAACCGTTCTCGTGTCATCTGGCGATAGCGCCGCCGCGGGATGTGATCGATACCAGCCGATTGCGGCGCAAGGCTTAGCGGTAAATGGCATCGCTTCCACTCCCTACAACGTTGCCGTCGGCGGAACAGACTTTGACGACTTGCAAGACCAGAGCATCTATTGGAGTCCAACCAACAATCCGACCACTCATGAGTCTGCGCTTAGCTACATCCCTGAACGAACATGGAATGACGACTGCACGGATGCAGAGTTCTTCTCCTACGATGGCGTGAGCAATGCGGAGGCGGACTGCAACGATACCAATAGCAAATACTGGGGCATATTCCTTACTCCGGTAGGGGGAAGTGGCGGTCTGAGCAACTGCACGGCTCCGACTGGCCAGACCGTCGACACATGTTCCGGCGGTTATGACAAACCTTCCTGGCAATCAGGACCGGGCGTACCCAACGATGGCAAGCGCGATGTTCCCGATGTGTCGCTCTTCAGCGCTGACGGACTTAACGGGGTTTTTTACGCAGTTTGCCAGAACGGAGTCTGCGCCGGCGGGGATATTGGGGATGTTGTAATCGTTGGAGGTACATCAGCCGCAGCTCCAGAGTTCGCAGGCATCATGGCGCTAGTTGACCAAAAGCAACAGGCTCGTCAAGGCCTGGCGAACTATATCTTGTATCCACTCGCAGCCCAGTCAGGATCGAGTTGCAATTCCTCAGGAACGCTTAATAGCTCCTGCACCTTTTATGACATCACGACAGGAACAATCTCGGTAGCCTGTCAAACGGGTTCGCCTGACTGCGTCACAAACCTAAGCACGGATGCAAATGGCGTGCTCTCAGGTTTTGATACCAGTGCGGGATACGACCTTGCCACCGGGCTTGGCAGCGTTAATGTGACAAACCTGGTCAACAATTGGGACACCGTCAGCTTTCAACCCACAGCCTCCACTCTTGCATTAAGTCCGACGACACAGATCACGCATGGAACACCAGTAAACGTAAACATCTCGGTATCTCCGGAATCTGGAACTGGCACTCCATCTGGATTAGTGTCCCTGATCACAAGCGCCGGACCGACAGCAGGTGCGTTCACTCTGCAGAATGGCGCGGTCTCGTCAACAACGTCGATTCTGCCCGGAGGAAGTTATACCGTGGCTGCCCACTATGCGGGCGATGGCACTTACGGTGCCAGCAATTCTTCTCCAGGCATACCAGTCACCGTCACCTCCGAAACGAGCAACTCCACGGTTCGGCTGTACACATTGGATCAGAACGGCCATGAAATTCCCTATACGAGCGGGACATATGCCGCTAGCCAGATCTATCTGCGAACGACAGTGGCGGGGCAGTCTGGCCAAGGGGAACCCGCTGGGACAGTCAACGTCACACAAACGATCAACGGAACGACCACCAACTTGTCGTACGATCCGTTCCAGCTTAACTCCGCGGGCTACATGGTGTTAAATCTATCAGGACTACTTCAACATGCGCTTACACCCGGAACATACAGTTTTGCAGCGACCTACAGTGGAGACGCCAGCTTTAACGCGAACACCTCGCCACCCACAGCGGTTACCGTAAATCCGGCACCGACGACCTTGGTTCCCAGCGTCCTTATTGTCACTCCGGTGAACGGCGTGTATTACTTCGGGGCGGGTCAGCAGGTTCAAATCTTCGTATCAGTAATAGGGTCAACCGATTTAGACGCTCTCCCAGCTCAGCCAACTGGCACGATGTCGTTTTACTCGAACGGGCAATTGCTGGAACCGCCGATTCCCGTTAATAGTGACGGAATTCCAACGTTTACTTCATCTCAACTTCTGGGCAGCTACAATTTCGTCGCCCAATACAGCGGAGACGCCAATTTCGCTCCATCCACTTCGCCGGTTCTGCAGCTCTCCGTCGGAAAGACGTTTAGCCTCACCGCAAGCCCGGCAGCAATCACGATTGCGAAACCAGGGCAGTCTGGCTCTACTTCTCTCACATTCACAGCGTTGAATGGATTCACCGGTTCGGGAACGCTCTCGCCGTCGATCTGCTCCAATCTTCCAACGGACGCGACATGTAGCTTTAGCCAAAGCAATGTGACATTTACGGGAAGCACGATCAGCGTTCCAGTCACTCTAACGATTACAACTGCGGCACCCAGTTCGGCCAGATTGGTACGGCACTTCGATCTCGGTGGCCGGATCGGGTGGCCGTTGTTCGCTGTCCTCGGAGTGCTGAGCGTTGGCATTGTGTTGTTGAGTCCGCTCAGACGGTACCCTCGCGCCGGATTTGCGATTGCCGCTGTCATGTTGCTAGCGTGTGCCGTCGCCTGTGGCGGCAGCAGTAGTACCGAAACAACAGGAGGTGGTGGCGGGGGTGGGGGAGGCGGCGGCGGAATTGGCGGAACCCCGATTGGGAGCTATACGCTTTCTCTGCAACCGACGATCGGAGGCAACTCTCCAGGGCCGTTCTTTGTCGCAGTTAACGTCAACTAAGAATCTTCGAAAGCGCGCGGTTGAAGAAACCGCCGCAGTCAAACTGTTTCTTCGAGGAGATCTACCCTGGGAAACGGATTAGCGGCGGCTTTTCTAAAACCCATGGCTCTCGGCAGTTCGGTTCCCGCCCTTCGCAAACTGCGTGTCCAGTCTCATGACATGCTTTACAAAACGTCCCGGACATCCTTTACACTCTTCGCGCTGGTTCGACCGGCACGGAGAGGTTATGAGGACCACGGCATTCCGTGGTGGAGTGAGCGGTCGCCAAACGGAGCCACTCGCCTGACAGTGTGGCTGATGAAGCAAGGCATTCGACTCCATTGGAGTGGTTATCGTCATCCCCAGACCCAGGGCAAGGTGGAACGTTTTCATGGCTCGCTGCAGCGCGCACTGCAGCTACGATCTGTGCCGCGCGAGCAGCCGTAGGCCTGGCTGGATGAGTTTCGCTGGGAACATAATCACGTCCGCCCGCACGAGGCGCTCGGCATGCAGACTCCAGCCACTGTCTGGCACCGCAGTGAGCGGCGCTACGATCCGCATCCTGCACGTTGGGAGTATCCGGCGGGTGCCAAAGTTCTGAAGGTGGGTAGTCGAGGAACGCTCGATGCCTTTGGAGTACGCTGGAAGATCGCCAAAGCGCTGATCGGTGAGCGGGTACAACTGGAGCGGGTCGGCCAACGCGTCTTGGTGTATTACTACCGAACTCTGATTCGCGAACTCAATCTGCAGAGTCAGTCTTCGATCGCCGTGCAACGCTGGCGTCCACAATCCGGATCGGACACAGACGCCGCATTTCTTGTCGAATCCTGCCTCTCCCGCCGCGTCCCAGCTCCCATTTTTCAATCACATTTTTTCCTAGCTGGAAGCAACACAGGAGCGGAGAGGGAGCTGGGTCAAGGGCGCGCGATTGGTGCGCGTTCATCGGAGCGCAGCGCAGACCCTTGACGCGGCTCCCGCGCTCGGTACACTCCCAGCGGAAAAAATGGGATCACTGTTTCCTGTCGCCGCTGGGTTTTTCTCGCTGCGGTATCTTGCTCGCCTGCTGCTGCAACTTGGCGGCGAGCTGGTGCTTGACTTCGCTGATTTGATCCAGCAGTTGGTTGAACTTCTCCGGCGTCACCTTCTCACCCGCCGCCACAGGCCCCAACACGTTCACCAGCAGCAAGCGGACTCCTACGATCTCGGCCAGCGCCGGATCGTGACTCACTGCATCGCTGGCCGACCCTCCCCGCAGGATCGCCTCGCGGCACCATTCCCCGAGCGTCCGACCGTCGGCCTGCGCCGCCGCTTCCAGTTGCGCGTACTCTTCTTCGCTGACTTTGAAACCGATGGATTTCGTGCGCAGCGGGGGCTTTACCACGTCGGGACCTTCTCTCTCGCCATCACAGCCGAGAGTAGCAGCCGCGCTTAAGAATCAACAAGTTCGCCTGCGCTAACTTCAGGTTGCTGTACAGCAACCGGCGCGGAGGGATTTTTCTCTTAGCTGCTCTCGTTTCAACAAGTTCACGCACAGCAACCGCAGGTTGCTGTGCAGCTCCCGTTCCGGGGTGACGTGTCACCCCTCCTCCCGACGCCGTAGGCGGCGCGCTTTTCACTTCGGATCGGAACGGCTCTCGATGGAAGTTGCAAGCAAGCCGCCCCCCGAAGAAACGGCCTGCTGGCTGCATTTAAAAGAACGCCTATTGCTTCATTTTCTCCCAGAACGTGAGTGGCCTGACGAACAGAACTACTTGTCCAGGCTGTGGCGAGACTGTGACTTTACCGCATGTATTTGCCGAAGCATATCCGTGGTCAAGGACTTCTTTCGTGCTGAAGTTCTTCAGTTCCAGCCACGAATAGCTTCCTCCTCTTGGCCCACACAACACATAGGGAGCATTGATTCGGAAGGACTCATCGTATTTCACAACGGGATGGTCTACGACGATAGAACCGTTGTTCTTCGAGTTGGGGATGTTTACTTCGCTCGGATTCATCGTGAGCTGTAGTCGAGCAACGCCTTTCCCATCCGTCGGTATTGCGATTGCTTCCTTGCGCTCTCCGCCCACCCAGACATTCACGTAGGAGGAAGCTCCAACCATAGGGTGTCCATTTCTACCGTCCACTAATTTGATTTCGATCGTTTGGGCAGAAAGTGACATCGCAGGCAAGATCAGCAAAACGGTTACCAGAAAGTTGAGAAAGCCAAAGCAGAAGGATACTTGACGATGCCCGATTAGCATTGGGGATATCCTCCTGCCTTCGTCATGTTCAGCAACCAATGAAAAAAGGCACCCATCGGGTTGTATGGAAAGCCTGAATCGATGTGGAACGTAGCTTGATTAGGCCCGAACGGCAGGGTCAGTTGGCTATCTAACCCACCATTTCCTCCCGGACCGCTTACGGCATGGAGAGTTGGCCCATAGCCGATTACGTAGGTCCACCAGTTGACCGGATAGTAGCCAGGAGTTACTCCCGCTGTTGAGCCGAAAATGTTCAAGTTCAACGTGCCTTGCCCCGGAGGCGCTCCTGTGGAGTAATTGAACGTGCTGCTGACATTGGCATTTGTATAATTCGTCCCAAACCGGTTGTTGGTTGCGTTTAGAATCTGCGCTTGGCAAGTGTGCCCCCCGGTTCCGCCGCCGGGCCCGCTGCCCGCGCTACCGGGCCCAGTTAGTGAGTAGTCAGGAGTGTCGGCGCCACTGAGCGCTGTCAGACCTAGCTCCGCTATGTCGGAAGCGCCGAGTGTTTCCCCATTTGGAGCGACATAAACCGCACCACCGTCTATGCTCCAGTCAATCGAGTACGCCAGGCCATTGACGGAGGATATAACGGAGCTGCCTCCCGCCGCCCACATGGAATTGATCCAGGACAGATACGAACCGAGCCCTTGATTGATCTCGCCCATGCCGAACGATAGACACCCAGGGCAATAATCGGCGGGAGCTCCGCCCCCACCGCCGCACCCGTCGCCCGATGGCCCGTCGCACTGTCCGGGTCCCGCCAGATACAACCCTGAAGGATCGACGTAGCTGAGGGGGTTGTTGGCGACGTAGGCATAGCGATTCCAGGTCTTACTATTTGTTCAGCAAAATGACGGAGCCGTTTTCTATCCGATAGGCGATGGAATCGAAGTGCTGCGTCTTGTCTGAGCCATCCTCTATCACAACACTTCCGTCCGCAGTAATAGTCCCATCCTTGGAGTCGTAAACGACGTGATCAGCCTGAAGTGAGAAGAGGTTGTATGCCACCCTGACTTGCTCTTGTGAGTTAGAAGGATTTGCTCCGCCGTAAACATATCCCGATCCATTAGGAGCTCGCAGAGGATAGTCTATGCCCAACTCAAACTGCTCACCTTTCGATGATGGGGTGAGAAAACGATCACTGCCGCCACAAGCATTCTTCACGTCTTCGGCGGTCGAATCTGAGCTTGGCCCATTCACGCGAAATATGTGCCCAAGGTCACAGGTTGGACGCGCGATTCCCAGCGTAATGTTAAAGACGACAAGACGAGGCTGGTTCACATCGAAATCCGGTCGGCTGTACTCCAACAAGCCAGCATTACCCGTGACTCTCATAGCGTACCTACCTAACGGAACGGTAACGTCATAATGCCCCTTCGAGTTCGTACGTACAACTCTAATCGTATGCTCATGTCGCAAGAATTCCACTTCAGCTCCCGCCACCGCTATTCCTGCGGTGGTGTGAATTTCGCCAGTGATGCGGAAGCTGCGGGTCGTTTTCGCTTGCTGTGCTTGAACCTGGGGAGGAACAGATAAGGGTAATCCAAACACAAACAGAATCGTATACATCGCGGCTTTGTTTCGAAGGTCTGCCATAGCGTTCTTTTTGTCAATTCACCGGACGTACAGGCCTGACAATGGCGGGTACGACTCCGGTTCCGTTATTTAGCGGTCCTTGGTTTCCCCCGAAATCTCCACGGGGCACACAGGCGGCGCCAACATTTGCGCTGTTCTCCAGAGATGTCTCAGCACCATAGACACCGCCGTCGGGTAGCACAACAGTAAAAAACCCGTTGTTAAAGGCTTGGTGCCCGGTCTCGTGCAACAACATGATCGTCTGAGTCGCTATGGGTCCATATCCGTCCACCTCTCCCCACTGGTATCCCCCATTTGTGAAATATGTTGTGAAAAATCCCGGTCTATCTGTGTTGAGCGTGACATTCATCTGAAATGGATACAAATTGCCGAAGTCTGGGATGCCGGGGTTCGCCTGACCACTGAGGCGCCCGCCCGTCCCGAGGCTACCTGGCTGGATACTGCCCATGCTCGCTCCCTGTGTACCGGCGATGGTCGAACTCGCTGCTCCTGTACCACCGTCCACAGCTTGAGCACAGGTTGGGTCATTCAGCGCATTTGAGGCACTTCGTTGCGCCTGTTGTAATTGCCCTCCACGACCGCCACCGCCTCCGGGATCAATCGGCGGTTCGCTTGGGCCTTGTCCGCCGCAATCCATTCCATAGAGGAAGCAAGGATCTCCCCCGCTCGGGTCAGTGACACCACCACCGCCGCCTCCACCGTCATCAAACTCACAGGCGCAATAAAACAGACCCAGCGGATCGGTGCGGCTGAGTGGATTGTTCCCCACATACGCATAGCGGTTCCAGGTCTGCGGATTCGTCGGATCGACTGCCGCCAAGCCTGCCGGATCGGGCGAAATCCAGCGACCCTGTCCTGGACTGTAGCGACGATACATGAAGTCATCCAACGTGCCACCCTGGTTGTTATTGCCACCCACTGTCCATGCATCCCCAAATTCAGTGAACTGAATCCACTGATTTGAGGTCTCCGCGTAACCTTCGCCAAAAGGAGCATAGGCAAAACCCTTAGTTGCGCCCTGCGATGGCGAGGAGAAAACCCGTGCCGAACCAAGCCAGTCAGGATGATTATATTGCCCCGGACCGGTACCTCCAATCATGGCAATCGCACCACCCGGCAATGGCAGATAAACGCCATTTAGAATCTGCGCGTGCGCAGTCGCAAGAGGTGGTCCTCCCGCCGGTGAATATATGTATTGCTGCATGGACGATCCAGTCCCGCTTTCGACCATTCTCCCAAATGCGTCGTAGGTGGCTGGGAACGCGTTGGCGCTTGTGAGATCTCCCCATGTATCCCAGGTATAGGTGTTGAAGGTATCGTTCAGAAGCCTGCCATTGCCGTCATAGCTGACTGCGTTCTGTCCCCCTCCGGTCCATCCTGTGAGGTACTGATTTATGGTATTGGAGTACGTTGGCGTCCAAGTGTCATTGCCGGTCTTCGTTATGTTGCCGAAGGCGTCGTAGCTAAAAGTCTGATTCCAGGGCTGCGTCTGATTGTTGCAACTGTCCCCGGCAATGCGACTCAGATCATCATAGGTGTAATTGCAAGTTTGGTTGTCGTATGAGTTAAAGGGATCGACAATTGTCAGAGACTGCAATGTCCCGTTGGTACCCCAAGAAAGACTGCCGCTCATTGTTTGAGGCGTGGTGCCGATTGTGGCGGAATAATACGTCATCGTCCCCGTATTCGGGTCATACTTAAAGCTATCGCTATCTCCAGAGCCGAGCTGGACCTTCGTAATTGCTCCCAACGGACCCGTGGAGTCACCGGCTGAGAAGGTCACACCAGTGACGGCAGACACAGAACCAGATGTCACACCATTGACCCGACCCTCAGAATCCACTCCATACCCCATCACAGGAGTAATCCGTGTTCCAGAGTTGTTGTACAAGGTGAGGCTCGATAGCGCATAGTTCCTGCCATATCCCGCATTCGTATGATAGTAACCGGTGGAGTTCGGCGTGGACTGATATTCGTCCAGTATGTCACCACGCAATCCCCAGTTGAACCACTCATCCGTGATCTTCGTTCCTGTCGTTGGTGGCCAAGCCGTGCAATTATCGGTTTCAGCCTCAACCAATCGTCCCTCTAAATTTTGCGCTGGATAGCCGGTCGGCGGGGTGAACAATTTGTTTGAAGTATTGTCGTACCGGAATCGCCGACAGACAGTTCCTCCCTGGGTCGTCACCCGGTGTAAGGAGTCATAGACAAAGCATATTTGACTATTGTCACCATTCGTTTTTACCATCAAATCACCGGGTTCGCTCGTGTATCCTCCGCAGACTGCTTGAGGGGTATGGTCCCAAGTGTAAACGGTAATCCATGATTCTGGGTTCTGTTCCTTTGTTAGGCGTCCAAGCCCATCGTAAGAATATGTCCGCGTCTGACTACCATACAGCGCATTCGCCTGTGTGTTCTGGGTAACACTTGTTATTTCTCCAAAAACATTATATGTATACGTCGTAAGAAACCCTATCTCGGAATTGCTCTGAGGGGCGCAAGGTCCTGCACCGACGTTTTGTGCCGTGGTGATCTCGCACACGGAAGTGAGCCTTCCAAGCCCGTCGTATTCAAGCTGCCTCTGAAATTGCTGCCCCCCACTTTTCCCAACCGTTACGAGGACATCGTTTTGAATGTACTGATACGTCGCCTGATAACTGATTGAGCTTGAGGTCCCCTGTGTGACACCCACAACTCGACCCAAAGCATCGTAAGAGACGCTTTTTCCTGCCACCGTCGTGTTGTTGGTGCCAGGACTTGCTGTGGCACTGTAGGGCATCGTGTTCCTGCTGGCTTGACCAAGTGTGTTGTAGTCCGTTTCTACCGTATCGTAATTTGATCCGCCGAGCGCCTGGAGTTGCTGGTTGTAAATTACACGACCGAATCCGTCCACTGTGGTAAGGAAATCCCACGCGGATGCGCCGTTGTTGAAATTCTGCAACGCCGACTCGACGGAATTGGTTGTGTATTGCAGGTTGGTAACGTAATTAGCTTCATCCGTCGTGTTATCGGGTCGCCAGTAGTTTGCGTCCGATGAGTAGTCCGCTTTCGTCGCGTTGCCATTCTCGTCGTTTGCTTGCGTGAGAACGCCTCCGGTACAGTTCCAACTCATTGAACGCGAGAGGCTGAGTGGTTCGGCAACCGCAGTAAGAAAGGAATTACCGCAGTCGCCATATGTATAGGTAGTTTGCGCACCATTGACATCCGTTGCCACGTACAGATTTCCGGTGTCGTAGTACGAGAATGTCTTTGTGAGCGGAGCGTAGACGTTTGCGGGCGATACCGTGAGAGTTGTAAGATTTCCTCGAGAGCCCGTGATCGTACCCTGCTGCGGAGTAGTCCCGTTTGTGGACTTAAGGCCTGTCTGATCGTATTGATAGGTTGTGGAAATCACCTGCGAGCAAGTGCCCGTGCTGCAGTCATACACCGAAACCGAAGACGGCTTGTCATATATCGGGCCGTATTGATTACTGAGAGTGGCGTAAGAAATTCGGGTGTCTCGCAAAGCGTTGAATGAGCTGAGTGAGGCTCCCAGAACCAAGCTGCTATTGTAGTCATACTCTTGGTCACGCGAGACTAAACCAGACTCACTTGGTGAGAGAGAGTCTCTACCTCCCTAATATCCAATCGACGCTGTGGATCTTCGGAAAGAAGGAAGTAGGAGTAAAGTCTCGCTAAAGTGCGACGCGACTGGGACTGCCAAGAATCATTGTCGGGAAGAGCGTTTAGCAGCTGCACAGGTGTCGGAAGAGGCTTAACTTTCCGGTAGTCAATTCCTTCTTCAACGACGGCTTCTCGGGCGACGGCCTCGCCCCAAAAACGTCTTGGGGGGTCAACGAGTGAAAGAGTTCGCAATCCCCATTCCTCGTCTTCTTTCAAGAGAGAACAAGGATATTCGCAGTCGGGCTTTGTGAACAGATAAGAACTCGGCATGATATGAAACCGCTAAACAGGAGCAGTTGGAACATCCTCGACGGGCGCTGCCAGTCTGACGGATTTTAGCCCTTCGAGAACCCTGCGACGCTTCTGTGCATCGCTGCGCTCAATGTACTTCTGTTGGGATGTGACAATAGCTTCGGAGATTGATTCGAGTGGGTTTTGATGATCTGAAAAGGCTCCCAGTATTTCTTGCTCAACCTCCTTGAATAATGCTTGGAGAATTCGAGTTGCGGGTTCCTCGCCGGCCTCGGTCACCGTATCCGACAATTCAGAATAGAGGTTCAGAATTCTCATCTTCACCCCTGGTCCAACGTCCAGATTCTTGCGAACGAAGTCGTTACAGGCCTTCCTAATAGGTGCTTCGATCGCTTCAATCAGTTTGGCTCGAGCCTCGTCTCGCATTTCCTTTACCATTTCGTGTCCGACGGCTTCGAGTTTCTTCGCCTCCCCTCTAATAGCCTCCTGCTGAGCCTCGACTGCCTTTTGGTGGACGCGCGCGCCCTGGTCGAGGGCCCAACGGGCTACCTGTTCCACCATGTCAACGCAAGCTTTGGCGTAGTCCCGAGTTTCGGTTCGAATGTCTTTAAGAACTTCTTTTCCCCAAATCTCAGCTATTGGTTCTTCGAAACGCAGAGCGAACTCTGTCGGCAAGTTGATGTCTGATGCGCCTGAGTAGCGGCCCCCTCTTCGCACCGACGCTCTTAGAGTATTCCAGTGAGCCTGCCAGAGCCTCGTGAGATAGCGATCGATATCCTTGCTTGCTTTCTGCTTCGCTACGCTTACCAGGTCTTTGATCCTCTGAGGGATACCCTTCTTGAGGAACGCCCGGTATCCCCCCTGCCGCACTCGAAGCTCCTCGCGGAGGGGTTGTATAAAAACGTTGAGCTCCTCGCGGAGTTTCGCACTTTCTTCTTCAGCCCGCGCTTGGCCTTCCCACTGCGCCTCTACCAGAGAGAGCGTTGCAAACAAGCTGTCGCGGAAGAGTTTCATCTGTTCGCAAACGCGCTCGACAGCCTTGGCGCGACGGGATGACGCCAGATCCTGAAGACTTTCGATGAGTCCTGGCACACCCGACTGACGTACATCCTTGAGGAAGGAGGGATCGTCATCGTCTTCGGCCTGGACGCGACCGTATTCGGGAGCCGATATGGGATGCACTTGGAGAGTGGACAGAAGATTGCGAACTACCTGCTTTCGGGCATCGCCGGCCTGCGCATCTTGCAACCATATATCCTCAAGGTGGCGTTGGATGTCCTGTCGCAGTCGTGTTCGAGCCTCGTCGCAGACTTCCAGAAAGTGTTGGAACTTCTTCTTCGTGGGGTCATCTTTACGTCGTGACCCGGCAACGTCGTCCATACGTGTAACGGCAATCATTACGATCGGATCATCTTCAGGATCGTCCACCGAGTACAAAAGGGAGTTTAGAAATTCAGTCCGCCTCAGAGCTTCAGCGAGTGGTTCCGTCATGCCGCGATGATCGACTACCAGGACAAGGGCCTTGGCTTTATCCCTGATCCACTCGCGCGTGATGTCCTTATGAACATCCCGCACCACACCGACTCCTGGCAGATCAACAAGGGTTATTCCGTCTCTTAGAACTGGGGCATTCCAGTGGATCGTCAAGTTCTTGATCATGGGGGCCAGATAGCCCGTAGCGTGATCGTGGAGAGTTGCCCGAAAACTGGCTTCATCCGAATCGCTCGTTACGGTGAACCACTGGCCCTTTCGTGCATAGTCGAGTGATTTCTGGAGCCCCTTTATACGATCTCGATCTGCGCGATCTAGCTCAGTACCCCAAATCCTCTCCAAACCGGCTGCCTCGCGCAAAGAGTCAATCAAGTATTGGACTTCCCGTTCCTGTTCCTGGTTCCCAGTGATCAGCAACTGGGCTCGACGTCTCCACTGTTCCCGTTTTTCGCGCGCTCGGCCTTCATCCTCAGTGCCTGCCGCTGCATCTTCTCCCGGTTCTTCCGTGGTCGCAGGCAGATCTGCTTCCTCGATGCCATCAATCAGGGGAGTGCTCTTTTCTTGCTTGGATGGCGCTCCGAGTTCACTCTTGTACATCTGCTGCAAGCCAAAGAATGTTCTTATTAGTTGGCTCGGACCTTGGTATTCGACTTCCAAGCGGGGTTTCTCAGAATATCGAACTACGAGCGCTTGGGCGGTCAACGGGCCAACACCACCCGAAGGCACAACGGCTTGAGTGCCGTCGAGAATTGCGTTCAGCAGCGTGCTCTTGCCGATCCCAGAACTGCCAAGAAAACAAACGGCAAGCTCCGTGTCAATGGTCTTTATGTTCTTTTCGAGGCGTCCACAGTCCTTATCGAACGAGGCAAGTTTCTCCTCGGCAATTGTCTTTGCTAGGAACGGGCGGGCCAGATTCTTAAACCACTCCAAGAGTTCGGCCGCTCTTTGAGCATCTGCTTGCATAAAATTCACCTCAGTGGGAAAGGCTCGTTTACGAAGTTGGCATGGCCTTTGTACCCACAATGGTTGATGAAAAAACTCGATCGAATCCCTTCAGTTGACCATACTGGCGCCATCGCGCATTGAAACTATCCTGCGAAAGCAGGATCACGTCCTCTGTCTGGCCCTCGGCGTTTCCCGAATCATCGAGCCCGATGCTGAACTGAATACCACCGCGGTCGGTCAAGATATAGCGATTGTGAAGCTTCTCGGCAGGACTCAAGGTTTCTCGTACTCTGATCACTTCACACTTCACTGATCCCGGAATGAGCGGCGCAAGACACCGTGCGCAGTCGAGCTCGAAGTCATCGCCGGCAGACGCATCGAACTGCGCCTCCACAATCAGACTTACTCTCGGTGGAGATGAATTCCGTGTTTGAACACAGCAGGCCATAAACTGTTCAAATGGTCGTTGGAACCGAATGGCCGCAGGATTGAAATTTGGATCAACCAAGACCACCTCGTACGACAGCTGAAGCAGGAAGCGGACTACATCCGCCATCGACATAGCCTTCCCTCGCAACCACAATAGTCGGAGACGTTCGCCAGAGGTCGATCGTGTCATTCAAGTCATCAATCCGGAGAACTTGAGGCTTGGTGCGAGGATTTTCGGCGGCTACAATCGCCCGGAACGGCAACCCTTCGTGGACCGTTTCAGCGTTCAGCAGCCAGTCGCGAGTTGGATCAAAGGGCCTGTGCGATGCGATGAGATGCGGCTTGATTCGCTGATATTGAGATTCCAATCGCGCCCTTTCTATGGGTAATTTTCCAGATAGCATTTGCATTACCGTTTTTTTCCAAGCGTTTGGGTAATCAGCCAAAAGCCTCCCTTTCGGGACGCCTACACCGTCCGCCACGAGCCGTAGCCGGTGCCAATCACACAAGCAGTTTGGGTCAATAGCGTACTCGTAAACCATGGTCTAAAAGAGTTCCTCCGCCCTCTCCGGGAAGAACCCTTCGGGCCAATCGGTGATGAACTCACCGTCCGCCCTAATCGGAATTTCCAATACTTCCGCGCCACTCTTACCACGCTGTACGTACAAGACTGCGACATCTTGCGGTCGAACTGGAACGACGCCGTTCGGGAGGTTCCCGCTCGTCGTCTCCCGGATGCGCCTCAGAATACGGAGAATGAGGTGTTCGCTATGCGTTTCCAGTATGAAGGTATTGCCCTTCGTCATTGCCGAGTTTATGAAGACGTCCCCCAACTCCGCCTGAAGCGCAGGATGGAGGTGAATCTCGGGTTGTTCGATAGCGATCAGTTGCTCTTGGAAACCAAACGCACTTACGAGCACGGGAATAACCTGGCTTATTCCGATGCCTACGTCGCGATGAGTTACAACCGTATTAAATCGAATGTCAGTCATCTCCAGCTGGGGCAGCACGTCGGGCGATACACTCTTAAGCAACTCAGCTGCCATTTGCTTCGGATCGGCGTCTTGCCAGAACTCTGCATCGGTGCCGAATGTTGTGACCTCTTTCGAGAATCCTTCGTATACCTCTTCAAGGGCACGTTTGATAGCTTCCTGCTCGGAGTACTCACGGACCACAAGCCTATATGGCGTCCTAAGTTTCTCGGGGTCACTTAGCCAATGGTTCACCGCATGTCGCACGCGCGCGTCAGTTTGCAGAACATCCCACGCAAAGCCGCCCCCTGCATGCCAATCCGGATCGTAATGTTGCGCCATAGAAAGCTGTCGGGGAGGGAAAGAACGCAATGGCCCCAAATATCGGAGTTTGCGAAGCGCATCACCTATGCCCTGATTCACCCCGTGGGTGAATTCGTCGAGGCTGCGTGGCAGAACAAGATTAATCGCGGCGGCAAGATCCTCCTCCCGTTCACCGCGACGAACTGCAACTAGTCCAGGCTGCTGTAAAGGGTTACCTGGAGAATCTTGCTTTCGAATGCGGACTGGAAAGAGGGTGCCACGATCGGCTGTAATGTCTGCGACGGCACTCGATACGACATTCTCGGCCTGAGCCATATCGGCATCTTTCACATCCTGAATAGTTGTGGATGCCTCAATGAGTGACCGGAGAAGGCGCGTGAAGATCGGATGTTTGAGATCCAGGTTGTTAAGCTGGAAGCTTGTTCCCGCCTTGCTCCGGAACCGAAGAACAGGGTGGTCATTGAAGCTAATTTCGTAGCTTTGGACGCCGGCCACCCCAGCCTCTTCCATGACTCCGGAGGGGACCTCAATATCTTTTTCTTCTTTGGTGGCTGGATCGATGATCCGCCTTCGGGCCGGGCGTTCTCGTTGTTCCTTGCCAACAGTAATCCGCACGCCGACTGAAGCGGCTCCTTCGAGCCATTTTTGGGTTGATGCATCAAGATCGGTAGTTTTGACATCGGCCCCCCACTCCATCCACGAAGACATCGAACGCCGATGGATGTATTGACGAAACCCGCCAAGGTCCACTGATCGTCCGCCGATGTTCGTATGAAAGACATCTAGCTCGCCAGTGTCCAGTGCATGCCGAGCAAGTAGAAGGCCATGAATGATGCTGGATTTTCCTGCGCTGTTCTGTCCAAAAATCAACGTCAGCGGACGGAGCGGAATCTTCTGGGCATCGCCGAAAGCTTTAAAGTTCCCTACTGAGAAGCTCTGCAGCACATCAACACCTCTATTGAGTGGGTTGGGTCTGCTCCATGGGCAGCCCGAGTACATTCAGCTGATAAGTAATCTCTGCGAGCAGATCGGTGGAGTGAGCTCCGCGCCACTTCGCAGTTAACGTTCCGTTGAAGCTATGAGATAGTAATGATTCAAAGAGCTTTTGCACCTTGTTTCTTGAATCGGCCTGCCGATCATCGAGGGTCCGCGCTGCTCGCACCAGTTCTGCAAACCGACGTTGCAGCAAGACTGGAGGGACAGGGATCTGAAGTGAGCGAAGGATTGACGTATTCATGAATGAATATGCTCCCTCATCCGAAGCAGCACGGAGTTGGTGAGCAATCTGCGGAAAGTAAGTAAAAAGAGTCGAAAAATATTCAGGTTCGAGAGCTCTGACATCAAACGATAGTCGGATCAAATTGGTTCCGATGATCGAGCGCGTGACGGTAGGACGGGCGACACACATACGGCCGACAGTCCCAGCTCTGGAGATCAAAATGTCCCCGCCTTCCACGGAATATGCGGTCAGCTCAGAAAACTTGCTCTCGCTGATAAAAAGAGAGTTGGCTTCTAGAAAACGATTCGCTGCAACGTTATCGATCCCCCAAACCGGAATACCTGCATCTATGTATTCCTGTTTCTTCAAGGCACTCCCAAAAGGTCCGCATTTGGGCCCATGCCGTGGATCAGTGAAAAAATCC
>Ga0335083_10004131_pt1 | contig 18584 bp, 16 predicted proteins | sample Lox_Sample_42_FD_206716 | JGI IMG/M metagenome (GOLD analysis project Ga0335083, IMG submission 206716) | Soil microbial communities from Loxahatchee National Wildlife Refuge, Florida, United States - Lox_Sample_4.2 | ecosystem: Environmental > Terrestrial > Soil > Wetlands | place: USA...
TGTTTCACAACTCGTGCTATTGCAGCGCGGTTACACTCCCCGTAATAGCTGCAGAAAGACGATGCGCAGATTTCTCAAAATCGCCGGCATAGTGATAGGGGCCATGGTTGCGATTCGCCTGCCTCGGAGCCGTTTTTCTGTTCCATGGTCCGCCGATCCCCGACTATTCGAGTTACGATCTCAATCTTGAGACGTGGTATCGCACGACGCAAAGCAGTTGGCTGACTACGAGAGCGCCGGGCAGATCGGGCGCGGATTTGCCGCCCGATAGTCGCCTAGAGCACCGCGATACCCATGTAGGTCGTGAAGGTCCACTTGCCCTTGTTGGATGCGAAGTTCTCGATCCTTCCTTCGATTCGCACCTGGTAGGTGCCGTTCGGCTGCGCCGCGGCTTTGGGCGGATTGTGCGTCCAGATCGATTTCTTGGCTGCCTCGATGAAGAGTTTGTCGATCGCCGCCTTGCCTGATCGCTGCTCGATAACAATCTCCTGCAGTTTGCCCTCAGGCCCGAGCGTCGCGGTCAGCACCACGGGCTTGAGTGTCTCCGGCACTCTCATCTTCGAGATATCGTCGTCGCCTTCGCGCAGCCGCAACTGTCCCCACAGCTGGTCGAGCAAGGCCCCCGAAAATTTCGCGAACTGCGCCGCCTTCGGATTGAGGAGCTGCTGGGTCGCGGGCATGGCGTCGGTGCCGACGTGCCGCTTGCTCCCGGGCTCATCCTGGAACGCATGGCCGGAGGAATCTTCGGTATTCTTGGTAGCCTCATACGCGGCATGCGGATCGGAGATCGCCGCGACTGGCCGGGATGATAGGCTCGACAGGTCGTTGACGAAATGGGGAGTCGCGATGACTTCCGGTTCCTGGCTGGAAGGCCCGCACGATGGAATCGCGACGGCGATCCAGAGCAGGGCGAGAATACTAACGACGACCTTTCGCGTTTCCACCACCTTCTTTCCGCGGCTCATCGAGCGCGAGAACTTTCGGACGCGCGTTATTGTAATCGGTCATGAACGCATCGAACAGATCCTGCCCGAGCTGGCGCTCTTCAACCTTGACCTCGGCCGAGTGCTCGTCGGCTATCGAATCTCCGACTCGCGCGAGCATCTCCAGCGTGGGCGCGTAGCGGAATTCCGCCGATGCGTTCGCGCTGTAGCGGAAGAGGCCGTCCGCATCGCGGCCTGACCGGAACGAAGCCTTGAAGCCGCCGTCACCCTGCGCCAGCGTCCGCAGGAACTCGCCCGCGATCAGGTCGATAACCTTGTGGATGCCCGGCGGAGCGATCAGCGTGGGCACCCCCTGCATCGTGCTTGTCGTCTCAACCGTGTCGCCATCGCGGTTGAAGTCGGTGGCAAATTTCAGGTCCGTGAGGCCGAAGGTCATGTCCAGGCGCGTAATCGTTACAGAGCTCTGCGTAAAGTAGAGGCCCTTGCCGGGACGCCTGAGGTCGATGCTGTCTCCCGCCGGGCGATAGGATGCATCGAAGGGCGTGAGCTGCCCGCGCCGCACCATGAAGGTCCATCGGATACGGCCGTGGTTGAACTGCGTCTCCATCCATCGGTTGCCGTGCACGTCGGTGATGTCGGTCCGGGCAACGACGGTTGGTCCGATCGACCTGTAAAACGCATAGAGCCGCGGAAAAGGCTTCAGTGATTCGAGCTTCAATTCCGCGTCGATATTGAAGAGTACGAATGGATCGCCGTCACCGGAGAACTCGTCCAGCACGTTGTTGAACGTGAAATAGTGTTCGACCCGTGTCGAGAAGCTGGGAAATTGCGAATGGAACCAGTCGTGAAACGCGCGGTCGTGATGGTTGTAGATGCCGGGTACGGTGTCCCACGGCGGCTTGAGGTCGCCATGCGCGAAGCGCAGCAGGTCCTCGGCGAACGCCAGCGCGCCGCTCGCCCCATAGGTATCGAGCACGATCTCGCCGCCGATTTTTCCATCCACCGCCCGGGCGGTGCCATCGACAGAGTTGGGTGATGGGGTCAGCGTAAAGGCTCCCGCCATGTGTTCGGGAATCTCGGGGCTTTGGTACTGCTTGGTCAAATCGTAGAGATAGGTCCTGGCCTCGGGCTGGCCTGAGACCGAAATCCCGCGGGTATTATCCGGAAGGTCGTTCCACGGGATGTCGTTGCGTGAATAGAGAGAGGCGGCCCGGATTACGGTAGCCTGCCGCGGCGGAAGCCGGTCGAGCATCTTTCTTACGGGTGCTGTGAATTCGGGATGTAGCCAGATCTTCTCCTGGAACGCGAGCTGCCGGTCGCATACTGCCATCGCTCGCGCCGCACGTTCCGGACCGGGCGGCGCGAAGGCCAGGCAGGTGGCGAAGACCGACTCATCCGGCGATGCGAAGTCGGCGGGCGGGCCGGCTGCCGGGGCGGCATTGGCGCGGCCAAAGGACGCTAGAAGGAAAAAGATCAAGGCAGCAGCGGCGAAATTCAGGCGCCGGACCATCCGCGGCAATCGGGTGAATTGTCTGGCGCGGCGGGCGATGATATCGTTGTTCGGATAACGGGAGTGGTTATATTCACGTAAATGAAAGCGCAAGTTCATCCCGAGTATCACCGCTGCATCGTGACCTGCGCATGCGGCAACACTTTTGAGACTCGCTCGACGACCAAAGAGCTGCACGTCGAGGTCTGCTCGAACTGCCATCCGTTCTACACCGGCCAGCAACGGCTGGTCGACACGGCCGGCCGGGTCGAGCGCTTCAAGCGCAAGTACGGACTGAAGTAGCATTTGAGCTCCCGCCTCCCGGGGCGCTTCGTGCCCAGGGGTGACGGGAGATTGGTGTTTGCGGCGGGAACCTCCCGCCGCGATTCGTTTCAGGGTCCGGCGCGCGCAACCTTTTGGCCGATAGATGCTCGACAAGATCAAAGGAATCGAGGACCGCTTCGCGGATCTGGAGAAGAAGCTCCAGGACCCGGCGACCATTTCCAACAACCGCGAATTCGCGCGCCTTGCCAAGGAGCGCTCGCAGCTCGTCGAAGTGACTAACGCGGCGCGTGAATATCGCAGGCTTCTCGATGAAATAACGGAGCACAAATCGATTCTCGAAGGGGACGACGCAGACTTGCGCGAGCTGGCCAAGGCAGAGCTTCCAGCATTGCAGAAGAAGCAGGAAGCAGTCGAGGAGAAACTTAAGCAGCTTCTGACTCCCCGTGACCCCAACGATGACAAGAACGTACTGCTGGAAATTCGCGCCGGTACCGGCGGCGCCGAAGCCTCCCTGTTCGCGGGTGAGCTGTACCGAATGTATTCCCGGTATGCCGAACGCCACGGATGGAAAGTCGAAGCGATGAGCCTCAGCGACACCGGTCTGGGCGGCGTCAAGGAAGTGATCGCCCTCATCAGCGGGCGCGGCGCTTACTCGCGTCTCAAGTACGAAGGCGGAGTGCATCGCGTGCAGCGCGTGCCCGAAACCGAAGGCTCGGGACGCATTCATACCTCCGCGGTCACGGTTGCGGTCATGCCCGAAGCGGACGACGTCGAAGTAAGCATCAACGAAGACAAGGATTTGCGCATCGACGTGATGCGCGCATCCGGACCGGGCGGGCAGAGCGTAAACACGACCGACTCCGCGGTGCGCATCACGCACATTCCGTCCGGGATGGTGATCGTCTGCCGCGATGAAAAATCGCAGCACAAGAACAAGGCGCGTGCGCTCAAGATCCTGCGCTCACGGTTGCTCGATAAGGCGCGCGCCGAGCAGGATGCGCAAATCGCGGCCACGCGCAAATCGATGGTGGGAACCGGGGATCGCTCCGAACGCATCCGCACCTACAATTTTCCTCAATCGCGCGTCACCGACCATCGAATCAATCTCACCATTCATCAACTCGACCAATTCCTCGACGGCGCCATCGACCCCGTAATCGACGCGCTCGCCACCCAGGAGCAGGCGCAGGCACTTAGCGCCTGATCGCCGCGATGCTCCGGGGGAAAGAGTCGCGCGTACCGGCGGTATCGGTCTTGCTCGAAGAGGCTGCGTCGCGACTCGCTGCCGCCGGCATCGAGACATCGCAACTCGAAGCGCAGGTTCTGCTGGCAGAAGCGGCTCATGTCGATCGCGCCGCACTGCTGGCGGGCAGCATCGATGTCAGTGGCGACGTTGCCGCGCGATTCGATGCGCGCATTGCTCGTCGCCTCCGGCACGAGCCGATCGCCTATATCCTTGGGCACAAGGAATTCTATTCGCTCGATTTCGAAATGAACAGCGATGCATTGATTCCCCGGCCGCATACGGAGACCGTGGTCGATACCGCCCTGGAGTTCATCGCTGGCAAGCAGAAGACTCGAATGCTCGATATCGGTACGGGGTCCGGCGCGATCGCAATAGCGGTGGCGGCGAATGCTCCCGGCGTCTCGGTAGTCGCGACCGACATTTCCGAGGCGGCGCTGGATTTGGCCAAGCGCAATGCTGCTCGGAACGGGGTAGCCGACCGCATCCGGTTCGTGCGGGCAGACCTCTTTCACTCGCTGGATCGCGCTCCCGCACTGGGCATCTTCGATCTGCTGGTCTCCAACCCGCCCTACATCGTCGATCGCGAGATTTCCGCCCTGGAGGCCGACGTGCGCACCTGGCTCTCCGAGGCGGAAGTGACGGCCTGGACTTTTTCCGGTGCATCGCGACCGAAGCCCGACAGCATCTTGCCAAGGACGGCCTACTGGTACTGGAGGTCGGCGCCGGGCAGGATACTGCGGTGACCGAGATTCTGGATAAAGCGGGAATGCACCCGATGCGCGTGATAAACGATTTGGATGGTACCGCGCGGGTGGTTACGGCGCGGCCCTGAACGATGGACAAAATGATCATACACGGCGGCGCTCCCCTGCGCGGCCGCGTGCTGCTGAGCGGCAGCAAGAACGCCGCGCTGCCCTTGATGATGGCAGCGTTGCTGACCGACGAAGCGGTGCGAATCAGCAACGTGCCGCGCCTGCGCGATGTACGCACCGCGATCGATTTGCTGGGCAGGGTCGGGGTTCAGAGCAAATGGACCGGGGAGCACGAGCTGACGCTGCACGCCGCGCAGGTGACGAGCCACGAGGCGCCGTACGACCTCGTCAAAACCATGCGCGCGTCATTTTTCATCCTGGGTCCGCTGCTGGCGCGCGCGGGACGGGCCCGCGTATCAACCCCGGGCGGATGTGCTATCGGAGCACGTCCGATCAATCTGCACATCAGCGGCATACGGGCTCTGGGAGCCCGCGTGCAGCTTCGTGGCGGATATGTCGAAGCGCACGCCGATCAGCTGAAAGGGGCGCAAATCTGGCTCGACAATCCTTCCGTCGGCGCCACCGAAAATATCCTGATGGCGGCGGTGTGCGCGCGAGGAAATACCCGGATAGAAAACGCCGCGCGTGAACCCGAGGTCCAGGACCTCGCGAAGCTGCTCAACGCAATGGGCGCGCAGATTCGGGGAGCGGGTACCCACGTGATTGAAGTTCATGGCGTCGATCGCTTGCACGGCGCGCAGCACGAAGTCATTCCGGATCGAATTGAGGCTGGGTCTCTGATGGTGGCGGCTGCGATCACCGGAGGCGACGTGGAGATCGCCAACGCTCCTGCGGATCAGCTGGAAGCGGTGATGGGGAAGCTGCGCGAAGCCGGCGTCGAGTTGAGCCCCAATGGCGGCACGGGGTTGCGCGTGCGCCGTGAAGCTGCACTCAAGCCGGTCGAACTTCGCACCTTGCCCTATCCGGGCTTCCCGACCGATTTGCAGGCGCAGATGATGACCTTGTTGACGCAGGCCTCGGGCACGTCGGTGATCACCGAGACGATTTTCGAGAACCGCTTCATGCACGCGCCGGAACTGATCCGGATGGGCGGCGATATCCTGATGAAGGGGCCGACCGCCGTGGTGCGAGGTCCCACCCAGCTGTGGGGAGCGCCCGTGATGGCGACTGACCTGCGTGCCAGCATGAGCCTGGTTCTCGCGGGATTGGCGGCGGACAGCGTCACCGAGGTGAGCCGCGTCTATCATCTCGACCGCGGCTACGAAGCGCTCGATGCCAAGCTCTCGGCCTTGGGCGCGCGTATCGAAAGAGTGAAGGACGCCGCGTGAAGACGCTTAAGACCGGCACCGCCGAGTTCCGGCGCTTCATGGCGATGATGATGTCGCGGCGCGATAGCGGCGACGCGTCGCGCGTCGATGCCGCTGTCGCCGGGATTATCCGCGACGTTCGCAGGCGCGGCGATGCAGCGCTCATCGCATATACGCGAAAGTTCGACGGCGTAATGCTGAGCAAACGGCGTCTGCGCGTGAGCGGTGCGGAACTCAATGCCGCTCCCGGAAAGATTTCCGCGAAGGATCGCCGTGCACTCGAGCTTGCCGCAAAACGAATTGCAGAATTTCATCGCCGCACGCTCGAAGCTCCGTTCTCCTACCGCGATCGTTTCGGTATGCGGCTGGGGCAGATGGTGCGGCCGCTCAAGCGGGTCGGCATCTACGTGCCCGGAGGACTCGGCGCCTATCCCTCATCGGTGCTGATGAACGCGATACCGGCGCGCGTCGCAGGGGTGGAAGAGATCGTAATGGTCTCGCCGCCGTCGCGCGATGGTGAGCGCGATGCCGTCATGGCTGCTGCCGCTATCGCGGGCGTGACTGAGTACTACAGGATCGGCGGGGCTCACGCGGTGGCGGCGTTGGCCTACGGTACTGAGAGCATCGCACCCGTAGACAAGATCGTCGGCCCGGGGAACGCTTACGTTCAGGCTGCCAAGCGGATGGTCTACGGCACCACCGATATCGACAAGATGGCGGGACCCAGCGAGGTCATGGTTATCGCGGACTCGAGCGCCGACCCGGACTGGATTGCCGCCGATTTGATCGCGCAGGCCGAACATGGGTCGGGCGATGAATCCGCGATGTTGCTGACTCCGTCTGCGCCCGTTGCCGCAAAAGTCGCGCGGGCTCTCGATGCTGCTCTGCGCTCTCTCCCGCGCGCATCTGCGGTGAAACGCGTGTTGGCGAAGCGTGGCGCACTGGTGGTGGTCAAGGGTCTGGCCGAGGCGTTTGAGATTGCCAACCAGATCGGCCCCGAACATCTCGAGCTCGAGATTCGGGATGCAGGCCGCTGGCTGGGCCGGGTCACTGCGGCCGGCGCGGTTTTTCTGGGCGGGCTAAGCCCGGCGCCCTTGGGCGACTACCTGGCGGGGCCGAATCACGTGCTGCCGACCGGCGGGTCGGCACGCTTCGCATCGCCCCTGGGTGCATACGATTTCCTCAAGCGAACCAGTATAATCGAGGCCTCACCGCGCGCGGTCCGAACCCTCGCGCCCGCCGTTGCTCACCTGGCGCGGATGGAAGGCTTCGAGGGTCACGCGCGCGCGATGGAGTTGCGGGTGACGAGAAGGAGGACAGTCGCGGAGGCCTGACGACACATGGCTACGAAAGCGAAATCCAAAGCGGTCCGCAAATCGAACGGACGCGGCGTGACGCCCGTCGTCATGGATTCGAATTTTCCGCCCCGCGCGGCAGAGGTGGAGCGCAAGACGCGCGAGACCCAGGTCAGTATCGCGCTCAAGCTCGATGGCTCCGGCCGGGGTGAGGTTGCCACCGGCGTTCCCTTTCTCGATCACATGCTGGAGAGCTTCGCCAGGCATGGATTCTTCGATCTCAAGGTCAACGCGCACGGCGACCTGCACATCGACGAGCATCACACCGTCGAGGATGTGGGCATCGTGCTGGGCCGCGCCTTCAAGCAGGCACTGGGCGATCGTTCGGGAATCCGCCGTTTCGGCGAGGCGACCGTGCCGCTCGATGAGGCGCTCTGCACGGCTGTGGTTGATATCAGCGGCCGCTCCTACCTCTCATTCGAAGTCCCAATCTCGCAGGAGCGCGTCGGGAACTTCCAGACCGAGCTGGTGCAGGACTTCATGAAGGCGTTCAGCGATGAAGCCGGCCTGAACCTGCATCTGAATCTGCGCGCCGGCCGCAATCCGCATCACGTGATCGAGACTGTGTTCAAATCGCTGGCGCGCGCGATGGACCAGGCAACCGCCCTGGAGCCGCGCGTGTCCGGAGCGCTTTCGACCAAGGGCACACTCGCTTCGTAGCAGCAGGTCGTTGCTCGAAAAGTTTACCATCGTCCCTTCTATCGATCTCAAAGCCGGCGAAGTCGTGCGCCTGCTCTACGGTGACATGGCGCAGGCCAAGGTCTACAGCGGCGATCCGGCAAACGCAGCGCGAGAATTCGAAGCGGGTGGAGCGCAATGGATTCACGTCGTCGATCTCGACGGCGCGATCGCGGGAGCGCCGCGGAATCTTGATGCGGTCCGCAGGATTCGCGATGCCGTGCGATGCGCTATCGATGTTAGCGGCGGGCTGCGCACTATCGAGGCCGTGCGAGCCGCGTTCGCCAACGGCGCCAACTATGTCTCGATAGGCTCGGCGGCGATGCTCAATCCGGTCCTGCTGGGCGAAGCGTGCAAGGAATTTCCAGGGCGCGTGATTGGTTCTGTCGATATTCGCGACGGTCGGCTCGCGATCAAAGGATGGGTCGAGAAGAGCGAGCTGACCGTGGAGGAAGCGATGCGCCGGTTCAAAACCGCCGGTGTCGCGGCCGCAATCGTCACGGACATCTCCCGCGATGGTGCGGAAACCGGTGTCAACACAGAGCGGATGGTCTCGCTCGCGCGCGATGGCGGCGTTCCGGTGATCGCGTCGGGCGGCGTCGCCGGGCTCGATGACATCAGGGCTCTGGCACGCCACTTCGACGATGGCGTCGTCGGTGTGGTAGTCGGTCGCGCGCTGTACGAACGCCGATTCACTTTGGCCCAGGCGATAGCGGTAGCGCGTTAGTTCAAATCGGAGCGGGCGTTTGCTATACGCCTCTTCGTGAGCACTACAACTGCCGCAGACATCATCGGCGCGGCTGTCAAAGACGGACGCGCTGCACTTTCCGAAATCGAATCGAAAAAGCTCCTGAAGGCGATCGGCATCGATGTCGCCATCCCGGAGACTGCCGCGTCCGCCGACGATGCGGTCGAGATCGTTGCCCGGATGGGCTTTCCCGTCGCGCTCAAGGTCCTGTCGGCGAGTGTGAGCCACAAGAGCGAGGTGGGTGGGGTCGAGCTGGACCTCAAGTCCGCCCACGACGTGCACGCCGCATTCGATCGAATCCGCGACAACCTGGCATCGCGCGCACCGGACGCCCGGTTCGAGGGAGTGGCGGTACAGCCGATGGCTGCGCCCGGCGGCGTGGAACTGATAGCGGGCGTAAATTGCGACGACCGCTACGGCCCGATGGTGATCGTCGGACTGGGCGGCGTGCTGGTCGAGGTGATGCGCGACACTGCCCTGCGGCTTGCCCCACTGACCGCGCGCGATGCGCACGCTATGCTCCTGGAGCTGCGCGGCGCCGCAATTCTGCGGGGCGTGCGCGGCCAGGCGCCCGCTAACCTCGATGCGATCGTGAACCTCCTCGTGAATCTTTCTGAGTTCGCAGTCGCGCATCCCGAAGTGCGCGAGATGGATCTGAATCCGGTCCGGGTCTATCCGAGCGGACTGGCGATTCTCGATGCTCGCGTGCTGGTCGGACCGGGCGAGAGCAAGGTCGTTGCCGATCCGAATCGCGCGGCGCGCCTGGAAAATCTCAAGCGCGCGTTCAACCCGCGTTCGGTCGTGGTTATCGGCGACAAAAAGATGGGCGGCTATATGTGGCTGCGCTCGATGACCGAACTGAAGACGAAACTTTACTCGGTGCAGATCGATCCGAACGAAATTCCCAACATCGAGAAGATGGGCGTTACGAACTACAAAAGTCTCGCAGAGATAAAAGAGCCCATCGACTACGCCGTGAGCGCCGTGCCGCGCCAGGTGGCAGGCCGCATCCTGCGCGACTGCGTGGCGAACAAGGTCGGCGCGATCGGCTTCTTCACCTCAGGGTTCTCGGAAACCGGTGAGGAACTCGGTCAACGTCTCGAGGCCGATCTGCGCGAGGTCGCGCTTAATTCTGAAATCGCGCTGGTGGGGCCCAACTGCATGGGGTTGTACAGCTCCTCGGTCGGCCTCAAGAACTTTCCGGAAGAAAGCGTCGGCGATGGCGGCGACGTTTGCTTCATTTCGCAGAGCGGTACCCACTGCATCAACTTCTGCATCCAGGCCCACGCGCGCGGAATCAAGGTCAACAAGGCGGCATCAATCGGAAACGTGCTCATCCACGAAGCAGCCGATTACATCGACCTGATGGCCGACGACCCTGCGACGCGCGTTATCGGCATGTACGTCGAAGGCGTCCGCGACGGCCGCCGATTCTTCGACAGCCTCAAGCGCGCCGCCGCAAAGCATCCAGTCGTGGTCTGGAAGGGTGGAATGACCGAGGCAGGTGCGCGCGCGACGTTCTCGCATACCGGATCGCTGGCGACTTCGGCCGCGGTTTGGCGATCGATGATGCGCCAGGCGGGCGCCGTGGAAGCGCAAGGGCTCGATGCGACGCTCGATGCGGTGGAATTGCTGGCGTGCGGCCGCGAGGTCAAGGGGCGTAATATGGGCCTCATCGCGATGACGGGTGGCCAATCGGTGGTTATCACCGATACGTTCGCGGGTGCCGGGCTCGATATACCCGCCCTCTCGGAGTCTTCGTACGAAGAGCTGAAGACGTTTTTCAACGTCATCGGCGGCAGCTACAAGAATCCGCTCGATGCCGGCGGCACGATTGGCTCCGGGCTCCACCCTGGCGGGTTGGATAGAATTCTCGCGATTCTCGATCGCGATCCCGCTATCGACTCGCTCGTGCTCGAGATCGGAACCGGCTTCCGCGCGCAGCGCTGGGCCACCCACGAGGATGAGATCGTCTCGCTGCTGGACAAGCTGCGCGAGTTCGCGGGCAGTTCGAAGAAGCCCTTCGCGATTGTCCTGCATCCCGCGCACGTCGAGGGAATCGTGGCCAGGGCGAAGCAGTTGGCGCGCGAGCGCGGCATGGTAGTGTTCGACAGTTTCGAGCGGGCTGCCGCGGCGTTCGCGACGGCCGCGGAGTATTGGCAGCTCAGAGCGGCGAACTGATTTCCTCTAGCCGGGCGGCGAGATGATCGTCAGCATGCTGCCGGTCGCATCGCCGTCCAGGATCGCAATCCAATGCCCGTGCGGCGACCAGCTCGCCTGCACCATCCCCTTGGCGGGACCGAACGCGACCTGGAACGCGCTGTCGACTCGTTCCGCGTAGACGATGAGCTTGCGCATCGCGACCGGAACCGCAGGTTCGTAGGTTTGCAGCAGGATGCGATCGGTCGGATGCGTGTAGATCATGGTGCTGCTTTCGAGCATCGGCGGCACGGTCCGAAAGCCTAGCTGGCGAACGTCGATCTCGGGCTTGTCGGGATTGAATTCGGCGAGTTCCGCGATGACGGGTTGCAGAGGATTCTCCCGAAGCGTCTTCCACGTGAGCTTCTGGTTGCCGTAAGCGAGGATCGGCCCGTTGGCGACATACGATGCGGCCCCGCTGGCGACCGCGATTAGGCGATCTTTGCCGGTCCGGATGTCGTGTTCGAACACGCCGCGGTTCTTGCCTTCCACGCTCTGCACGAAGAGAAATGAAGTTTCGGATTCAGGGTCCCAGCCCAACACATCCACCGGCGGGGACGCCGCCAGCGTCGTGCAGGTGTTCTTGCGCCGATCAACCAGCACGGGTGGTGTTTTCGCGTCGCCCATTCCGACCGCGTAGACGCCGTGTGGACTCCATTGCAGCAGCGAGACCGGGCACGATAGCGGCATCGGGGCCACCGAACCCGCTCCTGTAACCACCAGCAGTTGCAGGCCCGCCGATGGCGTGGGCGGAGGAGGGGCAGGAGCGGTATCCGGTGATTGATCTGGCGCGATAGCCGGAGTTGCTTCGGCTTCGGGCTTTGGCCGCAGCGTGATCGCTATCGTGGTGTTGCTCAGCCAATGCATGCTCACCAGGTCGTAGAGACCATCGAATGACGTAATGGGATGGCCGGGACCCGACGCGATCAGGTCGCGTAAGACAATGTCGAGGCGTTTCTCGTCCGCTACCGCAACCGCGGTGGCGAACGTCATGCCATCCGGGCTCGCCGCCCCGTCGACGATACTGCCGCGTTCCGCCGCATCCGGGCCCGCCTCGGCCGCGATCACTCGCTGGTTACGCCACCCCTGCCCGCTGAGTCCCAGTACAACAGTGTGGCCTTCCTGGGTACCGACGATGCCGATTTCGGTCCCGCTCTGAAGCCACAGCGGCGGTCGGCCTTCGATCGGCGAAAATCCCGGAGGCATCGGCAGGCTCGCCATCACCCTGACCCCGTTGGTAATCGCGAGTGTCGAGGTGCCGGCCACCGACACGGGGCGCGATGGCGCTGGAGGTTTCGACGACGAGCAGGCAGCAAAGGCGATTGCGGTCGCGAAGAAGATGCCGATGAGAGAGGACCTGACCATCAAACGCAGACAGTGTAGATGGCACGATAGAAAAAGGCGACCGTGCTAAGCTTGGACATATGTCGAGGGCCAAAGCTCTGTGGATAAACCGCGAGGTTCGCATCGCGGCGCTGGTCGTTGTGCTGGTGCTGGTCAGCTTCGCGCTGTTTCGTCTTCATCTGTCGCTGCTGGCGGCGGGGATGTTCCTGGCGGCGGTCGCGGTTCCGGTCGCGTTCTGGTTGATGGTCGTAAAGCCGGCCCGCATTCCCGCCGACTCTATCCTGATGCTGCGGTTGTACGGACCAATTCCCGAGGACGCCCGGCATCGTCCGATCGATCAGCTTCTGCGCCGCGCCGGAATTGGACTGCGGCAACTTCGCTATGGACTCGAGGCCGTCGCAACCGACCAGAAGATACGCGCCATCGTCGTGGAACTCGCCGGTATCGAGGCCGGCCTCGCGACCGCGCACGAAATTCATAGGTTGCTGCGCACCGCCGTAGCAGCCGGTAAACGCGTCATCGCAGTGTTGGTGGCCGATTCGCCGGGCTTGGCCGAGTACCTGGTCGCCGCGGGGGCATCGGAGATCGTCATCAACCCGGACGCGATGCTGGTGATGGTGGGCGTTGCGATGGGTAACCCATTTCTGCGCGATGCCCTCCAGCGAGTTGGAATCCGTGCTCAGACCCTGCAGTGGAAGCAGTACAAGGGTGCGGCGGAGATGCTGAGCCGCGATGCGATGTCGCCTGAGCTGCGCGAGAGCCTCGATGCGATTATCGAGGACCGTCAGAAGGTGCTCGTCGATGCGCTCAGCATCGCACGCCGGTTGCCTCCTGATCGTGCGCGCGAACTGCTTTCTGCCGGCTTCCTGAGCGCCCGGGCAGCCTGCGAAGCAGGACTCATCGACAGGCAGGGATACCTGCAGGATATTCGCCGCGATCTCGATCCGGACGGCAAGCGCAAGTCCGAAATCAGCTTTGGCCGTTACCTGCGGCGGGTTTCCTATATTCAGGAGCGCGGCGTGCGGCCGCAAATCGCCCTGGTTATCGGTTCTGGCCCGGTGATCGCCGGAGAAACTCCCGGGCGCCGCGAGTTCATCTCGGGCGAAACCACCGCGGACGAGTTCGATCGCGCATCGCGAGACGAGAAGATTCGCGCGATCATTTTCCGCGTCAACTCGCCGGGCGGATCCGCGGTCGGGTCGGAGATAGTGTGGAGGGCGGTGCGCGAAGCGCAGGATCGCGGCAAGCCGGTTGTCGTCTCGATGGGCGATGTGGCGGGTTCAGGCGGTTACTACGTCGCGATGGGCGCGGATTCGATAGTTGCGGAGCCGGGAACCATTACCGGTTCAATCGGCGTGGTGTACATGAAACTCGACTTCTCGGAGATGCTCTCGAACCTCGGGATTCACTTCGACTACGCCAAGAGCGCAGAGATAAGCGACTCGCTATCCATTTCGCGCGGCATGAATGAGAAGGAGCTGGAGCAACTGAACGGCGCGATTGGCGAAGTCTATCGAAACTTCACCTCCAAGGTCGCGCAGGGAAGGAAGCTGAGCCCCGAACAGGCCGAGGATGTCGCGCGCGGACGCGTTTGGAGCGGAATCGCTGCGCGGGAGCGCGGCTTGGTCGATGAGCTGGGAGGCTTCAGCACCGCCGTTGAGATCGCGCGGCGCAAGGTGGGTATTCCCGCCGGCCAGGCGCATCAACTCGTCATGTACTCAGTGCGCGAGCCGCTGCTATCGCTGCGCAACCTGCTTTCGGGTGGCGGAGCATCTCCCGCCTGGGACGTGGGCGCTCGTGCGATGGGTCTGAGAGCGGATTGGGCTCCCGCGATGTTTCATCTGTTAGTAAGGGGCGGGATGATGCTGCTGAGTCCGTTCCTGCGCGGCTAACTGGATGGGGAACGCTCCAGCTCCTCGCGAATCGAATACATCTTCTGCCGCGCCTCGGTGATGTAGGCATCGAGATTCCTTCGATGGTTGGCGAAGATGCCGGCAGGCGATCCGTTCAGCACGATCAGCGGTTTCATCATCGCGCCCTTTTCCAACGCATCGATCGTATCGTCGAAGAGCTTGGTTAGCACCGGGTCATCCTTCAACGTGCCCCGGTATTCCCGCTCCAAAGCCGTCATGCAGTAGTACATGACGTGTGCGTATCCCTGCGCGTGATAGAAATAGTGATCGCAGTCCCACGAGCGAACCGGGCTGCCGTCGTCCTTGGTGGTGCGATACAGGTTCGCATGCGCATCGCCGAGTAAATCGGTCCAGACCTGGAACAGCCGGATTAGCTCGACCGCCCGCAGGTTCAGCTCCCGCGAAGTCGGCGGCGTCGTATGCAGCCCGGCGACATAGGCGCGCAGCCGCTCGACCCCGTCCTCGTACTTGCGTTCGGGCGAGGGGAGCATCCATTTCTCGGCGTCATTGCGAAAATCAGTATCGGCGACGACCAGGTTCTGGTCGTACTGGTTCGATGAGACCTTGGTGAGATGGTCCTTGAACACGCGCATTGTCTCGCGCACCGCCATGATGATCCCGAGCTGGCGGTCGGAGTTGTTGTCGGCCATCACTTTGGGGCCCCACAGGTAAAAGTCGTTGGGGCGCCATCCAAAGCCCGTGTGCAGCTCGTGATCGACGATCGCGGCGATAGCAGAGGCGAACATTTCGCCGGGCACGGTCGGCTTATCGGGCGGGAACTCCTTGTTCAGATCGAAAGGCAGTTGGTCGTGATGGATCTGGCCGAAATGAAGCGCGAGGTTGCCACCGATCCACAGGACCAGAACCGCAACCACCACGATGATCATATTCCTGCGCGTCAGCATGTTCCGGTTATATCTACCGGCGTGATGGCTGCGTGCAAACGCAGGTTCTTTGCTGCGGGACCGCTATAGCTTCCCTAAAACCCGCCCGAGCAATCCGCCGTTCTTCTTGGCCACATCAGCCGGAGCTACCAGGCTGACGCTGTCTACCGGTTTGCCGTCGGCCATCACTTGCGCGGTTCCAATTTGCTGACCCGCCTTGAGTGGCGCATTCACGGAAACCGGCAGGTTGTAAGTGATCTGCACGTCCTTCTTCGAGGTGCCCCGCTTGGCGAATACTGCTGCGTCCTGGGCAAAGATGGGAGCAACGGTCGGGACCGCGCCCCCGGTGATCGTGACAGTCTGCGATGCGGCGGTGCCTTTCTTTACGACGTTTGCCATCTCGTAGTTGGCAAACCCCGTGGACATCAATTCGGCCGCTTCCTTGAAGTTGGTCAGCTTGTGCGGCGTGCCCAGCACCACCGCTATCAGCCGCAGGTTCCCGCGCTTTGCCGTCGCCACCACGTTGAATAGCGACTTGTCATGAAAGCCGGTCTTGAGTCCGTCACATCCCGGATATGTTCTGACCAGATGATTGGTGTTGCGCAGTTCGAAGGTTCCGTTGCGGAACGGTGCCGTGTCGATCGATGACCATCGGATCACGTCCGGATACTTGAGTAGCTCCCGTCCGAGCAGCGCCTGGTCGTACGCGCTCGATACATCCATCTGCTGGCCGCGGCCCGGCGGCAGCCCATGTACCGAGTAGTAGTGAGTATCCTTCATTCCCAGTGCGACGGCGCGTTGGTTCATCAATTCGACGAACGCCGGCCCCGAGCCTGCCACGTATTCGGCGACAGCGAACGTTGCATCGTTCGCCGAGTGCACCACGATCGCCTTCATCATGTCGTCGAGCGAGAAAGTTTCACCTTCTTTGAGATAGACCTGCGAACCACCCATCTTGCAGGCCTCGCGTGATGCGCTGATCTGGTCAGTCAGCTTCAAGCTGCCATCGTGCAGCTTTTCCGCGACGACCAGCATGACCATCATCTTGGCCAGCGATGCAGTCGGCCACGGCTGATGGTCGTTCTTCTCGAAGATGAACGTGCCCGTGGTCGGTTCTATTACCGCCGCTTCGGCGTAAGCCTCGTCAGGCGCCTGCGCTGCGGCCGCCCTCGTCGCTGCCGGCTTCGAATGGTGCCGCGCAGCGAGCGCTTCGGGGGGGAGCGCGGCGGTGATCGACAACGCCGCAACCAGCAGCAGCGATAGCGCCGCGACGAATTTGGAAGGCAAAACTGACTGATTGAAAGAGAGAATCCGCCTCATACCACCGCCTCCACAACAAACATCCTCAACTAACAAAATCCACTTAAAAGTGGATCTGGGCAATAGGGGGGTGGCGGAAAAAGGGTTAGAAACGGTCGGACGTCCAGAAAACCGAGGCATCGCTCGCGAAGAGATCGAATGCGCGCGCTGACGCATCTGCTGGAGACAAGCCCAGTCTCTTGCCCAAACGCTCGGGCGAGATGATGCGCCACATGTAGTTGTTGTCCTGATGGTAGCTGAGCGAGCATCCGCCCTTGGTGAGCCGCTCTTCGAGCTGCTTGTCGTGAGCGGTGTGAGTGATCAGTACGCCGGCTGGCGCCGCCGCTCCGGACCCTTCCGTCATCGCTTTTGCGCGGCTGTGGTCTCCCTGGAGTCGATGCGCGCAGCGTGCGCCGGTCGCGATCTCACCCAAGTGCTGAAAGAGTGCGAGGAGACCATCCTCGGCACCGCTACGGTAGGCGTATTCCATGACCATCGTGACACCGTGGAATCGGCTCACGCGCGCGTAGGCGCTGATGCCGCGCGGGTCGCGCGCAAGAATGAAGTACTCCCGGCAGCCCTCACTTGGCTGGTTGCCCGCATAGGCCAGGTTTCCCTGCCAGTCATCGATATCGCGAACTATCGTTACATTCAGGCCGCCCGTGTAGCCGCGATGCATCTCAGCCACCTGAACCAGGTCGCGTGAGGTCTCGAACATGTCGATTTCGTATTCACCCTGCGGGCGCAGCCCGGCCGCGTTCATCAGCACGCTGAACTTGCGTGGCACCTCGCGCCATCCGAACTGGTTGTAAAAGGTCAGGCGCTCGGCGAACAGAAGCGAGATTTCGAATTCCTCCCGCGCCATCGTCTCGACCGCCAGGCGCATCAGCGCCGAGGCCACTCCCTTGTGGCGATAGTCGTCGCGCGTGAAGACCGAGCCGATTCCTCCCATCGCGACGCGATGCCCGTCCAGGTTTATAGCGCGATCGAAAATCTGCACGGTGCACACGAGTGCACCGCCATCGCGAGCGACCAGGCAGAGTTCATCGCGGAATTTGGGATCCAGCTGGTTGTAGCGCGCGAAGAAATCGCGGTCGTTGTACCACAGCCCCAGCAGATCGAGCACTTCATCGCGCTCGCCGCGGCGCGCCGCCCTCAGTTCCATCGCTCAGTGGATGTCGTAGTGAAGCTGGACCGGATGCCCGTCGCGCATGACCGTGATGTCCACGCTGGAGCGGGTCTGGATCGTGGACAGCAGCCCAACCGCCTCGGCGGGATTTTCGATTTGGCGCCCGTCGATCGCCGTCAACTGGTCGCCGTCTTCCAGCCCCAGGTCCTCGAAAACCGAGCCCGGCTCGATCTCGTCGAGCGTGAATCCGTTGGTCTTGCCGTTCTGGATATTGGGGATCGCGTGAATCTGCTGGAACAGCTTGGTGGAATGCGCGAGCGCGTCCTTTAGTTCGCTGCGCTTGAGCCCGTAGTGGTTCTCGCCTTCCTCATCGACGTCTACGTCGGGCACGGCGTTGTCGTCTTTCTTCTCCAGCACGGTCGGCGGAACCCGTGAGGCCGGATTCATGCGAATCGGCTTGCGGTTGCCGACGCGCGATGGGGTACTTGGTACGCTCTCGACCCCCGAGGGCATCTCGTCTTTGGGTAGGTCGAGGGCAACCTGCTGCCCGCCGGCCAGCACGAGGATGCGGCTCTTTTGCACCGAGACCAGGCGTCCCGCGCCCGGAATTTCATCCCCGACGGTGTAGAGCGCCTGCTCCCCGCTCTGGTCTTCGATGATCGCGAAGGGCCGCTCGCGAGTTGCCTGCGAGGTGCCGAGCAGCCTGATGTGCAGATCGACTGTGGTCACCACTGGAGCAGGGGCTTCCTGCGGCACCAGGTTGAAGACATCGCGCTTCGCGATCTGGTCGTAGTAGGAACGCGGATGTACCACCGTCCCTTGTGCGCCGGCCGCGACCGCAGGGGGCAGGGCCGGCGCTCCCTGGAGGCTTTGCAGGATGATGTCATTGACGGAGCGGGCCGCGAAGTATGCGATTCCTGCGATGAGCAGGAAGTTGACTGCGATGATGTGTCGCTGGGTCAGCCGAAACTGCATCAGAGCAGCGCCTCTG
>Ga0335083_10004132_pt1 | contig 18579 bp, 12 predicted proteins | sample Lox_Sample_42_FD_206716 | JGI IMG/M metagenome (GOLD analysis project Ga0335083, IMG submission 206716) | Soil microbial communities from Loxahatchee National Wildlife Refuge, Florida, United States - Lox_Sample_4.2 | ecosystem: Environmental > Terrestrial > Soil > Wetlands | place: USA...
TCTCGTTCTACGTTTCCGGGCAGATGTCGATTGAGGCGCAATACCTCGTCAACAAGCTGGCGAAGGGCTTCGTGCGCACCAACAACATCGAGTCGAACTCGCGCCTGTGCATGGCGAGCGCGGGCAGCGGGTACAAGCTCTCGCTTGGTGCTGATGGCCCGCCCGGCTCCTACCACGACTTCGACAAGGCCGATCTGTTCTTCGTGATCGGCGCGAACATGGCGGACTGCCATCCGATCCTGTTCTTGCGCATGATGGACCGCGTGAAGGCGGGCGCGAAGCTCATCGTGGTGGATCCGCGTCGCAATGCGACTGCCGACAAGGCGTCGCTTTTCCTGCAGATCGCGCCGGGCACCGATCTCGCGCTGCTCAACGGGCTGCTGCATCTGCTGCACAAGCAAGGCCATACCGACCAGGACTTCATCGCGCAGTACACCGAAGGTTGGGACGCGATGCCCGCGTTCCTCGAAGATTACACGCCGGAAAAGGTCGCGCAGATCACCGGCCTCGCTGAGGACGACATACGCCGCGCCGCGCAGTGGATAGGCGAAGCGCCCGAGTGGATGAGCTGCTGGACGATGGGCCTGAACCAGAGCACGCACGGCACGTGGAGCACCAACGCGATCTGCAACCTGCATCTCGCGACGGGCAAGATTTGCCGGCCGGGCAGCGGGCCGTTCTCGCTGACCGGGCAGCCGAACGCGATGGGCGGGCGCGAGATGGGCTACATGGGACCGGGCCTGCCCGGTCAGCGCACGGTGCTTGCGCAAGAGGACCGCGCGTTCGTGGAAGCGGCATGGGGCGTGCAGCCGGGCACGCTGCCCGTGGAAGTGGGCGGCGGCACCATCGACATGTTCTCGCGCATGGCGGCGGGCGAGATCAAGGCATGCTGGATCATCTGCACGAACCCGGTGGCGAGCGTCGCGAACCGGCAGACGGCGGTAGCGGGCCTGAAAGCCGCCGAGCTGGTGATCGCCCAGGATGCCTTTCTGGACACCGAAACGAATCAGTACGCCGACGTGCTGCTGCCGGGCGCGCTCTGGGCCGAGGCCGAGGGTGTGATGATCAACTCCGAGCGCAACATGACGCTCATGCAGCAGGCCGTCGAGCCGCCAGGCGAGGCGCTGGCGGACTGGCAGATCATCGCGCGCGTGGCCTGCGAGATGGGTTACGCCCATGCGTTCAGCTACGCGAGCGGTGCCGAAGTGTTCGACGAGATCACGCGCTTCTCGAACCCGAAGACGGGCTATGACCTGCGCGGCGCGAGCTACGCGAAGCTGCGCGAAACGCCGCTGCAATGGCCGGTCGCGTCCGAGGCGGCGAGCGATCGCAATCCGATGCGTTATCTGAACGACGGCGTGAGCCAGACGCTCAAGGAAAACGCAGACGGCACGCGACCCCGCATCGTATTCGCGACGCCGCACGGCAAAGGCGTATTCTTCGCGCGAGCGCACGTCGATCCGGCCGAGCTTCCCGACGCGACGTTCCCGGTCGTGTTCAACACGGGCCGACTGCAGCATCAGTGGCACACGATGACGAAGACCGGCAAAGTGCCGATGCTCAACAAGCTGAACCCGGGGCCCTTCGTCGAGATTCATCCCGAGGACGCCGCCGCGCTCGGCATTGCCGCGAAGGACCGCGTGGAAGTGCGCTCGCGCCGGGGGCGCGCGGTGCTGCCCGCCGTGGTGACCGAGCGCGTGCGTCCCGGCAACTGCTTCGCGCCGATGCACTGGAACGACGTGTTCGGCGAAGAGCTTTGCGTGAACGCCGTCACGAGCGACGCGACCGATCCGATCTCTCAGCAGCCCGAACTGAAATTCTGCGCGGTCGCGCTCTCGCGCGTCGGCCCGGCATCTGCGCCGCGCGACATCATGCGCATGCCGGATGCCGCCGATGCCCCTGCCGCCGCCGCTGCCTCCGTTGCGTTTGAGGCGGGTGCGCCGCAAGCCGTCAACCCGTTTCAGGAACACGACATGTCCCGTATCGAAGCCTTCTCGACGTTACTCGGTCTCGACGACGTCGACGCGCCACAACTTGGCGAGGCGCAACGCCAGTACCTTGCGGGCTTCGTGGGCGGCTTGCGCGCATCGAAAGGCGGCGAGACGATGGGCGTGCCCATGTTGCCCGCGCATGCGCCTTTCCCCGCCGGCACGCGCGTATGGATCGACGGGCTGCTGGCGGGGCTCTTCAGCCGCGCCGAGGCTGGCGCTGCTCCGGCTGCACTCACGGCTCCCGGCGCACCCGAGGAAAAGCCGCACGGCGTGCGCATTGCCCATACGCGGCCGAAGGTCGTGCTGCTGTGGGCCTCGCAGACGGGTAACGTCGAATCTCTCGTCGAACGGTACGCCACGCATCTGATGGAATCAGGTTTCGAGATCCGCACTGCGTGCATGGCGGACTACCCGATCGCGAACCTCGAAAAGGCACAGTACGCACTCCTGATGACGAGCACGTTCGGCGACGGCGACGCGCCCGACAATGGCGAGGCGCTCTGGAGCGCGCTCGCGGCGGATACCGCGCCGCGTCTCGGGCAACTACGCTTCGCGGTGCTCGCTCTCGGCGACCGCAACTACGACGAGTTCTGCGGGCACGGGCGCAAGCTCGACGCGCGGCTCGAAGCGCTGGGCGCGACGCGCCTCATGGCGCGCGTGGATTGCGACGCGGAGTTCCAGGGCGCGGCGGATTCATGGCTCGAACGCATTGTCGTGCGCATCAAGGAAGAAGACGCGGCGCTGCACGCGGTGCCTGCCGAAGGTGCGATCCCCGAAGTGCTGCCCGGCTGCGCGGCGACCAAGTCGCGCCCCGCCGCATCGCGGCTTTTGAAGAACGTGCGGCTGAACATGAAGGGCGCGACGAAGGACACGCGCTACTTCTCGCTCGCAACGGGCGAGGCGGGCCTCGAATACGAGGCGGGCGACGCGCTCGGCGTGTGGCCCACCAACTGCCCGGCGCTCGTCGATGAATTGCTGGGCCTCACGCGTCTTGCCGCCGACACGCCGATCGCCGTGAGCGGCCACGGCGAGATGCATCTTGGCGAGGCGCTCAGCAAGCACTACGAAATCGCGCGCCCGAACCCCGACGCGCTCGCCTTCATCGCCGCGCGAACGCGTTCACGGGGTCTCGCCGACCTGCTCCACGAAACGCGCAAGGGTGATCTGCGCAACTGGCTCTGGGGCCAGCAACTCGCCGACATACTGCACGAGTACCCCGTCGACATGAGCGCGCCCGAACTGCTCGGCATGCTCAAGCGGCTGCAGCCGCGGCTCTATTCGATTTCGTCGAGCCCGAAGGCGCATGCAGGCGAAGTGCATCTGACCGTTTCGGCGGTGCGCTACAGCAACGGCCGCCGCGAGCGCAAGGGCGTGGCCTCGACCTTTCTCGCCGACCGTGCGCAGGAAGGCAGCGTGCCTGTGTTCGTGCAGAAGAGCAGCCATTTCCGGCCCCCGCGCAACGGCGACACGCCGATGATCATGGTCGGCCCGGGCACCGGCGTCGCGCCGTTCCGCGCCTTCCTGCACGAGCGTCGCGCACGCGGCGACGCGGGCCGCAACTGGCTCTTCTTCGGCGAGCAGCACGCGGCCACGGACTTCTACTACCGCGACGAACTGGAGCAGATGCGCAAGGATGGCCATCTCGACCGGCTCGATCTCGCGTTTTCGCGCGACCAGAGCGAGAAGGTCTACGTGCAGGACCGCATGCGCGAGCAGGGCGCGCAGCTATGGGCGTGGCTGCAGGAAGGGGCGCACCTCTACGTGTGCGGTGACGCGAGCCGCATGGCGAAGGACGTGGACGCGGCGCTCAAGGAGGTGGTGTGCGGGCACGGCGGCATGAGCGGCGAGGCCGCGCATGACTACGTCAGTGCACTCGCTCGGGACAAGCGCTACGTGCGCGATGTCTATTGATAGCGCTCGGCGCGCCTTCGGGCAGGAGCCTCGTCGGGCGGCGGTCCCCGCGCCGTGTCATGAGCGCGCGCATGCGTCGTGCGCGCGCATGGCTCGAATGCTCGAAGCCTTCAACCTCGTCGCCGAGCCCGGCATAGAGGCCGCCGCGCCCCGCCTTCGCGGCGACGGGCTCCGGCAGGAGGATAGCGACGAGGAACGTCAGGCATGCGCCTGCGCCCACGGCCACCACGCTCAGCGCGATCGACTCGAACATCCGTTTGCTCCCCGGTAGAATGGTCTCCCGGCGGGCGAGGCGCGCACCTGCCGCGCTTCGCTTGCCCCCATCGCAATGCATTTTGCGCAGGGCGTGCGCCGGCGTCCAAGACGATATTCGGATCGTCACGATAAGCGCGCCTTATGGAGACATCCGGAGGCAGCCACCTTGATGCTTCGCTCGATACGCTACGTGCTCACCGTGGCGGAGTTGAAGAATTTCACGCGCGCAGCGGAAGTGCTGCACGTCTCGCAACCGGCGCTCTCGCAGCAGATCCGTCAGCTCGAGAACGATCTCGGCGGCGCGCTGTTCGACCGCAGTGGCCGCGCCATCAGCCTCACCGAGTTCGGACGTGTGTATATCGAACACGCGCGCGAGGCGCTCGCGCATCTCGACGCCGGCAAGCGCGCGCTGCACGAGGTGCGCGACCTCACGCGCGGCCTGCTGCGGCTCGCCTATACGCCCACCTTCGCCGAGTATCTGATCGGCCCGGCGCTGCGAGGCTTTCGCGAAGCGCACCCGGCCATCGCGCTCGAAGTGAGCGAGCGGCCGTTGGAGGATATCGAAGGCGGCCTCGAGCGCGACGAGCTCGATCTCGGCATTGGCTTCACCGATGTGCGCTCCGACGAAATCGAAGTGCGTCCGCTCTTTGCCGAGCACATGGCGCTGCTCGTGGCCTCGCGCCATCCGCTCGCGCGCCGGCGCACGGCGGTCACCGCGCAGCAACTGGAGGCGATGCCGCTTGCGCTACTGAGCCCGGACTTCGTGGTGCGCCGTTTCGCCGACGCCTATTTCCGCGCACACCAGCTGAGCCCGCGCGTGATGGTGCAGGCCAACTCGGTGAGTACGGTGCTCAGGCTCGTGAAGGATGGCACGCTCGCCACGCTGCTGCCGTCTGCGGTGCTGCGCGAGCATCGCGGGCTCGTCGCACTGCCCGTGACGCCGGCGCTCCCGCAGCGCACCGTCGCGCTGCTCACGCGGCGGCGCGCATCGACCACGCTGGCCGTGAACGCGTTTTCGGCCGTGTTGCTCGACCTGATCGCGAGAGAGGGACTCGGCGAAACCTGAGGCAACGCGCGATTCGCCCGCTCGCGCACGCTCAGGAAACGCTCAGGAAACGCTCAGGAAACGCTCAGGAAACGCTCAGGAAACGCTCAGGAAACGCTCAGGAAACGCTCAGGATTGCGGCGACGAAAACAGGTTGGTGAAGAAGTCCACCGCGTGCTGGCGGGTTGGCGTCGAATTGAGCGTGGCCTCCGGGTCGAGCCCCGAGCGCAGCGCCGTGCCGCTCACGAGGCTCTTTTGCAGGTCGTTCAGCGGGCGCGTGAGACTGGTCGGGACGAAGCCGGTGGCCGGCGGCGCGGCGATTGCCGGCAGGTCGGTGCGGGCGGTGTCGAGCGTGAGCAACGGGGCGAGCGTGGGCGCGGCCGCCACGCGCTGGCTCGGCAGCATGGCGGCGGGCGCGATGTCGAGCCAGTCGCGCAGTGTGGCGAGGATCGACGTGTGGTCATAGGGCGTGGCGCCGGGTGAGCGGAACACGGTGCCTGCCGCGATGTACGGCGAGACCACCACGGCCGGCACGCGCACGCCGAAGCTGTCGAAGCCGAAGTTCTGCTCGCCGGGATTGCTGGCGGTATCGGGAGGCACGGCGTTGGCGGGCGGCAGCACGTGATCGTAGGTGCCGCCGTGCTCGTCGTAGGTGATGACGAGCAGCGTTTCGGTCCACGCGGGCGACGTGCTCACGGCGCTCCAGATGTCATAGAGGAAGCTTTCGCCTGCGTTGATATCGTGTGGCGGGTGCTGATCGTTGGGATCGAGCATGAAGCGCGGCTCGATGAAGGAATACTGCGGCAGCGTATTGTTTTGACACGCCGAGACGAAGGCGCTGAAGCGCTGGAAGTTCGGCTCGTACTGCTCGCCCCATAGCTTCGGAAACATGGTCTGGGTGAGCGACGGTGCGACGCACGCGTCGCTGTACACGGCCCAGCTCGCGCCCACGTTGCTCAGCACGTTGAAGATGGTCGGCACATCCCACTGGAATGGGTTGGGTGGTGTGCCGTTGTCGACGTGGCCGTTCGAGGTGCCCGCGTGGGCAAATGCGCGGTTCGGCCAGGTCTGGCTGGGCACGGGGGCGAACCAGGCGTCGCAGACGGCGTACGCGCGCGCTAGCGCCGAGAGCACCTGCAGTTGATCGGGGCTGTGGCACTGCATGACCTGGGTTGCGTCCGTCGTCTTCGTCGATTCGTAGTTCTGGACGAAGCCCGACATGGGCGACACGCCATCCTTGCCGAACAACTGAACGTGCACGTTCACGAAGGTTTCCTCCGGATCGGGGTCGGGGAGCGTGGAGGAGGAAGCCGGTGCGCTCGCGGGAATCGAGGCGCCCGCGCTGGACAGGTTGCACATGCCAGGCTTGAGCCCGTCAAACGGCTGCTCGGCGCTCGCGGCTGGCAGGAAATGCGCAGGCGCGGTGCCATCGGCATAAAGGCCGCCCAGCATCGTATCGAACGAGCGGTTTTCGAACATCACGACGACCACGTGCTTGATGTTCTGCATGGACATGGCTCTCTCCGTCACGCGTTGATCGTCTTGCGTTGGCGTTCGGTGCTGCGTGCGAGTCTGACGCAGCAGTATTGGTGCAGGCGTGCGCTTTCCGCAAGCGCTTTTGGCAAGATCAGGGAACCTTGGGGGGCGCGCGGACGCGCCAGCCGGGCTGTGGGATAATTGCGCGGTTTGCCCAGAGCGCAGCTCAAGAGGTTGTTCGCAAGGGCGCGCGTGGGGCCTTTATTCCCGTGGCCCGCTTCCTTTCTGCGATTTTTCTTCTGCAACCACAATGCCCGCATACCGTTCCAAAACCTCCACCGCCGGCCGCAACATGGCAGGTGCGCGCTCCCTGTGGCGCGCCACCGGCATGAAAGACGAAGACTTTGCCAAGCCCATCATCGCGGTCGTCAACTCGTTCACCCAGTTCGTGCCCGGCCACGTGCACCTGAAGGATCTCGGCCAGCTCGTTGCGCGCGAAATCGAAGCCGCGGGCGGCGTGGCCAAGGAATTCAACACCATCGCCGTCGACGACGGCATCGCCATGGGCCACGACGGCATGTTGTATTCGCTGCCGAGCCGCGACATCATCGCGGATTCGGTGGAATACATGGTCAACGCGCACTGCGCCGACGCCATGGTGTGCATCTCGAACTGCGACAAGATCACCCCGGGCATGCTGATGGCCGCCATGCGCCTGAACATTCCGGTGATCTTCGTTTCCGGCGGCCCGATGGAAGCGGGCAAGACGCGCCTCGCGAACCCCGTCACCAAAGCTATCGAGGTCAAGAAGCTCGACCTGATCGACGCCATGGTGATCGCGGCGGACAGCAAGTACTCCGACGCCGAAGTGGCCGAAGTCGAGCGCTCCGCCTGCCCGACCTGCGGTTCGTGCTCGGGCATGTTCACGGCCAACTCGATGAACTGCCTCACCGAGGCGCTGGGCCTTTCGCTGCCGGGCAACGGCACGGTGGTGGCCACGCACGCGGACCGCGAGCAGCTCTTCAAGCGCGCCGGCCGCCGCATTGTCGAGCTGGCCCGCCAGTACTACGAGCAGGAAGACGAGCGCGTGCTGCCGCGCTCGGTGGGCTTCAAGGCGTTCGAGAACGCCATGACGCTCGACATCGCCATGGGCGGCTCGACCAATACCATCCTGCACCTGCTGGCCGTGGCGCAGGAGGCGGGCATCGAGTTCACGATGGACGACATCGACCGTCTTTCGCGCGTCGTGCCGCAGCTGTGCAAGGTCGCGCCCAACACGAACAAGTACCACATCGAAGACGTTCACCGCGCGGGCGGCATCATGGCGATCCTCGGGGAGCTGGAGCGCGCGGGCAAGCTGCACACCGACGTGCCCACCGTGCACGCGCCCACGCTCAAGGACGCGCTCGAACAGTGGGACATCACCCGCACGCAGAGCGATGCCGTCAAGCAGTTCTACCTGGCCGGGCCGGCCGGCGTCCCCAGCCAGGTGGCGTTCAGCCAGAACACGCGCTGGCCGAGCCTCGATCTCGACCGCGCCGAAGGCTGCATCCGCTCCTATGAGCACGCGTTCTCGAAGGAAGGCGGCCTCGCGGTGCTGACCGGCAACATCGCGCTCAACGGCTGCGTGGTGAAGACCGCGGGCGTGGACGACAGCATCCTCGTGTTCGAAGGCACGGCACACGTGACCGAGTCGCAGGACGAAGCGGTGGAAAACATCCTCGCCGACAAGGTCAAGGCCGGCGACGTGGTGATCGTGCGCTACGAAGGCCCGCGCGGCGGCCCTGGCATGCAGGAAATGCTGTACCCGACGAGCTACATCAAGTCCAAGGGCCTCGGCAAGGCGTGCGCGCTGCTGACCGACGGCCGCTTCTCGGGCGGCACTTCGGGCCTGTCGATCGGACACTGCTCGCCCGAGGCGGCAGCCGGCGGCGCCATTGGCCTCGTGCGCGACGGCGACAAAATCCGCATCGACATTCCCAACCGCACGATCAACGTGCTGGTCTCCGACGAAGAACTGGCGCGCCGCCGCGAAGAGCAGAACGCCCGGGGCTGGAAGCCGGCGAAGCCGCGTCCCCGCAAGGTGTCGGCGGCGCTCAAGGCGTACGCGAAGCTGGTGATGTCGGCTGACAAGGGCGCCGTGCGCGACCTCTCGCTGCTGGACGACTGAGCCTGAAAAACGGGGGCGGGCAGCACGCCCGCTTCCGGTTCGCCAGCCGTTCCGTTGTGCCTTGCGGCGCGACTTCGCTACGGCGCTGTGGTGCTGCGGTACCAAAGGGCAAAAAAAATCGAGCCTCCCAAGGGAGGCTCGATTCATTTGGTGGAGCGCATTCCCCCACGCGGCGCGCGGGGGAGGTTCCATCAACTTACTTCGCTGCGGCTTCGAGCACGGCGTTGAACGTCTTGCTCGGACGCATGACTTCGGCGAGCTTCGCGAAGTCCGGCTTGTAGTAGCCGCCGATGTCGACCGGCTTGCCTTGCACTGCGGCCAGTTCCGCGACGATCGTCTGCTCGTTCTCGGCCAGCGCCTTGGCGAGCGGCGCGAAGTGAGCCGCGAGTTCCGCGTCGTCCTTCTGCGCGGCCAGCTCTTGGGCCCAGTACATCGCGAGATAGAACTGGCTGCCGCGGTTGTCCAGCTCGCCGGTCTTCGGCGACGGGCCCTTGTTGTTGTCGAGCAGCTTGCCGGTGGCGGCGTCGAGCGTCTTCGCGAGCAGCTTGGCGCGCGCGTTGTTCGTCTTGATGCCGAGGTCTTCGAGCGACACGGCCAGCGCGAGGAACTCGCCGAGCGAATCCCAGCGCAGGTGGTCTTCCTGAACCAGCTGCTGCACGTGCTTCGGCGCCGAACCGCCCGCGCCCGTTTCGTACATGCCGCCGCCCGCCATCAGCGGAACGATCGAGAGCATCTTCGCGCTCGTGCCCAGCTCCATGATCGGGAACAGGTCGGTCAGGTAGTCGCGCAGGATGTTGCCGGTGACCGAGATCGTGTCCAGACCGCGGATCACGCGCTCGAGCGTGTAACGCATTGCGCGAACCTGCGACATGATCTGGATGTCGAGGCCGGTCAGGTCGTAGTCCTTCAGGTATGTTTCGACCTTCTTGATCAGCTCGTTTTCGTGCGGACGGTACGGGTCGAGCCAGAACACGGCCGGCGTACCCGAGTTCTTCGCGCGCGTGACGGCGAGCTTGACCCAGTCGCGGATCGGCGCGTCCTTCACGAGGCACATGCGCCAGATGTCGCCTTGCTCGACTTCCTGCGTGAGCGCTTCGATGACTTCGCCCGTGGCGTTGTCGACGATGCGCGCCGTGCCGTCCTGCGGGATCTCGAAAGTCTTGTCGTGCGAGCCGTACTCTTCAGCCTTCTGCGCCATCAGGCCGACGTTCGGCACCGTGCCCATCGTGCGCGGGTCGAATGCGCCGTTGGTCTTGCAGAAGTTGATGATTTCCTGGTAGATGCGCGCGAACGTGCTTTCCGGAATCAGGCACTTCGTATCGGCCGGACGGCCGTCGGCGCCCCACATCTTGCCGCCTGCGCGGATCATGGCCGGCATCGACGCGTCGACGATCACGTCGTTCGGTGCGTGCAGGTTCGAGATGCCCTTGGCCGAGTCGACCATCGCGAGCGACGGACGGTGCTCGTGGCACGCGTGCAGGTCGCGGATCACCTCTTCGCGCTTCGATTCCGGCAGCGATTCGATCTTCGTGTAGAGATCGACCATGCCGTTGTTCACGTTCACGCCGAGCTCTTCGAAGAGCTTTGCGTGCTTTTCGAACGCGTCCTTGTAGAACACCTTCACGGCGTGGCCGAACACGATGGGGTGCGAAACCTTCATCATGGTCGCCTTCACGTGCAGCGAGAGCATGACGCCGGTCTTGCGCGCGTCTTCCATCTGCTCTTCGTAGAAGGCCAGCAGGTGCTTCTTGCTCATGAACATGCTGTCGACGATCTCGCCGGCCTGCAGCGCGACCTTCGGCTTGAGGACGATGGTTTCGCCGCCCTTCGTCACGAGCTCCATGCGCACTTCACGCGCCTTTTCGTTCGTGATCGACTTTTCGCCGTGATAGAAGTCGCCGTGCTTCATGTGCGCGACGTGGGTGCGCGAAGCCATGCTCCACTCGCCCATGCTGTGCGGGTGCTTCTTCGCGTAGTTCTTGACCGCGAGCGGCGCGCGGCGGTCCGAGTTGCCTTCGCGCAGCACCGGGTTCACTGCCGAGCCGAGGCACTTCGAATAGCGCTTCTGGATTGCCTTTTCTTCGTCGGTCTTCGGATCTTCCGGGAAGTCAGGGATCTTGTAACCCTTGCCCTGGAGTTCCTTGATCGCGGCGACGAGCTGCGGCACCGATGCGCTGATGTTCGGCAGCTTGATGATGTTCGTTTCCGGCAACTGCGTGAGACGGCCGAGTTCGGCCAGGTTGTCCGGCACGCGTTGTTCCTCGGTCAGGAATTCGGGGAATTCACCGAGGATGCGGCCCGCCACGGAAATATCGCTGGTCTCGACGTTCACGCCGGCCGGCGCAGCGAAGGTGCGGATGATCGGCAGAAACGCACTGGTGGCAAGCAGCGGCGCTTCATCGGTCAGGGTGTAGATGATGGTGGGTTGGGTGCTCATCGGCTTCTTGGCGGGATCAATAAACGGGGTGGTAACACCACCGGCTGCGCGCAGTCGGCGAAACACATGGATTTTGCCTGAATTTGAGGCGGCCCGGGGCCGAACTGTCGATGAATTTCATATTGTGGAAACGCGTTGCGCGGCGCCGATTGGGCACGAAGGCGGCTCGTTTGCGTTGATCGGACGGCCGCGCGCTGAAAGCGTTTCCGCTCCGAGGCCCCGCTGTGTAAGGCTTAGCGGGTCGTTACGGGCGATCTGGCCGCATCTCGGGTGCTTTCTTGTTCGTGCCCTCGATTATTTGTCAAGCTGGTAAAGACCCTTGTAAAAAGAGGGGTGAATCGGGCAGTCTTATAGAAGAGTTTTTGCGAGTCGAGGTCTTTTCAGGGCTGATTCTCCTGGTTGAATAGTGGGATATAGGCACCTGATTGGTGCGCGGCTTTTGATCGGCATAAGGTTGCGATAACAATTGCCTTGCTAATCAATTCGTGCTTTCATGACGCCATGTTCGATCATTGCCTTTATTTCAATTCGTCGGCGCTCGCGCGGCTGGTCGAGCGCGAGTGGAGCGCCGCCTATGCGCCGTTCGGCCTCACGCCTGCGCAGGGCTTCGTGCTGCGCGTCGTGCTCGCGAAGCCGGGGTGCCTTGCGAGCGATGTTGCGCAAACGCTTGGCATTGCGCGGCCCACGGCTACACGGCTCGTAGACAGCCTGTGCGAGAAGGACCTGCTCGAGCGCCGCCAGGGCGAGGCCGACGGCCGCGAGTGGGGACTCTTTCCCACGCCGAGCGGCAAGGCGCTCGACGGGCCGATCAATGGCGCGAGCGCCGATGTCGCGCGCCGCCTGCGCGCGCAAGTGGGCTCCGACCTGTTCGAATCGACGGTTACAGGCATGCGCAAGATCCGCAAGGGACTCGCGTGATGCCTTCACGTCTGTTTTTGCGCCCGAATGATTGTCTTGCTAATCAATAAGGAGAAATGCGATGAACGAAGCGGCTTCGACATGCTCGTGTGCAAAGGCAGCAAGCGGCGAGGGCTGGCGTTGGGCGACCGGCCTGGCGATTACCGCGCTGGCGGTGAGCGCGGTGGTAGCGGCCGTGCTTGTGATGCCGCGCGCCGTGGAAGCGAACCGGCGCGCGTGCATGGCGGCCTGGGCCAGTGACCTGCACGCGGACATCGCGGCGTTCGGGCAAGACCCTGCGTGGCAGGCTCGGTACGTGGAGGCGCTGGCGGCGTGCTCGCGCTGAAGCGGCACGCCGCGAGCTACGCGGTTACTTGCGGTTCAGGAACGCGAGCAGATCGGCGTTGACCTGGTCGGCCATCGTCGTGCACATGCCGTGCGGGCCGCCCGGGTAGATCTTGAGCGTCGCGTCCTTGACGATCTTCGCGGAGAGCTTGCCGGAATCGTCGATCGGCACGATCTGGTCGTCGTCGCCGTGCAGGATGAGCGTGGGCACGTCGATTTTCTTGAGGTCTTCGGTGTAGTCGACTTCGGAGAACTCGTGCACGCACTCATGCAGCGCGAGGATGCCGCCCCACATGCCCTGCAGCCAGAACGAGTCGATCGTCCCCTGCGAAACCTTTGCGCCGCTGCGGTTGAAGCCGTAGAACGGCACGGCGAGATCCTTGAAGAACTGCGAGCGATTGTCGACCACGCCCTTGCGGATGCCGTCGAAGACATCCTTGGGCAGGCCGCCCGGATTCTTTTCGCTCTTGATCATGATGGGCGGCACCGCGCCGATCAGCACCGCGCCGGCCACCCGCTTCGTGCCGTGGCGGCCGATATAGTGCGCGACTTCGCCGCCGCCCGTGGAGTGGCCGACGAGCGTGGCGTCCTTCACGTCGAGCTTGTCGAGCAGCTCCGCGAGGTCGTCGGCCCAGGTATCCATGTCGTTGCCCTTCGCGGGCTGGTCGGAGCGGCCGTGGCCGCGGCGGTCGTGCGCGATCGTGCGAAAGCCGTTCTGCACGAGGAAGAGCATTTGCGCGTCCCACGCGTCGGCGCTAAGCGGCCAGCCGTGGGAGAAAACGACGGGCCGGCCGCTGCCCCAATCCTTGTAGTAGATCGACGTGCCATCGCGTGCGGTGAATGTGCTCATCAGAAACTCTCCTGTTTCGAACTACAGACGGATCACGGTGCGAACAGACGCCGACGCGCCGGCATGACTGCATACGCAGACGTTCGCGACGGCATCCGGGGAGGGGGCGATGCGGATACGGAAGCGTACCGGCACCCACGCACCCGCGCGTTACGCAAGGAGGCGGGGACGACACGCGGGCCAGTATAGAGAGAACGTTTTTGAGGTGACGTGAAGATGCGCGGGGGCTGGGTTTGAAGCCTTGCCCGTGGATATTTGCAGGCGGCTCGTTCCGGGGCCAACCATCGGCATGCGCGCGATCACCCTCGAAGTCGGCGCGAACGGTGCGCCGCACACGCCGCCCAGCGTCTACGCGAGCAAGCACACCGGCAAATACGAGCACCGCGTCGTGACGGGCCGCATCGGCCATAACCCGCCGCAGCAAGCCCCGCCGGCATACACACAGCCCGAGGCCAACGCGGCGCGCTTCCAGCGCGGCATCCGCGTCATTCCGCCAATTCCCCCTTGCGCGCGGCCTCGAACATCGTCATGCGCTGCAGGATCCAGTTGAGCAGTTCGTGCGCCGCCGCGACGAGCGGCCGCCCCGACTTCACGAGCACGCGGGCATTCGTGCCCCGAAAGAGCGCGTGATCGATCGGCACGGTCACGAGTTCGCCGGCCTCGATCTCGCGCGAGGCCGCGAACTCGCCAATCAGCGTCGCGAAGTTTTCGACCGCGACAAAACGCTTGAGCGCCGTGAGCGAATTGGTGGTGAGCGTCGCGCGGATCTCGACGTTCTCGGCGAACGCGAGCATCTTCGCGAGATGCCCGATGCCGAACGTGCCGGGCATCAACGCAAGCGGCCACGCGAGCAGGTCGTCGAGCGTGGCGGGTGTGCCGCGCACCGCGAGCGGATGGTCGCGGCGCACGAGCAGCACCACGGGTTGCGCGGAACTCGCGCGATATTCGATGCGCTCATGCGGCGGCGGATTGAACGCGAGGCCGATATGCGCGCGGCTTTCGGCGACTTCGTTGAGCACGTCGTCCACCGGCAGGATCGTGAGGCCGATATCGAGCTTCGGATACTGCGCACAGAACGGCGCAATGACTTCGGCGATGAGCGCATCCACGTAGCCCTCGCTCACGGCCAGATCCACGCGGCCTTGCTGGAGCCCGCGCAACGCGTGCAACTGGTCCTCCAGCTTTTCCTGCTGCGCGCGATAGCCGCGCCAGAACTCCAGAAGATGCGCCGCGGCTTCGGTGGGCCTCACGCCGCGCGCCTGGCGCTCGAACAGTTGCGCACCCAGTTCGTCTTCCAGCAGCTTGATTTGCCGCGTGATGACCGAGGGCGAGGTATTCAGGCTGTCCGCGGCGCCGCGGATCGTGCCGTGGGCAAGCACTTCGTGGAAATAGCGCAGCCGCTGCTGATTGATTTCGCGCATCGCGCCCCCTTTATAAAAATGGATCGTTGCCTGAACGCGAACGATATGTGAACTTTGTTGCTCTTGCTAGAGAGAATTGCCCTGGTCACGATGGCGGTGCGCATGACGCCCAAACCAACCAACCGGAGACAGACATGGCGGCCATTCTTCCCCCCGCGCCCACCGCACGAAGAGGCGACGCTACGGCGCTCTACAGCAGGATAAACGCGCGTTTGCTGCCATTTCTGCTCATCTGCTATTTGTTCGCTTACCTCGACCGTGTCAACGTCGGCTTCGCGAAGCTGCAGATGCAGACCGATCTCGGCTTCTCGGATGCCGCCTACGGCGTGGGCGCCGGCATTTTCTTCATCGGCTATGTGCTGTTCGAGTTGCCGAGCAATCTGCTGCTGCCGCGCATCGGCGCGCGCAAGACGTTCGGGCGCATTCTGGTGCTGTGGGGCATCACGTCGGCCTGCATGCTGTTCGTGCGCAGCGTGCCCGCGTTCTACGCCATGCGCTTCCTGCTGGGCGTGTTCGAAGCCGGCTTCGCGCCGGGCATGATCTTCTACCTGTCGCGCTGGTACGGCCCCTCGCGCATGGCGCGCGCCATTGCGATGGTGTTTCTGGCCGGCCCGATAGGTGGCATTGTCGGTGGCCCGGTTTCCGCGGCGATCATGAGTTCGCTCGCAGGCAAGGCGGGGCTCGCGGGCTGGCAATGGATGTTTCTCGTGGAAGGGCTGCCGTGCATCGTGCTCGGTATTGCGACGTTCCTCTACCTGCCCGACCGTCCGGCGGACGCATCGTGGCTCAGCGAAGCGCAAAGGCAGCAGATCGAAGCGGAAGTGGGCGTGGCCGATGCGCACGCCACGTCGTTCGGCAAGGTGCTGCGCGACCGCAAGGTCTACGTGCTGGCGTTCGCCTACTTCTGCATCATTGCGTCGATCTACGCCATCAGCTTCTGGCTGCCCGCCATCCTCAAGGCGCAGGGCGTGAGCAATCTCATCACGCTCGGCTGGTACACGTCGATTCCGTATGTCGCGGCGGCGTTCGGCATGGTCTATATGGGCCGGCGTTCGGACCGGCTCGGCGAGCGGCGCTTTCACTGCGCGGTGCCGGCGGCCGGCGCGGCGCTGCTGCTCGCGGCGTGCGCCGGCGCGGGCAATCACCTGGCCCTTTCGCTCGCGCTGCTCACGCTCGTGACGATGGCGCTGTGGATGGCCTATACGGTCTTCTGGGCGATTCCGCCCGAGTACATCAAGGGCCCGGCCGCAGCGGGCGGCATTGCGCTCATCAACACCATCGGGCTTTCCGGCGGCTTCTGGGGGCCGGCGGCCATCGGCTGGATCAAGACGGCATCCGGCAGCGTACAGCCCGCGCTGCTGGTGCTGGGAGGCGTGTCGATGCTCGCCGCGCTGCTGATTCTTTCGATCAGGCTCGGGAGCGCAGAATCCTCGAGAAACGCTGCGCTCGCGCGGCCCGACACGAAATCCGTTTGATCAGGTTTCCTATGTAAATGGGGCAAGAGGAAATGAAGATTCTGATCGCTGGCTTCCAGCACGAAACCAACACGTTCGCGCCCACCAAGGCGAGCTGGCAGAGTTTCGTCCAGGGCGAGGGCTTCCCGCCGCTCAAACGCGGCGAAGACGTGCTCTCGCTGCGCGACGTGAACGTCCCCGCCGGCGGCTTCATTCAGGCGGCGCAAGCGGCGGGCCATACGCTCGTGCCGGTGATCTGGGCGGGGGCGAGCGCTTCCGCGCACGTGACCGAAGACGCCTATGAGCGCATTGCCGGGGAAATCGTCGATGCGGTCCGGCGCGGCGGCTACGACGCGATCTATCTCGATCTGCACGGCGCGATGGTGGCCGAGCATCTCGACGATGGCGAAGGCGAACTGCTCGCGCGCGTGCGGGCGGTCGTGGGCCGCGACATGCCCGTGGTGGTTTCGCTCGATCTGCACGCGAACGTGACCGGCCAAATGTTCGCGCACGCGGACGCCATGGTTGCATACCGCACCTATCCGCACGTCGACATGGCCGAGACGGGCGAGCGCGCCGCGCATCTCCTCATGCGTCTCGTTCAGGCGCGCGCTGGCGCGCTCAAGTGCGTCGTGCGCCGCATTCCGTTCCTGATTCCCGTGAATGGCATGTGCACGCTCGCCGAGCCGGCGCGTGGCGCCTATGAGTGCCTTGCTGCACTGGAGCGCGATTCGATCGTCTCGCTGTCGTTCGCGCCAGGCTTTCCGGCTTCCGATTTCCCCGAATGCGGTCCGGCCGTGTGGGGCTACGGATTCGACGAAGCCGCCGTGACGGCCGCCGTGGATGCGCTGGCCTCGGGCATCATCGCGCAGGAGCGCGACTGGGAAGTCCAATTTCTCGACCCCGACGCCGCCGTGCGCGAAGCCATTCGGCTTGCCGAACACGCCACGCAGCCTGTCGTGATCGCCGATACGCAGGACAACCCGGGCGCGGGCGGCGATTCGAACACGATGGGGCTCGTGCGCGCGCTGTTGCGTCAAGGTGCGCGAGACGCAGCGGTGGGCCTCATCTGGGACCCGCAAGCGGCTGCGAAGGCGCATGAGGCGGGCGTGGGCGCGACGATCGACATCGAGCTTGCGGGCGGCTCGGACGTGCCCGGCGACGCGCCGCTGGCGGGGCGCTTCGTGGTGGAGCATCTGGCCGACGGGCGGGTGCGCTTCGACGGCCCGATGATGAACGGCATGTGGACGGAGATCGGGCCCGTGGCGTGCCTGCGCATCGAAGGCGTGAGGATTGCTGTCAGCTCGGTCAAGATGCAGATTTTCGATCGCAATCTCTACCGCGTGGCCGGCATCGAGCCCGAGCGCATGAAGATTCTCGTCAACAAGAGTTCGGTTCACTATCGCGCCGATTTCGATGCGATCGCGGCCGCCCATCTCGTGGCGAAGGCGCCGGGCCCGATGGCCGCCGACCCCGCCGACCTGCCGTGGCGGCGGATCGACCCGAGCCTGCGTTTGCGCCCCAATGGCGCGTCGCTGCGCGAGTTGAGCGGCAGCGCGGCGCAAGCCGGCGGCTAAGGCGCACGCACCGCGCTTTCGGCGGTTTGTATCGTTGTGTATCCACCGCGCAAAGAGACAAACAGGCTTGCAAAAGCCGGGGGGCGCGGAAACAAGCGGGATACGTCCGGGGTTTCAAATACGTCCATGCCAGTCGGCGGTGTCGCAAAGCAGACTTCGAGGCGACTGGATGCACGTGCCACGCAACCGTGGCCCGGACCAACTCTTTTGCCTGAAGGTGGATACCATGAATCTCATCAAGTCGCTGATCGTCGCCGCTGTTGTTGCCGTGCCCGTTGCTTCGTTCGCTCAGTCCAGCGCGCCGCTCACGCGTGCCCAGGTCCGCGCGGAACTGGTGCAACTCGAAAAGGCGGGCTACAACCCGTCTGCCGACTACACGAACTACCCGCAGAACATCCAGGCTGCCGAGGCGCGCGTGGGTGCGCAGAACGGCGCAGCGGCTTCGGCGTATGGCGGCTCGGTGGCCGGTTCGTCGGCGGCGGGTGGTGCTACGGCTTCGGCCCAGCACGACATCCCCGGCCTTGGTCCGATCTACGCGCATCAGTAATATGGGGTGAGCTCGGCCCACACGGGCCGCATTCACGCGACGACGGCCCGCTTCATCGAGCGGGCCGTTTCGCTTACAGCCTCAGGCGCAGTAACGCCAATGCAGCATCAAATGTCGAAGTACAGATAGAACTCCCATGGATGCGGCCGTAGCCTGACCGCTTCGATCTCATGCTTGCGCTTGTACTCGAGCCACGTGTCGAT
>Ga0335083_10004133_pt1 | contig 18577 bp, 13 predicted proteins | sample Lox_Sample_42_FD_206716 | JGI IMG/M metagenome (GOLD analysis project Ga0335083, IMG submission 206716) | Soil microbial communities from Loxahatchee National Wildlife Refuge, Florida, United States - Lox_Sample_4.2 | ecosystem: Environmental > Terrestrial > Soil > Wetlands | place: USA...
CCCAGCGCCGTGACCAGGGCGAGGTAAACGGCCACGTCGCCGAGCGTCATGCCCTTTTCGCGCATGAGAAACAGCGTGGTGAAATTGCCGGCTCCGTAGGTGACGATCTGGGTCACGCCGCTCGCGAGTGCGGCGAGCACGAGCGATGGCGTCGAGAAGAACATTGCGATGGTTCGGCCGAACCCCGCCGCCGCCGATCTGGTGGACCCAGCTTGCGCATCGTCGAGGCCGCCGCGAACCGGTTCGCGCACGACGATGAGAACCAGCAGCGCGGCGACTACGCCAACACCGCCCAGGGCGAGGAAGGCATCGCGCCAGCCATAGGCCGCGGCGATCGAGGCGCCGAACGCGATCCCCAGCGCCGCGCCGATCGGGGGACCGAGATTGTAGATGCCGAGCGCGGTGCCGCGGCGGCCCGACGGGAAATAGTCCGAGATGATTGCGTAAGAGGGCGGCACACCGCCCGCCTCGCCGATGCCGACGGTCATCCGCGCAATCACGAGCTGCGTGTAGTTGACCGCGAGTCCGCAGGCCATGGTCGCACCGCTCCACAGCGCGCACGCGACCGTCAGAACCTTCGACCGGCTCGTCTTGTCGGCGATCCATCCGACCGGAATCGCGATGAAGCAGTAGAAGAATGCGAAATAGAGTCCGCTGAGCAGCCCGAGCTGGCCGTCGCTGACGTGCAGCGTGTCCTGGATGGGCTTGGCGAGAATCGAAATGAGCTGCCGGTCGAGGAAGTTCAGCACGTAAACAAAGCACAGCATGCCGAGCACAACCCAGGCGCGCAATCCAAGGGCCTGTGCCTGCGCCGCAGACGATGCCGGTTCGGGGCGGAACGGAGCCAGGCCCGCATCGTTGCGGGCGCTCGCAGTAACCTTTCTCACCTGGGCTCCCTCTCCGGCGCCTGCGCCGACACCATGCGCGGACACCATATTTTTCCTGCACCATGCGGCCGGTTCGTCTCTCCGTCAACTCGTTAACACGCGAGTGAATATCTTTCGCTGACGTGGGCGTGGCGCCCGGGCATCACTGGCCGCAAGATGTTCACTCGCGTGTGAATGAACGTTGACCGGTGGCCCTTTTGCTGCCAGCGTTCCGGCCAAACGTGCCTGGAGCGCGCGTGGCCCGCCTGCGGGCGAAAGGGGAGGAATTCATGATTCGCACGTTCAGCGTGTCGACGTCCATTCTGGCGCTTGTCTGCTGCAGCGCCGCCTACGCACAGACCGCCGCGCCGGCACAGCCGGCAACCAACGAAGCCGGTGTCGAGCAGGTGGTGGTGACGGCCGAGCGCCGCGTCGAGAACCTGCAGAAGACGTCCATATCCGCCACGGTTCTGTCGGGCGAGGACATCACGAACAAGAACATCGTCACGGTCGACCAGCTCCAGTTCAGCGCGCCGTCCGTCGCTGTCGACAATTTCGGCCAGGGCAACGACTTCAACATCCGCGGCATCGGCAAGGGCGAGCACAACTCGCAGACCTCGACCGGCGTCATCACCTACCGCGATGGGGTGGAAACCTATCCGGGCTACATCCAGGAAGAGCCCTATTACGACATCTCCAGCATCGAAATCCTGCGCGGTCCGCAAGGCACGATCGTCGGCGCGAACGCGACCGGCGGCGCGGTCTTCGTGAACACGAACAATCCCGAGATCGGCGGCGGCTTCGACGGCTACGTGATGGGCAATGTCGCCAACTACAACGAGGTCGGCTCGCAAGGCGCGGTGAACATTCCGATCGACGATACGCTGGCGGTGCGCTTTTCCTACTTCGCCGACCGCCGCGACAGCTTCTACACGATCACGGACGCCAATCCGGCCGACAATTGTCCGCATCACAAATATGACGGTTGCAAGCCGGGCTACAATCCCGGCGATGTGCGCTGGGCCGCGGGCCGCATGAGCCTGCTGTGGAAGCCGGTGAACGCGCTGACGGTGCTGTTCAAGATCGATACCGACTACCTCAACAATGGCGGATATCCGGCTGATCCGGCATCATTCGCTACCCTCGATCCGTTTCATCCCATCCCGAACAAGACCGATCCGTTCCATATCAGCGCCAACGCGCCGGAAGGTGCGATCGACCGGTTCTACCGCGCGTCGCTCAAGGTCGATTATGTGTTCGACAACGGAATCACGCTCAGGTCCATCTCGGCCTGGCAGGACAGCAATTCCCGCTATCGCGCGGATCTGGACGGGACGGACTCGTCTATTCCTTTCTCCCCGGACGAGACGTTCTACGACACCGTCGACACCTCGCTCGGTTCGGAAGAACTCAACCTGATCTCGCCGGATACCGGCCGCGTCACCTGGGTGCTCGGCGGCTTCGCGCAATGGCTGCATTACAACTTCCTGCCGCCGTATCAGTTCGACATCGACCTGTACCAGCCGATTTTCATTCCCGCCTTCAACTATCAGCTCCAGGGCACAAACCCCGAGAGCACGTATGCGGTGTTCGGTAACGCCAGCATCAAGCTGATGGACGATCTCAAGCTCGATGTCGGCGGCCGCTATACGACGCACACGACCAAGAATGACGTGGACGTTCTGCAATACGGCACGTTCATCAAGGATGTGCAGAGCGCGAGCGATACCAATTTCTCCTACAAGGTGGCGCTGGACTGGAACCTGAACGACGACAACTTCCTCTATGGATTTGTTGCGACCGGCTTCAAGCCCGGCGGACTGAACGTGCCGGTTGGCTTCGGCCAGCCCGCGCCGTTCAAGGGTGAGACCGTCACCTCGTTCGAAACGGGCTGGAAATCGACCTTGCTCGATGGCCATCTCGTTGCCGATCTGGACGCCTACTACAACGATTTCCACAACTTCCAGGTCACGATCGGATATCCGAACTTCCCGACCTTCGGCTTCGAGGTGAACAACCCCAACACGACGAAAATCTATGGCTTCGAGGGCGAAGCCACGGCGGTGTTCGGGCAATTCGAGATCAATGGCGGCATCGGTATCATGCACAGCTCGCTCGGCACGTTCTACGCCAGCGATCCGCGTATCACGATCAGCCCCGTGCCGTGCGATCCGAAAACCGGCCCGGCGACGATCTTCTGTACCAATCTCGGCGGCCATCCGCAGAGCTACGCGCCGGACTTCACCTTCAATATCAGCGCGCAGTACACGTTTGAGATGGGCGATCTGGGCCGGCTCACGCCGCGCGTCAATTTCGGCCACGTATCGGATCAGTGGGCGACGTTGTTCGACCGGCCCGATTTCGGCGATCGGCTGGATCCGCGCAACATCCTTGGCGCGCAACTGGCCTGGCAGTACGGCAGCTGGACGGCAACGCTCTACGGCATGAACCTCACGGATCAGCACTACATCGCGGCGATGAACTCGAACATTCGCTGGGCGGGTTCGCCGCGTCAGTTCGGATTCAGCCTGTCCAAAACGTTTTAACGGGGGGCACCTGGCCGCCGGCTGGGGGATGCCGGCGGCCTCATTTCTCAAATCAACAAGTGCCCATGCAACCTTATGCTCTGACAGTTGACAAGTTTCTGGACCACGCCGCCAAGTGGCATCCGAATGCCGAGATTGTCTCCGCGGGACAGTCGAACGCGATCTCGTATATCGGCTATGCGACGCTGCGCGAACGTAGCAACCGTTTGTCGGGCGCGCTGAAAGCGCTGGGTCTTCAAACCGGCGACCGCATCGCCACGCTGGCCTGGAATACCCAGCATCATCTCGAGGTCTACTACGGCGCGATGGGCGCGGGATTCGTCTGCCACACGCTGAACCCGCGTCTGACCATTGGCCACCTCGCGGCGATCGTGAACGAAGCCGAAGACCGCGTGCTCATGGCCGGCAGCGGCCTTGCCGACGTAGCGCGTGAGATCGCGCTTCGCTGTCCATGCGTCGAAACCATTGTGCTGCTGGATGGGGCCAAGCACGAAGGTGGCATCGCCGATCGCACGACCTTCGCCTTCGAAACCCTGCTTGCGGAACGTGGTACAAAAACGGAATGGGGCAAGTTCGACGAGGAGAGTCCCGCGGGTCTCTGTTACACGTCTGGCACGACGGGTGCTCCCAAAGGCGTGCTTTACACGCACCGTTCAAATTACCTTCACACCTTGCGCGCGCTCCAGGCGGACGCCGTCGCGCTGACGCCGGCCGATTCCGTTCTGGTCGCCGTCCCGATGTTTCACGCCAATGCCTGGGCTTTTCCGTTCGCCGCACCGGCCGTCGGCGCCAAACTCGTTCTGCCGGGCCGTTACACCGATGGAGCGCGACTGGCGAAGCTCATTCGCGAGGAGGGCGTGACCGTCGCCGCTGGCGTGCAGACGGTGTGGCTTGGGCTGATCGATCATCTGGATGCGACGGGCGAAGACGTGCCGACGCTGCAGCGCGTGATCATCGGCGGTTCGAGATGTCCCGACGCACTGATCGAACGGATGGAGCAGCGTCTCCAGGCGCGCGTCCAGACGAGCTGGGGCATGACGGAACTTTCGCCCTTGGGCACGATTGCTCCGGCGCAAGGGCTGAGTCACGCCGTGGCATCCGGCAAGCCGCCTCTCGGGCTCGACCTCAAGCTCACCGACGCCAGAGGCCAGACCCTGCCGCAACAGAGGAACGTCACCGGCCATCTCAAGGCCAGGGGCGCGAGTGTCGTGCAACGATATTTCAAGGCCGGCAAGGATGTTGTCGACGACGAAGGCTATTTCGACACCGGCGATCTCGCCATCCTCGACGGCGACGGCAATCTCACGATCACCGGACGTTCCAAGGACCTGATCAAATCGGGCGGCGAGTGGATCAACCCGGGCGAGATCGAAAGCATCGTCGGCCGTCTGCCGGGTGTCGGGCAGGTTGCCGTGATCGGCAAGGCGGATCCGAAATGGGGCGAACGGCCTGTCCTCATCGTGGAACCGCAGAAGAGCCAAACGCTGGACGATCAGGAGCTTCTCGATGCGCTGCGCGGCAATGTGGCGGACTGGTGGATTCCCGACCAGGTGATCCAGGTGACGCAAATGCCGCTGGCGGCCACGGGAAAGATTGACAAGAATCGCCTTCGCGAGGAATACGCAAGGAGCTAGCGGGCTGCGGGCCGCGGCTGGACTTATCGTCGGTGTACCGGACAAAGGCCGAGGGATGACGCGTTCCAGGAAAAAGTCTGCGCGAAAGGTGCCGTCGAAAAAGCTGCCGCGCACAAAGGCCGAGCAGCGCGCGGAAACGCTCGAGCAGATTCTGGATGCAGCAGAGCTCCTGTTCTCCAAGCATGGCCTCTACGGCGTGACCTTGCGCGACGTGGCGCTGAAGGTCGGCGTCCACACGTCCTTGATGCATTACTACTTCGAGGACAAGTTCGCCCTGTTCACGGCGGTCTTCGTCCGGCGCGCGCCCGTGACAAGCGAACGCCGCATCAAGGCGCTCGACGTGTACGAGAAGAGCGTGAAGGGAAAACCGACCGTGGCCGGCGCGCTGCATGCCTTTCTCGACACGGACTTCAACACCTACATCACAGGTGGGGACGGGTGGAAAAACTACGGCGCGTTCGGCTCCCAGGTGTCGAACACGCCGGAAGGTGCGGCCATGTTCGATCAGCATTTCGATCCTGTCGTGCTGAAGCTGATCGGGTTGCTGAAGAAGGCGCTGCCGGGCGTTCCGGAACAGGACATTTTCTGGGGCTACCACTTCGTGACGGGAAGCTTCATGCATTCCCTCTCGCGCAGCGGCCGCCTTGACCGCCTGTCGAACGGCCTGTGCAAATCGGGCGATCTCGCGTCCGTCAAGGCGCGCATGGCCGATTTTATGGCCGCCGGCTTTCTCTCCTTTGTGAGTCGTGACAAGGGCCGCCGCACGCGATGACAAACTCGCGCGCTGCCTGAAACCCTTGTCGACTGATCGATCGCGAAAACGCGATGCTCTTCTATGCGCAGCGATGCTCAACGATGTGGCGACACAGCGAAATACGTGTGGTGCCCCGCCACTTCGAAAGCACACCGCGTCGCACGAAGGTCATGTCGAGAATGGCAATGCCCCTTCGATGACCTCGCGTTCCAGCGTTGGCGCCTGGCCGGGCTGCCAGATCTTCGCGCGAAACCGGACGCGATACATTACAGGTCCACCATCATCCGCGGTGCTGCGTTCGATCGGCCGCGGGATGCAGACGAATTCCGTCTCCAGCGTGTCGGACGACGCGCGCACCGCACTGTAGCCGTGGCCGCCGAGGTCCGCGAAGGTGAGATGCGGGGCGACTTCGGGATTCGATCTGGCCAACGCCTGCTTCACGTCGCCGGTCTTGTCGTAGGTCAGGCTCGCCGCGACGCCGTGCAGCATGGTGAAGTTCACCATCGGCTCGGGCAGTTTCCCCGGCGGGCGCCGCACCAGGAGCGCGTGCAGCTTTTCCGTGTCGTGTACATTCGTCTCATACACCTCGACGGCCCCGGGCGAGGAGATCGACGATCCCACGAATTCGAGCGCGACCGGTTCGTAATCCTGCGGCGGCAGGGCCTTCGAAAGCACGCCGGCCATGAAGCAGTGACGGTCGCCGCACACCGATGTCACGCCGGTGATGCCGTTGGCCTTCACGAAATCGAGGATTTCGCCGCGCTCGTAGCGGTAGCCCTGCCAGTCGTCGATCCAGAGCATGCCGTAGTCGCGGCCCGGCCATTTGCCCAATTCCGGCGGCAGGTTCTTCATGTCGAACCGTCCGTCGAGCGAGCCCTGGCTGTTGCCCCAGATTTTCCAGGTCGCCTTCGCACCGCGAAGCTGCTCGAGGAACCACGCCTTCTGCTCTTGGCCTAGAATGCTTTGCGGCTCCTTGTCCTTGCGGTAGTTGGCAAGCTGCTTGCTCCCGAAGGTGATGATGTCCGGCGGATGGCCGTCATTGTAGGCTTTTCCCGCATCGAGGATTTCCGCCGCCTCCTGCGGAAACAGATCGAGGAACGCGGATGTATCCAGCGGCTCGGACGCGCGGTCGTCGTTGGCCACGAGATAGCCACGGAAGCTGCGGTTGTCGGTCAGGATGAGCTCGACATTTTTTCCCCAGCGCAGATGGCGGAAGAGCTTCAGCCCGTTGATCGCGGCGATGTTGTTGGGCTCTTCCGCGATGCGGCCCTGGTAATCGAATTTCGCGACGTCCGCGTCGACCACGTTGGGCGCGTCGAACCGGTTCAAATCCTGGTTGCCCACCTTCCGCACGCGCGCCGGCTGGTATTCGAACCACGCCTGCGCCGCGGCGACTCTGCGCGTTTGCGCGCCGACCACGCCCTTGCCGTCGTCGGTGAGGCCCTGGAATCCGCGCCAGGAGAATTCGTGATTGTCCCACATGCAGACGAACGGCCAGTTCGCGCGCGCATCGGCGAGCTCGGGATCAGCGAGATAGCCTTTGAAGGCGGCGCGATAATCGGGGAGATCGACCGGGATGTGATAATCGGCAATCTTGCGCCCGGTAGGATAGCGGACGATGTCGCGGATCTTGCGCGAGTAGTAGGGCTTGGTGCGATCCTCGGGATACCACACGAGTTCGTAGAAGAAATCGCCCAGATGCAGCACGAAATCGAGCTGGTCGGCCTCGGGCTTCTGGCGGTCGTCGTACAGCATGCGCCGGTAGGCGTTGTTGTAGCCGGTGTTCTCGTCCTGGCAGCTGACGAACGCGAAATTCACGGGGCGATCGTCATCGTCCGCGGGTGCAGTCCTGGTGCGCCCGATACGGCTGCCCATGCCGCGAGCGTCGCTAAAGCGATACCAATAGGTCGTTGCCGGCTTGAGGCCGGCGGCAAGGACGCGCACCGTCCAGTCGTTCTCGGCCGCCGGCACCACAAGGGCCGTCGCGACCACGTTTTGAAACGACTCGTCCTGCGAAACTTCGACGGCCAATTTCGCGGCGGTGTTTCCGGACGCCGGCGGGCAACGCGTCCACAGGATCACGCTGTCGAATGTCGGATCGCCCGATGCCACGCCCTGGGGATAGAGATCCCGGCGTTCCTTCCAGGAGCGTTTGGACGCGCGCGCCGCGGGCGCGGAAAACGCCAATGACGCGCCCATCGCGGCAGCGGCAACCGCAAATTCGCGGCGGTTGAGCGATGCGGATCGCGTTTTTTCAGCCATGACCAACCCTCGACCCCATCACTTCTCTGCATTTCTTTGGTCAAAACAACTGTGCAGCTCCGCCGACACGACAAGTTGATTGCGGCCTGATTCCCTGAGGACGAACTTCGCGCCGGAATAATTCACGCGGCAACTGTGTGAGATGAGTTGCCAGCAGGATCCTTGGAGGCCGGGAAATTGTTCACGCACCTTCAGCGACGTGGCGGCATTTTCAGCGATATCGTGCCCAGGGGCGGCGTGAAAAACATCGCTATCTAATTGAAACGACTTATTTTTCTCACTTGGGCAACGTTTTGTGACCTTCAGAAATACCAACGATTTCTTTGCGCGGACAGGAGCATCGGCTGCGCTTCAGCGGGCAGCAATGTTCAGCTACGCAAGCACGCCGAGCGGGCGAAGGGCGTTGGCTGCGGGCACAGGATTCTAACTTGTGGCCTTCAGGTCATGAGTCCGAAATCGAACTGGGAGCTACTGCCTTTTGCACGGCACGAACCATGGTTCCCAATCCGGCCACGGCGATACTGTAAAGTGCTGACGAAGCCACTACGGCTAAACTGCCCGGCGAAGCTGCTCGTTCATCTACACCGGCGTCGCGCGCCAGGAGCGGTGCCAGAAAACCCAAAGTGCCGATTGCCAGTTGGACCAACAGGATCATGGCTGCTTGATTGGGATTGGAAGGATTCATACTTCGGGAAGCCATGCGAATGCGTTCTGCCGCACGCTGAAGCGATGCGGTGAGACGCGCGTAGGTTTCACCGAACTGGTGGCGTTCCTGATAGATCAGCCCGATGCTTGTCAGAGCAACAATCGCACACAGCTGCCACGCACCCGCAACTACCGCCGGCTTGCACATTTGCCACATCAGGAAGCCTCGCGTTGTGCAAGAGTTTAGCCTGTAGGCGCCCCATCCAGTCGAACCGTGGTGGCAGACACAACGTCGAAATGTGATGCTTGACATATCATAACTCAAGCACTATCGATAATTATTAGTAGTTTGGCGTTGAACAGATCCACGCGGCTTTCCGGCGAGGCAATACATGATTACGGCCGCCCAGCTGCGCGCTGCGCGCGCTCTGCTCGGGATCGACCAGCGTGTCCTCGCTGAGATATCCGGCCTCTCTGTGCCGACGATCCAGCGGATGGAGGCGAGCGACGGGGTCATACGCGGCAATGTCGATTCCCTGATGAAGCTCATTGGCGCGCTGGACGGCGCGGGCATTGAACTGATCGGCGACGGAGCCGCGAGTGCGGGTGGCGGTCGTGGTGTGCGACTGAGAATGAGGCCACCGGAGGCGAAGAGCTGACATGGCGCTGGTCATCGTGCTTGCGAGTGTCGCCGCGCTGTTAATCGCAAACTTACTCGCTATCGCGATCGCCCGAACCGAGTTCGGCTCGCGGGCGATCTATGGAACGACGTTCATCGTCACATCCTTCGCCTTTGCAACCGGCGCTATCCGCCTCGGCGCACCCGCCAGCGATCTCGTGCTGCCGATCGGACTGCCCTGGCTCGGGGCGCACTTTCATCTAGACCCGCTCGCGGCCTTTTTCCTGGCTGTCGTGAATCTTGGCGGCGCAATCGCGAGTCTCTATGCGATCGGCTATGGCGAACACGAGGCGGAGCCTGCGCGCGTGTTGCCGTTCTTTCCGGCGTTTCTTGCGGGCATGAACCTTGTCGTCGTCGCAGCCGATGCATTCACGTTTCTCGTCTCCTGGGAATTCATGTCGCTGAGTTCCTGGGCGCTTGTGGTTTCGCACCACAGGGAGCGCGAGAATGTGCGCGCCGGCTACATCTATCTGATCATGGCGAGCTTCGGCACATTCTGCCTGCTGCTCGCGTTCGGACTGCTTGCCGGCGCGAGCGGCGGCTATGCGTTCGACACGATCCGGCAGTCGCATCCGCAGGCGCTCGCATCGCTCGTCCTGGTGCTGGCGCTGCTTGGCGCAGGCTCGAAGGCGGGACTCGTGCCACTGCATGTGTGGCTGCCGCTCGCCCACCCGGCGGCGCCGAGCCATGTGTCCGCGCTGATGAGCGGCGTGATGACGAAGGTTGCTGTCTACGCCTTCATCCGCATCGTGTTCGATCTGCTCGGCCCGCCCGAGTGGTGGTGGGGCCTGGTCGTGCTTGCACTCGGCGGTGCAACCGCCGTGCTTGGCGTGCTGCAGGCGCTGATGCAGCACGATCTGAAGCGACTGCTCGCCTATCACACGGTCGAGAACATCGGGATCATCTTCATCGGGTTGGGGCTCGCGCTCGCCTTCCGCGTGAACGGCATGGTGTTTGCGGCGGCACTCGCACTGACGGCGGCACTGCTGCATGTGCTCAATCACTCGGTCTTCAAGAGCCTGCTGTTCTTCGGCTCCGGCGCCGTGCTCACCGCAACGGGCGAGCGCGACATGGAGCACCTGGGCGGCCTTATCCACCGGATGCCGAAGACCGCCTTTGCGTTCCTCGTCGGAGCCGCGGCGATCTCCGCGCTCCCGCCGCTCAACGGCTTCGTCTCGGAGTGGCTGACGTTCCAGGCGATCTTCCTGAGCCCGACTTTGCCGCAATGGGGATTGCGGCTTCTCGTGCCGGTGATAGGCGCGGCGCTTGCCTTGTCGGCGGCGCTTGCCGCGTCCTGTTTCGTGAAGGCGTTCGGTATCACATTTCTCGGCCGCGCGCGCACGCCACAGGCCGAACAGGCGGCGGAGACCGACGGATTCTCGCTTGCGGCGATGTTTGCGCTTGCTGCGCTCTGTCTGCTGCTCGGTGTATTTCCGGGGCTCGCCATCGACTGGATCTCGCCCGCAACAGGACTTCTGGTGCACGGCCATATGCCGGCGCAGCGCTTCCTGCCATGGCTAACCATCATTCCGATCGCCGAGAGCCGCAGTTCCTACAACGGGCTCCTGGTATTCCTGTTCATCACGATTTCCGCGACGCTCATGGTTTCGGCAATTCACCGCTTCGCTTCACGTGCCGTACGGCGGGCGTCGGCCTGGGATTGCGGCACGCCGAATGCGAGCCCGCTTCTGCAATACACGGCCGGGAGCTTCGCGCAGCCGATCCGGCGCGTGTTCGGAACCGTGATCTTCCGCGCGCGCGAGCGCGTGGCGATGCCGCTGCCGGGCGATGCGCGGCCAGCCGCGCTTGCCGTCGAAATGCATGACGTGCCGTGGGAGACGCTCTACGCGCCGATTGCGTTTGCCGTATCGATGGTGTCGCGCCGGCTGAACGCATTCCAGTTCCTCACTATCCGTCAGTATCTGAGCTTCGTCTTCTTCGCGTTGATCGTGCTGCTTCTGGGGATCGCGATATGGAGCTGATCCGCGATCTTTTCGTGCAAGGCGGCCAAATGGTGATCGTGCTTGCGCTCGCCCCCCTGCTCACGGGATTCGTGCGCAAGTGCCGGGCGCGTTTCCAGCGCCGGCGCGGCGCTTCGATCTTCCAGCCCTATCGCGATCTCGCCCGCCTCTTGCGCAAGGAGGCCGTGCTTGCGGAGCATGCGTCCTGGCTGTTCCGCTCGGCGCCGTATCTCATCTTCGCCGCAATCTGGGTTGCGGCCGCTCTCGTTCCGACATTTGCAGCCGGGCTGTTGTTCAGCTGGTCCGCCGATCTCATCGCCATCGTGGCGCTTCTTGGCAGCGCCCGCTTCTTTCTCGCGCTCGCGGGCCTCGACATCGGCACGAGCTTCGGCGGCATCGGATCGAGCCGCGAGATGATGATCGCCTCGCTCGCCGAACCGGCCATGATCATGATGGTATTCACGGTCGCGCTGATCGCTGGCTCGACGCAGCTCTCCGTGATCGCGGAGACCATGACGTTTGCCCATGTCGGCCTGCGCGTGTCGCTGGGGCTCGCCGCCGTGGCGCTGGTTCTGGTCGCGGTTGCCGAGAACGGGCGCATTCCGGTCGACAATCCCTCTACCCATCTCGAACTCACCATGGTGCACGAGGCCATGGTGCTGGAGTATTCGGGACGGCACCTCGCGATGATCGAGCTGTCGGCACAGTTGAAGCTGCTGCTCTATATCTCGCTGATCGCCTGCCTTTTTGCGCCATGGGGATTAGCCCATGCGGAGAGTCCGCCGCTCGCCTATTTTGCCGGCGCCGCCGCCTACATCGTCAAGCTGGCCATCGGCGCGGTCCTGCTTGCCCTGTTCGAAACCACGACGGCCAAGATGCGCGTGTTCCGCGTGCCGAACTTTCTCGGCGCGGCGCTGATGCTCGGCCTGCTCGGCACGCTCCTCCTGTTCGTGTCGCGGACACTCTGAGATGCACGGCTTCGATTTCGACGTTGCGCATCTCCTGGCCGGCGGACTCGTGCTGGTTAGCTTCCTGATGCTCTACCAGGATCGCATGTACGCGCTGATCAACGTGTTCGCGCTGCATGCCGTAGTGCTGACGCTCTCGGTGGGCTGGCAAGCCTATGTGCAGGACGCGCCGCATCTCTATATCACTGCCGCCATCGCGCTGATCTTCAAGGCAATGGTCATTCCGGCGGCGCTCCGGCGGATCGTGGAGCGGTTGAACATCCATCGCGAGATCGACACCGTCGTCGGCATCGGTCTCACCATGCTCGCCGGCATCTGTCTGGTCGCGCTGTCGGTGGTCGTAATGATGCGCGTGACGGCGGCCGCCGACCCGTACGCCCGCGAGGACCTTGCATTTGCGCTCTCGATCGTGCTGCTCGGGCTCCTGATGATGGTGTCGCGCCGCAATGCGGTGGGGCAGGTGATCGGCTTCATGTCGCTCGAGAACGGCCTCGTGCTCGCCGCGACCGGCGCCAAGGGCATGCCGCTCGTCGTCGAGTTCAGCATCGCCTTCTCGGTGCTGATCGCCTTCATCGTCATCGGCATCTTCCTGTTCCGCATCCGCGAGCGCTTCGACAGCATTGAGCTGCAGGCCCTCGACCGTTTCCGCGGTGAGCGCCGATGAGCGTGCCGTTCAATCCGGTCAATCTCGTCCTGCTGATTCCCCTGTTTGCGGCGGGCGCCTTCGCGCTCCTGCCGAACTACCGCTGGTCGGCCCGGTTGAACGTCGTGACGAGCGCGCTCACGTTCGGAGCGGCGTTGCTCCTGTTCGTGAAACGGCCGGGCTCGACGCTGCTCCTGCAGATCGACGACCTCAACATCGTGTTCGTCGTGTTGAATACCTTCGTCGCCTTCACGACCAGCGTCTTCAGCGCAAGCTACATCGCCCACGAGATCGAGATCGGGCGCCTTACGCCCGTCTATCTCCGGTTCTATCACGCGATGTTCCAGTTCATGATGTTCGGGATGAACCTCGCGCTGGTCGCCAACAACATCGGGCTGATGTGGGTGGCCATCGAGCTGGCGACGCTCACCACCATTCTCATGGTCGGCATTTACCGCACGCATGAGGCGCTCGAGGCGGCGTGGAAATACTTCATTCTCGGCAGCGTCGGCATCGCGCTGGCGCTGTTCGGCACGATTCTCGTCTACATGGCGGCGCGGCCGGTGATTGGCGCCGGCCTCGGCGCAATGGCCTGGACGGAGCTGATGCACCGCGTTGCCGGTTTCGATCCGGCCATGCTCAACCTTGCCTTCGTGTTCCTCCTGCTCGGCTACGGCACGAAAGTTGGGCTCGTGCCGCTGCACGCCTGGCTGCCGGATGCGCATGCCGAAGGCCCAACGCCGATCTCGGCCGTGCTCTCGGGACTGCTGCTGAACGTCGCGCTCTACGCCGTGCTGCGGTTCAAGATGCTGCTCGCCGCAAACGGCCATACCTTCGCGCCGGGCCCGCTGATGATCGCGCTGGGGCTTCTGTCGCTGTTGTTCGCGGCGTTCATGCTCTATCGCCGCCACGACATCAAACGCCTGTTCGCCTACTCCTCCATCGAGCACATGGGCATCATCGCCTTCGCGTTCGGCATGGGCGGGCCGCTCGCCAATTTCGCCGGCCTGTTGCACATGACGATGCACAGCCTCACGAAATCGGCGATCTTCTTCTCGGTCGGCCATGTGGCGCAGGTGAAGGGCACGCAGAAGATGACCGAGATCGGCGGCCTCAGCGTGACGCATCCCGTGCTTGCGTGGGCGCTGGTGATCGGCGTGGCGGCGATTGCCGGCCTACCGCCGTCCGGCATCTTCATGAGCGAGTTCCTTGTCGTCAGCTCGACTTTTGCGCGCGCGCCGCTGCTCGCCATTCCGCTCGTGCTCGGCCTGTTGATCGCCATTGGCGCATTGTTCCTCAAGCTCGGCGGCGTCGTGTTCGGCGAGCCGCGCGGAAGCATCGCGCCGGATCGCGCGTCGTATCTGCCGTTTGTCGCGCATCTGTCGATCGTGCTGATCGCCGGGCTCTATCTTCCGGGACCGATCGTGGCCTGGTTTCGCAACGTGGCGAGTCTTCTGGGCTGACGCGCGATGGGCATTCTCGACACATTCTCTGGCATCCAAAAGATCGACACTCATCGGCCATGGCCGCGCGCCGTGGTGGGCAAGGACGATTGGCTGCGCGCGCGATCGCAGCTCGCCGGAGGACAATGGGATCTCGTCGCGCTGTGGGGCGAGCCCCAGGCCGTGCACATGGCAGTGCGCGACGCGAGCGCCGGCGATGTCGCGGTGCTCACGTTCGAATGTGCGGATGGGCGCTATCCCTCGATTGCGCAATCCCATCCTCCGGCGCTGCGGCTGGAACGGGCGGCACGCGACCTCTTCGGTCTCGAACCCGAGGGCCTGCCGGATGCGCGGCCCTGGCTCAATCACGGCCGCTGGAATGTCACGCATCCGCTTGCGCGGGCGGAGACCGTTTCGCCGGGCCTGCAGCCCTACGACTTCCTTCCGGCTGAGGGCGAGAGTCTGCATAAGATCGGCGTCGGTCCGGTGCACGCGGGTATCATCGAGCCCGGCTTCTTCCAGTTCACGGCAAACGGCGAAACCATCGTGCGGCTCGAAGCGCGGCTTGGCTACGCCCACAAGGGCACCGAGAGGCTCATGCAAGGGGCCGATCTCGACCGCGGCATTCGTCTCGCCGGCCGCACCTCGGGTGACAGCACGGTCGCCTATGCCTATGGCTTTGCGCGCGCGGCGGAAGCAGCACTCGGCGTCGAGTCGCCGCCGCGCGCGATCTGGCTGCGCGCGATGATGGCCGAGCTCGAGCGCATCGCAAACCACTTCGGCGATTTCGGGGCGATCTGCAACGATGCTGCGTTTGCGATCATGCTGGCGCAATGCGCGGTGGTGCGCGAGCGCGTGTTGCGCACCTCGGCTAGCTGCTTCGGTCATCGCATGATGCGCGATCGCATCGTCGTTGGTGGAGTTGATGCGGATCTCGATGACAAGGGCGCCGCCGCGATCTCCGGCCTGATGAAGGAAGTTGCCAAACGCCTGCCGCGGCTGACCGAACTCTATGACAAGACGGCCTCGCTGCAGGACCGTACCGTCGGCACCGGAATCCTGAAGCCGGAACTCGCGCGGCAATATGCCTGCGGCGGATTCATCGGCCGCGCTTCGGGCCGCGCGTTCGACGCGCGGAAAGCGCTCGCTTATCCGCCATACGATCAGCTTACCTTCGACGTGCCCATACTCGAGGACGGCGATGTCAACGCGCGCGTCTGGATTCGGATTCGCGAAATCGGGCAGAGCGTCTCGATCATCCGCCAGATTCTCGACCGGATGCCGGAGGGCGATTGCCGCGACTCCGTCAAACCGGCCGCCTGTTCGTGCGAAGGCGCCGCAGTGGTGGAGGGATTTCGCGGCGACATCTTCGTCTGGCTGCACATCGGCCCGGACGGAACCATCGCGCGCTGCCATTTGCGCGATCCGTCCTGGTTTCAATGGCCGCTGCTGGAAGCCGCGATTGAGGGCAACATCGTCGCGGATTTCCCACTCTGCAACAAATCCTTCAACTGCTCCTACTCGGGACACGATCTCTAACATGCGCAAAGTCCTGCTCGAAAGCCTCAGCGGCGCGCTGACCGAACTGCCTCCTCCTGAAGACGAGGCCATGCTTGCCGAGCTTGCCCGTTCGCTGGAACAGCGGGCACGCCAGCGGCTCGGCCGCAGTCTGGCGATCCGGCAGGTCGATGCCGGCTCTTGCAATGGCTGCGAGCTGGAAATTCATGCACTCAACAATGCGTTCTACGATCTGGAGCGCTTCGGCCTCAATTTCGTCGCCTCGCCGCGGCATGCCGATGTGCTGCTGGTGACCGGGCCGGTCACCAAGAACATGCGTGAGGCGCTCGAGCGGACCTATGTGGCGACGCCCGATCCGAAATGGGTTGTCGCGGTCGGCGATTGCGCGTTCGATGGCGGGATATTCGCCGCAAGCTATGCCTGTATCGGTGGCGTGTCGCATGTCGTCCCGGTCGATCTTTACATCCGCGGCTGCCCACCGGCGCCGGTCCAAATGCTGCAAGGGCTGATCTCGCTTCTCCGGTGAAACGGTCAAAGCCCTCGCGCGACAATACTGCGTCGGCGGCCTGAATATTGTTCAACCACCTTCAGATATGCGCCGGCATGTTCTGCTATGTGGTGCCCAGGGGCGGCGTGAAAAACATCGCTATCCAATTGAAACGACTTATTTTTCTCACTTGGGCAACGTTTTGTGACCTTCAGAAATACCAACGATTTCTTTGCGCGGACAGGAGCATCGGCTGCGCTTCAGCGGGCAGCAATGTTCAGCTACGCAAACACGGTGCTGCCCAACGTCATCGAGGTGACGCTGAGGACTTGCGGCCTTCTGGCTGGTGAAGTCGCTGGTCGACAGAGATTCGAGATGGGTGGCCCGTAATGTCGATGACGAAGTCCAGGACGCCCGGTGGCCAGCGACCCCGTTGGCATCGACGACCGGGTAAATGTAAGTAGTTGATGAACGTCTTGCGTGCGTGTACGCCGCGAGAAGGCGACGGTGCAGGAGCCGAGCAAGGTCATTTGGCTTCAGCCTTGCGTTGGGCCAGGTCCTCGGCCCAGGCTGCAATCGTGTTGTCCGTCGCCGGTCCGCCGGGCCATTTGATCTGCGGCTCGTACCATTCGTTGTTCTTGCGAACGCGGTGCACGTACATCTTGAGCGAATAGCTTATGTAAACGAGGCCGCTGGGTGCAAGCACGTTGGTGTTGTCGATGTAGTTGGTATCGGCGAACGTGGGAAATCCGATGTGCTGGGTGCCGGGCAGGCGGCGCACGATGTCGGTGAAGATCAGGCAGGAACTGGCGCATTCGCCGTCGGTGAACAGGTAGACATGGCCGGTCACCGGGTTGCTCGACGGCTGTGGCGTTATCTCGACCGGCTCGACTGTGCGGCCGTAAGGCTCGCCTTTCGCAAGAGCCGCGCGCATCGCCGCCGCGCCTCTCTCGTAATAGGCGGCATTATCCTTGAGGCCGTTGGCCCGCGCGAAGGCGACGTTATCTTCCACAGCGGCGATGTTCGCCGGCGACGCCCGCCAATCCACCGTTTCATCGAACTGGCTCGTGATGTGATCGATCCAGTTCTGGCCCCAAAGCGTGGCCAAGATCTCGGTCGCCCAGCTGCTGTTGCCGCCGGTATTGCCCCGGACGTCGAGCACGACAATACCTTTGCGCAGCTCGGGTGCATGTGCGTTGAGCATGGCAACGAATGACTTGAGTTGGCCAAGCTGCGCATCCGTCTGGAAGTTGAACGTCGGGATGGTGATCATCCAGACCTCGCCGATCTTGTGCAGCCCCAATTCTCGCGCACCAAGCCCGCGCGCGGCATCGATCTTGGGCTGAAGCTCATCGACATTGGTATTATGCCAGTGAACCGCCACGGTGCCTGACGAGAAAACGCATGAGGAAGGCTTTGCCTGTTCGTCTTGGCGCCCCTGATAGAACAGGCGCCAGGCTTGGAGCACGCGCGCATGTGGAATCGCTGCGTTCCAGTAATAGGGATCTGTCCGTTCGCGCAACAGCGCATCCGCACTCTTGCCGTCACAGGATAGAAGCGTATCGCCAATCTTCACACCGGCATCTGGCCATGCCACGGCGACATGGACCGTGCCGTCGGGCTTTCCGCCGACCAGAAAATCTGCCCAGGTCAGCAGCCGCTCCTGCAAGACCGGATAGACGGCAATATGGTCGTCAGAGAAACCGTTGACGTAAAACATTACGACGCGAAGATAATCGTCGTAGTTTCGTGCGTCCCGCGCCTGTTTCAGTGCAGGCGCAAGGCCAGTTTCCAGCCAGATACGGTAGTGAGGATCGCGCGGGTCGGGGATGCCGGGATGATTGTCCCGCAGCGTGTCATGGACTGCCTTGAGGTCGGTGCGCGCCAACTCTGCCCATGGGCTGTCGGCACAGGCAATGCCGCTCGCCACCAGACAAAAGACAAATACCAGCACCAATCGTGTCATCATGCCCCTCTTCGGCAATAGCCCAATCAACATAGCGCATTCGACACGAGAGCAATCCGCGAACAGGGCAGGCGAGATCTGCACCGCGCGCAGTGCCTTAAACTGACCTGAAAACTGAACTAGTTTCGGAATCGGGGTCGCGCGCCGCCCCCATCCGGCTTCATCGTGATTTAGACAACCATCTGGTCTGGCCCTTTCGCGTTTAT
>Ga0335083_10004134_pt1 | contig 18576 bp, 25 predicted proteins | sample Lox_Sample_42_FD_206716 | JGI IMG/M metagenome (GOLD analysis project Ga0335083, IMG submission 206716) | Soil microbial communities from Loxahatchee National Wildlife Refuge, Florida, United States - Lox_Sample_4.2 | ecosystem: Environmental > Terrestrial > Soil > Wetlands | place: USA...
GCTCCTGAAGTGGTTCGCGTGAGCACTGCCCAGCCCCGTCCAGGGTTAGGATGTACTTACAGTCTTGAGTGATGATGCGGACGGATCGGTCAGCACTTCTGGAATCAACAACAACTCTGTACTCACGCCGATGCACGGTACACAGGGCCACTGGTTCTCGCGTTGATGTCCTGCCAAATCTGACTGGAATGAAGATTTCCACTTCAGCCGGATCACAGCAAGACTCCCACTGGCACCCTTGCATCGGCATGAGACAGACCTACCCTTGCCGTCGCCGGGTTACTGGTCCAGCAGCACTGGCACCACCACCCGCCATTGGAGCACGGCCAGATGAAGCAGCAGCACCTTGAGCAGGTGCAGCAGCACCACTTGTGGTTCCAGTTGTGGATTCAGTGACCTTGGTTGCTGCCAGACAGGACTCGAAGATTTTGCAGTCCTGGCATGCAGGCAACTTCGCCGCCGTGACTCCGTATGTGCCGTTTGGATCAGGACACACATAGCTATCCGGAACATCACCACCGGCCAGGGAGCCAGCCAAAGGCGCTTCTCCAATTGCCGCCGACTGTGGGTCAGCGGTGGCTGATGTGGACATAGCGGCACGACGAGTTGATGCAGGGCCGGGTGCAGCATTTCCACCACCAGCCTTGTCACCGTGAAACACGGCATAGACCTCATCGTATGTCGGAACGATGATCAACTCATCCAGGGCGATTGCCTGGGCAAGTTCCTCCTGGGAGATTCCTTCTTTCCGTTCCAGTAGACGGAGATCGTCTGTGGTCGGAAACGGTTGATCAAATCCTGGAGGCTGCTTCAGGATTGTCATGAAGTACACCGTGCGCCCCTTCTCCTTTGAAGGGTGTGCAAACGGAATGATGGTGTTGTCCCGAGGGTCTTTCATTGCCTTGAGCAAATGTTCTTCTGAATCGTAGTACGATGGATTCCAGACCTGAACGCCGTGGCTGATCTCTTCATCAGAATCCAAGCACAGGATGTTGTACAGATTCCTGTCTTTTGGCATGAGCTTCTTCCAGGTCGTGTCTTCCTTGTTGCCACGATTCCTGTCCCGGTTTGCCATCCGTTCCTCACAGATGGGGCAGCGTCCGGGCGGATGACCAGCCATTTGCTTCCACGAGGCCAGACACAGATAGGTGAGCTTCTGTGGACCGACATCGTAGTGGCAAGCGTATGGCACCGTATAGTAGTTCAATCCGGGCTTGGGCATGTGCTGCCCGCCCCGGAAGGGGATGATTTCAATGTAGTGCTTGACTCCCTCTTTGGAACCTTTTGGTTTCCATAACCTCATCTGGCCAGGAAGTGGCTTGAGCAAGGTCACGGTACTGTTACGGCCCATGGTCTGGGCACGCTGTTCCCCTTCCTTGTAACGATCATTCATCTGATCGTAATCGTCGTACAGCCCGCCTTGGTTTTCACTCATAGTTCATTCCTCATTGCTCGTTTTTCGTCGTGCATCACGCGCTTCGCGTAACACTTGTACCCACGATTTGAAAATGGCGTATGAGCCCCATCGCAACGCGATGTACCATACGCATAGGGCTAGGAACCCAAATCCAATTCCTGTGAGAACTCCGCTCCAAGTGGTGAAGTACATCAAGGTCATTATGACCCCTCCGGTTGTGCTGATTCAGGATTCAGTGAGGCCAGATGTTCTTCGTGGAGCCGGTCGGCTTCAATCTTGTCACGCAACCGCTCCGCTGCCTTTTCGTAACGAGCCCGCTCCGCTTCACCCATCTTTTCCACATTCCACTTCAGCATCATAATGCGGGTCAGGTATTCCAAACTGGTCTTCTTCTGATCCATGGCAACGCGGCACGTATTGTACAAGTTCACGTCCCGGTCGGCCTGATCCAGTTCCCGTTGGATGATTTGGATCGTTTCATTCTCAGTGATGAATGCAGCAATCGCCGCCTCAGTCACTTTCACATCACCGAGTCGGGCTGGATTGCTTCTGACCTCGTGCTCCAGGTTGGCTCGATACACTTCCAGCTTTTGCTTCAGCCGGTCGCGCCGGAATATGGCGTCACCAAATGCACCGGCATAGTAGGCATAGAGGCTGGCTTGCTTCAGCCACTCCCCCTCCAGATTGTAGAAGTCGATGTGGAGGTCTTTCTTGATGTGGCCTTCAGACGCGGATTCCAGTTCAAGGTGATTGAATGGGATGCCTAGTGCTCCACTTGTTTCTCCATTGGGAACCTTGTCTCCCACAAAGGGAGAGTCCTTCCTGGGCTTGGGTTGCCCCGGTATATGTGGTGCCCCAATCGGTGGTTCCTTGCTTGCCGGTACTTCAGCAGTTGGAGCACTGTCTGGAATAGGTGTGCGTTTCCGCGTGCGTGCGATGGGTACTTGTGCTCGTGGCATGGCTGGTTCTCCTGTGTAAAAGCTCACTCCAAACGGAGTATATCAGGTGCTCAGGATTTCCAGTCATTTCGGGTCTAGTATGGCGAAGCACGCCTGGGTCAGGTACGCCTTGTTGGGTCCATACGGCAGGTCGCGGAAGAATCGAATGACACGGGATGCGTGCCGCGCCTTATCCATGGACTTTTCAGTCAGCAGGACCTTGGTCATGTAGCCAATCACAGTGAACACGGCCTGAGTTGCCATCTCTTCCTTCCAAGCCGGTGCCGCGTACATCTCGGTCAGACAGGTCTTGGTTGCATTCCAATCATTGGAGAACAGGGCGCGAGCTAGGTCTATTGCGGCAGGCAAGTCTCCTTCAGGTACTACATCACCGAGTGCCTTCAACAGAACACTAGCATCACCCGGAATGTCGATCACCTTATCAAGCATCACGAGCGCATCACGTGGGCTACCCTCAGACTTGAGTGCGATGGCCTTGATCACTTCGTGTGGAAAATCGGTGACCTTCTCGCTCTTCAACACGGCTTCGAGGAGTGATTCCGTCTCCTGTGGATGGAGTTGTTCCATGTCAAATATAGTGCACCGACTCTTGAGTGCTGGAATTATCTTCGATGGATTGGTTGTGGCAAGTATCCAATATAGATGTGGTGGTGTTTCTTCCAAGCTCTTCAGCAAAGCATTCTGTGCATCATCACGGAGTTGGTGTGCCTCATCAATGATGACCACTTGCACTTTGCCAAACATGGGGGGGTACTCAGTGTTCCGCTGAACCACTGACCGGATATGCTCCAATGAACGATCCATTCCAGGATCAAGCTCCTCTAGGTTTGCTGGAGTGCAATGAAGCATGTCAGCAATGACCCGCGCCAGTGAGGTCTTACCTGTGCCACGTTTTCCAGTGAGTAGAAACGCATGTGGAATCTCATCCTTCTCTTTTGGACGGCTGAGTATGACACGCAATGCGTGTAGTGTTCCTTCATTCCCGTAGAACTGGTCCAGTGTGATTGGCCGATAGCTATGATACAGAGTCATGCCGCCTCCAGTAGTTCTTTGAGTTCCGGACCTTTCAGGTCCTTCTTCAGCGCCAAGGGTTCATTGACTTTGCAGATGCCATAGTCAGCCCCCATCGGGAGCACCATCCACGACTTGAATGTGGCCTGCATGCGTTTCGTGATCACCTCATCAGTGACTTGCACCACCTCTTTCAATTCTGGCGGGTAGATGTTCCAGAGAATGGAGTCGTGAATCTGGATCAGCGGATAGCTCTTCCAGCCCCTACGCTTGCGTTCCTCGTTCATGCGACACAGAGTCCATAGCAACAAGTGGAACGTCGTGCCCTGAATTGGATAGTTGTAGATGTTGGTCGGCTCCATCTCACCCGAGAATCGGAACCCGAGTGGGGTTTCAATGTAGCCAACCTCCTTGTACTGCCCCACCAGATTCTTTTGCCACGTCCGGACCCCATTAAACTTGTTCCAGAAAACCTCTTCACGGTATTCAGCATGGACTACGAACTCTTCCAGAGTTCCACATCCCATGTGATTCGTGACTGGCTTACCACACACTGTTAGGTCCTGGATTAGTGCCCACATGTTCGGGCCAGCCGCCTTGTGTGTGGAACCATAGAAGAGCGGGAAGGTCCAGTTGTTCTTCACCACGTCCCGCAACTTCTTCATTTCCTTTTCAGTCATCAGTTCCCGCACATCCTCCAACCTGAACATGCCTATTGCTTCGTCCCTGTGCATGTCTGTAGTGAGGTCACGGAGGTAATCCAACAACACAGGGTCGAGAGTCAATTGCCCCGCATTCGTTACCTCGGCTGACTTGAAGTCAGATTCAAACAGCAGGCATCCCGCGTCTGGAATTAGACCAGAGCGGATTGCCATCATCGCGTCTTCCCTACGACGTGGAATGTTCTGCATGTTCGGATCGTCCATGGACGAGCGGAACGTGGTGACTGTATGCAGATTGGAATTTGGATATACCCGTCCATTGACCTGGAGACGGAGGAAGGAGTCTAGGTAGGTTCCACTGACCTTATTGATGTGCCGCAGTTCCAGTATTTGCTTGGTGATGGGAATGCCAATCTTTTCCAGCACGGACTCATCAACAGCATAGTTGCCAGTCTTGGTGGCCTTGACTGGCGTCTCTCCAAGCACATCGAAGAGTAGCTTCACCACATCGTTATTGTTGCCGGGGCGGAAGTCGTGTGAGGTTGCTTTCTTGAACAGCTTCGCTTCTTGTGTGTTGAGAATTAGGGCTTCCTGCTTCTTGGCCTTATCAACCCACTCAGCCTGGGTACGTTTGAAGTGATCCACACTGATGGGGAATCCACGCTGTTCCATTTCGGAGAGAACCAATATCCCGTCATGGAATAGCTGGCGTGCCTGATCCATGTGAGCAATGCGAGCCATGGCGGCTTGCTGCTTCTCGTACAGCATGAATCCAATTAGTGCGTCGAGCCCACCATAGAGAAGCAGATCAGCAAATGGGCACTCCTCAAGTCTGTTGTGCCACTTACCATCTGGAACATTCATGTACTTTGCAGTGACCTTGCTCCAGTCTTCAATCCCGAATTGCACAAAGGCTTGGAAGTCGAGAGCCTTGGTGCCTTGAGTATTGTCGAGGAGATGGGAGTTGAGCATCGTGTCCCATTTCCACCCCTTGATGGTGGCTCCGATCACCTTCTTGGACCAGTTGTTCTCAAACTTGATGTTATGCCCAACCTTCAGCAAGTCTTCCCGCTCCAGGAACTGAACCCACAGCTTCACAAGCACGGCCTGCTGCTCGCGTGTGAACCAGTTCTTGTGCTGGAGCGGCATCGCCACTGCCCGGTCTTTCGAGTAACAGAACTGAACCGAGATAATGCGTTGGTTCGGCCAATCAGGTTTGAGACTGGTGCACTCATAGTCGATTGAGACTACAGTTCCAGACGGCATGCGTAGCAGTGCTTCAAGCTCTGCCTTGCAGTCCTCAAACTTGGTTAGCTGCACAACCTTGGCGGCGAGATCACCCAGCGGGGTAGGTGCTGGGATGTACATGGACCGGACGGCTCGCTTCAGGTCGAGCCGGAACATGGCCAGCATCATCTCATCTGGCTTCTCACCCCACTGAGTGGACCTCAATATGGCGGATGGATGGTACATCGGGTGTATCCATGCCCCAACTGTGTAGTCAGGGATCATGCGCCCCCGCATCTTGCTTATGGCTCCATCGACACGACCGCTGAACTGAGAACTGAGTGGATAGTTCCCCATCAACCATATGTGGGTCGGTGCTAGTTCTTGAATGGTGGGCAGGACGCGGAAGCTACGGCAGGCGCGGACTTGGAAATCAGTGGGCTTGGCTTTGCTCGGATTGTGGCAGTTCACAGAGTTGAGGAGGAAGAAGTCATTGTCCAGGTGCATGTTCAGATTGCTCAACTCATCCCGCAGCAATCGGCCCGCGTTTCCTCTGAACTGGAAATTGGCCTTGTCTTCTTCCCCTGCCGGTTGTTCCCCCAGGATCAGGACACGAGTGGTCCCAATCCCATGATGAGTCATCTTGGGAGATTGGCAATTCTTGTACAGCCCACAATCCTCACACGTGCCCACACGTGGTGCTCGCGTAGGAGCTACTGTGCGTGGGAGCGTGAGATCGTAGCTATCGAAGAATTGAAAAGTTTCCGATTCACTCACTGGCTTGCTCTTCCTTGGGAATGACGCCAGTCATGATGGCTTGAATGAACTTGTCACTGCACAACAGGACGTGCCGAACACTGTCTCCGTTCGGGATCAGCATCGTATCTGCTCCGTCCAGAGCCGCCAATAGGAATTCTGGGAGCAGACTGATCTTGAATTTGTCTTCGGTCACAATCTCATCGGATTGAATCTTGAAATTGATGAGACGATTTCCAGTCCCGCTCCGTAGTTCCATTGACTTGTTGCGGATGCGAATCGTGTTCGTGTGCCACTCATAGGAGAGTTGGCCCTTGGTGAAGTTGGCCATCAACTCCAGTGGTTCCTTCAGCTTGTCTACTGGCAACACAATCTTGGTGGTATGTGCTGGGTTCAGGATGCTGGTGAAGTCTGGATACGGCACATCGGTTCGGAGCCGCGCCGCGTATATGGGTCGGCCCACATCCTTGATTGGTTCAGCCGTGATGAACTGCACCCAATAGCCCCCCGTGATCTTGTAACCACTTAGCTTGGGGAGCTTGACCAGCTTTTCAGCCACAGTGATGTGCAACTGGAACGATTCTTCCAGGGGAGAATTGAGTCGGTACTGACTCGCTCGCCGCTTATCCGTGGATTGGATCAGATCATCCTTGACGTTGAGTAAGTTGACATACGCCTTGCCTACATCTTCCTTGGTGGAAGACATGAGGCATAGTTCCAGTCCACGCTGAAAATCATCTGGCAGTGGAATGAATGTGTCTTCTTCGTTGGCTGTGATCTCCGCAGTTTCCAAAACGGAACGGAAACGTAGCGCATCGTTCAGGTAGAGATAGGGAAGTTCCACATTCAGTGCACTGGACCTCTTCTTCTCGTCAGTGCTGTCAGCACGCATGATCAGCTTAGGTGGGGAATCCTTGGTGATGGATAGACTGATCGTGTCTCCACTGGCGTGATCTATGGCTGTGCGAAGATCAGCAAAGTGCACAAGCCCTGGTTCCACTTTCATCTCCAGTGGAATCCGGATCATCAGGGTACTGGAACTGGAAATCACATGATTGTCATAGAAGCAGATGCGTGGTCCAGACTCTGAGAAGTCATCAGTGGATATCGCTGGAGCCAGGGTCTTCAGAATCGACATGATCTGTGTCTTGGGCATGGACACTGTAACGATGTCCACAGACTCTCGTGGTGCGACGATGCGACGGGTCTTAGCTTCACTCATGTCCGGCCACGGCTAGAGATGAAAACGCCGCTCCAGGAATTCCATCCCGGAGCGGCGAGTGCGGAGGATACACCACCAACTACGCTGCTTTTTTCTTCTTCGGTTCGGCCCCACTCGTCTTGAACGAATCGGGCACCTTCTTGGCCGAGAACTTGCCGTCCTTCTCCGTGACCGCAAACTTGTGACGGGCCACGAGTTGGTACGGCAGATGGGACTTGACCGTCTTCGCCAGAGCGTCGAGCTTCCGATCTGGGAATACGCGCTTCAGTTCCTTCACCACACCCTCGCGGGTGATCGGTCCTTTCTTGACCACGATCTCGGCAATGGTACGCACGACACCGGGTTGCTTGTCGGAACCACGCCGACCATCTTCCTTGTTGACCGCTTTCTTCGCCGGGGCCTTGGCTGCTTTTTTCGGAGCAGGCTTGGCCACTGGTTTTTTCTTGGCCGGTTTCTTTGCGGCTGGCTTCGCCGCAGCCGGATTTTTCTTTGCCACTGGAGGCTCTTCTTTCTTCGGCTCTGGTTTGGATTCTGCTGGCTTAGCCGCAGCCGGTGCAGTTCCCGCAGCGGGCTTCTTGGCTGCTTTCTTCAACTCCTTTTCAATGGTGTCGGCAAGGTCCACAGCGTCGTTGTAGACATTGACACGATCCACAGCAGCGGTGTCCGTCGCGTCCGGTTGATCCGGAGTCTTGATGGAATCCACTGCCTTGACGTATGCAGCATCACGCGCCGCATCGTCCGCTTTCACTACAGCATCGACTTGCTCTTGGGACAAGAATCCCGCCTTCTGGAGCCGAGCCAATGTTTTCCCAATGTTGGGATTACTCATTGCTGCTTCTCCTGTTTGGATAAGGTACTGACTGCCCCACCTTCACTTCCATGGGCTAGTCGCAATTCCGTGGCCACGAATCCGACCTGTTCCAGGAGCTTGTTGGCCTGAGTGTGAAGCACTCGTGCCATCTCGTTCCAGGAAGGGTTGAATGGCACCGAGACTATTCCCGGCACAGCATCTAGGCGCTTCAACACGGGGTCCTGATTCCACATCAACATCCTCATGTGCCAATTCGCCTTCACCCAATTCTGCACGAGGACTTTCACTGCCTTGTACTCTTCCGGTTTGTTCATGGCCTTGGCCGCTTCACTCACAGCCGTGACCATCATTGAAACCGTTGCAGTGTGACCGTGGAGGTTCCCATGACTGGTATCGGGTTCTTTGGGTGGTACGACCTCTCTATGGCCGTAACTAAATTCAAACAACCAAAACCCAATGAACTTTGTTTCCATCACCGATCTCCCAGTGTTAGTGTGCTGTCGCCACGGGGCCTTCGGGTAGTCCGCGTTCCACTTGATGCATCGGACTCACTGGAAACTGTAGCACGATTTCCAGAACTTGTTCCATTCGGTCTGGAACGGGTGGCTCGATTGAGATTTGGATTGCTTTCGGCTGACACAATAACCGAGTCCAGAATGAACTGACCCGTCGATGGAGACTGAGTGGCTATGACCTCATCAGAAGTCACAGAAGCGTTCCGGTCAAGCAGCTTGCGGAAGCGAACACGCAGCATGTCTCGATCTGAATCTGGCCCGTCCACAGTTTGATGCACGGTGAAGAACATGTTCACATGGGCCAGTTTGCGGATATCTTCTGCCACGTGTGACTCACCAGTGTTCCGCACATTCAGGGCGAGCCGATTGGTTTGTGTGGCCGTGAGCACGAGAACGTGAAGCTCTTGCGCCATGGCCTTCAACCCTTTCCAGATAGCATCAAGGCCGTGCCGATTGTCCTTGCCCCGCACATCAGCGGGAGGTCTGAGCAGATCAGCATAGTCGATGATGATGATGTTAGGTGCAGAGCCCTGTTCACGGGTCAGGTCCACAATATCTTGCATCACATCCTCAGCCGACACTGAGTTCATGACGTAGGGCATGATCTGCAACGAGTCGGCTCCGTGCACCACGGCTCCATCCACCAGGGACTGCACGTAGTCCACACCCACGTCCATGATGGTTTCATTGTTCTGTTCCTGTTTGAACCACGTTGCGGGTTTGTAGTTCCGTCGTATGGCGGAATCGGTATGATTCCGGCACGCGGTACAGGCGCGATATTTGTTGTTGGGATCAAAGTCGTTCCGGTCGGGTGGCCGATCAGGATCACCAGAGGCATAGAAGACATTGGTTCGCATCGGTAGCTTGCAGGACAGGTCCTGATTGGAGCGGCAGTCAAAGACAGAGTAGATATACGGCTTCTCGGTCCAGGGGCGCTTTGTGAACCAAGCTATCACTCTTCGTCGCACCTCATCCTCGTTCATTTCCAGACTGATGTAGAGCACACGCAGTCCTTGCATCACAGCTTCACAGGCAAGATGGATGAGTGCGTTGGACTTGCCCCGCTTGAACGCGCCCATAACAGCCACCAACCACTCAGGCTGGAGCATTCCGAGCAACAAACCAAGAGCCCCACCGGGTTGGAAGAAGGAAGCAGTGTTGGGGTTGAGTGCATCCTTGTTTCGCTTCGGGTCAAAGAAGGAAGTATGAGTGGAACGCTTCCTATCCTTCCGCAGCATTCGGAATTCTTGGATGAGCTTGTCGGCCTGGACTACATCTCCGAGTTGTTGGGCCAGAACCAATTGCCTCTGTAGCTCTTCCAGGTCCTTGAGATGGATAAAGTCCAGGACCTGATCCAGGTAGAATTTCCAGTTGGCCGTCTTCTCCTTTTCAAATTGAGTCGAGAGCCAGGACAGGAATTGCTTGATGGAGTCCGCGTCCTCAGGTGACAGCTTCTTGCTATTCAGCTTGAAAATTTCCTGTATCTGCTGCTTCGGGGCCATGTCGTACTTTTCCACATACTCACGGACCCAGCGGATGATGGTGTCACCATGCGCTATTTGCAGATGATGCCGCTTCAGAAGTGGGAGCACGGTGCGGGCAAAGTGATCATCAACGATCAGACCCGTCATGATGCGTTGTGGAAACTCAATATTGGGAGCACGCAATCGTGCCGTGCGTATCGTGCGTTCCACTTGCTCGATTGGTGCGCGCCCTATCACCTGTTCCACTTGCTCGATTGGTGCACGCGCTGTCGGTCCGGCTTCACTCATCTCAGATCACTCCAATGGCACTGCTTATTGGCTTCGTTGAACTGCCGCAGATAGGTGTAGAACTCGTCTTTGAAGAAGTTCTGCTTGAATAGACTCCCTGTTGGCTTCCACGGTTTCCGTCCCGGATCACGCTCACGCAGGAAGTCGAGCATCCGCGTCATGAGTTGCCAGAACCGCTTCGTGCGGTCCGCGTCCCGCATCCAAATGTTCTTGTGGTAGTCGCGGTACCACTTATCCATTTCGATGAGACAGTACCGCGCATCGCGGGGCGTGATCATGGTGCCGGGAGGCGCAACGCTTTGAAGACTTTCCAGCACGGCCTTGTTGATCTTGGGGTCAGACACGTCCGGATGTGCCCCCTGTTCCGGAACTGGAACCCCATCCACAGACGCAATCCGCTTCGGTTCCTGGGCAAGGCATTCCCAGAACATAGATTTGCATTGAGCCGTGGACCTGGGTTCGTAGAAGAAGGAAGCGATGCTGACTTTCTTGATGTAGTCCTTTTTCATCGGGTAGTGATCGGCACTGTTGCGCTTGGTGCCGAATCTCACAATGGCTGTGGTGATCTCGGCCACAGTGAATGCACGCTTGGCCTCTTCTGGAACTCCAGTCTTGCCCGTGAACAAGGTTCCCCTTATGGCTTGTTCAAACATCTTCTTTCCCTCGTGCACGGCTCGGCTCGTCAATGCGTGCTTCACCCCATGTTCGTTCCACAACTTTAACACGGTCTCGAAATTTCCAGTCATCACGACCGGCTCCAGCGGTTTCCTAACCTTGGTGCGGCTGGGCTTGCTGAGTGAGGCATAGGGGTCCGCTTCATCGGGCGGCGGCGCGGCGGCTCTCCTCCTCACTGCTGGGGTCGGAGTAGTAGTTGGGGATTCATATGGAGTTCTACTTCTCCCCTCTGGGTGGGGGAGCGGAGCCGTAGTTGGCTTTGGCTGTTCATAGGGAGTTCTTGTACTAGCTCCTACAGCCATGGGCAGATGCTGTTCGGAGCCAAGCACAGCCTCGTCTTGAAATGGCAGGTCTCCGGACTGAAAGTCCGTGCTAATTCCATTTATGGAATTACGGACCTTATCTAGTTCTTCTATATTGTCTTCTGTACTCTGTGTGCCGGATTCCGGTTGACCGAAAGCCGGATTCCGGTTGACCGAAAGCCGGATTCCGGTTGACTTAGAGCTTGGAAAGCTAACCACGTTGTGGCTGAGCTTGAACCAGATGCGGTTGTTCTGTCTCCGCTCCATCCTGGTCTTGAGTAGACCGGCATTGCGTAGTGTATTGATACTTTGTTGTACTGTGGTGTGACCAAAGCCAAGAGCTTCCCTGATCTTGTGGTAGGGCATGAAGAACCAGCCCTCGTTGTCTGTATGGAGTCGTTCCTGATTCATTAGTTCACAGAGAACCAGTCCGGTGGAGGGGCCGTAGGTAATGATCAGGCTTCGGTCCACTTTCAGAAACTTGTCTTCCATAAAGCTCCGGAAACAGAAAACCCCGACACACCGGTTAGGGTGCTCGGGGTCTTAGGGGTGACAGGGACCGCTGTATCGGGGGGACGATAGACGCGGCTTGAGAGTGCTCGCGGCGGGGACAGCAGTCCCTGTCAATTCAGAATTCATTGAACACTCTCATGTACTATTTGTCTATCACCGGCCCCCCGGCTTGAGGACTTTGCACCTCCTTTCAAAAAGAGTCAACTCCACCCGAGTTGGAGTTCATCAAGGTTGTGTTCATGCTTGTTGTTGAGTGGTTTTGCTCCTGGTCGAAGTCTGAGCACTTCCACTTGGTCTGAAGTGTGGATGCGGTATAGGATGCGTACCACTTCCGTATCTTCACGATCATCTGGGATGATCTGAAACACTTCAATTACTGTTCCGCGTTGTTCCCAACCCCAGTGGCGGAACATGATCCGATCACCTTTTCGGAGTGCTTTGGCTTCATCAATTCGCATGAGCGTCTTACCGCTTGGGTGGATGGTAGCCAAGAGCTTTCAGCTTCGGCTCCAGGATTTCAACCGCCGCCGCCGACCGGCCAGTGCCGTGTTGCTGCTTAGCCTTGGCCGTTTCTCCCAGATGGTCCAACGCCTCCCACATCCACATCGGTAGCGTTAGAGACCGCGAGATGTGCATCTCCATCAACTTCTTGCTCTCCCTGTACGGGCTCGTTGTCATGGTGGTCTTTCTGTGGTTTGGGTTTGCAAAACTTCTTCGTGTAGTCCATCGGGTCACGAGACCAGAAGCGCCGCCACGAGAAGAAGATGAGAACGCGGGTCCAATGCACCCGCAGGATGGAATCTTTCCATCCCTGCTTCCGGCCCCACTGGAAACTGAAGCGAGGCAATATCACGATGCGCCGGGTGCTGAACCAGACCCGGAACTTCATGCCGCTGTGGAAGAAGTCGATCAGCGGTTGTCCAATGTGGAGATCGGGCTGCATTGAATCCCTTTCCTAGAGAGAGGTGTGTTCCTTGTTTTCCAGATGCTTGCTTTCAGTGACACAACGGGGGCACATGCCACGCACCCATTGCCGTTTCCGGCACCCGCTACAGCGCCAAGGTGGCCGTGCATCGTATTCGGGATCGTAGCGTTTGAACCAGAAGCTGACCTGTTCCCAGGTGGAGCGATACACCCCAGCGACATAGAAGCAGTCGAGTGCATGTTGCTCTGCCTCCTTGGCCCACTTTCGATGCCGTCTCTTGTCTGCTGGTCGAGCCCCTTCCTTGGTGGCCAAGATCGTGTATCGCTCCACTGAGTGGAGATTGGCCGTCGCGGCGCGGAGTAGTTCTTGCTCAGCCTTGCGCCATGCCGCGATGGTTCCAGTCTCACCATCCACGAGAGCTTTGATCCAGTGGCGATGGTTGATGATGATCACGACCGCTCCTCATATGGGTTGCCGACTACTAGAATGGTGCGGTTCAGAGTCACAATTTCCAGACGGTACTTCTTTGCTGCCGCCGTCCCGGCATTAGCCAAAGCCATGGCTTGGGCGTGGTGATACATGGCACAGCGCCGATGGAACATCTTGCGGTCACACGTCTTGGAGCCGTAGGTGAGTGAACCGCGACGGAGAGCCAGCTTCTGCTCCTCGGCTAGGTGAAGCGCCGCCGCTTGGGCGTGATCTTCCTTGGTCCAGCCTTTCCATGAGTTCATGCGGGGATCAAGGAAGTCAGCGCGATACACGATCTTGCCAAGAGCCGTGTGGCCTAGCTCGGTTTTCTTGTTGACGGGGGCACTCATGACTGCTCCACGGTGAGCCCAGCGTCGATCATGCCTTCCATGATGGGACCGATGTAGCGGTGTTCCACACCCAGGTTGGGTCCCACCCACTGGTAGTCTTCTGCCTGCACGTTTTCATCCAGCCACTTCTTGGCCTTGTCCGTGTTGGATTGAATCAGATACACGGTGGTCATGGGGCCAGAGCCGATGATGGTGAAATCTGCTTGCATGATGTTGCCTCAGTTTTGGTTATGTGGAAATGAGTGGTGGTTCGTGTCCTGGTCATGATCGTCAGGTATCCCCACCACGCATCACTTCAGGTCCGGGTCGTGTTTCAATGGGGGCAACCACTCCCCCTCCGACGTTGCCCAGTTTCCCAGAGCCCGCAGAGCCGTGTTTCCACTTCTCGCTTTAGGTACTCCGTGGTGCTTCCTCTACAGCACAGTTGTTGCGGTACAACCAGACCCTGTTTTTGCCCGAGCTATCGAGCTTCAATCATGTGGGGCCGTCCACACTAGCCGGGAGCAATTCCGGCGCGGCTTGTGGGCTACGAGAGCCACTGGTGCTTCAGCGCGTAGCCTCCATCGTTGTGGTGATGGGGTTGATAGTTCCGGTCCCCATTGGTGTGATCGTTGGCTCTGCACTTTCCCTCACCGGCACACTCAAATCCATCCGGCCAGAGGGAGCGGGAGAGGGAGTAGACCAGATGGAATCCCATGTCCATTCCACACCCGCCCATCACCACACCATCACCGTGCTTGGCACGACGGACACCCAAGACCTTGCTCACAGCGTCGTTGGGATGGAGGTGAGAGATATTGCCGTCTTTGTCGGCCTCCAACAACACGACACTGATGTCCCGACTCATGCCGGACCGGCTCACGTGGTTGAGAATCGTGTACACGGTGTCACCCGGCTTGAGCCATTGCAGCAGGCGTTGCCGTGCCTCTTCGCGTTCAGCTTCATTGCGCTTCATGGCGTCTCGCTCCTAGAGAGGACTGCCAGTTTCCAGATTCCGTCTGGCCGGTCGCACAGGTTCAACGACGTAGCTCCCATCCTCAAACATCTCAGTATCGCCTGGGAGTATTTCATCAAAGCGTTCTGCATCGTTGCGGCAATCACCTCTGTATTCCACCCGGTGATATGCGCCGCAGCATCCGCATTCGATCAGTGTCAGTGGCTCACGCGCCATGGCTAGTCCCTCCCAAAGCCAAGAGGCAATTCGGCTCCCTCGAATTCTGAGATTTCCGATTCGAGTTGTTCCAGTTCCTGCACCAACTCCTCCACCTTATCCACTTGCTTGTTGATCTCTTCGAGGGAGAGGTCTGGCTTCTCATCCCCCTCCAGAGTTTCATCGTCCGCGTCCACTTCCATCTCGCGGAGTGCGTCCAGCCTGTGCTGGACTTCCGTCTTCAGGAACTCCAGTGATTCGGTGGCATGGCCTGCCGCGTCTGCCCAGCGCGACGGCATGGACGGCACCTTCTTCCGGGGCTTGGATGGGATGTCGAGGAATGAGAGGAACGATGACTCGGGCCGGTGGGGGATGATGTCCAGTTCCAGACCTTCAGCGGTGTCCTTGCTCGATTCGATGTCGAGATCAGCCACGGCATCACACTTTTGGTAGTAGGGGGAATCGCTCAAGTTCTCGGGGAGATTGTCCCGCTTGGACTCGTACTCACTACGGAGTTCTTCCAGATCAGACAGAGCCGCCACGAGAGCTTCCTTGGCCTTCTGCATTGCGTCTGAACCGTGAGCCATCATCAAGTCTGCCACTGTATGCCTCGGGTTAAAAGTTCCACATCAGTAGGCGTGCACAGACGCCTCGTTTGCTTCAAGATGGGCTGGCCGTGGTCGGATTCGGACCGGCTCCTCTAGCTGTGGTCACAGGTTTGCAATTCCTGGCCGAGTGGATTAGGCGAACTGTCCTGCCCGGTAGCAAATCGGGCGACCGGTGCCCTCTCTTGTCGGAACGTCACAGCAGCGTGCTCACCCACAACACTTCACGGCCTCGCGGCCTACTGGAGAGGGGAGGGTTTGATTCTCCCACATGCCGGTCAACCGGCTCTCCACACTACAAGTGCCCCATCTTCTCCTGTGGAACTTTTGGTCGTGGGAGGCAGTGGCCCCGATCAAAGGGCCACTGGTGAGGATACTCCCGCCTGCACCTTCCCTCACTTTTCGGCGGGGGCTACCCCGCTTACTTTTCGGCGGGTGCTGCCCGCCTACGCCAATCAAGTTAGTTGAATGATGGCGCAATGTCAACACCTATTTTCAACCAGCCTGTAGCGTTGCTTCACCGTGTTCCAGTAGGTTGTCCACCATGGACTGAACCGCATAGTTGGAATCCCAGAACACGTGGATGGAGCTTGTGTCTGACTTAGCTTCCCGGTCCCAAATTTCTTCCCAGTCAGGTTCCAGGGCCACTATTGATGCTGAAGTCAGAGCCCCTAGCTTGCACCGATCCACATCATTGATCTCGGTGAGCCCCAGTTCCTGGAAAAGAGCCGACTCCACTTCCACATCTGACAGACCCACCTCGCGGCGGGTCTTGATCCATTCCTTACCAGCCTCATCCGCATGGATCGTGAGGCTGTGTGAATCGTATCTGTAGTTCAGCACGGCATTCTCCTAGTCTGGAATTTCCACGACCTGCACGTGGGCGAGCCGAACAACGGGGTGATTGCGGGCCACGTCCGGATTGCGTTCATCCTTCTCTGCAATCTTTGTTGCGGCCAGCAAGTGGACACTGCTGTAGGTTTCCATGTCCACATACTCACCACCTTGGTTGTCAAGGCGGCGAATCGCCGCCCATCCTTGTGTGATCTCCAACACGACTTTCTCCTAGCTGGCCTGCCCGAGTTGGCGCAGGACGTATCGGTACAGTGCCTTTTCCAGTTGGGCAAACCCAATGCCCACCACGTATGGCTCTACAACTTGTCCAGTCCATCGGCCATGGAGGAGTTCCTTGGCGACTTGGCTGATTGGGAATACCTCCACTGCCCGTGCCAGTAGGGACGGGACAAAGTATGACTCATCCATGTGCCCAAGGAGGTGTGATTGATCTTGGGTGCACTCACCAAGTGGCCGCTTGGTTTCCACTTCCCGCATGGAGCAGTAGATGCAATCACCAAGATCGGGAGCGCCGACCTTGCCAGCCACCAGTGCTTCGATGAAGTCGTGTGCGTACTTCTTGGCCCGCTTGCGGAGCTTCATCCCGGCCTTGGGTTCTGGAACTGGGTCTCCACCTTCTACTGTGACTTCATCGTGGATAGTCCGCACTTTCATGTGGTCCTTGAAGCCACACAGGGGCGGGTCTTGCCAGTGTCCGACTCTTCCGAGGGTCCATACACCCTTCTTCTGCATGATGCAGAGCCCGTTGGGCAGGTAGCAGTTCAGTCGGGATTTGGTGGTCACGGTGTGATATCCACCCGAGTTCAGTTCCACCCAGCCATCGGAGTGGAATACCAGGACGTGAGTGGAATGGAGCCGCAATCCGATTCTGGAGTCATCCAGCTTTTCCAGATACGTGTTGTTCTGAATCTTGCGGGACTCTCGGTTCCCAAGTCGAGTGATTGCAGATTGGAAGTCCATACTGTTCCTCGCTTTCCAATTAGGGTTTGGTTACATAGGGCTTGAGTTCTGGGTGCTTCTTGAGGCAGTTGGCCCCAATGAGTTGTCCACCCAGATCACCATTGCCTTGCCCGAGGCGATGGAGTTCTTCAGCCTCAGCATCCGTCACAGCTACTTCATGCTCTGGATGCCCCGGCACACAACAGAACACGCGCATCATGTAGGCCGTGTCCATCTTGGCGGCACGGCCACAGATCATGCAGGGCGACTCCTTGTCTCCCTTGGGGGGAAACTTCTTACTCATGGTGAAGAAGTCGATGTTCCTGATGATGTCGATCATGACTAGGCCGAGAATTGGGGTTTGATGTCCGGGTACGTCTTGAGTATGTACGCATTGCCGGGATTCATCGGGTAGACCTGAGCCAGAGCCCGCTGGATCGGTCCGGGATAGGCGTAGGTCCAGGACTTGGCCCATTCACCCTTGGCCGTCTTCATCACGATTCGGAACTTGAGTATGTAGTCATCAGCGGTGAGGCGGCGGTTGAGCCAGATGCCAATGATCAGAGCTTCGGTCGGGACATCTCGCCCCTCTTTGCGTGACCAGCGGGGAACTTGCACCACATCTCCCTCTTGAATCGGGAGCGTGGACTTGCGCTTGTGAAAGTCACTCATGGAGATAAAGTCATCACACTCCGGGAAGAACTGATGCACTACCCGCACCTCGGGTAGCTTGTAGTCACGGAAGCGGCTGATGGTTCTCATGTGGTTCCTCTCTGGGTTGGACTGCATTGACTCCTGGCGCACGTTCAAGCCCGCGTCCAGAGACGTGGGCTTGTCCAAGCTCAGGAATTTGAATTGTAATCGAAGCGCCGGACCTCACCATCCTTAGCGATTTCCGCGATGGTGCTGATGCTCTTGGCGACCGGGTTGTAGGATTGAACCATGATGGTGGATTCGGCTCCGTAGGCTTCATCCTGCATGATGCGGATGTGGCTCATGGGCTTCGCTGTGAGAAGTTTGCCAAGAGCTTTTGCCTGATTGCCGCTGATGTCGATGTTCTGGAACTTGATCATGCGGTGCCTCTCTGGTTTGGGTTGGACTGCAACTGGAACAAAGTTAGTTGAATGATGGAGCAATGTCAACACCTGTTTTTGCAGCCCTGGCTTGGCGGGCCAGAGCCAGCCGTTCGCACAATGCCGCCTTCTGCTCCTCTGACATGATGCGGGTCCGCTTGGGCCGGAATCGCACCCCGTGTTCCCGGAACGATGCCTTGAGTGCGTCTCCAATCTCTGATCCCAGGAAGTGATAGACCAGGGACAGGTAGATGCTGGCGAACTCCCAGCCATGGGCTCCACTCGTGCCGTAGCAGTTCAGCATGTGGGACATCTCGTGCAGGATGATGATCCTGGTGCGAGACCACCGAGGGAAATGGTAGACGGCCA
>Ga0335083_10004135_pt1 | contig 18571 bp, 16 predicted proteins | sample Lox_Sample_42_FD_206716 | JGI IMG/M metagenome (GOLD analysis project Ga0335083, IMG submission 206716) | Soil microbial communities from Loxahatchee National Wildlife Refuge, Florida, United States - Lox_Sample_4.2 | ecosystem: Environmental > Terrestrial > Soil > Wetlands | place: USA...
TGGCCGCCGGCCGGGACCCTTCGGCTATCACCATGTGCGTCGCGGCGCCCGCCTACGTGGGGGACGACCTGGCGCATCAGCGGGACCAGCTGCGGTGGTTCGGCGGGATGGTCGGCAATCACGTGGCCGACCTGGTCGCGCGGTATGGCACCGACGGGCCGGTGCCGCACGCGTTGACCGACTACATCGCGGGGCGTGAGTCCTATGACTATTCGCATCACGGGCGGGCCGACAACGAGTCGACGGACTTCGTGCCCGACTCGATCGTGGACCGGTTCTGCCTCGTCGGGCCGGCTTCCGCGCACGTCGAGCGGCTGCGCGAGCTCGCGGCTATCGGGGCGGACCAGTTTTCCGTGTACCTGATGCATGATGACGAGGAGGGCACGCTGAACGCGTATCGCGACGAGATCATCCCGGCGTTCGGCTGAGTGCCTTGACTGGCCGTGTGGGCTGAGGCCTTGCCGCTGCGGGCCGGACCTGGCCGGGCCGGGCCGGACCGGACCGGACCGGATGGGTGCGGCAACGATACGGTCAGGGGCATGGCTGCCGCACCCATGCGGCCGGAAGGGAGTGCGCGATGACGGAAGCGGTGACCTTCAGGGCGCGTGCCTGGCGGGACGCCGATCCGGACCCGGAGACCCGCGCCGAGCTCGACCGGCTGCTGGGTTCCGCGGATACCGCGGCGCTAGCGTCGCGCTTCGAGGGCACGCTGTCCTTCGGCACCGCGGGCATCAGGGCCGAGATGGGCGCCGGGCCGATGCGGATGAACCGGCTGGTGGCCGGGCGCGTGGCTAGCGGGCTCGCGCATTACATCGCAGCCGATTCCGCCGGCGTCTTGGTCGGCTATGACGGCCGTGCCAACTCGCGGGTGTTCGCCACCGACGCGGCCCGCATCCTGTCCCGTGCCGGTGTCCGGGTGTGGCTGCTGCCCGGGGCGCTGCCGACGCCGGTGCTTGCCTTCGCGGTGCGGCACCTGGGCGCCGGCTACGGGGTGATGGTGACGGCGAGCCACAACCCGCGGCAGGACAACGGGATCAAGGTCTACGTGCGGGACGGCGGGCAGCTGCTGCCGCCCGTCGACGCGGACATCGCGGCCGCCATCGACGCGGTGGACCCGCTGCGGCTGCCTTCCGGCTGGGCGGAGGGAGCGTTCGACTTCACGCCGGCCGGCGAGGTCGTGGGGGCGTATGTGGCGGCCGTGGCGGCGGGCGGGATTTCCGCGGTCGTCGCGGTTCCGGCCGGCGGCGGGGTTCCTGCCCGCGGGGTTCCTGCCCGCGGGGTTCCTGCCCGCGGGGTTCCTTCCGCGGGTGGGGCGGGTCTCAAGGTCGTGCACACCGCACTGCACGGCGTCGGTGACGAGACGCTGCGGGCGGTGCTCGCGGCGGCGGGCTGGCCTTCTCCGGTGCCGGTCGCCGCGCAGCGGGACCCGGATCCGGCGTTCCCGACCGTGCCCTATCCCAACCCGGAGGCGCCCGGCGTGCTCGACCTGGCCACGGAGACCGCGGAACGTGAGGGCGCCGACCTGGTGCTCGCCAACGACCCGGACGCCGACCGGCTCGCCGTCATGGTGCCCGTGTCCGGGTCAGGCGGCTGGCGGATGCTGACCGGGGATGAGCTAGGCGCGCTGCTCGGCGACGCGGTGCTTTCCCGCCTGGCGGCCGGCGAGTACGCCGCGAACCTGCGCGGCCGTCCGCCGGTCGTCGCCACCACGGTGGTGTCCGGCTCGCTGCTGCGCCGCATCGCTGACGCCGCTGCTGTCCGGTGCGTCACTACGCTGACCGGGTTCAAGTGGATCGCGCGGGCGGGCGGCAACGACGGCTGCCTGATCTACGGCTACGAGCAGGCACTCGGCTATGCTGTCCGGCCCGACCTGGTGGCCGACAAGGACGGGATAAGCGCGGCACTGCTGGTCCTGGGGCTCGCCGCCGAACTGGCCGGCCAAGGCCGGACGCTGTCCGGCCGGCTCGACGACCTCGCCATGACCCACGGCGCGCATGTCACCCGCGAGCGGTCGCTGCGCTCGGACGGCGCGGCCGGCCTGGCCAGGCTCACCCGCGCGGTGGAGCGGGTCAGAAAGGAGCCGCCTGGCCTGCTCGCCGGACAGCCGGTGACGGTGACCGACCTGCTCCAGGAGCCGGCCGACCCGGCTGACCCGGCCGCCGGCGCGGGCCCGGCTGGCCTTGCCGGGCCGGCTGGCCCGGTCGACCTGGCGGGCGGGACTGCCGAGCGTGCACCCGGCCGGCCGATCCCGCCGTCCGATGTGCTGATCTGGCACGCCGGGCGCGATGCCCGGGTGATGATCAGGCCGAGCGGCACCGAGCCCGTGATCAAGATTTACGCCGATGCTGTCCGCCCGGTGCGGTCGCGCGAGGATCTCGCCGCCGCGCGCGAGGCCGCGACAGGACTGGCGATTACTTTGCTGGCGGAGGCCGCCGCTGCGCTCGAGCCTGATAGCTCTTGAGCCTGATGACTCTTTTTGGCCCGATTACTTGAGCCTGTTAGCCCCATGACTTAAGCCTGCGATCGAAGCGACCAGTCATGACGGAGAACGGCTCGTGATTGTGGGCCAGACGCGGGAAAGCCGCCAAAGGGCAGGAGAAATTCTGCTATTCATACTATTTATCCGCCATCATTGTGGGCATTTTTCGATACTGTGGACCATTTGCGGCGCTATTCGCCGCAAATGGTCCACACTCATTTTTCGGATGGCTACGGCGAGGTGTTTCTGGCCGCGCTTGACCAGAGGAAGGCCCGCCCCAGGGGACGGTATCGCCGACGCTCAGGCCCTCACTGACAAAGCGGGTTACCAGCGGCCGCGATGCACTACCTCGCTGAATGGGCGGCGCTTGGGGTTCTTGATCGGGGTGAGCGGGCGGTCAGCGGGGTAGCCGAGCGAAATAAGCAGGGCCCAGCTGCGGTCAACGGGCAGGCCGAGCACCTCGCGGGCGAGACCCATGTCGGCGACGCCGGCGTGGCAGCTGCCGATGCCCAGGTCCGTGGCCGCGAGCGTGATGGCCATCGTCGCTTGTCCCAGGTCGAACTGGGCGCGGTGGAATTCGTTGTCCGCGACGGGACCGACAACGCCGATGGTCGCCGCCGAGCCTGCCACGTGGCCGGCTCCCGCGAAGACCTTTGACAGTTCGCGGAGCTGCTCGCGATCGGTGACGAGGATGAAGTCCCACGGCTGCCAGTTCTGCGAGGACGGGGACCTGCGGCCCGCCTCGAGAATCCGGTCCAGGTCTGCGGCCGGGATCGGGCGGTCGGTGAAGGATCGTACGTTGCGGCGTGACTCGATGGCTTCCCAGGTCTGCATGCTGGTCTCAACACGCAGCGCGGACCCGGTAGTTCTCGCATCTCATCGTCCGCGCCGGACGGCACGACGGGCGCGCTGGCGAGAAGTAACGGCCCCTTGCCTGGCTTGCCGCCCGGCAAGCGGACTGACGCGCAGCATCCAGGCGGCGAGCCTGCCCCGGCGGAGCCGGGTCAGGCATGATCTTCCCGCGTCCTCGCGGCCGGACTCGAGCCAGGCCTCCGGGCGTTTCGCGTGACGCCGGCGGCGGACGACAACAGCGCGCATGGTGAGCAGGCTGAGGGCAAGCGCGCCGACAACCATCCAGTTCACGGCGTGGCTTTGAGTGCCGAGATTGAGTGCCCCGACGACCAGGACGGCGATCGCGGCGGCGACGCCGAGCAGCCAGCCGGGGCGTCGCCACCCGATGAGCTCCATCAAGCCGACGAGAATCTCGAAGGCGAAGGCGAACAGCCCGCCGGAATCCGGCTCCACGGCGATACCGGACAGGTCGGTGAACCGCACTCGCGGCGCGAAGTGCCGCACGGTTTCCCGCAGCCGGGCGATGTCGACACACCAGCCGTTCGTCGTCACCACATTCCCGACGTCATACGGCGACCCGTCTGGCGCGATGAAAGCCGGATAGGACGGATGCCGCCGGAAGGTCCTGCGCCGGGTCGGCTGGGACTGCTGGGGAGTGTGGGATGCCAGTGCTCTGGCTGCGGGACCGCTGCCGATCGTATCGCCGCGGCGGGCGATCCCGATGACCCTCAGGTGGTCGTAGTTCCAGACGACGATGTCCGTGACTTCCTGCCACGGGCACGGGACGGCCGCGTCGGCCGGCCCTGCCGACAGCAGCCAGGCGCTCCCCCAGATGCCCTGGGCGTCCACGCGTAGCGCGGTTCGCGTCAGCAGGCAGCGCCCCGCCACCATGCGGAACCAGGGCGGCATCGGCAGGGCGAGGCTGCCGAGCGCTCTGCTGATCGCTCTGGCAGATCGCCAGTTCCAGCCGTAGCGGGCCATGTAGTGCCAGGCCCCGGCATTGGCGTTGCCCATGGCTGGACATTACGCCCGGAACAGCACGGTTGCCAATGAGGACATCGACAGCACCCGCGGTGCCGCACAGGCCGGGACAGCAGGTGCCGGACAGGCCTGGACAGGAACGGACATCCAGGCGCTGGCCTCCCCCGCCGGCGGCGGCACATACTGCTCGTATGCAAGCCCAGGACGAGGTCATCGGAACCGAGCGGGAATTCATGGATGCGCTGCGCACGCTGCGGGTGAGGAGCGGGCTGACCGCCGTCCAGGCCGTGCTCACGCCTTGACGAAGGGGACGCCTTCCGCGCGCGGGCCGCGCACCTTGCCGACCAGGCCGGCCAGCACCACGATCGTCACCACGTACGGGGTGAGCAGCAGCAGGTTGGAGTCGATCGGCACGTTGATGCTTGACAGGATGGACTGCAGCTGGGTGGTGAAGCCGAAGAGCAGCGCCGCTCCGATCGCGCCGAACGGCGTGTACCTGCCGAAGATCATCGCCGCCAGGGCGATGTAGCCCTCGCCCGATGACATGTCGATGCCGAACGAGCCGACCGAGCCGACCGTGAAGTACGCGCCGCCAATGCCGGCGATCAGGCCGGCCAGGATCACGTTCCTGTACTGCATCGCGATGACCCTGATGCCGACGGTGTCGGCGGCAAGCGGATGCTCGCCGATCGCCCGGGTGCGCAGGCCCCACCGGGTGCGGAACAGTCCCACCTGCACCACGGCCAGCATCAGGTACGTGAGGTAGAGGAACACCGTCGAGTCGAAGAAGACCGGCCCGATGATCGGGATGTCGCCGAGCCCCGGGACCTTCCACGGGCTGAACGTGTTCGGGTTGTTCAGCGTATCGCCGTAAGGCACCATGATCGCGTTGTACAGGTAGCCGGTGAGGCCGAGCACCAGCGTGTTGAGCACCACGCCGAGCACGACCTGGTTGACCAGGTAGCGGATGGCGAACACGCCGAGCAGCACGGCCACCAGCGAGCCCGCCAGGGCGCCGCAGACCAGGCCCAGCCACAGCGACCCGGTCACCGACGTCGCGATCGCCGCGCAGAACGCGCCGAGCAGGAGCTGGCCTTCGATCGCGATGTTGATGACGCCGGAGGTGGAGCAGATCACGCCGGTCAGCGCGCCGAGCATGATCGGGATCGACACGTTGAGCGTGCCCGACAGCAGGTTCACCACGTTGAACGGGATCGGCTGCCCGGCGCTTGCCCACGCGATCAGCGAGACGACGAAACCGAAAACCACCACGCCGATCGTCACCCGGCGGGCCATCCGGCCGCGCGCCCCAGCGCCGAGCGAAACGGTGCCGAGCGTGGACAGCAACCGCGCCGCGGCGAGCACGAGGGTGATGCCGCCGAGCACGTAGCAGGTCCCCGCCGCGGGCAGCACCAGGTTCGGCACGCTGACCTTGGCGAACTGCGGGGTGAATGAGAAGGTGACCGAGCCGTGCGCATCCCGGCCGAACACGAGGATGTCGATGAAGCCGAAGATCGCGAACGTGACCGGCGCGGCCAGCCGCCGGCCCCACGAGGCGTCGGCCGGGTCCGGCGGCAGCAGCGAAGGCAGCCTGGCCGGCGACGGTGCGGCGGTCGAGGTCACGTGTTCCACCCCTTCGACGTCGCGGCGCCCACCCCGCCGGCCCGCACGGCGCGGAGCCGGAACATGGCCCGGATCAGCGGCGGCGCGGCGACGAACAGGACGATCAGCGCCTGGAGCACCTGCACGATCTGCACCGGCGTTGAGGTTACGGTCTGCATCCCTGGCGACCCCGCGTGCAGCGCGCCGAACAGCAGGCCGGCCCACACCACGCCCCACGGCCGGCCAAGACCGAGCAGCGCCACGGTGATCGCGTCGATGCCGTAGGTGCCGAAACTCTGCGGGTTCAGCGTGAAGTCCGTGCCCTGGATGACGGCGGAGCCGGCCAGCCCGGCGAGGCCGCCGGCGATCAGCATCGCGAGCACCCAGGACCGCTCCACCTTGATGCCGGCCACCCGGGCCGCCGACGCGTTCGCGCCGACGCTGCGGAACTCGAAGCCCGTGGTGGTCCGGTTCAGCAGCCACCAGATGGCGAACGCGCAGGCGATGGCGAGCAGGAAGCCCGCGTTGATCCGGAGGCTGGTGCCGGCAAGCAGCGGCAGATGGGCATTCGACGCGATCGCCGGGGTGATCGAGTTACTTGAGCCTGGCGCCTGCAGCAGTGACTGCGAAGCCAGCAGGTAGGCGAGCAGGTACAGCATCACGTAGTTGAGCATGATCGTGACGATCACCTCGTGCGCACCAGTGCGCGCCTTGATCTCGCCGGTGAGCCAGCCGATGACCGCCCCGCCGGCGAAACCGCCGATGACGCAGACGACCACGTGCACGAAGAACGGCAGGCTGAGGTAGTAGCCGAGCCAGGCCGCCATGATGGCGCCGCCGATGAACTGGCCCTGCCCGCCGATGTTGAACAGGCCCGCCTGGAAGGGCAGCGCCACGGCCAGGCCGGTGAGGATCAGCGGCGTCGCCTGCACGGCGGTTTCCGACAGCGGGCCGAACACGGCGGACAGGTAACCGTCGTGGATCGCGGTGGGCAGCGAGGCCTGCTGGAACAGCGCCGCGACCGTGTGCGGGTTGAACACCGACCCCTCGAACAGCGCCACATAGGTGCCCGACGCGACGTCCCACGCCCGCGCGATCATCGACCCCGCGTTCGGCGCGTTCAGCACGGTGGAGTTGGTGAACGCGCACAGCAGGCCGCCGATCACGGTGGCGGTGAGCAGGGCGAGCACCGTGACGGTGAACGTGTTGCCCTCGAGGAAGGACTCCCGCAGGACTATCCCGAACGAGTGCAGCCGACTCTGGTCCTGCCGCTTCTCCGCGCTGGCGGGCGGCGTCGCTGAGGGTTCCGCCTCCGGCGGCGTGGTCATGCGCCCTTCCCTTCATCGGGCGTGCCCGGCGTGCCGGCGTCCGGCGCGGCGCGCACTTCAGGCGTGGCGGGCCCGGCCTGCGGCTGGGCGGCGGCGGACGGTACCGCGTCGGTGCCGCCCGCCATCAGCCGTCCCAGTTCGGCCGTTGGCACGTCCGGGTCACGGAAGCCGGTGATCTTGCCCTCGTACATCACCGCGATCCGGTCCGCCAGCGCGTAGATTTCGTCGAGCTCCGAGGAGACGATGACCACCGCGACACCGTGGTCGCGCTGCTCCACGATGCGGCGGTGCACGAACTCGATGGACCCCACGTCGAGGCCCCGGGTCGGCTGGCTGGCGATCAGCACCTTGTGCTCGCGGCCGATCTCCCTGGCAAGGATGACCTTCTGCTGGTTGCCGCCGGACAGCGTGCCCGCCGGGGTGGCCGCCGAGCCGGTGCGGACGTCGAACTCGGCGATGCGCTCGGTCGCGTTCTTCGCGATCTCGGGAAGCTTGAGGTTGATGCCGGAGGAAAACTGCTTGCGGTCGTACATGTCCAGAATGAGGTTCTCCGCTACCGAGAATGAGCCGACGAGGCCGTCCTCGGTGCGGTCCTCGGGGACGTAGGCGACGCCCGCCCGCAGCCGCTCGCGCGGCGCCGCACGGGTCAGGTCCTTGTCGTTCAGCGTGACCTTGCCGTCCGCGGTCGGCCGCAGGCCCATCAGCGCCTCGCAGAGCTCGGTCTGCCCGTTGCCCTGCACCCCGGCGATGCCGAGGATCTCCCCGGCCCGCACGTCGAAGGACAGGCCGTCCACCCAGGTCCTGCCGTCGTCGCCGCGCACGGTCAGGTCCGTCACCGTCAGCACGGGGGCGCCCGGCTTGGCCGGGGACTTGCTGACCCGCAGCTGCACGTTCCTGCCGACCATCAGCGACGCGAGGTCCGCCTCGGTCGCCGACGGCTCGCGCTGGCCCACCACGGCGCCGCGGCGCAGCACGGTGATCGTGTCCGCGATCGACTGGACTTCCTTGAGCTTGTGCGAGATGAAGATGACCGAGGTTCCGCCGTCCCGCAGCTGGCGCACGATGCGGAAAAGCTCGTCGGTCTCCGCCGGGGTCAGCACCGCCGTCGGCTCGTCGAGTATGAGCACGTTCGCCTGCCGGACCAGGGCCTTGATGATCTCGACCCGCTGCTGTATGCCGACCGGCAGGTCCTCGACAAGCGCGTCAGGGTCGACATCGAGCCCCAGGCGGTGCGACAGCCCGGCGACCTCGCGCCTGGTGCCGCGCCGGTCGAGCAGGCCTGCTCTCCCGGCCTGCTCGATGCCGAGCGTTACGTTCTCCGCCACGGTGAAGACCGGCACCAGCATGAAGTGCTGGTGCACCATGCCGATGCCGGCCGCGATGGCGTCCTTCGGCGAGTGAAAGCTCACCGGGGTGCCGTCGATGAGAATCTCGCCCTCGTCCGGCTGCATCAGCCCGTAGAGGACGTTCATCAGGGTCGACTTGCCCGCCCCGTTCTCGCCTAGAAGCGCGTGTACTTGGCCAGGGGCCACCGAGAGGCTGATCCCGTCGTTGGCTACGAGGGGGCCGAACCTCTTGGTAATGCCCCTGAGCTCAAGTTCCACTGATGTCGTTGCTTCCTAGGTGACCGGGCTCTTGGTCGGGGTCTGGATCGACCCGTTCTCGATGCCGGTCTCGATGGTCTTCAGCTCGGCCTGGAGCGAAGCGGGCACCTTGCCCGAGTAGTCGTGGAACGGCGAGAGCACGGCGCCGCCGTTGGCCAGCGTGCCGATGTAGGTGCCGCCAACGGACTTGCCTGACGCCGCCGTGAGCACCGCGTTCTTCACCGCGGACACGATGCCCTTGGTCACGCTGCTGACGAAGTACTTGCAGTACTGCGCCGCGCTGACGCAGCCGTCGGTGTCCACCCAGAGCATGCTGACGGTTCCGCCCTGCGCGTCCGCCTGCTGTACCGCCTTGGCGGCGCCGAGGCCGACGTTGCCCGCCACCGGGAAGATGACGTCCGCGCCCTCGCTGATGAACGTCTGGGTGACGGTCTGGCCCTTCGTCTGGTTGGTGAAGTCGCCGGTGAACTCGCCCTTCTGGGTCTGCTCGTCCCAGCCGAGTACCGTGACGTTCTTGTTGTGCTGCTTGTTGTAGTACTGCACGCCGTCCCAGAAGCCGTCCATGTAGATCGTGACGGTCCCGAACTTCTCACCGCCGAACGTGGCGACCTTGCCCGTCTTGCTCATGCCCGCTGCCAGGTACCCGCCGAGGAAGCCGTCCTGCACGGTGTTGAACACCAGCTGGTCGATGTTGCTCTCCTTCGTGCCCGACAGGCAGAACGAGGCGTACGAGCAGTCGACGATCGCGAAGGGCTGGGTGGGGTGCGCCTTGGCGGCACTCTCCGTCGAAGCACCCATCAGGAACCCGACGGTGACGATGATCCCGCACTTCTGGCCGAGGAACGTGTTGATGTTCGGCACGTAGTCGCTCTGCGACGTCGACTGCAGGTACTTCACCGTGACGTTGGAGTTGGCGGCGGCAGCGGCCTGCATGCCCTGCCACGCCGACTGGTTGAACGACTTGTCGTTGATGCCGCCGGTGTCGGTGACCATGCAGCCGGTGAAGCTGCCGGACGCCGCCGCCGTCGTGCTCGACGCGGGCGCTGAGCTTGGCGCGCTCGACGCGGACGTCGCACTCGCCGCCGGGGAAGCGGTGCTGGTGACGCTGGACGTGCTGCTGCCGCACGCCGCGATCAACACGGTCGCCGCCCCCACTGCGACCGTGGCTGCCAACTTGGTAGGTCTCACCGTTTCCTCCCGCGGAAAAGTTCCCAGGCGCCCGCATGATGAGGGCGCCTACCATGGTCAGACTGCCCGGAGATTATTTCGTTGGCGTGTCTGAGGGAAGAGTCTTTGCGGGCTTCAGCGCGCTTGTTGCGAAATTGCGACGTGAGCTGGCGAGAATTACCCGCTTCCACTCGGGCCAAACGAGCACCTGGATGAACAAACTCCTCCACCTTCGCTCGGGTTGTCAGGGGTTGCGAGAGTGCCGGACTTGGCTCACTGTGGTTTCGATGGAAATCGAATCTCGGGAAGTCAGATGCCGGACGTCGTATCGCTGATCCGCGTCAAGCGGGACAACCTCCGCCCGCTCACCGACCGGGAGATCGCCTGGCTGTTCGCCGCGTACGCCGGCGGGGAGGTGGCCGACGAGCAGATGGCCGCCCTGCTGATGGCGATCTACCACCACGGTCTCGACCCGGCCGAACTGCGCGCCTGGACCGGGGAGATGATCGCCTCAGGCGAGCGCCTCGACCTGAGCGGGCTTGGCAGGCCCACGGTGGACAAGCACTCCACTGGCGGCGTGGGCGACAAGGTGTCGCTGGTGCTCGCGCCCCTGGTGGCGAGCTGCGGCGCGGCGGTGCCGATGCTGTCGGGGCGCGGCCTCGGGCACACCGGCGGCACCCTGGACAAGCTCGAGTCCATCCCTGGCTGGCGGGCCAGCCTGGGCAACGACGAGCTGCTCGCCGCGCTCGCCGAGGCCGGCGCGGTGATCGCCGCGGCGGGCAGCGGCCTCGCGCCCGCCGACCGCAGGCTGTACGCGCTGCGCGACGTGACAGGGACGGTCGAGTCCATCCCGCTGATCGCCAGCTCGATCATGTCCAAGAAGATCGCCGAGGGCACCGGCGCGCTCGTGCTCGACGTCAAGACCGGATCCGGCGCCTTCATGGCGGACCAGGAGGACGCCGTGCGGCTAGCCACCGTGATGGCGGGCCTCGGGGCCGAGCACGGTGTCCGCACCAGGGCCCTGGTCACCCGGATGGACGCGCCGCTGGGCCGGGCCGTCGGCAACGCGCTCGAGGTCGCCGAGGCGGTCGCGGCGCTGTCCGGCGAGGGCCCGGCTGACCTGATGGAGATCACCCTCGCGCTCGCCAGGCACATGCTCGACCTGGCCGGGCTCGACGCCGACCCGGAGCGGGCGATCGCGAGCGGCCGGGCGCTGAACGCGTACCGGAAGATGATCAGGGCGCAGGGCGGCGACCCGGATGCGCCGCTGCCCCGCGCCGGGCACTGCCAGACCGCGCTTGCCGCTCCACGAGACGGCTACGTCGCGCGGCTCGACGCGCTCGCCGTCGGCGTCGCGGCGTGGCGGCTTGGCGCGGGCCGTGCCCGCAAGGAGGACGGCGTCAGCCACACCGCGGGCGTGCGCTGCCTCGCCAAGCCCGGCGACCGCGTCCGCGCGGGCGAGCCGGTACTCGAACTGCACGCCGACGACTCCGGCCGGTTCGCCGCGGCCGTCGAGGCACTCGACGGCGCGCTCACCGTCACCGGCGAGCCGCCCGCGCTGCCGCCGCTCATCGTCACCCAGGTCGGCGCGTAGCGCCGGCCCACCGGGTGGAGCCTGGCTAGAGGCGGCCGGCCTCGGTGATGCGGCGCAGGAAGCGCTGGGTGCGCTCATCCTGCGGTGCGGTGAACAGCTCGGCTGGCGGCGCCTGCTCGACGATCTGGCCGTCGGCGAGGAACGCGACGCGGGTCGCGATGTCCCTGGCGAAGCCCATCTCATGGGTGGCGATCAGCATGGTCATGCCGGACTCGGCCAGCTCGCGGATGACGTCGAGTACCTCGGCGACGAGCTCGGGGTCAAGGGCGCTCGTCACCTCGTCGAGCAGCAGCAGCCGCGGACGCATCGCAAGGGCGCGCGCGATCGCGACGCGCTGCTGCTGGCCGCCGGACAGCCGGTCGGGATACTCCCCCGCCCTGCCGTCAAGACCGAACCTGGCCAGCAGCGCGCGGGCCTCTTCGGTCGCCTTCGCGGTGCGCACGCCGAGGGCCTTGACCGGGCCGAGTGTCACGTTCCGCAGCACGGTCATGTGCGGGAACAGGTTGTAGGCCTGGAAGACGATGCCGATGTGCTGCCTGACCCGGTTGGCGTCGATGCCGGGGGCGGTGATCCGCTGACCGCTCAGCCAGATGTCGCCCGCGCTGACCGGCTCGAGCAGGTTGACGGTGCGCAGCAGCGTGGACTTGCCCGAGCCGGACGCGCCGATCAGGCAGATCACCTCGTGCGCCGCCACCGACAGGTCGATGCCGCGCAGCACCTCGGCCTGACCGAACGACTTGTGCAGGCCCTTGATCTCCAGCGCGGGCACCGCCCCGCCGGCGACGGGGTTCTCTGCGGCGGTGTTCTCTGCAGCGGTCATCAGCCGTTCCCTCCGGCGAGCCTGCGCGCGCGGTCGCGGGCGATCAGCCGGTCGGTGAACCGGGCGAGCGGGATGGTCAGCAGGAGGAAGAGGATCGCCGCGACCGTGTAGCTGGAGTAGTTGAACGTGGTGTCGCTGTAGATCTCCGCCGCGCGGTTGGCCTCGATGGAGCCGAGGACGCTGACGAGCGCGGTGTCCTTCTGGAGGCTGATGAAGTCGTTGAGCAGCGGCGGGATGACGGTCCTTATCGCCTGCGGCAGGATCACGTAGCGCAGCGCCGGCCAGGAACGCAGGCCGATCGAGCGGGCCGCGGCAACCTGGGACGGATGCACCGAGTTCAGGCCGGCCCGGTACACCTCGGAGACGTAGGCCGAGTAGGACAGGACCAGGGCGAGCACGCCGTAGACGGCGGCGTTCTGTGTCGAGACGACGGTTAGCTGGAGCGCGGGCAGGCCGAAGCCGACCGCGTAGATCACCAGGATCAGCGGCACGCCGCGGAAGATGTCCACGTACACGGTCGCCGCCAGCCGCAGCGGGAAAAGCACCGGACCAGGCGACTGCCTGACCACCGCGATCACCAGGGCGAGCACCAGGATGAGCACCTCGGCGGAGAGGAACATCTTGATGTTCAGCCACAGTGCCGCGCCGACGCTGTAGTACCCCTTGGCCGGGTCGCCGATCAGCGAGTGCCACATGGCGGACGGGTTGAAGAACGTGTGCCTGACCACCGCGCTGCCGGGGGCGAGCAGGAAGACGGCCGCCACCACGGCAAGCAGCACCAGGGTGCTCGCCGTGGAGAGCGCGACGCCGCGGGCGCTGCCGCCGGCCGCGTTGGTGCCGAGAAGCCGGGAACCCCGCCCGGTGAGCAGCAGCGGCTCGCCGGACGGCAGGCCGCCGGGCTGCCATCCCCCGGACTGGGGGTCGCCCGGCGGCTGTACGGAGGGTGCGGGTGGTGTCACGTCAGGGCTTGATCGTGGGCACGCCAAGGTAGATCTTCAGGTACCTCTGCTGCAGCTTGGTCAGGGTGCCGTTGGCCTTCAGCGTGGCAAGCGCCTTGTTGACGCAGGTCACCAGGGGGTTGCCCTTGGCGAACAGCAGGCCGTAGTGCTCGCCGGTGGACGGGAACTGCGCGACCATCACGGAGTTCGGTATCTCGCTCGAGGTGATGTACTGCGCGGTCGGCGTGTCGGTCACGAACGCGGCGATCTGCTTGGTGTTCAGCGCCTGCTTCACGTCGTTGAGCGTGTTGAACACCTTCGGCGTGCTCGTCGGCTGGATCTGGCTGTTGATGAAGGTCAGGCTCGTGGTGCCGATCTGGTCGCCGTACACGTAGGTCTTGAGGCTCGCGGCGTCGTGCTTGGTGGTGATCGGCGACCCCTTGATCGCGACCAGGGCCTGCTGCACGTCGTAGTAGCTGTCGGAGAACGTGACGGCCTGGGCGCGCTCCGCCGTGACGGAAACCTCGTTGACGTCGAAGTCGAACTTCTTCGGCCCGGGGGCATAGGAGCTGTCGAACGGCTCGGTGACCCAGTTGACCTGGCTGGGCGTGAAGCCCAGCTGCTTGGCCACGGCGAAGGCGACGGCGGACTCGTAGCCCTGGCCGTTGGCCGGCTTGTTGTTGATGAACCACGGCGGGTAGGCCGGGGTGTCGGTCGCCACGGTCAGCACGCCCTTGGCGTACAGCTCGGACTGGATGCTGGCGTTCGAGCAGGACGCGGCGGACGCGCTGCTCGTGGCCTGAGCCGTGCCCGAGGCGGTGCTCGCGCCGCTGGCCGTGCCGGTTGAGCTCGCCGGCGCGGCCGCGGTACTTGAGCTGATACTGGAGCAGGCGGTTAGTAGCCCCAGGCCAACGGCGGCTCCCGCCGCCAGCGTCTTGTGCCGCATTGTGTTTCCCTCCCCGGCGAGCGCGCGGCGCCCGCCAACCTTCGTCGTCAAATTATGAGGGTTCGTCCGACCGCGGGATACCAGAACAAAATCCTACTAAACTGGTCGTAATTATTGACAAGTATTTTACCGGGTGGCAGCCTGGAACTGCTCCACGGCGCCCAGCGCCGCGCCATACCAGCGGTTACCAGGAGGTTTACCAATGCCAGACGGGCGGCAGTAGCTCATGACCGCCATCGATGACACCTCATGGAAGGCCTCGCACCCGGGCGCGGCACCGGCCGAGGTCTCCCCCGCGGAACTGCGCGAGGCCATGGGCCACTTCGCCACCGGGGTGACGGTAATCACGTCGGTCGATCCCTCGGGCGAGCCTGTCGGGACGACGGCGAACGCCGTCACATCGTTGTCACTCGACCCGCCGCTGGTGCTCGTCTGCTTCGATCTGCAGAGCGCGACGCTCGCGGCCATCCGCGATCACGGCGCGTTCGCGGTCAACGTGCTCGGCCACCGGCAGCGGCACCTGTCGGCCAACTTCGCCAGGCGCGGGCTGTCCGCCGTCTGGGACGGGGTGACCCACCACCGCGGGCCGACCGGCTCGCCGCGGCTCGATGACGTGATCGCCGTCATCGAGTGCACCGTCGAGCATGCGCTGCCCGGTGGCGACCACGAGATCGTCATCGGCCGGGTCAGGCACGTGGCGACGGACGGCGAGGGCGCGACGCCGCTGCTGTTCTGGCGCGGCAAGTACGCGTCCATCGACGACCGGCTCTCGGCGTAGCCGGAAGCGGAAAGGCGCGTCGCGCTCCGGGGAGCGCGACGCGCCTTTCCTGTGCCCGGCGGCATCCGGCCGGACAGCGTCAGCTGATCCAGGCGGGCGTGCCGCGCGGCGTCTCCTCGCCGACGACGGAGACGATGGTGTCGCCATGGCCGCACGCGATGAACTCGGTGGCGGTGACCGAGGTCACCACGCGGGCGGCGCCCGCGGGGAGTACCACGGCGTCGCCGGCCCGCAGGCGGTGGACCTCGCCGTCGACCTCGAAGTCGGCCTCGCCCGCGAGCAGGTGCCAGACCTGCTCGGAGTCGAAGACGTGCAGCGGGCCCCGCTGGCCCGGCCGCATCGCGATCTTCCACAGGCTCAGCCGGCCCGTCGGGCCCTGGGTCGGCGAGGCGAGGGTAGTCATCACGGCGTTCGGAGTTTCCGAGCGGCGCATCGCCGCGGGAAGCAGGACGGAGGCGGCCATCGGTTCCCCTTCATTTGGACAACTTGGTTGTCTAAATGGTACGCCGGGTTGTCTATCTCGGCAAGGCCGCGGCAGGATGAGCGGATGAGCGAACGATTCGGTTTCGAGCTGCCGCTGCTGCTGCTCGGCGCCTTCCGGGCGATCATCGACGAGCTGCATGCCGAACTCGCCCGCCTCGGCCACCCCGGCGCGCGGCCGCTCCACGGGTTCGCGCTGCAGGCACTCGGCCAGGACGGCGTCACCATCGGTGAGCTCGGCCGGCGGCTCGGGGTGAGCAAGCAGGCCGCCGCCAAGACCGCGAAGCACCTGGAGGAGATCGGCTACGCGGCGCGGGCGCCGCACCCGGACGACGGCCGGTCCGCGGTGCTGACCAGGACCGAGCGCGGCACGGAGATGCTGCGGCTGAGCGCGCTGATCTTCGAGCGGCAGCACGAGCGCTGGGCGCAGCTGCTCGGCGGCGAGCGGCTCGGCACGCTCGAGGAGGACCTCGCGGCGCTGGCCGGCGAGACGCCAGGCATGTCCATGAACGAACTGCCCGGCTGGTTCCAGTAACCGCGCCGCGGGCTCGCTGCCCGGCGGGCTCCGGTGATCGTACCGTGAGCTCGCCGCCCCGCTGGCGCCAGGCACCGCGCCCCGAGCGAGGTGCCTGGCTGGTTCCGGCGGTCCGCTCTCAGTGAATGCGGGTGCCGGGAGGGGGACCGGGCAACCGTTCGGGATGATCCTGGTCTTAGCTCTTGATCGCGGCCCCGATGAGGGGGACGGCGGCCTGGGACCACTTGCCCACCGCGGCGGGCAGGTCGGTCAGTTCGGGCTCCGTCACGTACAGGCCGCGGGCGGGGACGGTGGCGCCGAGCTCGACCAGGACCGGGCGGAGGTGCACCTCGACGGCGAGCAGGTGGCCGGGCCAGCCGCCAGTCATCACCGGGATCGCGGTGACGCCGGCCAGGCCGTTGTTGCCATAGCGGTCGAGGAACGCCTTGAGCAGGCCGGTGTAGGAGGCCTTGTAGGTCGGCGAGGCGAAGATCGCGATGTCCGCGGCCGCCACCTGGGCGGTGATCTCGGTGAGCGCGGGGTCCGCCCAGTCGAACAGGCGGGGCGCATGGTCGGCGAGGTCGGCGATGACCCGTTCCGAGGGCGCGCCAAGCTCCTTGTCGAGCACGTCGGCGACGGTGAGCGCGACGCCGTGCGTGCGGGAGTTCGGCTTGGGGTTGCCGGTGACGATGGCGATCGTCGTCATGTGACTGCGGCCTTCCTGCTGGGTCTGTGCGCTGCGCTGCCTTGGTTTCGTTGCGGCTTCAGTGTAATTACCCATTATGTCGATGGATTTAATATACATTGGTTGCCGGGGCTGGGGGACGAGGGGGCGATCTGCGCAAACCGGACGGCGTGGGCGTATCGTCGCCAGCATGAGGGTCCGGGAGATGCGCAGGCTTGTCCAGCTCCGGGGGGTGCAGCTGGACGCGACGGCGCGGCGGCTCGGCGCCTGTTACGACATCGGCGACCTGCGGCGCGCGGCGCGGCGGCGGATCCCACGGCCGGTGTTCGACTACGTGGACGGCGCGGCTGACGAGGAGATCGCGTCCGCGGCGAACGTGGCGGCGTTCCGGTCCTGGCGGTTCCTGCCCCGGGTGCTCGCCGGGGTGGCGTCGGCGAACACCTCCGCCTCACTGTTCGGAGCGTCCCTGCCGGTGCCGCTGCTGCTCGGGCCGGTCGGGTACACGAGGATGCTGCATCCGGACGGGGAGATCGGCGCGGCACGTTCGGCGCTGCGGCATGGGCTTCCCTACACGCTGTCCACGATGGCGTCGACGGGGATCGAGGAGCTGCGTTCGGGGGTCTCATCGGCGGGGCCTTCCCGCTCCGCGGGGCCTTCCGGCTCGGCGGGGCCTACCGGCTCGGCGGGGCCTACCGGCTCGGCGGGCGACCTGTGGTTCCAGCTGTACCTGACAAGGAACCGTCCGCAGGCGTTCGACCTGGTCGCCCGGGCGGCGGACAACGGGTACTCGACGCTCGTGGTGACTGTGGACACGATCGTCGCGGGCAACCGGGTGCGCGACCTGCGCAACGGGCTGTCCATCCCGCCCGCTCTGACGTTCTCCACGATGGCGTCGGTGGCGTCCCGGCCGTCCTACTGGTACCGGCTGCTGTCCGGCCCCGCCCTGGACTACGCCAACTTCGCCGGGCGGGCGCCGACGACGGTGATGCAGACGGCCGACTTCTTCGATCCAGACCTGAACTGGGGGGACATCGAGGACCTGCGTGCCCGCTGGCCCGGGCGGCTGCTGCTCAAGGGACCAATCGGGCCCGCCGACGCACGCCGGGCGCTCGAAATCGGCGTGGACGGCGTGCAGTTGTCCAACCACGGCGGACGCCAGCTCGACCGCGCCGTCGCCCCCGTCGACCTGATCGCGCCGGTGCGGGAGGCGGTGGGATCTTCGTTCACGGTGCTCGTCGACTCCGGCGTGCGGCACGGTTCCGACGTCGCGATCGCGCTTGCGCTTGGCGCCGACGCGGCCGTGCTCGGGCGCGCCTACCTGTACGGGCTGATGGTCGGCGGCGAAGCCGGCGTGGACCGCGCGCTCGACCTGCTCATCTGGCAGTTCAAGTCGACCATGCAGTTCCTCGGAGCAACGTCGGTCGCCGAACTGCGCAAGCAGGGCAGGGACCTCCTCGCCCGCGCATCCTGAGTCCGGCGGCCCACGCCCGCAGGCTGATGAGGCAGGTGGGGCGGAATACCAACTTTCCCGCAGGGAGGCTGGCCATGATCACGGAAACTCCGGTCCTGGCGGAAACAAAGAGCGTCCGGCGCGCACTTTGTTTCCGTTGTAACCGGAATTTCCGTGATCATGTTCGACTTCATGTAAGCGGAGTTGCTGATGTGGCAATGGTTCCAGGCCACGCTCGAGTTACGGCTGGGACGTCGTTGCTGGCGCGGCCGGAGTGATGCGCTTGGCCGGAGTGATGCGCTTGGCCGGAGCGATGCGCTTGGCCGGAGCGATGCGCTTGGCCGGAGCGATGC
>Ga0335083_10004136_pt1 | contig 18569 bp, 13 predicted proteins | sample Lox_Sample_42_FD_206716 | JGI IMG/M metagenome (GOLD analysis project Ga0335083, IMG submission 206716) | Soil microbial communities from Loxahatchee National Wildlife Refuge, Florida, United States - Lox_Sample_4.2 | ecosystem: Environmental > Terrestrial > Soil > Wetlands | place: USA...
TGCCTCGCGCGGGAGTGGTTCGGAACGGCGGGCGACGGCAATCGATCCTCCGACCGTCGCGACGAATCCAACGACGGCGACGAGTAGGAAGCCGGAACGGGCGTGGTCGCTGAGGACCGCGATTCCGATGAGTGACGGAACAACGGTCTCGATCGTGAACACGATCGCCGCGGCCGCCGTCACTGAACCGCGTTGGAGTGCCGTGGCGAACAGCAGCATGCCGAGCAATCCGTAGCCTGCGAGACAGAGCGCGATCGGATCGATCAGCAAGCGCCATGGCGATGAGGGGACTTGCAGCACGCGTGCGGCGATACCGGTGCCCGCCCAGCTCAGTCCCGCGCACGCGGCGAGCCCGATCCCGGCTTTCCGATTGTCGAGTCGCGCGCTGAACGCGCCCGCGGCGAGGACCACGATGACGCCACACACGAGGATCCCCTGTCCAACCGAACCGAGCGAGGCGGCACGCTCCGGCCGCGCGGAGACGGCGAGGAGCACGAATCCGACCATGAGCGCGACCAGCGCGGCACGTTCGTAGCCGAGGAGACGAGGCCCGAAGACGATCGACGCGCCGATCGCGGTCACGCCGACGCTACCAGCGATCGCCGATTGCACCACGAACAACGGCAACGTCCGCAGCGCGATAACCGACGCGACAAAACCGAGGAGATCCAGGGCAAGACCCGCGACGTAGGGCAACTGGCCGACCAGGCGGACCGGCAACAGTGGATCGAGGTTCGGACGGTTCTCCGCGTGCCGCACGGCCGCGGCCTGCATCACCGAACCGATGCCGTAGCTCAGCGCAGCGAGGGCTGCACACGCGAGCGGCAGTGCGACGGCCATGCTGTACTCCGATCCGCCGCAGAACCCCGATGCTAGCCGAGACCCCTGGTCACCCCACGTCCGAGGCGACTCTCCGGTGGGCCACGCCGCTCCCGCGAGCGCAGTCCCGCGCGAATGTCGTCGCGCGATTGCACCGAGCGGCGGATTTACATACGGCAGGCGGCGGCGTCGCCAACGGGTCTTCTGCAGAGCGCGTTACTTCGCTGACGAGTGCCGCGCAGCGCGAGCTTGGCACACCTGATTCCATGGCATCCACGCGCGATATAGCGCACCGGTCAGTGCCGGGTCGCGCGGACCGCTGCAAGGTCAGAACCGTCGCTCCGATGGCCTGATCGGTCTGTCGCGATCTGGCCTCGTGATCCATCAACGCTCGCGCATGCGCAATGACAACCGGCAGTTCGAGACCGGCACCACTCGCTGTGTGCGAGTGAGGCGTCCGACGACGCTGCAGCTCGTCACCGGGACACGCCAGTGCACGATCGCCGTCGGCTGCTGCAGCCCGGAACGACAATGCGCAAACGATCAGCACGAAGCATGCGATGCAGAAGACTGCCACCAGGGAACCGTTCAACCCGATCATGCTCCTCAGGATCGTCCGCGCCGCGCACCGCAAACAGGGCCATGAGTCCCAACCCGCGCGGTCCGGGAGTCCCGGATCTCGATCGCCCGAACGAGCGCACAGCGAGCAGATATGGCGCTGACGCCGACGGTCTAGCCGGTGATGCTCGGTGGTCCGCCACGGTGACTGATGACCGACGTGCAGGGCGTGACGAACTCACGAGTCGTCGAGACCGCGATGGGCACGCTCGTGACGTTTCGCGACCCGGACAATATTCAGCTGGAGCTGTTTTTTGATCTCGACACTGACGCGGACGGCGCTTCTCCTGCCGCCGCCGCGATTGGGCCGCGCCGCAATCCCACTTGCTTGCCGCCAGGACGCAGAGCGCAAACCGTCCTATTTGTAGTGTGACCAATCCTCGGGGTTGCGTTCCGTGTACTCGCCGATCACGCGACCGTCGACCGCGTCGAGCTCGACGAGGCCGCGCACGCTGGGAGGTTCGTCCGCGCTGTACACGAGGATGCGCCACGCGGGACGGGAACGCAGGCCGCGCCACGCGAGCTGCGCCGACGCGTGCCCGACGGGGAATCCGACCGTCCGGCTGGCCACCGCGAGCGCCTCGGTCTGATCGATCTTGAGCGGCCACCCCGCGAGGAAGTGATACCCGGCAATCAGCGCGAGCAGGATCGCACCGAAGAGCAGGCCCCCGTTCCCGGACGCGAGCGCACCCCAGAGTGTCAGGGCCGCGAACACGAGGTAGATCCCGCCCGCGATGCGGCGGCGCTTGATGTCGGGAAAGATGTAGGGACCGACGTAGGCGGTGACGTCGAGGTCGTCGGGGAGCTGGTCACCGCCGGATTCCTCGCCTCCGGGGCGGACCTCGTCGCTCACGGCGACGACGCTACCCGGGCCAGACCGATTTCAACTTGTCGTAGCCGGCACGCAGGCTCTCGGGCAGCACGCGCGTCTCGGCGACGGCGGTCATGAAGTTTGTGTCGCCGCTCCAGCGCGGCAGTACGTGGAGGTGGAGATGACCGGGCACACCCGCGCCGGCGGCCTTGCCGAGGTTCGCGCCGATGTTCACACCGTCCGGCCGATATGCGGCGCGTATCGCCCGAAGCGCGCGCACCTGCGCGCGTGCCAGGGCAATGTTCTCCGCGTCGGAGAGGTCGTCGAACGCGGGCTGATGGCTCACCGGGGCGACCATCAGGTGCCCGGAACCGTAGGGGTACAAGTTCATCACGGTGATCGTCTCCGACGTGCGCTCGAGCACCAGTGCCTCGGCGTCGTCGGTCGCGCCGACGAGGTTGCACAGTACGCAACCGTCGGCATCGCGTTGCTCGGCGAGACTGGAAACGTAACCCGACCGCCAGTCGGCCCAGATCCGATCGAGAGGCACGCGCGCTACCGGCGCTCGAGCACGTCGGCCGCGAGTTGCTCGATGAAGTCGTCGACGGGCACGTCGCGCTCGGGCTGCTCGCTTCCCCGGCGGTTCACTCCGACCGTGCCGTTCTCCGCGTCGGTGTCGCCGACGACGAGCACGAACGGAACCTTCTCGGTCTTCGCCCGCCGGATACGGGCGCCCAGCTGCCCGCCGGAACCGTCGACCAACTCGGGGCGATAGCCCTCGGCCTGCAGCCGGTCGACGATCCGCGTCGCGTACGCGTCGTGGCGGTCGCTCACCGGCAGCACGGTCGCCTGTACCGGCGCGAGCCACGCAGGAAACGCGCCGGCGTAGTGCTCGACCAGGATGCCGAAGAACCGTTCGACCGATCCGAAGAGGGCGCGGTGGATCATGATCGGGGTGTGGCGCTCGTTGTCGGCACCCACGTAGTGCAGGTCGAAGCGCTGCGGTTCCTGGAAGTCGAGCTGGAGCGTCGACATCTGCCACGTGCGCCCGATCGCGTCCTTTACCTGCACGCTGATCTTGGGTCCGTAGAACGCGCCGCCACCGACGTCGAGCACGAGGTCGAGCTCTTTTCCCTGCGCGGCGGCGCGCAGTGCCTCAGTAGCTTCGTCCCACTCGTCGTCGGACCCGATCGCCTTGCCGGGCGGCCGGGTCGACAGCTCCAGGTAGAAGTCGTCGAGGCCGAAGTCGCGTAACAGATCGAGCACGAAATCGAGCAACGACGACAACTCACCCGACATCTGCTCGCGCGTACAGAAGATGTGCGAGTCGTCCTGCGTCATCCCGCGCACCCGCGTGAGGCCGTGTACCACGCCGGATTTCTCGTACCGGTAGACGGAACCGAACTCGAAGTAACGCTGCGGAAGCTCACGGTAGGAGCGCGTGCGGTGGCGGTAGATCAAGATGTGGAACGGGCAGTTCATCGGCTTGAGGTAGTAGTTGGTTCCCTCGCCGGCCGGACCGCCCTCCTCGAGGTGCATCGGCGGGAACATCCCCTCGGCGAACCATTCGAGGTGACCCGACGTCTGGAAAAGCCCCTCCTTGGTGATGTGCGGCGAATTGACGAACAGGTAGCCCGACTGTTCGTGCCGCTGGCGCGAGTACTCCTCCATGATGCGGCGAACGAGCGCGCCCTTCGGATGGAACACCGGCAGGCCCGAGCCGATCTCCTCCGGGAACGAGAAGAGGTCGAGCTCGACGCCGAGCTTCCGGTGATCGCGGCGCTCGGCCTCTTCCAGCCGATGGAGGTAGTCGGCGAGCGCAGCCTTCGACTCCCACGCGGTCCCGTAGATCCGCTGCAGCATCGGACCCTTCTCGTTGCCGCGCCAGTAGGCGCCGGCGACCTTCTGCAGCTTGAACGGGCCCAGCTTTCCGGTCGACGGCACGTGCGGGCCCCGGCAGAGGTCGGTGAAGGCGACGTCGCCGTCGGCGACGTTGCGGTAGACCGAGACGCCCGCGCCGTCGCCGCCCGCCTCACCCGCGTCCTCGGCATCGGCCGCGCCCGCGCGCACCTTCTCGATGATCTCGCGCTTGTACGGCTGATCCCGGAAGAGGTCGAGCGCCGCATCGTACGTGAGCTCCGAGCGCTCGAAGCGCTGATCGGCCTTCACGATCGCCTTCATCTCGTCCTCGATGCGCGCGAGGTCGTCGTCGGAGAACGTCTGTCCATTCGGCAGGTCGAAGTCGTAGTAGAAGCCATCGGCAATCGCGGGCCCGATCGCGACCTTGGCTCCCGGGAACAGGCGCGTGACGGCTTCGGCCATCACGTGGGCCGTCGAGTGGCGAAGCACCTCGCGCCCGTCGTCGGAGCCGGCGACCACGATCTGCAGCAAGACGTCGTGATCGAGGGGCCGGTCGAGATCGATCCATTCGCCGTCGGCCTTCGCCGCGATCGCGGCCTGCGCGAGGCGCTTGCCGATCGTCGCCGAGATCTCCGCTGCCGTCGTTCCGGACGCGTACTCCCTACTCGATCCGTCCGGAAGCGTGACCGTGATCTGCTCGCTCATCGTTTCTCTATCGTCGGCGACGGACCCAAGGTGTGGCGAGCGCGGAAGATCAGCCGCGCCGCGCGTCGAGGCTAGCAACGAGCCCGGCAATTCTCGGGTCCATTTGGCCCCGCGGGGCCCGGGTCGTCAGCTCGCGCCGACCGACACCGGTCGCTCGAGATCGACACCGAGCAGGCGCCCGAGCTCGCACAGCACGGTGCGCGCGGTCGGATCGTCGCCGCCCGACAGAATCGCGCTCGCGAGGTCGTCGAGCGCGTCGAGCGCGCGCGGTGCGTCGAGGTCGTCGTCGATCGCGTCGCGCACTCGTTGCGCGAACGCGCGAGGGTCGGGGCCCGACTTGCGCTCCGCCGCCGCAAGGAGGCGATGCAGGAGTGCGGTTCCTTCTTCGAGGTCGGTGCGGTACCACTCGAAACTGTGGCGATAGTGATGGCGCATGAGCCCGAGCCGGACCGCACGCGGATCGGCGACCTTTACGAGCTCGTCGACGAAGACCAGGTTGCCGAGTGATTTCGACATCTTCTCGCCCTCGTAGTTGACCATCGCAGAGTGCAGCCAGTGCCGCACGAACGGCTTGCCGGTGAGGCTCTCGCTCTGCGCGATCTCGCATTCGTGATGCGGGAAGATGAGGTCGGTCCCGCCGCCGTGAAGATCGAGGGTCGGGCCGTGCTCGTGCATCGCCATCGCCGAGCATTCGATGTGCCAGCCGGGCCGCCCGACGCCGAAGGGCGCGCGCCAGGCCGGCTCGTCGTGGAGCGACGGCTGCCAGAGCACGAAGTCGAGCGGCTGCCGCCGGTGCGGGTCGTCCGGGTTGCCGCCCCGCTCGCGCGCGAGGCGCACCATGGCGTCGTGGGAATAGTGCGAGAGCTCGCCGTACCTCGGGAATGTCGAGACGTCGAAATAGGCCGTGCCGTGGGTCAGGTAGGCGTTCCCCGATTCGAGTAGACGACCGACGAGCTCGATGATCTGTTCGATCGACTCGGTCGCGCGCGGCTCGGTATCGGGCGCGCGCATCTCCAGGGCATCCATGTCGTTGTGAAAGCGCGACATCTCGGCTTCGGCGAGGTCGAGGTACGGCACGCCGAGCTCCCGAGCCTTCGGCAGGATCGAATCGTCGACGTCGGTGATGTTGCGGACGTAGTTGACCTTGTGGCCGAGCTCCTCGAGCCGCCGGATCAACAGGTCGTACGTGAGATAGGTCGCGGCATGCCCGAGATGGGTCGAGTCGTAGGGCGTGATCCCGCAGACGTACATGCGCACGACGTCGGGCGGCTCGAAGGGCACGACCGCCCGCCGGGCGGTGTCGTAGAGACGTATCGTCACAACCGAACCCTAGTGCCCGTTCGCGTCGCGGCCGCCCCCGGGCGTTAGACGGAAGTGAGCCGCAGGCTCGCCCGCATCTTGTGACGCACGTTGATCGTGAGTAGCACGGCGGCGAACGTTTCCATGCCGACCGCGTTGCGCAGTGAGCCGCCGTCAAGCGGGCGCAGGCGCGGGATGCTGCTCGTGATGTCCATCACCGTGTTCTTCGCGTCGTCGTCGTCACCGAGCACCACCACATCGCTCTCCATCTCGTGATCGAGCGCGGCGAATTCGGCCGCCGGCACGAGATGGAATCCCGTGCAGACGCGAGAACGCCACAACAGCGCCTGGATCTCGGCCGCGACCGAGCCGTGCGGCGGCAGCACCGCGTTGAACTCGTTGCCGTGCTTGACGAGGTTGTTCGCCATCGAAACGACGATCTTCCCCGGGAGCCGGTCGGCGTGCTCGTGCACCGTCGGTATTGCCGACTCCGCGTGCACTGCAAGGATCACGACCGGCGCGTCGCACGCCCACGCGTTGTCGCATGCGATGAGACGGCCGGAGACCCGGTCGCCCCAGCGCTTCTCGAGCTCGTCGACTGCGCTGCGCGCCTTCTCGACCGCGCGCGACCCGAACAACACCTCGTGCCCGACGCTCGCCAACCGCGCCGCCAAACCGCCGCCGGCGGGCCCTGTCGCCCCCAAAATTCCGATGCGCATCCGGAGATCCTACCGATCGGGCCGTCGGGCCCGGCAGGAGCTCAACCGATGCAGTCGGCGCCGAACAGGATGCGAAGCTCGGCGAAAAGCCCGTTGCGCGCGTCGCAGCGGAACTCGTCGCCCAGACGGAGATCGATCTCCTTGTCGGGGCCGATGAGCGTGAGCATGACCGGGCTCTCGCCCGGATTCGCGCCGAGGATCTCTCGCAGGCGTTGCACCCGGTCGTCGGTGAGCGCGGCCGACTTGACCCGCAGCTTGACGGGGGGCCCCTTGTCGACGTGCACTTCCGGGCGCGTGATCTCCATCGCCATGAGCTTCGGCGTCTCGTCGCGCCCGTCGACGCGCCCGCGCACCGTGACGATCGCGTCGGGCGTCAGCATCTCGCCGTAGGTCAGCATGGTCTTCGGGAAGACCATCACCTCGATGGCCGCAGCAAGGTCCTCGAGGACGAACGTAGCCATGAGGTCGCCGCGCTTGGTGTACTTGCGCTGCAGCGCGGTCACGACGCCGGCCACGGTACGCATCGCGCCGTCGTCGAGATCGTTCAGCTCCGCGATCGAGCATTCGACCAATCGCCGCAATGCCTGCTCGACCCCCATGAGCGGGTGATCACTCACGTACAGCCCGAGCATGTCCTTTTCCGCCCGCAGGCGCTCGGCCTTGTCGAACTCGACGTCGGGGATCACGAGCCTGTCGTCGAACACCGGCGCGTCGGCGGCCGCCTCGCCGCCGAGGTCGAAGAGGCTCATCGTTCCCGCCTCCCGCTCGCGGCGGCGACGGAGCGCCGCGTCGACGACGGCCTCGAACACGTTGAGAAGCCCCTTGCGCGGGTGGCCGAGTGAGTCGAATGCGCCGCCGTTGATCAACGACTCGACGGTGCGCTTGTTGAGCACCCCGGGGTCGACGCGGTCGCAGAAGTCGTGGAAGTCGGTGTACGGACCGCTGCGCTCGCGCTCTTCGATGAGCAGGTGCGAAACGCCCTCGCCCACGTTGCGAACCGCGGACAGGCCGAAGCGGATCGCGCGACCCTCGCACGAGAAGTCGCTGTACGAGGCGTTCACGTCGGGGACGAGCACCGGGATGTCGAGTTGCCGGCATTCTCCGAGGTAGACGGCCGCCTTGTCGAGGTTCGTCCTCACGCTGGTCAGCAGCGCCGCGAGGTACTGCACCGGGAAGTTCGCCTTGAGCCAGGCCGTCTGGTACGTGATGAACCCGTAGCCGACCGAATGCGACTTGTTGAACGAGTAGTCGGCGAACGGCTCGATCTTGTCGAAGTACGACTCGGCGAATTCCTTCGAGTGGCCGTTGCGGACGCAGCCGGCGACGAACTTCGAACGCTCCTTGACAATCAGGTCGCGGATCTTCTTTCCGGTCGCTTTGCGCAGGTTTTCGGCCTCTTCGAGCGAATAGCCCGCGAGTTTCTGGGAGACGCGCATGAGCTGCTCTTGGTAGATCATCAGCCCGAATGTGGGAGCGAGGATCTCTTCGAGGTCGGGATGGTCGTAGACCACTGGGCGGCGCGCGTTCTTGCGCTCCGCGTACTCGGTGTGCCAGTTCTGCGCCATGGGTCCCGGCCGGTACAACGCGATGAGCGCGGAGACGTCGTCGAAGCTCGTGGGGGCGAGCGAGCGCAGGAGCGATCGCATGGGGCCGCCTTCGAGCTGGAACACGCCGATCGTCTCCGCATTCCGCAAGAGCTCGAAGGTCTTCTGGTCGTCGAGCGGGAGCGAGTCGATGTCGGGACGGCTGCCGGTCGTCTGCTGGATCAAGTCGAGCGCGATCTCCATGACGTCGAGCGTGCGCAGGCCGAGGAAGTCCATCTTCAGGAGGCCGAGATCCTCGACGCCGTGCATCTCGTACTGCGTCACCATCGGCGCTTCCTCGAGCGGCGTACCGGGCTCGGGCTTGCGCTGGATCGGCAGGTACTCCGTGAGCGGTTCGCGTGTGATCACGACCGCGGCGGCGTGGATGCCGTCCTGACGCCGGAGTCCCTCGAGTCCGGTGGCAACGTCGATGACCTTCTTGGCATCCGGATCGGCGTCGTACAGCGTCCGGAGGTCGCCCGCCATCTTGTAGCCGTCGGACCAGCGGTCGTTCGGTGTGAGACACGCGTGCAGCGGCGTGTCACGGCCCATGATGAGCGGCGGCATGAGCTTGGCTATCTTGTCGCCGACTGCATACGGGTAGCCGAGGACGCGCGCCGCGTCGCGCACCGCGGCCCGGGCCTTGATCGTCGAGAAGGTGATGATCTGGGCGACGTGATCGTTGCCGTACCTCTCGGCGGCGTAGCGAATCATCTCCGATCGGTACCGCGAGTCGAAGTCCATATCGATGTCGGGCATCTGTTTGCGACCCGGATTGAGGAACCGTTCGAAGAGCAGGTCGTTCTTGATCGGGTCGCTGTCGACGATGCGCAGGCAGTAGGCGACGCACGAGCCCGCGGCGCTCCCGCGGCCAGGGCCGACACGGATGCCGCGTGACTTCGCGTGCCGGACGAGGTCCCAGACGACGAGGAAGTACGCGGGGAAACCCATCGACTTGATCACGTCGAGCTCGTACTCGATGCGCTCGATGACATGCGGAGCCGGTGTCGTTCCGTAGCGCCCCTTGGCGCCCTCCATCGTGAGCTCGCGCAGGTAGGAGTTCTCGTCCTGGCCTTCGGGTACGGGGAAGGCGGGCAGCACGGCCTGACCGAACTCGAGCTCGACGTCGGCGCGCTCGGCGATCAGCAAGGTGTTGTCGCACGCGTCGGGGGCCTCGGCGAACAGCGCGCGCATCTCTGCCGCGCTCTTGATGTAGAAGTCGTCGCCGTCGAACTTGAAGCGCTTCGGGTCGCTCTGCAGCGCGCCGGTCTGCACGCAGAGCAACGCGTCGTGCGCGATCGCGTCCTCTTTGTGCGTGTAGTGGCTGTCGTTCGTCGCGAGCAGCGGTGCGCGCAACTTACGCGCGATCTCGAGGAGCGGACGGATGACGCGCGCGTCGTCGTCGATGCCATGATCTTGGAGCTCGACGAAGAAGTGCTCGCGGCCGAAGATGTCCTGGAACCGCGAGGCGGCCTCGAGGGCGGCATCGGGCTCGTCCTTCAAGATGAGCTGGGAGACGAGGCCGCCCAGGCAGCCGGTCGTGGCGGTGATGCCCGTGTGGTGCCGCTCGAGCAGCTCCCAGTCGGTACGGGGCTTGTAGTAGTAGCCGTCGAGGTATGCGGCGCTCGTCACCTTGATGAGGTTTCGGTAGCCCACGTTCGTCTCGGCGAGCATCGTGAGGTGGAAGATCTCGTGCTCCGACCGCTTCGGGCGGTCGAAGCGCGACGTGTTGGTGAAATATCCCTCCATCCCGATCACCGGCTTGATCCCGGCCGCGCGCGCCGCCTCGTACAGCGGGAGCACGCCGTACATGTTCCCGTGATCGGTGATCCCGACCGCAGGCTGACCGTCGGCGGCCGCTGCCGCGACGACCTCGCCGATACGCGATGCGCCGTCGAGCATCGAGTACTCGGTGTGGAGATGCAGATGAACGAACGAGTCGGTCAGGTCTCCGCCCCCAAAGCCGGGATATCAACAGTTCGGTCTGTCCCTGTGGACAGCCCTGTTGATAATCACATGAGTGTGATTACCCTACCGCGCCGTCCCGGCGGGCTGCCAGGGTCGCGCCCAGCCCCGATCCGGTGACCCCTTGTCAGCCCCGCCCGAACGCGGCGACCAGCGGAACGAGCATCTCGTCAGGAGTGAGCGAGCCGTGTCCCGACCGCAACCGGGCCTCGCCGGGAAGCGCCGGATCCACGAACGCGATCGCGTCGCGCGCGGCCAGTACCACGTCGCCGATGCGTCCGGGAACCGATCCGGTCGCGCCCTCGCCCATCACACCCTCGTCGAGCAACTCCGCGCGTGACCAGACCCACGCACGCGAGCCGACCGTCTCGCGCGCGGCGGCGAGCAGCTCACGCGCGGCGCCCTTGCGCGCGTGCAGGTACCGGAATCGCCCGTCGCCTGCCATAGCCGTCGTCATCGGCGCGAGGTCGTCGACCGCGATCCACGAATCAGGCTCGAGGTGCACCTGCCCGTGATCCGCGGTCACGAGGAGCGCAGCCCGAGCCGGCAACGCATCGAGCAACTCTCCGACGAGCGTGTCGGCGGCCGCGAGCTCGCGCCGCCAAACGCGCGCGTGCAGACCGAACTCGTGCGCGATCGAGTCGACTCCCGCGTAGTACGCGTATACGAGACGCTCGCCGGCTTCGACCTCGGCAACGCAGAGCTCCACGAGCGCGGCCGTCGTCTGCCACCCCACGAACCGCGCGCCGCGCAGGTGCGCCTGCGTGAACCCCGTCCGCCGGAATTCGCTCTTGGTCACGACCGGGACCGGCCGGCCGAGGAACGCGGTGTGGCGCTGGACGTCGAACGCGTCGGGCGCACGGCTCCCCCGCTCGACCGACCACCGCAGCACGTTCAGGACCTCGCCACCGAAGAGCATCCGGTAGCCGACGATCCCGTGTTGCGCCGGCGCGAGGCCGGTCGTGATCGAGGTCAGTGCGGAAGCGGTGGTGGACGGGACGATCGTCGTGATCGGACCGCCGCCCATGCCCGAGAGCTCCGGCATCCGCTCGGCGTGCTCGCACAACGAGTTCCAGCCGAGGCCGTCCAGGACGAGCAGCACCACGGCGTCGGCCTCCCGCGCGGGAGCCGGGAGCCACGATGCATCCCGTGCGCCCAGGAGCGCGGGGACCAGACCGGCCACGGAGGCATCGTCGAGCGCCGGACGCACCGCTCCGTCGAGGGAGGAAGTCATCGGGCGAAGCGTACGACCGCGCAGGTGGCCGCCGGGGCGACGCCCGGGCCAGCTTCCGCGCGACGATGGGTGTATGAGGGTGTCGACGCGAGGCGACTACGCCGCTCGAGCGCTGCTGTCACTCGCGCTGCACGGCACGGACCGGCCCACCTCCGTGAAGGAGATCGCGGAGCGCACGCATCTCCCCCAGCCGTACCTCGAGCAGATTCTCCTGTCGGTGAAGGGCGCGGGACTCGTGCGGTCCAAGCGGGGCGTCGGCGGCGGATACGTGCTGGCGCGCCCGCCGGAAGAGATCACGCTGGCCGACATCGTCTCGGCGGTCGAAGGACCGCAGATCTTGATGGCAGAGCATCCGGATCATTGTGAGGGCCACTGCATCCTGCAAGAGGTCTGGGTCGGCGTCGACGACGAGTCGAAACGCATCCTCGAGCGCGTCACGCTCGCCGTGCTCGTCGACCGCACGCGCGTCGGCCATCCCGGCGCGGTTCCCGACCCTGCGCCCTGACGCGGCGCCCTGACGCGGCCCCGCGACGGCGCGGCGAACCCGCGATCGACGCCTCGCGGCCGCTCGGCATGCTCGAGGCATGCTCGCTACTGGTCGCGCGTCAGGTGTTCGAGCAGCTCGCTCAACTCGCGCGGCAGCGGCTCGCGGAAGCGGAGCCGTTCGCCACCAACCGGATGCAGGAACCCGAGCGTCCCGGCGTGCAGGAAGGGGCGGTCGAGCGCGAGCTGATCGCGAGCACCGCCATAGGTGGCGTCACCGACGACGGGATGGCCGATTGCGGCGAGATGCACCCGGATCTGGTGTGTACGACCGGTCTCGAGGTGACACTCGAGCCGGCTGCACACCGGAGCCTCGAACGTCTCCACCACCCGGTAGCCGGTGCGGGCCTCCCGTCCCGCGCTACGTACCGCCATGCGCGTGCGTCGCGCGGTGGACCGGCCGATCGGCGCGTCGATCAGGCCGCGCGGCGAATCGAGCCGGCCCCAAACGAGCACGTCGTACTCCCGCTCGACCGTTCGCGCCGCGAGCTGCGAGACCAACGAGTCGTAGGCGCGAGCCGTCCGCGCGATCGCGAGGAGCCCGCTGGTGTCGCGGTCGAGGCGGTGCACGATGCCGGGCCGGCGCGGGTCGCCGACGCACTCGATTCCGGGGAACCGCGCGAGTAGTCCGTTCACCAACGTCCCGCCGGCATGGCCCGCACCCGGATGGACGACGAGCCCCGCGGGCTTGGCCACGACGGCAACGTCGGCGTCCTCAAATCGGATGTCGACCGCGACCGTGGGATCGGGCGCGGGCGGCGTGTCGTCGTCGAGTTCGGGCTCCGCCAGGAGGTCGATCACGGTTCCCGCACGCAACCGATGACTCTTGTTCACGACCCGTCCGTCGACGGTCACGGCACCTTCTTCGATCAGTTCCTGCACCGCGGCGCGCGGCCACCCGGTGAGGAACGCGAGCGCGCGGTCGACCCGGTCGCCGTCCAGCGCGTCGGGGACCGGGATCGGATCGAGACTCACGGCCCCGGAGGGGCGGTCGGCACGAACAACGTGCGCAGGATCAACAGGATCGCGCCGATCGTGATGCACGAATCGGCGATGTTGAAGACCGGCCACCATCCCACCGCGATGAAGTCGACGACATGTCCGCGGAGGAAGCCGGGCGATCGGGCCAGGCGGTCCGCCAGGTTCCCGAGCGCGCCGCCGAGCACGAGGACGAGCGCGACAAGCGTCCAGCCGTCGGCGGTGCGGCGGACCGCCCGCGCGATGAAGACGGCGATCACGATCGCCAGCACGGCCAGCACGGGTGTGTAGCCCTGGAAGCGGCTGAACGCGCTCCCGCTGTTGCGCGCGAGATCGAACACCAAGAAGTCGCCGATGACGTGCTTCGGCCCGTCGGCGAGGGCGGAAACGGCCCACGACTTCGTCAGTTGATCGGCAACGACGATGCCCGCGAGTGCGGCGACGACCCACGCCGCACGCGACCGGGAATCGATTCCGGCTCGCGTCTCAGCGGCGCCGTTCGCCACGGGCCTTGCACTTGACGCACTGCTCCGCCCACGGGATGACCTCGAGCCGGGCGACCGGGATGCGGTCGAGGCACGTCATGCACACGCCGTACATCCCGGTCGGGATGCGCTCCAGCGCGCGGTCGATGTCGTCGACGGTCTGGCGTGCGGTCGCCGAGAGCGACAGGTCGCGCTCACGCTCGACGCTCACCGTGTCGCCTTCGCCCGATTCCTCGTCGAACTGGGTATCGCCCTGCTCGCGCTCGGACGCCAGTTGCTCGGCCGACGCCTCGAGCTCCTCGGCCTGGCGCGCGTGACTCGCGCGGGCCTCTTCGAGCAGCTCACGCAGCTTGGCCAGCGTGCTCGCGGCGAGCGGCGGCGGGAGCTTCTTCGGGACTTCCTTCTTGACGGGCGGCGGCTTCGGAGCGGCAGCGGGCTTGTTCGCGACCTTCATCGGGCCCTTTGTCGGCGCCGCGGAGGTTTTCTTGACCGACGGTTTCGCGCCCGCGGACTTCTTCGCGCCCGCGGTCTTCTTGGCGGCCGCGGGCTTTTTTGCGGAGACCTTCACGCTGGCGGGCTTCTTCGCCGGCGGCTTCTTCTTGACCGCGGACTTCTTCGCGGCCGCGGTCTTCTTGGTCAGGGCCTGCTTGGACGCCGGCCGCTTCGCTGCGGACTTCTTGGCGAGGGGCTTCGCCGCCGGCTTCTTCGCGGTCTTCTTCGGCGACGACTTCTTCGCGGTGGACTTCTTGGCAGACGCGGGCGAGGTCTTCTTCTTGCCCCCACCGCTCGTGACGGCGCCGCGGGCTGCCTTCGCCTGCTTGGCACCCCCCGACGACCCGCCGCCCGACCGTTTCGCGGGCGCGGCCGCCGACGACGGCTTGCGCGGGGTGACCTTGGACGCAGGCGTCATGCTGACCTACTCGTGACTGGTGGCTCGGGGCGGTTGGGCTGGGAGCCCGGCATCGGGCTCCGGCCGAAGGAGCGAGCCCGAGAGATCGGGCAGCAGCCCTCGGAAGGCGCCGGATTGTAGCGGCGACTCCGACCCCGATCGTTCACCCCTCGGGCGACCCGAGCCAGGGAGCCAGCCGGCGCTCGGCTTCGAGGAGGCCGAGGCCCGCGATCCGGAACCGCTTGTGCCGTGAGCGCTCGCCCGACTCGAGCCTCACCGCGCCCGCGCCGACGCCGAGTGCGCTCGCGACGGCGAGCCGGGCCGCTTCGGTCGCGCGCCCGTCGACGGGTGCCTCCTTCACGCGCACCTTCAACGCGTCGCCGTGACGGCCCACGATCTCGGTCCGCCCGCAGCGCGGTATCACGTGCACCGAAACAACGACCGCGTTCGCCGGATCGTCGGTTGCAGCTACGACGACGCGATCGCGCGAGCTCAGGCTCAGTACACCCAGACCGGCATACCGAGCGGCAGGATGTTGTTCGCCCAGATCCAGTTGATGGCGTCGTTGGAAACCCGCGCACATCCGTGCGAAGCGGGATACGGCGGCACCGACGTGTACCCGTGCACCGCGATGCCGGACCAGGTGAAGTACTTCGGGCGGAAGAGCACACCCAGCGGACCGTGGTCGGGCCCGTTGACCTGGCGGATGACCGAGAACATGCCCTCGGGGGTGTGCGCGGAGTAGAGGACTCCGTCGAGGACGTACGGGTGGTCGGAGCCGGTCGAGGTGTTGAACGTGTACCGCGCCACACCGTTCTGCATCACCATGAGGATCTGGCGGGTCTTGTCGATCTCGATCATCGATCCGGACGTCGAGCGACCGCGCGGGCGCGTGGCGGTTCGGAACGCGGCCTGGGTCGCGGCGTCGACGACGCCGGTGCGCGGCAGGCCGTTCGCCTTCTGGAACGCCCACACCGCCTGCTGCATGTCGGCGTCGAACACACCGTTGACGCCCGGCAGCCAATAGCCCATGGCGATCAGCCGGTTCTGGACGTCGGCAACCGCGGCGCCGGTCGAGCCCAGTCCGACGAACCCGACGTCGGCCACCCTCGCCAGCGCGAGCATGCGGTAGCCGTTCCCGTCGGGCATGCCGACGAGGGACACGATCCGGCGGCTGGCCGCAACCAGGCCGGCGGCGCTGCCCTTGTAGTGGGCGTCGCCGAACGTGAACACGCCGCCGTCGGCGCCGGCGAGCCAGTACCCCCGGCCCGAGCCGTCGCGCGCCATGCCCACGACCGGCGAGTTGAGACGCATCGCACCCGTCGAACCGTGGAAGCCCGCGTCACCGAAGGTGAAGATCCCGCCGTCGGACGCCACGAGCCAGTAGCCCTTACCGCTCGGCGTCGATGCCATGCCGACGACCGGGGCGTTCAGGTGCATCGCGCCGGTCGAGCCGTGGAACCGCGCGCTGCCGAACGAGAACACGCCTCCGTCGGACGCGTACAGCCAGTAGCCCCGCCCCTTCGGTCCGGGGATGAGTGCCTTGATCGACGCGTTGAGATGCATGCCGCCGAGCGAGCCGTACAGCTTGGCGTCGCCGAACGGGAACACGGACCCGTCGCCGGTGACGATCCAATAGCCGTGACCGGTCGGCGTCGCAGTGATGCCTGTGACGGGCTGCGCGAGCGGCCACCCGGCGAGCGCGCCGTAGAAAGGCGCGTTGAACGAGTACACCGCGCCGTCGGAGGCGACGAGCCAGTACCCCTTGCCGTTCGCCGTCGTCGCCATCGCGACGATCGGTCGCGCGATCGAGAACGCGCTCATCGAACCGTGGAACGTCGCGCTGCCGAACGCGTAGACCTCGTTGTCGTGCGTGACGGTGGCATTTGCCGCGGGCGCGGCCACGAATGATCCGACAGCACAGGTCGCGGCGACGAGCGCGCTGCAGACGAGGGCGCGGAATCGAGCTGGGGACCGGCGCATCCGCGGGAGGCTAGCCGCCGGAACTGCGCAATCCCCGAGCGGGCCGCCGGTATCGTTGCCGCCATGTTCCGGCCCGTGGATCCGTCGCTCGACCTCGTCGCGCTCGAAGAGGCGATGCTCGCGCGCTGGCAGGCCGAAGACGTGTTCGGGGAGTCTCTACGCCGCCGACGGGGCGCCCCCGAGTGGGTGTTCTACGAGGGCCCGCCCACTGCGAACGGCCGGCCGGGCATCCATCACATCTGGGCCCGGCTCTTCAAGGATCTGTATCCGCGGTTCCACACGATGCGCGGGAAGTATGTCGAGCGCAAGGGTGGCTGGGACTGCCACGGGCTCCCGGTCGAGGTCGAGGTGGAGAAGGAGCTGGGCTTCTCGGCCAAATACGAGATCGAGGAATACGGCATCGAGCGCTTCAACGCCAAGTGCCGGGCCTCGGTGCAGCGCTACGTCGAGGACTGGCAGTCGCTCACGTCGCGGATCGGGATGTGGCTCGACACCGAGAACGCGTACTGGACGCTCTCCAACGAGTACATCGAGAGCGTGTGGTGGCTTTTCCGAAGGATCTGGGACGCCGGCGCGATCTACGAGGGCTTCAAGGTCGTGCCGTACTGCGGGCGTTGCGGTACCGCGCTGTCGAGCCACGAGCTCGGCCAGCCCGGCGCGTACCGCGACGTCACCGAGCCGTCGGTGTACGTCCGGTTCCCCGTTGCCGGCCGCGACTTCGACCTGCTCGTCTGGACCACGACGCCGTGGACGCTGCCTTCGAATGTCGCGGCCGCGGTCGGACCGGGTGTCGACTACGTGCGTGTGCGCGCGCCGGAAGGCGGCCGCGACCTCGTGATGGCGCGGGCGCGCGTCGCCGACGTGCTCGGAGGCGACGCGGAAGTCGTCGCCGACGTCCCGGTCGACACGCTGGTCGGCGCGCGCTACGAACCGCCGTTCACGATGCTGGCCGTCGAAGGCGAAGGCGCCTACACCGTTGTCGCCGACGACTTCGTCACACTCGACGACGGTTCGGGCATCGTGCACCTCGCGCCGGCGTTCGGCGAGATCGACCGGGAGGTCGGTGAGCGCGAGGGGCTCCCGATCGTCAATCCGGTGAACGACGCGGCGCGCTTCGAGCCGATCATCGGCGAGCCGTACGCGGGCCACTTCGTCAAGGACGCCGACCCGCTGCTCGTCGACGACCTCGTGAGGCGCGGCCGGATCGTCGCGGTCGTCGACTACACGCACTCGTATCCACATTGCTGGCGCTGCGACACGCCGCTCATCTATTGGGCCAAGCCCACCTGGTTCGCGCGCACCTCTGCGCACAAGGCCGAACTGCTGGCGGAGAACGAGACGATCAACTGGTATCCCGACCACATCAAGCACGGTCGCTTCGGTGACTGGCTCGAGAACAACGTCGACTGGGCGCTGTCACGCGATCGCTACTGGGGAACGCCGATCCCCGTGTGGCGCTGCGACGACTGCGGGCAGGACACTTGCGTCGGCTCGGTCGCCGAGCTGGCCGATCTCTCGGGGCGCGACCTCGGCGGCATGGACCTGCACCGCCCCTACGTCGACGACGTGAGGATCTCGTGTCCCCAGTGTGCCGGCGGCACCGCGTCCCGTATCGCGCCGGTCCTCGACGCGTGGTTCGACTCGGGTTCGATGCCAGCCGCGCAGTTCCACTACCCGTTCGAGCATGGCGACGCCTTCGAGCACCGCTTCCCGGCCGACTTCATCTGCGAGGCCATCGACCAGACGCGCGGCTGGTTCTACTCCCTGCTGGCGGTCAACACCCTCGCCTTCGGCCGCACGCCCTACCGAAACGTCGTGTGCCTCGCCCACATCGTCGACAAGGACGGCGCCAAGATGTCGAAGTCGCGCGGGAACGTCATCGATCCCGTGCCGGTCCTGGCCGAGCGCGGGGCCGACGCGCTGCGCTGGTACATGTTGTCGGCGGGCTCGCCCTGGACCCCCAAGCGCGTCTACGTCGAAGGCATCGAGGAGGCGACCCGCCAGTTCTTGTTGACCCTGTGGAACACGTACTCCTTCTTCGTCACCTACGCGAACATCGACGGGTGGAGTCCCGGCGG
>Ga0335083_10004138_pt1 | contig 18561 bp, 17 predicted proteins | sample Lox_Sample_42_FD_206716 | JGI IMG/M metagenome (GOLD analysis project Ga0335083, IMG submission 206716) | Soil microbial communities from Loxahatchee National Wildlife Refuge, Florida, United States - Lox_Sample_4.2 | ecosystem: Environmental > Terrestrial > Soil > Wetlands | place: USA...
ACTTCACGTCGGTCATGCCGAGATTGGCGATGGTCGTGCCGATCGTGGTGTCGTTGACCGTGATGCCGATCATCAGGCCGAGCGTGAACAGGCTGTTGACGATGCGCTGGCCGAATTCGGTCTTGGAGGCGAACTCCTCGTCGAGGTGCAGCGGCTGGACGTTCATGGTGAGCGAGCTGAAGAGGACATTGTCCATCTCGGTCACGGTGCGGGTCCAGGCATGGTCGAACGCGCGGCCGACCGTCAGTTCTTCGAAGTAGAGCCCTGCCATTTTCCTCTCCGCAAACGGGGCCTTCTAGCATGGATGGACGGTCCCGGGCGGCCATCGTATCAATGCGGCCACAGGACGAAACGGGAGCGAGACGATGCGGGCGATGATCAGCGAGACGCCAGGCGGGCCGGAAAGCCTGAAGCTGATGGAGCTGCCGTCCAAGCCTCTCGGCAAGGGCCAGATCCGCGTCGCGACGAAGGCGGCGGGCGTCAATTTTCCCGACACGCTCATCATCGCGGACAAGTACCAGTTCAAGCCGCCGCGTCCCTTCGCCCCGGGCCATGAGATCGCGGGGGACGTGATCGAAGTGGGCGAGGGCGTGAACGGCGTCAAGAAGGGCGATCGCGTGATAGGCATGATCGGTCATGGCGGTTACGCGACGGAGGCGGTCGTCGACACGGGCAGCATCCTGCCGATGCCGGCCAACATGAGCTACGAGGACGGCGCTGCCTTCACGATGACCTACGGCACGTCCTACTACGCGCTGAAGCAACGGAGCTCCTACAAGCCGGGGGAGACGTTGCTCGTCACCGGTGCATCGGGGGGTGTCGGCCTGACGGCGGTCGAGCTGGGCGCCTTGATGGGGCTCAAGGTCATCGCCGCCGTCGGTTCGGACGAGAAGATGGAGATCTGCCGCAAGTACGGCGCCACCATGTTCGTGAACTACGCCAAGGAGAAGATGCGCGACAAGGTGAAGGAGCTGACCGGCGGCAACGGCGCGGACATCATCTACGACGCGGTCGGCGGCGACGCCTTCGACGAGTCGATCCGCTGCATCGCATGGTACGGCCGCCTGCTGGTCGTGGGCTTCGCGGCGGGCCGCATTCCGTCGCTGCCGGCGAACCTGGCGCTGCTCAAGAGCTGCGACGTGCGCGGCGTGTTCTACGGCGCCTGGCGCGGCCGGGAGCCCGCCGAGGCGCGCAAGAATTTCAACGAGCTGCTCGCCTGGTACGCCCAGGGCAAGCTGAAGCCGCACATCTCCATGCGCTTCCCGCTGGAGAAGGGGCCCGAGGCGATGAACGCGCTTCTCTCGCGCAAGGCGACGGGCAAGGTCGTTCTGACGGTTGCCTGAGGCGGCATGATTGCCGGCATCGGCCGTCGGCTGTTCGCGACGACGCTGGGGGCATCGCTGCTCCCGCTGTCGGCACGGGCGGAGGAGTTTCCGGCCCATCCGATCACGCTGATCGTTCCATTCGCTGCCGGCGGCTCGATGGACGTGCTGGCGCGCCTCGTGGCGAGCCAGGCGTCGAAGGATCTCGGCCGGGCCATCGTGATCGACAATCGCGGCGGTGCAGCCGGCCTGATCGGCGCCATGACCGTCGCGCACGCGGAGCCCGACGGCTATACGTTGCTGATGGCATCGGCCGCGCAAGTGACGATCGCGCCCTGGGTGAACAGCTCGCTCGCCTTCGATCCGCCGAAGGATCTCGCGCCGATCTGCCAACTGGTCGACACGCCGATGGCGTTGATCGTCTCGGCCGGGTCGGACATGCGTTCGGTCGGCGACTTCATCCAGCAGGCGCGCAGCCATCGCGGACAGATGAACTACGGCTCGACGGGCGTGGGCTCCGTCTCGCATCTGGTCATGGAGTCGCTGAAGCTCGCGGCCGACATCGACGTGATGCACGTGCCCTACCGGGGCGCCGCGCCCGCGCTGAACGATCTGCAGGGCGGGCAGATCCAGGGCATGTTCACCAGCACCGCCTCGGTCGGCCCCCTGGTCGCTGCCGGCAAGCTGCGTGCCCTGGCGGTGACGTCGCCGGCGCGCTCGCAGCTTCTGCCCGACGTTCCGACCATGGCGGAAGCAGGCTGGCCCACGGCCGAGGTCGTGGTCTGGATGGGCATCATGGCGCCCCACGGCCTGCCGCCGACGGTGAAGAGCCGCCTGGAGCGGGCCTTCACCGAGGCGGTGCTGTCGCCGGAGATTCGCGAGAAGCTGGCGCCCTTGGGCGCCGACCCGGTGGGCCGCAATGCCCGCGATTTTGCCCAGGTCCTGGCGAAGGATCTGGAGCTCTGGCGGCGCGTCGCGCTCGCCTCGGGCGTCAAGGCCGAATGACGGAGGCTCACATGGGCAGGCTCTCGGGAAAGATCGCGATCGTGACGGGCGCGGCGTCAGGCATCGGCGCTGCTTCGGCCAAGCTCTTCGCCGACGAAGGGGCGCAAGTGCTGGCCGTCGATCGGCCGGAATCTGAGATCGACAAGGCTCACGCCGGCAACAATTCCATCGCTGCGTTCGGCGCCGATATCTCGCTCGACGACTCTCCGAAGCGGATCGTCGGCGCGGCGCTGGAAAAATTCGGCGCCGTCGACATACTCTTCAACAATGCCGGCGTGAGCGGCCGGGCTTTCGTCGAGGAGATGACCGACGAGCAGTGGGATCGCGTCAACGCGGTCAACGTCCGAGCGATGTTCAGGCTTTGCCGCGAGGCCATCCCCGCTCTGAAGACCCGGGCGAGGGAGAAGGGCCGCGCCCGCATCGTCAACACCGCGTCCGTGATGGCCTTCGACACCGACTACGGCCTTGCAGCCTACTGCGCCTCCAAGGCCGGCGTCGGCGGTCTCACCCGTACGCTGGCGCTCGAGCTCGGCAAGTTCAACATCACGGCGAACTATGTCTGCCCCGGCGCCATCTACACCGGCATGACCCGCACCAATTTCGACAATCCCGAGATCCGCGCAGTGTGGGAGAAGAAGGCGGCGCTGCGCCGTCTCGGCCAGCCGATCGACATCGCCCGCGGCGCGCTGCTGCTGGCTTCCGACGACGCCGACTTCATCACCGGTCATGAGCTGGTGGTCGATGGCGGCCTGACCTTGAGGACCTGATAATGGCCAATATCCATTCGTTCGCTGCGAGCTATGGCGAGGCGCGCGACAAGTTCCTGGGCGCCGCGCGCGTCGCCGATGCCGAGCTTCTTCGCTACGACAATCCGGCCAAGGGTCCCAAGGGCGAGGCGCTGTCGACGGACGTCGCCTGGCTCGGGCCGAAGGATGCGAAGAAGGTCGTGGTGACGATCTCGAGCACGCACGGCATCGAGGGGTATTGCGGCTCGGGCTTCCAGGTCGATTGGCTGGCGAGCGTCGGCGCGGCGGGATTGCCGAAGGACACGGCGGCGCTGTTCGTGCACGCGATCAATCCCTACGGCTTCGCCTGGACGCGGCGCGTGACGGAGGAGGGCAACGACCTCAACCGCAACTATGTCGACCATTCCAAGCCCTATCCGCTGAACAAAGGCTACGAGGAGATCGCCGACTGGCTGATCCCGAAGGATTTCGGGCCGAACAGCGTGGCGGCAGCCGATGCCAAGCTCGCCCAGTATCGCGGCAAGGTCGGAGACAAGGCGTACTTCGCTGCGATGTCGGGCGGGCAATACACGCATCCCGACGGCTGGTTCTTCGGCGGCGGCGGCCCGAGCTGGTCGAACCGGACCATGCACGCGATCGTCGATCGCTGTCTCAAGGGGCGAAGCGACGTGTCGGTGATCGACTTCCACACCGGCCTCGGCCCTTACGGCTATGGCGAGCCGATCACGCACTACGACATCGACACAGGCGGCTCGCGCCGCGTGCGCGCCTTCTGGGGCGAGTCGGTCACCGAGTCCAAGCGCGGCCAGACGGCGTCGGCCGCGCGCGATGGGCTGGGACATTACGGGCTGAACCGCGTGCTGACCGAGCCTGAGACGCGGCTCACCATGTGCACGCTGGAATACGGTACCTTCGACCGCGAGAGCGGCCAGAAGGCGTTCCGCGCCGATCACTGGCTGCACAAATACGGCGATCCGTTGGGCAAAGAGGCCGAGCCGGTGCGCGCGGCGATGCGCCGCCAATTCTATCCCGAGACCGACGATTGGAAGGAAGCGGTGCTCTTCCGCGGCCATCAGATCGTGCGCCAAGCCATTGCAGGCGTTCAGAAAGGGGCCTTGTAGGCTGGGGACAAGCGGGCAAAAAGCCGTTCGAGCGGCGTGTGGGCCTGCTAAAAGGCTGCCATGCGTGTCCTGGGAGCGTTGCTCGCGTTCGCGATTGTCGCAGCGCTCAACCTGCTTTGGTGGTGGCTGCCGAACCGACCGGTGGAGATCGCCGGCTGGACCAATGCGCCCCTGCAGAGCGTCTCCTTCGCGCCCTACCGGCCGGGCCAGAGCCCGCTGTCGCGTATCTTCCCGACGGTCGAGCAGATCGATCAGGACCTGGCGCGGCTCAAGGGCAAGGTGCGGGCCGTCCGCACCTATTCGACCGGCGAGAATCTCGAGGCCGTGCCGCGGCTCGCCGGCAAGTATGGGCTCAAGGTCTGGCACGGCGCCTGGCTGAACGACAACGACAAGGAGAACCTCGAGCAGATCAACCTGCTGATCGATCACGCCAACCGCTATCCCGACACGATCGAGCGCGTGATCGTGGGCAACGAGGTGCTGCTGCGCCACGACCTCACGCCGCAACAGCTCCGCGCCTACATCCGCATGGTCAAGCAACGCGTGAAGCAACCCGTGACCTACGCCGATGTCTGGGAGTTCTGGCTGCGCAATCCGCAGCTCGCCGACGAGGTCGACTTCATCACCATTCATCTGCTGCCGTACTGGGAGGACGAGCCGATCGGACTCGATCGTCGCGAAGCCGACGGCAGCCTGCGAATCGAGAATCACCTCAAGGCGATCTTCAAGCGGGTGCAGGACCGCTTCCCCGGCAAGAAGATCGTGATCGGCGAGACCGGCTGGCCGAGCGACGGCCGCATGCGCTCCGACGCGCGCCCCGGCCGCATCGAGCAGGTGCGCTACTTCTCGCTGTTCCGCGCGCTCGCCGAGCGCGAGCACTTCGACTACAACATCGTCGAGGCCTTCGATCAGTACTGGAAGGCGCGCCAGGAGGGCACGGTCGGTGCCGCCTGGGGCCTGCTCGATGCCCAGCGCCGCGACAAGTTCGAGCTCGGCAAGCCGATCGTCGCCGAGCCGCACTGGCGGATCCTGTTCGCGCTGTCGAGCATCGTCGCCGGCCTGCTGGTGCTGGCCTTCACCGGCTGGCGCCGCAAGGCCGAGGCCAAGCAGATCGCGATCTTCGCCTTCTTCGCCCAGCTCGTCGCCACCTGCTACGTGCAGTCGGTCTGGGTCGACATCACGCGCATGTTCTATTTCGAGAAGATGGTGGGTGTGGCCTTCTGGGCGCTGTTGCTCGGCGCCTTCAGCTACGCCCTCCTGCGCGGCATCGCCGACAGCCTGACCGGGCGGATGACCGATCCCTCGCTCTACGGCGCGCGCGTCAAGGAGGCCTGGCATGCCTGGCGCGAGCTACCGCGGCTGCGCATCCTGCAGCGCATCGATCTCATGGCGCAGATGCTCTATCTCGCGCTCACGCTGCTCTGCATCTTCTATCTCGTGGTCATCACCATCGACTGGTACGACGGCGTCATCCGTCTCAGCGACACCTTCTACCGCCAGATCGCCATCGACGGCCGGTACCGCGACTTCCCGATCTGGAGCTTCGTGCTGCCGAGCGTGGCGCTGCTCGCCTGGAAGGTCATGACCGTCCTGCGCAAGCAGAAGGTCCCGCGCCGGGAGCGCTTCATGAAGGCGCTCTCCTTCGGCCGCTTGCTGGGATACGACGGCAGCAAGGGCTTCGTGCGCATGGACCGGTCGCTGAGCCGGCTCCGGCCCGTGCTGCCAGAGATCGTGCTGGCCGGGATGCTGATCTTCTGGGCGGCGCTGATGGTGGTCACCGAGGGCGCCATCAAGCTGTTCGACGGCGGCGCCGGCGGCTTCGTGGCGGCCGATGGCGGCCGCTGGGTCATCCGGACCCTGTTCTGGAACACCCAGGCCGATTGGTTCGCGGGCTTGGCACTCCTCATGGCGGTACCGTATCTCGCCACCATCTACGTCTCGATCCGCGAGCCACTGGCAGAACCGCCGCCGGACTCCTATACCAGCAAGTGGTAGAGCCAGGAGTAACCCCATGGAAATCAAGGGCGAGTACAAGATCGCCGCGCCGCGCGACAAGGTGTTCGCGGCCCTGAACGACCAGGCCGTTCTGCAGGCTTGCATTCCCGGCTGCGAGTCGCTCGAGAAGCTGAGTGACACCGAGATGACGGCCAAGGTGCGGCTGCGCATCGGACCGGTGAGTGCGGCCTTCAGCGGCAAGGTCACCCTGTCCGACATCGATCCGCCCAATGGCTACAAGATCACGGGCGAGGGACAGGGCGGCGTCGCGGGTTTCGCCAAGGGCGGCGCCGTGGTGAAGCTCACGGAAGACGGCAGCGACACGGTGCTTGCCTATGACGTCGATGCCCAGGTCGGCGGCAAGATCGCGCAGGTAGGCGCGCGATTGATCCAAGGCACCGCCAAGAAACTGGCCGATCAATTCTTCGGCAAGTTCGCCGAGAGCGTCGGCGCGCCGCCGCCCGTCACGGCCGCTGCGTCCGAATGACAATGCAACCGTCGGGGCAACCGCAGGGCGATCCTTCGCCGCCTGGGCCCTCTGCTGCGGCGCAGCGCGGCTTTCGTCACTGGACCATCATCGGCATCGGCGCAGCGTTGCTGATCATCGTGTTCCTGTTGCGCCGCTGAAACGTCGGAGCGTTGTTCCTATTTCGTAATTCGCTTGACCCGCCGGGCGGCGTCTTGCCAGACTCGGCATAACGCCCGGCGGCGCAAGTTCGCGCCGTGAATCAAGATCCTCAGGGAGAAGACCATGACCATTTCCGTCGCCATGACCGTCAACGGCAAGTCCGTTTCGGGCAAGGTCGAGGCGCGCACGCTGCTCGTCCAGTTCCTGCGCGAGCATCTCGGCCTCACGGGCACCCATGTCGGCTGCGACACCAGCCAATGCGGCGCCTGCGTCGTCCATGTCGACGGCAAGTCGATCAAGTCGTGCACCATCCTCGCCTGCCAGCTCGACGGCGCGAAGGTCACGACCATCGAAGGCCTGGCGCCGAGCGCCGACAAGCTCCACCCCATGCAGGAGGCGTTCCGCGAAAACCATGCGCTGCAGTGCGGCTTCTGCACCCCGGGCATGGTGATGAGCGCCATCGACATGGTGAAGCGCAACAACTACCAGCTCGATGAGAAGACGGTGCGTCGCGAGCTCGAAGGCAATCTCTGCCGCTGCACCGGCTACCACAACATCGTGAAGGCAATTCTGGCCGCCGCGCCAGCAATGAAATCTGCAGGAGTGTAAACGCCATGACCGCCGAGACCGGAATCGGCGCCCGGGTCAAACGGAAGGAAGACCAGCGCTTCCTTACCGGCACGGGACGCTATGTCGACGATCTGCCCCTCGCACGGGCCACATACGCATACTTTCTGCGTTCGCCTCACGCTCATGCCAGGATCAAGAGCATCGATACGTCCAAGGCCAAGGCGATGCCGGGCGTGGTCGAGATCTTCACCGGCAAGGACACGGCCGACGCCAAGATGGGCGGGCTGATCTGCGGCTGGGTGGTCAAGGACAAGCACGGCCAGCCGCACAAGGCACCGCCGCATCCGGTGATGGCGCTGGATACCGTGCGCTATGTCGGCGACACGGTGGCGATGGTCGTGGCCAACAGCCATGACGAAGCCAAGGACGCCGCCGAAGCGATCAAGGTCGATTACGAGGTGAAGCCTTCCAACGTCGATCTCGCCAAGGCGCTGAAGGGCGCGCCGGAGGTGCACGCCGAGGCACCGGGCAACCTGATCTACGACTGGGAGATCGGCGTGAAGGCCGATGTCGATGCAGCCTTCGCCAAGGCGGCCCACGTCACCAAGCTCGACATCGTGAACAACCGCCTGATCCCCAACGCCATGGAGCCGCGCGCCGCGGCGGCGGACTATGACCGGGGCACGGGCAATTACACGCTTTGGTCGACCTCGCAGAACCCGCACGTGCTGCGCCTCATCCTGTCGGCCTTCGTGCTGGGCATCCCCGAGCACAAGCTGCGCGTGATCGCGCCCGACGTGGGCGGCGGCTTCGGCAGCAAGATCTTCTGCTACAACGAAGAGACGATGTTGACCTGGGCCGCATCCAGGGTCGGCCGGCCGATCAAGTGGACGGCCGAGCGCGCCGAGTCCTTCATGACCGACGCCCATGGCCGCGACCATGTCACCCACGCCGAGCTCGCTCTCGACAAAGACGGCAAGTTCCTGGGCCTCAAGGTCGACACGATCGCCAACATGGGTGCCTATCTCTCGACCTTCTCGACGGCGGTGCCGACGTATCTCTACGCCACGCTGCTGGCGGGCCAGTACACCACGCCGTTGATCTACGCCAACGTGAAGGCGGCATTGACGCACACCGCGCCGGTCGACGCCTATCGCGGCGCGGGTCGCCCCGAGGCGACCTTCGTCATCGAGAGCATCGTCTCGAAGGCGGCCAAGGAACTGAAGATGGATCCGGCCGAGCTGCGCCGGAAGAACTTCATCCCGAAGGAGGCCTTCCCGTACCAGACGCCGGTGGCGCTGCAGTACGATTCGGGCAACTACCCGCCGATCATCGACGAGGCGATGAAGATCGCCGACTACAAGGGCTTCGAGGCCCGCCGCGCCGAGGCCAAGTCGCGCGGCAAGCTGCGCGGCATCGGCTTCTCGTCCTACATCGAGGCCTGCGGCCTGGCACCGTCGCAGGTGATCGGCCAGCTGGGCGGCGGCGTCGGCCAGTGGGAGTCGGCACAGATCAAGTTCAACCCGACGGGCAACGTCCAGATCCTGACCGGCGCGCACAGCCACGGCCAGAGCCATGAGACGACCTTCGCCCAGATCGTGTCGGACAAGCTCGGCGTGCCGCTCGAGCAGATCGAGGTCGTCCACGGCGACACGGCGACCACGCCGTTCGGCATGGGCTCTTACGGCAGCCGCTCGCTCGCGGTCGGCGGCTCGGCGATCATGAAGGCGGCCGACAAGGTCATCGCCAAGGGCAAGAAGATCGCCGCGCACTTGATGGAAGCATCAGTCGCCGACGTCGTGTTCGAGAACGGCGTGTTCAAGGTGGCCGGCACCGACAAGAACGTGCCGCTCGGCCAGGCGGTGTTCGCGGCCTACGTGCCGCACAACTACCCGCTCCAGGAGCTGGAGCCCGGCATGGACGAGAACGCCTTCTACGATCCGGCGAACTTCGTCTATCCGGCGGGCACGCAGATCTGCGAGGTCGAGGTCGATCCCGACACCGGCACCGTCGAGGTGATCGCGCACACCGCGGTCGACGATTTCGGCAACATCATCAATCCGATGATCGTCGAGGGCCAGGTCCATGGCGGCATCGTCCAGGGTGTTGGCCAGGCGTTGCTCGAGAACGCGGTATACGACAAGGAGACGGGCCAGCTCATGAGCGGCTCGTACATGGACTACACCATGCCGCGCGCCGACGACGTGCCGTCGTTCAAGCTCGGCTACAAGGTCACCCCGTGCCCGCACAATCCGCTGGGCGTGAAGGGATGCGGCGAGGCGGGCGCGATCGCGGCCCCCGCGGCCGTGATGAATGCCGTCCATGACGCGCTGGTGCCGCTCGGCGTCACGCATGTGCCGATGCCTGCGACGCCACTCAACGTGTGGCAGGCCATCCACGGAGGAAAGTAGGATGTACGACTTCAACTATCATCGGCCGAAGTCGCTGGCCGACGCGCAGGCCGCCCTCAAGGGCAAGCCGGAGGCGCGTCCGATGTCGGGCGGCATGACCCTGATCCCGACCTTGAAGCAGCGTCTGGCCAAGCCGAGCGACGTGGTCGATCTCGGCGGCATCAAGGAACTGGCCGGCATCAAGGTCGAGGGCGGCGGCGTCACGATCGGCGGCATGACCAAGCACTACGACGTCTCGGTCTCGCCCGAGGTGAAGAGCAACATCCCGGCCCTTGCCCAGCTCGCCGGCCATATCGGCGACCCGGCGGTGCGCAATCGCGGCACGATGGGCGGCTCGGTCGCCAACAACGATCCGGCGGCCGACTATCCGGCGGCCGTGGTGGCGCTGAACGCGACCGTCACGACGACGGCCGGCAAGCACTCAGCCGACAGCTTCTTCAAGGGGCTGTTCGAGACGGCGCTCAAGGACGGCGAGCTGATCACCTCGATCAGCTTCCCCAAGCCCGAGAAGGCCGCCTACATGAAGTTCCCCAACCCGGCGTCGCGCTACGCCATGGTCGGCGTGTTCGTCGCCAAGACCAAGGACGGCGTGCGCGTGGCGGTGACGGGCGCAGGCCCCTGTGTCTTCCGCGTGAAGGCGATGGAGGACGCTCTGTCTAAGAACTTCTCCTCGGCGGCCATCAAGGACATCAAGGTTCCGGCCGACGGGCTGAACAGCGACATCCATGCCAGCGCCGAGTACCGCGCCCATCTGGTGGGCGTGATGGCGCGGCGCGCAGTGGACGCGGCGAACAAGTAGCCGCCGCTTCCGTCAGGGCCTATGATGCAGGGGCGCCCTGGAGCAGGGCGCCCTTTCATTTGTGGGTACGGGAATGAAGGCGCTTGTGACGGGCTTCGATGCGTTCGGCGGCGACAAGGTCAATCCCTCGCTGCTCGCGGTGCGCAAGCTCAAAAAGCGGATTGGCAGCCTCACGGTCCATATCGCCGAGCTGCCGACCTCCTATGGCCGCTCGGCGCTGAAGCTGCGCAGCGCCATCCACGAGGTGGAGCCCGACATCGTGCTTTGTGTCGGCCAGGCGGGCGGCCGCACCGAGCTTTGCCTGGAGCGGGTAGCGATCAACGTCCAGGACGCGCGTATCAGGGACAATGACGGCAAGCAGCCGATCGACCGGCCGGTCGTGCGCGACGGTCCGGCCGCCTATTTTGCGACGTTGCCGATCAAGGCCTGCGTCGCCGAGATGCGCAAGGTAGGCCTGCCGGCCTCAGTGTCGAACACCGCCGGGACCTTCGTCTGCAATCACATCTTCTACGCCCTGATGGACATGGCCGAGCGGCACAGCCTCTCTTTCCGCGGCGGCTTCCTGCACATTCCCTACGTGCCCGAGCAGGCGGCGCGGCTCGGCGGCGCGCCCTCGATGTCGGTCGAGGACATCGTGCGGGGCATCGAGATCGTGCTGGCGGTGAGCGCCGTCCGCTCGCTGGACATCCACACTGCCGAGGGCCGCATCTCCTAGAGCGCGACGGCGAGGCCTGCGACGTAGAGCGTTGTCGCCAGCAGGACGGCGCGGAAGGGCACCTTGAAGAAGTAGAGCCGCGCCAGCGCGACATAGGCCAGCAACGCGGCTAGGCCGAGAACCCGCAGGAAGATCGAGCCGAACAGCAAGGCAGGCGCGGCGAGCGCGAGATAGCCATAGATCAGCCCGAACAGGATCAGGCCGAGGCTGTGGCTCGCATTGAAGCCGACCCAGGCCCGCCACAGCGTCGTCTGCCGCGTGATGCGCGGCGGCGTCCTTTCCATCGCCTCCCTGACCGCGGGATCGCGCGGCTGCAGCTTGTCGCCCTGGAACGTGTAGAGCAGGTGCAGGCCGCCCAGCAGCAATCCGATCGTGGCACTCGCGGTTACCAGAAGCGAGGCCAGGACCGGCACGGCGCTATTCGGCTGCGAGCGCGAGAGGCGGCGGCAGATCGTGCCGCCCCGGCGCCGCGACAACTTCCGCCGAAGGCCGCTTGACCCTGAACCAGGCAGCGTAGAGCGCCGGCAGGAAGAGAAGCGTGAGGGCCGTGGCCACGAGAAGGCCGCCCATCAGCGCCACGGCCATCGGGCCCCAGAAGACGCTGCGCGACAGCGGGATCATGGCGAAGATCGCCGTGCCTGCCGTCAGCAGGATCGGCCGGGCGCGGCGCACCGTGGCGTCGATCACGGCATCCCAGGCGGCGTGGCCAGCGCTGATGTCCTGGTCGATCTGGTCCACCAGGATCACCGAATTGCGCATGATCATGCCGGCGAGCGCGATGGTGCCCAGGAGCGACACGAACCCGAAGGGCTGGTTGAACAGCAGCAGGAAGAGCGACACGCCGATCATGCCGAGCGGCGCGGTCAGCATCACCAGCGCGAGCTTGGAAAAGCTCCGGAGCTGCAGCATCAGGAAGGTCAGCATCAGGAACAGCATGACCGGCATCATCTTGAAGATCGAGCCCTGGCTCTTGGCGCTTTCCTCGCTGTCGCCACCGACCTCGATGCGATAGCCGGCCGGCAGCCGGGCGCGCACCGGCGCAAGCGCCTTGTCGATGCGGGCGGCCACGTCGGGGCCTTGCACGCCGTCGACCACGCCGGCGCGCACCGTCATCAGCAGGTCCTTGTTGCGCCGCCACAGGATCGGCTCCTCGAGCTCGAAGTGGAGCTTGGCGATCTGGGCCAGCGAGATCACGCCGCCGGTCGCGGTGCGCAAGTTGATCGCCTCCAGCCCCTCGACCGAGAGCCGCTCCGGCGCGACGGCGCGGGCCACCACGTCGATCGTCTCCGTGCCCTCGCGATACTGCGTCACCGTCACGCCGGAGAGAAGCGTCTGCAGCGTATTGCCGAGAAGCTGGGAGTCGACTCCCAAGGCGCGCGCCTTGCTCTGGTCGACCTCCAGCCGCACCGACTTGGCGAGTTCGTTCCAATCGAAATTGATGTCGCGCGTGGCGGGATCGGCCTTGAAGACCTGGCGCACCTGTTCGGCGACGGCGCGGACCTGCTGCGGATCGTCGCCCAGCACGCGGAACATCACCGGATAGGCCACGGGCGGGCCGTTCTGCAGGCGCTGCACCCTCCCGCGGACGGACTGGAAATCCTCGTTGAAGAGCTCGTTGAGCTCGGCGAAGACACGCTCGCGCGCCTCCAGGTTCCTGGTCATCACGATGACCTGACCGAAATTGGCGTTGGTCAGCTCGGGTACCGTGGGCAGATAGAAGCGCGGGCTGCCGGCGCCTATATAGGCCGTGTAGTAGGCGACGTCGCCGTTCTTGCCGAGCCATGCCTCGAGCTTGGCGACCTCGGCGTCCGTCGCGGCATAGGACGCACCCTGGGCCAGCCGCAGATCGACGATCAGCTCGGGACGGTTGGCGGTCGGAAAGAATTGCTTCTGCACCAGGCCGAAGGCGGCCATGGCAACGACGAAGGCGAGCGCGGTGATGGCGATGGTGGTCTTGCGCCAGCTCACGCACCACACGACCAGCCGGCGGAAGAGGCGATAGAGCCGCCCGTCATAGGCATCGTGGTGCACGACCTTCGGCGTCGGCAGCAGGTGATAGCCGAGCCAGGGCGTGAACAGCACGGCCACGAACCAGGAGATGATCAGCGACAGGCCGACCACCCAGAAGATCGAGTTGGTGTATTCGCCGGCACTCGACTTGGCGAAACCCACCGGCACGAAGCCTGCGGCGGTCACCAGGGTGCCGGTGAGCATGGGAAAGGCGGTCGAGGTGTAGGCGAAGGTCGCTGCCTGCATGCGGCTGAAGCCCTGCTCCAGCTTCACCATCATCATTTCGACGGCGATGATGGCGTCGTCGACCAGGAGGCCCAGCGCGATGATCAGGGCGCCGAGCGATATGCGCTGGAAGTCGATGCCGAGCAGCATCATGCCGACGAAGGTGATGGCGAGCACCAGCGGCACGGACAGGGCCACGATCACGCCCGTACGCACGCCCAGGCTGATGAAGGAGACCACCAGCACGATGGCCAGCGCCTCGCCCAGCGACTGGATGAACTCCTCGAAGGAGGTCTCGACCACCTCGGGCTGGTTGGCGACGCGATGCACGGTGATGCCCACCGGCAGGTCGCGCTCGACCTGCTTCATGGTGACGTCCAGCGCCTTGCCCAGCGCCTGCACGTTGCCGCCGCTTGCCATCACGACGCCGAGGCCGATCACGGGCTTGCCCTTGAAGCGCATGGTGCTCTGCGGCGGGTCCTGGTAGCCACGCTTGATCTCGGCGATGTCGGCGAGCGTGAGCGTTTGGCCGGCGGCGCTGAAGGGGAGCGAGGCGAGATCCTCGGCCGAGGTCGGCGCTCCGTCGACGCGCACGGCGACGCGCTCGCCCCTCGTCTCGACAGTGCCCGAGGCCACGACCGCATTCTGCTTGCGCACGACGTCGAGGATCTGCTCGACCGAGACGCCGAGCATGGCGAGCCGCTCGTGGCTGAACTCGATGTAGATCTTCTCGTCCTGGAGGCCGAACAGGTCCACCTTGGTGACGTCGGGCACGCGCAAGACCTGCTGGCGGACGTCCTTCGCGATCTGCTTCACCTCGGCGGGAGAAAAGCCGTCGGCCTCGAAGGCCCAGATCAGCGCATAGGTGTCGCCGTATTCGTCGTTGAAGAAGGGGCCGGCGACGCCTTGCGGCAGGCTGCCCCGGATGTCGCCCACCTTCTTGCGCACCTGATACCAGAGATCGGGCACCTTGGCGGGAGGGACGTCGTCGCGCAGCGACACGTAGATCACCGTCTCGCCGGGCTTGGTGTAGCTCTGCACGTTGTAGAAAAACGGCAGCTCCTGCAGCTTGGTCTCGATCTTGTCGGTGACCTGCTGCTCGACCTCGCGCGCCGTAGCGCCGGGCCACGCCGCCGACACCACCATCTGCTTGATGGTGAAGGGCGGGTCCTCGGCGCGGCCCAAGCTGAAATAGGCGAAGACGCCGGCGATGGTCAGCACCAGCATGAAGAAGACGGTGAGCGTGCTGTTGCGCAGCGCGAGCTCGCTGAGATTGGCCCGCGTCTTCGCAGGTTGGCTTGCCATGGTCAGCGCGCCTCGGCCTGCTGCAGCAGCGGCCTGACCTTCTGGCCGGGCTCGAGCTTGTGCACGCCCGCGGTGGCGATCAGCTCGCCTTCCTTGACGCCGGACAGGATGGCCGCCGTGTCGTCGCGCCAGCGCGCGATCACGACGTCGCGCAAGGCAATCTCGCCGCTGGTGCGGTCGACGACCCAGACCGCGGGCTGCGTGCCGTGCTGGAAGATGGCCGACAGCGGCACGTTGGCCACGGGCTCGAGATCGCTGCGCTCGAAGGTCAAGGTCGCGGTCATGCCGAGGCCGATGAAGGCCGGCCGCTCGACCACCGTGAAGCGCGCCGGATAGGTACGGGTCACCGGATCGGCGCTGGGCGAAAGCTCGCGCAGGCGAGCGGCGTATTTGTGGCCCTTGTCCGACCACAGCTCGAAGGAGGCGCCGGGAATCTGGCGCATGGCGGCGAGACGGTTCTCCGGCACGCCCACCAGGATCTCGAGCTCCTCGGTGCGCGCGACCTTGAACACACCCTGGCCCTGGGCCATGACCTGGCCCACCTCGGCCACGACCGCGGTCACCACGCCCGCTGCGTCGGCGTGCAGCGTCGTGTAGGCGAGATTGTTCTCGGCGGTGGCGAGCTGGCTGCGCGCCTGCTCGACGCGGGCCTCAGCCGTCGCCGCCGTCGATTGGCGAAGCTCCGCCGTCTGGGCCATGAAGGCCGGACTATTGCGCAGTGCCTGGTAGCGCTCGTGATCGGCCTTGGCGCGCTGCCAGTCGGCTTCGGCGGAAACCAGCGCTGCACGAGCATTATCGACGGCGAGGCGATAGTCCGTGGGGTCGAGGCGGGCGATTGCCTGGCCCGGCTGTACTGTCGCGCCGACATCGACCAGCCGCTCCACGATCTTGCCGGCGACGCGGAAGCCCAGGGTCGCCTCGATGCGCGGCACAACGGTGCCGGCCATCGTCACCGAGCGACCGCGCAGGTGGTAGGCGATTTCCATCACGCGGGCAGGACGCATGGCGGGCTCGGCAACGACCGCGCTGCGTGTCGCGTTGGACTTCCAGCCCCAGGCGGTGGCGCCGAGGCCTGCCAGGGCGAGGAGACTGACGGAGAGGAGGGCCAGCTTTACCGGGATCGAGGGGAGACGCATGGCGGGCCTGCCTTGAGAGCGGTAGAATGGGCACTGATTAAGTGATCAATGATAACTGATCGTTGATAACTTATCGTTGTTCAGATAAGTGTCAAGAGCGATGGAGGACGCTTTGGCGGGCTTTTCAACAGCGGCGGCCAGTCCGCGGAAACGTCGCGGCGAGGGCCATACCCGTCGCGACGAGATCCTGCAGGCGGCCAAGAAGCTGTTCCTGCAGGAGGGCTACGAGGCCACGACGATCCGCAAGATCGCCGACCGCGTCGGCGTGTCCGCGCCGGCGCTCTACCTCTACTTCGCCGACAAGGAGGCGATCATGGTCGCGCTGTGCGACCAGACTTTCGGCTTCCTGATAGACAAGATCGGCGAGATCGAGCAGCAGCCCCTCGGACCGCGCGAGCAGCTACGGCGTTGCGGCGAGGCCTATATCCGTTTCGGCCTGGAGCATCCGCAGGAGTACTGGCTCACCTTCATGTCGGGCAACACGCCCAAGCAGATCAAGTCGCAGGGTGGCCATCGCGCCAGGAACCCCGAGGCCGGCCAGCCCGGCACGACAGGGGCGATCGCCTTCCAGCATGTCGTCGATCTGCTGAAGAACGTCGAGGCGGCGGGCATCAAACTCAACTACGGGCCCGAGACGGCGGCCGAGCTCCTCTGGATGGGGCTGCACGGGCTCGTGGCGGCCCTGATCAACAATCCCGAATTCGAGTGGTCGAACCGCGAAGAGCTGATCGGGGGCATGCTCGACCTCGTCACCAAAGGCGTGCTGTCCGACTAGGGCCAGGCACGCGGGAAGAGCTCGCATTCCATCGGCGCACCGGCCGCGAGATCGGGCTTGTGCGGGAACTGGAAGGTGCCGGGGCGCGGATCGTAACGCGCATCGTCGCCGGTATAGCGCAGCGACAAGCCGCGGCGGCGGGCGCCCGGTGTCCTGTTGCCCGGCGCCCCGTGCACGATCATGGCGTGGAAGACCAGGCAGTCGCCCGGCGCCATGCGCCACCATTTGATGTCGTACTTCGAGCGATCGGCGTCGATGTCCGGGATCTCGACGAGATCGCTGGACGTGAACTTCACCTCATGGCCCTTGCGGAAGGGCGTGGGGCGGTAGTTCACGCGCCATTTATGCGAGCCCGCGATGAACTCGACGGCGCCGTTGCTGCGATCGATCTCATCGAGCGCGATCCAGACCGACGCGATCTGCCAACCCTTCACCGGCCAGTAGGGCTGGTCCTGGTGCCAGGGCGTGGGATGGGCCGTGCCCGGCTCCTTCACGAAGAGCTGGTCGTAGAAGAAGTCGGCACGCGTGGAGTCCATGAGGGCGGCGGCGATGGAAGCTGCAGGCGAGTCGAGCGCGGCCGCGCGGAAGTCGGCGTCCTGCTTCCACATGAACATGTCGCCGAAGAACCTGCCGGCCGTGCTGCCTTCGGCGAAATTGGTCGCGTGGGGGCCGGGCGCGGCGAGGTCGCGCTCGATCGCCGCGCGCAGGCGCTCGACCCAGGAGGGATCGAACGCGCCGCGCAGGCAGACGACGCCGTCGCGCCCATATTCGTCTATGAGCGAGGCGGCGACGTCGTTGTCGGTGACGATCAAGCGTTCTGCAGGACGTGGACGGCGCGGTTGGCGACGAGGTCCTTGTTCTTCTCGCCGTAAGCCTTCATGTGCGCCGAGGCGCCGTGGGCCTTGAGATCGTCCATGGTCGCCCACTTCTCGATCACCACGAAGGTGTCGGCGCCGAACTTGGCGAAGGGGCCGCCTTCGGTGTCGACCGTGGCGCCGTACTCGATGCAGCCCTTCTCGGCGTGCACGGCCGGCACGTTGGCCTTGAAGTTCGCGAGGATCTCGGCGCGCTTGCCGGGCTTGGCGGTGATGATGGCGATGACGTGGATCATGATTTCCTCCCTTGAAGTCAGGCGGCGCGACCGTGGCGTAGCACGCGGCCGGGCAGCTTGTCGTTGGCGGCGACGGCGTCCTTGCCGGCGCGGCGGATGATCTTGCCGTTCACGATGACAGCGTCGATGCCGTGCGCTTCCGAGACGAGGCGGTCGGCACCGGCGGGCAAATCGTAGACGCGCTTCAGCGGGCCCGGACCGACGGTTGCCGGATCGAGCACGACCACGTCCGCCGGCCGGCCCTCGGCCAGCAGGCCGCGGTCGGTGATGCCGAACATCTCGGCGGGACGCTGCGTCAGGTGATGGACGGCCTGCTCGAGCGACAGCGTCTTCCTCTCGCGCACCCAATGGCCCAGCAGGTAGGTCGAATAGCAGGCATCGCAGAGCTGGTTGGCATGCGCGCCGGCATCGGAGAGGGCGATGATGGTGTGCGGATCGGTGATCAGCTCCGCTACTTCCTTTTCGTCGAAGTTCATCACGGCCATGCGGAAACGCGTCTGCAGGTCGTCGGCCAACGCGATGTCGAGCGCGGCATCGACCGGATCCTTGCCGAGCTTGGCGGCGGCCGTCGCGAGCGGCTGCTCCTCGAGCTCGCGATGCGAGGGCGACCAGGCGATGACGACGCGGTCCCACCAGCTGCGGAAGAGGGGCGTCACCTCCGAGCGCAGCTTCTCGCGCCATGCGGGA
>Ga0335083_10004139_pt1 | contig 18559 bp, 16 predicted proteins | sample Lox_Sample_42_FD_206716 | JGI IMG/M metagenome (GOLD analysis project Ga0335083, IMG submission 206716) | Soil microbial communities from Loxahatchee National Wildlife Refuge, Florida, United States - Lox_Sample_4.2 | ecosystem: Environmental > Terrestrial > Soil > Wetlands | place: USA...
AAAGAGGATGAAATTCTTCTTGAGGACCGCGTCAATTTGCGCCGCCGAGAATTTCTTGCCGATGGTTCCGCGGTGCTCGTGATAAACGACACTTTGCGGCTGATACAGTACTTTCCAGCCGCGCTTCCAGGCCTGATAACCAAGGTCGGTGTCTTCGAGATAAAACGGACGAAACAACTCGTCGAAGCCGCCGAGTTCGAGGAACTTCTTGCGGTCGAAAGCACAGGAACCGCCGCCGCCATAGAAGCAAGGGAAGGCTCGCGTGATCGCCGGGTCAATGCGGTGGCGTACGCGCAGGCCGCCATTTTCCCACCAGCCTTGCGTCAGCCCGGTCTCTTCTCTAAGCTTGGCGGGGTCGCTGAAAAAAATCTGGCAGGAAACGGCGAAGACGTTTTCGTCCGTGAATCCCTCGAGAAGCGGCGCGAGGAAGTCCTGTTGGACGCGCATGTCGCTATTGAGCAGCACGACGATGTCGTTTCGCGCCGCCCGGAAGCCCGCGTTCGATCCGCCACCGAAGCCGAGGTTGCGTTCGAGCGGCAACACGCGCACCATCGGAAAATGCTCGCGCAGGAACGCCACGCTGCCGTCTTCAGAGCCGTTATCGACCACGATGATTTCGTTTTGGCTGTTGTCCGCCAGAGCCGCGATCACCGATGGCAGGTACTTCGCCAGAAGATCGCGGCCGTTCCAGTTCGGAATAACGACTGTGGCGGCATCGAGCGAAGGGCGCGAGTCGATGGATGCCGTTTTTTTTCGAAACGACGGCGCAAGGTCGGCGATCGCGATCGCAACAATGGCAAAAATGAGCAGAAATGGAGAGATCAGCAAGAGCGGCAGCGACCGGATCAGCCGCCAGAGGATGGTGAGCAGCGTGCTCACTGCTCGAGCTTCGGTCCTAGACCGATGCTACGGCCCAACCGGATCCAGCGGGATGCCTGCACCATGCTGAGTCTGGCCGCCAGGTCGTCGCGCAGTGCCTCGGTGCGTTGGGCCCAGAGAGTTCGTTCTACGATGGTCTGCTCGGCCGACTCGAGCAAGCGGACGCATTCGGCCAGCTCATCGCACTTGGCTGCCAGCTCCTTACTGAACCGCACCTCGGTGTCCAGTGCCCAGGCGGTTTTCACGCGATTCTCTTCTTCCAGTTCCAGGACCTTGGCTTCGTAGCCGGCGGTCGACACGTCCAGCTCGTCTTGTAACTTGACGATGCGCTGTCCCGCTTTTTCCAGCTCAGAACGGAGCGAGGCCGCCCAGCGGTTACTTGCTTCTAGTTCTTCTTTGAGTGCGCGATGCATTTCGAGGAGAGAACTGAACTCGGAGCGCTTCTCGGCTAACTGGCTTTCCAAAAGGTGAATGTGCTGCTCCCGTTCGCGGAGTTGGTTGGCCGCAGTGGGGACATAAACGAAGGATCGCCGCTCGGGAAGCGGGCCGAAGGAACAGAGGCCAATCAGGAAATGCGCCTCCGAAGCCTTCCCCCCGCGCTCGATCCGGACCTCGGCCGGCTCACGACCGTTCTCGGAATGAAACGCGAAGGACTCCACGCGATTCTGGAGCAACAATCGCACATTGCTGAAAGTCTGCTCGAGTTCAGCCACGAATTCTTCGGCTTCGAATTCATGCTCGTGGTAAGGATTGGGGCCTGTTTGTGCGCGGCTTTCCGAATAGTAGAGCCGATTCGGTGAAGAGACAATCAGCAGACCTTGATGCTTCAAGACGCGAGCGCATTCCTGAAGGAAGGCGTGATAGTCCGCGAGGTGCTCGATGACCTCGAACGCGACAACGAGGTCGAAGGCATTAGGGGCGAAGGGCATCGAGCCGCAGGCCGCCAGTACAAAACGCGGCGCAGCGAAATGAGAGCGCGCGTAGTCGATGGCCCCCGGCGCGACATCGAACGCCGTGACGCTCGCGGCCGCGCCCGCCAACTCGGATGAACCGTAGCCCGTTCCACAGCCGGCATCCAGCACGTGCCGTCCTTCCGCATACATTTTCGCGAACGAATAGCGGGCCAGGTGTTCGCTCCACAGGTCGTCATTCACCTGACCTGGAACCACTCGTTCTCCAGTAAACTCAACCAACGCTCGGCTCCGCGTGGGACAGGGCGGGCGCGGGCTTCGTCAGGCAATGGTTCAACTCCACCCGGCAGGGGAGATGCAAATAGCCGTAGATCTGATCTTCACCCGGACTGGTCTGCAGCACGACCGCATTGTCGATCCAATCGCAGTTGGTGTAGTTGTGCAGGGTGCCGTCGGCAATGGCAGGTGAGAAGGAAAAAGGCGATGCGTAAAGTTCGGGGAGCTGGACATGGAAGTCGACCGTGAACACGTCGCCGGCGGCCATGGGAGGAAGATCGAATCCCTCGCGCGCCGTGTTGGTACCGGCGAAGTCCAGACCCATATGGTTTCGCATGATGAATCCGACCAGGGGCATCATAACATCCTCATTCGCCCGGACACTGATGCGAACCACGATGCCGATCGACGGCTCAAGCAGGTAGACGGGTTGACCTGTCCCATCCAGAACCGCGATGCCTAGCACCTCGGCTCGGCCGTCGCCGAAGCGGTGGTCGATGTTTGGAATGGTGTCCACTATTTCGGGGGCCAGGACACGGCCTTGCGATTCTGTGTGCGCTTTCCGGTGTTGGCGGGTGATGTAAGCATTGTCCTTCTGCACCATCGCGGCTGAATACTTCGCTATCACGGCATCGGTGCTTCCCAGTTCCTTGATGTGTCCCGCATCCAGCCAGAGCGCGCGGTCTCCAATCGATTTCACTTCCGATGTCGCGTGCGAGACGAACAGGATGGTGACGCCATTCCCGCGCAATTCGTGAACTTTGCGGAGGCAGCGCTGGCGGAAATAAATGTCACCCACGGCCAGGGCTTCATCGACCAGCAGGATTTCCGGCTCGACGTTGATCGCGACCGCGAATGCCAGGCGAACCGCCATGCCGCTGGAGTAGGTTTTCACAGGTTGATCGATGAAGTCGCCAATTTCGGCGAACTCTTCGATCTGGCGAAATTTACCGTCGATCTCCCGGCGCGACAGCCCGAGGATGGCGGCATTGACGTAGACGTTGTCGCGCCCGCTGAATTCCGGGTTGAATCCTGTTCCTAATTCCAACAAGGCGGCAACGCGTCCACGAACCCGGACGTCGCCGGTGGTGGGTTGCAGAATGCCTGCCACGATTTGCAGCAGCGTACTCTTGCCGGACCCGTTCTCGCCGACGATGCAAAACGTTTCGCCCGGGTGGATTTCGAATGTGACGTCGCGCAGCGCCCAGAAGTCGCGATGAAACGATCGGCGGTTAAAGAGAGCTAGTTCCTTCAGACGTGCGCTGGGGGCGGGATATATCGGATAGCTTTTCGAGACACCACGAAACTCGACAACTGGGGAGGGCACTAAACTCGAATCTACTGGAGGGGAATGAGGCTGTCAAATGGGCTGAAATGAATTCAGGGCGACCGCCAACTCCCGCGCTGCCACCTCAACATCCTCGGATGCGGTGAAACCGCCGCTAGCGGTGAGGCCTTAAAGATCTCACTCTGCTTTTATCCGTGCGAGGTAGCCCGTCGAGGATGCCGGTAGCCGCCCTGACGAGCAATCGTAGATTCTATAAAAACCTCCTACGGTTACTGCCTCTCGGAGGCTCGCCTTACTTCAGCTGACCTCCATCATTAAGATAATCTAATGTCATCAAATCGTCAAGTGTTTTAATGATTTAGTACCTCAGGTTGACTTCTTGGCCGTGTGCAAAATAACCTTGAGAAAGCACGTAATCCTGCCGGTGTAGCTCAGGTGGTTAGAGCGACGGTCTCATAATCCGTAGGTCGCAGGTTCGAGTCCTGCCGCCGGCACCATCAATTCAATTTTTCCGCGCCGTCGAGACGATGGTCTCGTAAAGTCGCTGCAGTTCTTCTTGCGAATAATACTCAATTTCGATGCGGCCTCGTTGATCCGACTTTTCGAGGATGCGGACCCGTGTACCGAGAGCATTTTCCAATTCTCCGATCGCTGCGCGGATGTTGGCGTCCTGCAGGGGCTGTTCAGTTGGCTCGCGAGGTTCGTTCATCTTCTTCACCAGCCGCTCGACCTGGCGTACCGAGAAGCCTTGTGCTGCGCTCTTCTCCGCCACTTGCGTTTGAAGCTCGACCGATGTGAGGCCCAGGATGGCTCGGGCATGCCCCATCGAAAGGCGCCGTTCCGCAACCAGGAGCTGAACCGAGCCAGGTAGACGCAATAGCCGGATCATGTTGGTTATCGTGGTCCGGTCCTTCCCGGTCCGGTTCGCGATTTCTTCGTGACTCAAGTTCATTTCTCGCGAGAGGCGATCCAGTGCTTGAGCGGTCTCGATGGGGTTGAGGTCTTCGCGCTGGATGTTCTCGATCAAAGCGACTTCCAGGACGCGGTCATCGGCAAAGTCTTGCACGATGGCCGGAACTTCGGCAAGACCAGCCAATTTGGCGGCCCTAAGGCGCCGCTCCCCGGCGATCAGTTCGTATTGCCCGGCGTGTTGACGCACCAGAATAGGCTGAATTATGCCATTTGTTTCTATAGAGTTAGCCAGTTCTTGCAAGCGCGTGGCGTCGAACGATGTCCGCGGTTGCAACGGGTTGGGAGCGATTTGAGAAATTGGAATCGATGCGACGCGCGACCCTTGGGGTTGGGTGGGTAGTTCCGCAACTGCAGGACGGGCGTTGGGTTTGCTCGAGAGCAGGGCTGAGAGGCCTTTACCCAAGACTTTGCGTGGTGGCTTTTCCGGCATTTTGGGCACGGCCTAAAATCTCCTTTGCAAGCTGGATATAGCTTTCGGCGCCTCGAGAACGGATATCGTAGGCCAGAATTGGCTTGCCGAAGCTAGGGGCCTCGGCCAGGCGCACGCTGCGCGGGATGACGGTCTTAAGTACTTTATGTTCAAAGAATTCGCGCAAATCTTGCTCCACCTGGCGGGTTAAGTTCATGCGGTCATCGTACATCGTTAGGAGGACACCCTCTATGACGAGGCCGCTTTCGAAGGAATCGCGAATTCGATCGATCGTGTCCATCAGCTGAGAAATACCCTCCAGGGCGAAGAACTCGCATTGAATTGGGATCAGGACAGAATCAGCGGCGACTAGAGCGTTCAGGGTTAGTAAATCGAGCGCTGGCGGGCAATCAATGAGGATGTAGTCGTATTGATTGCGAGCCGGTTCCAATGCGTTCCGCAGTCGTGACTCGCGGTTTTCCACCTCGATCAGCTCCAGGTTTGCCGCGACCAGGTTGCTATCCGAAGGCACGACGTCCAGACCTTCGAAGTCGGTGCGTGAAATGGCTGAAGCCAGATCGCTTTCGCCCAGCAGTACTTGATAAAGTGTGGGGCCCTCTTCGGTCTTGGCCACGCCCAGCCCCGTGGTCGCATTTCCCTGCGGATCGGAGTCAACAAGTAGGACTCGCAGGTCGTTGGCTGCCAGGGAAGCGCTCAGATTAATGGCAGTAGTCGTTTTGCCTACGCCGCCTTTTTGATTCGCGATAGCGATTACTTTTCCCACAAAACCCACTCCTACGTTCCACGTGAAACCGCCCTAAAATCCCCTTGACTACTGTTCCACGTGAAACGAACCCAAAACACAATATCTTCGGTCTCCCCAAGGTAACCGAAGGGGCTCAGCCCATGCAATTCCTGGCGTGTTCTTTAGCTCTGAAAAACTCTTTTCTCCCACTAGCAGGCTGACCCTGGGCGCCAAGCGTGGCAGGTTACTCAAGATCTCACGCGGATTCACCGCACGAGCTACTACCCAATCGAAGCCACCCTCGATCTCCTCGGCCCGCTGCGCCAAGACGGTGACGTTTCCGAGATGGCGCGTTGATTCCCGGAGAAACACGGCCTTGCGCTGTACAGACTCTACCAGGGTGACTGCACATTTGGGATGCAGCACAGCGATTGGCACGCCGGGAAAGCCGGCACCGGAGCCGACATCCACAATTTTGGCTGAATGCTCTGCGGGAAGGTGAGCTCCCAGGAAAAGCGATTCGCAGTAGTGACGAACAACTAGCTCAACACCCGGTTCGAGCGAGGTGAGGCTGATTTTCTGATTCCAGCGCTCGAGGAACTGGTAATGGGTATAGAGTTTAGAGACTTGATCAGCGGACAAGCTCAGCCAAGCCCGAAGCTCGCGCTCCAGTACTTCCGTGAACCAGGCCGGAACCGCCATCTTTTCAGACCGAGGCGGCCAGACTTAGATAAACATCCAAAACCGCAACTGCAGCCGGGGTAACACCGGGAATGCGGCCCGCTTGCCCCAGCGTTTCCGGACGAACCCGCTGGAGCTTCTGCTTCACTTCCGTAGAAAGGCCGGGGATCTGCGAAAATTCGAACGCGGCTGGAATCCGACGGGACTCGGCGTCACGCAAACGATCGATTTGCCGCTCCTGCTGGGCGATGTAGCCGGCGTACTTGGCCTCGGTCTCCACTGTCGCCAGAACGCCGTGCGCCGGTTCTTGGCCCAGAGCCTGACGGAGCCATCCTTCCAAAGCCTGGATCTTGGCCTCCGGACGGCGCAGCCAGACCAGGAACGTGGGCCGGTCGCTTACCGAACCTGTAATCGAACCAAACACTGCCGGATCGAGCCGCGTCGTCTCCAGCAGCTTCTCAATTCGTTCCTTCTGCTCTTGTTTTTCGAGGTAATGCTTCCAACGATAGTCCGTGACCAGTCCCGCGCGCCGGCCGAGCGGGGTCAGACGCTCGTCGGCATTGTCGATGCGAAGATGGAGCCGAAATTCAGCTCGAGACGTGAACATCCGGTAAGGCTCGTCCGCGCCCTTGTTGACCAAATCGTCAATCAGTATTCCGGTGTAGCCTTCGGTCCGGCCAACCGTAATAGACGGGTTGCCGTTCAACTGACAGGCCGCGTTCATCCCAGCGATCAGACCCTGACAGGCTGCCTCTTCGTATCCAGACGTCCCATTGATTTGGCCTGCCAGAAACAGGCGCTCGATCGATTTAACCTCCAGGCTGTGATCTAACTCGCGCGGATCGATAGCATCGTACTCGATGGCATACCCGGGGCGGATCATCTCGGCATCTTCAAGGCCGGGCACGGACGCCACCATGGCAGTTTGCACGTCAGTAGGCATGCTGGTGGACATGCCGTTTACATAAACTTCGTAAGTATCCAGGCCTTCGGGCTCAAGGAAAAGCTGATGGCGTGTTTTATCCGGAAACTTGACCACCTTGTCCTCGATCGAAGGGCAATATCGGGGACCGATTCCTTCGATCTGACCGCTATATAAAGGCGACCGGGCGATGCTATCCCTCAGGATCTGAAGCGTTTTCTCTGAAGTGTACGATATATAACACTTAACTTGCTCGCGGTTGATCTTCTTCGTCAGAAACGAAAACGGCGTGGGCTCGGCATCGCCGTGCTGGGGTTCGAAGCGCTCCCAATCAATGGTTCTGCCATCCAGCCTAGGCGGGGTTCCAGTCTTGAGACGGGTCCAGGCAAGCCCCAGCGTCCGGAGCTGATCGCCCAATAAATTGGAAGGCGCCTCGCCATTGCGGCCGCAGCTATATTTCATCTCGCCCACGTGGGCCAGACCATTCAAGAACGTTCCGGTAGTTACGATAACAGCTTCACTCGAAAGGGAGCGGCCATCGCGTAGCAAAACACCTGTGACGCGCCGGCGCGGCGCTTCGGTGATCTGAAGCTGCGCGACCTCGGCCTGCAGGATTCGAAGATTCGGCTCGCGCTCCAGAACCTCGCGCATGCGGATGCGATATTGCTTCTTATCGCATTGCGCGCGGGGCGACCAGACGGCAGGCCCACGGCTGGTGTTGAGCAGGCGGAACTGAATTCCCACCGCATCGGTGACCTCGCCCATGACGCCGCCGAGCGCGTCGATCTCGCGCACCAGGTGTCCTTTCGCGATGCCGCCGACCGCGGGGTTGCAGGACATCTGCGCGATCAAGTCGAGATTCATGGTGATCATCGCGGTGCGCAAACCCATGCGCGCGGACGCCCGGGCTGCTTCGCAACCGGCGTGTCCCGCCCCGACGACAATCACGTCGTACTTGTTCGACTTCATGGCAATCAGTTTTTAGTGTGGCACAAGTGTGCTAGTTTCTATCTTCCGGCGAGACAACATGAAGATTCTGGTGATTGGTTCGGGAGGCCGAGAGCATGCGCTCTGTTGGAAGCTTGCTCAAAGTCCTAAGACCTCGGCCTTGTACGCTGTTCCAGGAAATCCCGGCATAGCGCAGATAGCCACGTGCCTGGCAACGACCGACTACCTGGCGGCCGCGGACTCAATCGACGCCGACCTGACCGTCGTTGGCCCGGAAGCTCCGCTGGCGGCCGGCATCGTTGACCAGTTTCGATCCCGAGGACGGCCCATCGTTGGGCCGACGGCGGGGGCCGCCCAGCTGGAATCAAGTAAGGTTTTTGCAAAAGAGTTCATGCTGCGAGCCGGCATTCCGACTGCCCGCTTTGCCGCGGTGGACACGCTGGAAGAAGCACAAGCCGCTTTGCAGGAATTCGATTTTCCAGTCGTTTTGAAGGCCGACGGTTTGGCAGCCGGTAAGGGCGTGGTTATCGTGAACTCCCCGGACGAAGCGGGCGAAGCGCTGGCGCAGCTGATGACGTCCGGCTCGCGTTTGGTGATTGAGGAGTTTCTGACAGGTGAAGAAGTAAGCTTTATCGTCCTGAGCGACGGAGTGAACGTTCTCGCGCTCGAGCCAACCCAGGATCACAAAACGGTCCATGACGGCGATACGGGCCCTAACACTGGCGGCATGGGCGCCTATTGCGACGGACGCATTCTGGACGATTTTCATCAGGCCGGAATCATGGCGCAGGTGGTCCATCCCGCGATCCAACACATGCGCGCCGAAGGCCAGCCATTCACGGGCTTTCTCTACGCCGGATTGATGATGACGCCGAGCGGGCCAAAGGTCCTGGAATTCAACGCGCGCCTGGGCGATCCGGAGACGCAAGTACTGATGCATCGCATGCAGTCCGATTTTGTGGACGCACTATTCGCCGCGGCGCATGGGACGCTGGAAGGGGCTCGGCTAAACTGGCTTCCGGAACCTTCGGTGTGCGTTGTTCTTGCGGCCGCGGGCTATCCTGGCACGGTCCGGACTGGAGATGCGATCACGGGATTGGACCGCGTCGAGCATGCCGCCGTTTTTCAAGCCGGAACAAAACTCATAAATAATGTTCTAGCGACAGCCGGAGGCCGCGTGCTCGGTGTCACGGCACGGGGCGCTACGCTGGCAGAGGCTATCCGCACCACCTACGATGACGCGGCGCGAATCCATTTCGCGGGCATGCACTATCGCAAAGATATCGGGAGCAAAGGTCTGAAACGCTGGCTCACTTCTTAGCCGCCGATTCTTTGGCGCGTGCGCCGGCCAGCATGTCCGGCATGGCGTAATTGCCCTCGTGGCAGGCGTACTCGTAAAGCGGGCCCTCCACTCGGGTCATGGGCACTTCGGCGGTCCACGGACGAGTGTAGGTGCTCGGATCGTCGACGGTGTAGCGATAATCGATGTGATCCGCATCGACGCGCCGGAAGCGCTCCACCACGTGCAGATGGGATCCCGCGCCAGGGCAGCAATTGAACGAATTGTCGATGATCTTATCGTTGAAGTTCGCGATGTCCACCACCAGGGTGTCGCCTTCCCAGTGGCCGCGCGAGTCTCCCATCCACAGCCGGACGTTGGGGTCGACATGCGGGCTGCCATCCAGGTGGATGACCCGCACTTCATGAATCATCTCCTGCATAATGGCAACTGAATCGCGCGTCTGAATAATCTGAAAGTTATTGTTGTAGCCGCCCGGCAGCTTGGGAGCGCCGCGTGTGACGCACCGCACGGCGAGATTGTAATTGGTCCAGGGCTCGGCTTTATCGGGGCCTGTCTGGCGGCGATCTTTCTCGCGAGCCTGCGCTTCAGGAGTCAGCGGAGGGAGGCGTCCATCGGGAGGATCTACGATCAACGAGGTTCTGAGCAGCAGATGGCCGCGCTCGCGCCACAGTTCGTTGTAAGAGCGGTTGACATCCACTTCCGCGGGGCCGTCGCGGCGATCGGTGCTGACCTCTTGAAGAATGTGCTTCTCAGATTCGGCGCGCTCCTGCTCGGTGAAGAACGCTTTGTCGCCCAGTGCGCGCGGCCGTTCGAGCGGCGTCATAGTGGCGTTGGTCCACAGACCCTGGAGATCGGGCTGGCCATCTGGTGTCTTGGACGGAGTCCAGGTTTTTCCGGATGTGTTGCCCTTGGCAAGCGCTGCCGTGGTTTGAGCTGTCGCAGACCTGGCCGCAAACGATGTTATCGCAAACGCCGAAGCCAAAACGCTGATCGAAGCCAGAAATCGGTTTCGCATGGAAACCTCCCTTTCCCATTGCTTCTTGCCTGAAAGAGGCCTATTCGCTATTGTCGCCGAAATCCGGCAGTTCGAGCTAACTCGCGATTTCGGATCGTCGACGCGCCAGGTCCATCAGCGTCTGGTGTGTGCCGAACGCCGCCGGGCCATTCGCTGCGTCGGCTGGACGTAATTGCGAATATGTACCATCTGCTTCGAGCACCCAGGCCTGCCGCGAATCTTTCAAGCAGATATCCAGAACCTCCCAGAGCTTCTCCTTGGCCTCATTGCTACGGATGGGGGCGACGACCTCGACGCGCTTGGACAGATTCCGGTACATCCAGTCAGCCGAGCCGATATAGAATTCCCCTTGAGTGGGTTCCTCTCGCCCGGCAGCGAAATGGAAAATTCGGGAGTGTTCCAGGAATCGACCAATAATGGATCGAACACGGATGCCGGCAGTGCGGCCTGGGATGCCGGGACGAAGGCAGCATAATCCGCGGACAACCAAATCGACCGGTACATCCGCCGCCGACGCCTGGCATAGAGCCTCGATCAATTCGGGATCCTCCAGTTGATTCATCTTCACGACGATGCGCGCGGGCAGATTGGACCGCTTGTTCGAAATCTCGCGCTGGATCAGATTGAGCAGGCGCGGCCGCATGGAGGTAGGGGCTACCAGCAATTCCGTGCAGGCCGGGGGCTGCGAATGGCCGGTTAAGTAGTGAAACAAGTTGACTGCGTCGCGCGTGATTTCCGGATTGCACGTAAACAGTCCGATGTCGGCGTAGAGCTTGGCGGTGCGTACGTGGTAGTTGCCGGTACCGATGTGGACATAGCTGCGCAGCCCGCCAGCTTCTTTTCGAACCACCAGGGCCAGCTTGGCGTGAGTTTTCAACTCCGGAACGCCGAAGGTGACGTGCGCTCCGGCACGCTCCAGCTCGCTGGCCCAGTGCAGATTGCGCTCCTCATCGAAGCGGGCTTTAATTTCGATCACGCAGGCCACCTGCTTGCCGTTTTCCGCGGCCTTCACGAGCGACTTTACAAACGGTGTGTCGTCGCCGATCCGATAAGCGGTCATCTTCACGGCGACGGTTTCCGGGTCGCCGGCCGCGGCCGCGATGAACTGTTCCACGCTGTCTTCGAAACTATCGTAGGGATGATGCACCAACATATCGCCGGCGCGCATGGCGGCGAAGATATCGCCGCTGTCTTTTATCGACGGTAGCTCTAGAGGGCTCCAAACAGGATCTTTCAAGGCCGGAAGCGGCAGAGCAGCGATCTCGAACAGTGAAGTGTAATCCAGCTCGCCGGGCATGTCATAAATATCGCCCGCGGTGAGCTCGAACCGGTCGCGTAACAAGTCGCGGATGGAGGGGTCGGCGCCCGGCGCGAATTCCAGCCTGACGACGGGTTCGTAGCGCCGCTTCCGGATCTGCTCCCGGACCAGGTCGCGAAGCGCTTCGTCCGATTCCTCATCGATCTCGACCTCCGCATCCCGAGTGAGCCGGAACAGAGTCGTGCCGGAAAGTCTCATGCCCGGATAGAGCTGGTGCACGTTCCCGCGAATGATTTCGTAGAGCGGCGCAAAAACCTGATCTCCGGAAGCGAGATCGCTTTCGAGCGCCACCCACTGCTTCAAGACCGAAGGCACCTTTACGCGTGCATAACAACTGGCCTCGCGCTGCTGATCGTGCAGCAAGAAGGCCAGCGATGTCGACAGGTTCGACAAGAAGGGAAACGGGTGCGCCGGATCGAAAACCAGGGGAGTGAGCGCAGGAGAAACTTCGCGATCGAAATAGCGGCTGGCTTCGTTGCGCTGGTCTTCGGTCAAGAGATCCCAGGTTCGAAGATGAATGCCGTGGCTAGCCAATTCGGGCAGTAGCTGATTCCGATAACAGCCGGCTTGGCGCTCCAGGCTTTCGATTAGCCGGGCGCGCATTTTCGCAAACAGCGCGGCGCGCTCGGGCTTGGAACCCTTGCGCAAAATGGACATCCGCTTCATGAAGAATTCGTCCAGGTTAGCGGTGAAGATCGCCAGGAACTTGACTCGCTCGAGCAGCGGCGTGCGTTGATCTAATGCTTCGGCCAGCACACGATCGTTGAAATCGAGCCAGCTCAAATCGCGATCCAGCCACACGTCAGAAAGCGCCGCGGAGATTTCCCTATTCAGGACGCCGGTATCGCCGACCGAGACCATCGCGGGAGACGTGCTTAGAACGGGGTTCATGGGCTGAAAGGGATCAGTCTACCTCCGCGATTGTGACAAGGTAATGAATCGCACTTGTTATGAGACCGTAACCAGCTGCTAAGCAAAAAGACACCTAGCGCCAGTAGACTAATTCGGCACAAGGAGGATCTATGGCCGCTGCTGCCCCCGCGCGTGCACCTTCAGTACAAGCGAAGCTTTCTAAGAAGCCCGGCATGATCGGCATGATCGTATTCGGCGTGGCCCTTTTGATAGGGGTCACTTATTCGGCGTCCAGCTTGATTTCAGACCTGAAAGCGGAGAGCACCACATCGTTTTTCCCTTTTCTTCTTTTGGGTGTCGCGCTTCTCGTCGCCCTGGGCTTCGAGTTTGTGAATGGATTCCACGACACCGCCAATGCGGTGGCCACCGTGATCTATACGCACTCGATGGAGCCGCACGTAGCCGTGGTGTGGTCGGGAATGTGGAATTTCATCGGCGTACTGGTTTCGACAGGAGTGGTGGCGTTTGGAATCATCTCGCTGTTGCCGGTTGAACTGATTCTTCAAGTGGGGAACAACGCCGGATTTGCCATGGTGTTCGCGCTGCTGGTGGCGGCCATCATATGGAACTTGGGGACATGGTACTTCGGCCTGCCGGCTTCGAGCTCGCACACCATGGTGGGGTCCATCATTGGTGTCGGAATCGCCAATCAACTGATGTCGGTGCGCAGCGGTACCAGCGGCGTGGACTGGTCGCAGGCCATGGGCGTGGGGCGATCGTTGTTGATTTCTCCTCTGGTGGGCTTCCTCTGCGCGGCTCTGCTTCTGCTGATCGTCAAAGCGGTGATCAAGGACCGGAAGCTATACGAAGCGCCGGAGGGCGACGAGCCGCCCCCATTCTGGATTCGCGGCTTGCTGGTCCTGACCTGCACCGGGGTGAGCTTCGCGCACGGTTCCAACGATGGCCAGAAAGGCATGGGTTTGATCATGCTGATTCTGATCGGCACAGTGCCCACAGCCTACGCGCTGAATCGCGCCGTCAGCCCTGCCCAGACCGCAGATTTTCTGGCCGTGTCGCAACAGGCGGTAGCGGCGGTGAATCGCCATGTCGACCCGAACGCCGTGGTGGGTGACCCGCGCAACGATCTGACCGACTATATTCGAACCGGAGCCTTCAACCAAAACACAATGCTGGCGCTGCGCTCCATGATTGGCGACATCGGCAATGAAATCGCAATCTACAAGACCCTGGCCAAGGTCCCATCCAACCAGGTTCGAAATTTTCGCAACGACATGTACGTGGTGAGTGAAGCGCTGCGCCTGGTTCAGAAATCCGGCGAAGCCAACTTCAACGCGGACGATTTGAGCATTCTGGCCAACTACAAAAAGCACATCGATCTTGCGACCAAGTTCATTCCCACCTGGGTGAAGGTCGCGGTGGCCATCGCGTTGGGGCTGGGTACCATGATCGGATGGAAGCGCATCGTAGTGACGGTGGGAGAAAAAATCGGCAAGCAGCACTTGAGCTACGGACAAGGCGCCGCGGCTGAGATCACCGCTATGGCGACTATCGGCGCCGCGGATTACATGGGCCTGCCGGTAAGCACGACGCACGTTCTTTCCTCCGGCGTGGCAGGCACGATGTCTGCCAACAAGTCCGGTCTGCAATGGAGCACCGTGCGAAACTTGCTGCTGGCTTGGGTGCTGACAATGCCGGCGTCCATCGTCCTGGCTGGTTTCCTGTTCTGGGTGTTTCGCAACACCTTTTGAGGCCACTCAGTCGGCGCGGGTCATGAGGTACTGGCGGATCGCCCAGACCACGCCCGCGGCCAGCAACAACACCAGCGTGCTCCAGGGAGCGAAGGGGCAGGCGGAGACGTAGCCCAGATCGTTCGCCTTAGGTGCGGAAAAAGGCAGCAGCGTGAAAGCTGCCAAGCCGGCCAGCACGATTACCAGAGCCAGCAGCAACGCGTTGCGAATGTCTTTGGACATGAGCCGGAAACGACTAGCTTAGCAAGCCAGCCGCCCAGGCTTAGAATTCGAGAATCTTCGCCCGGTGGCCGCTGGCGGATCGAAGCGCCCGGTCGCACGTGACCAGCGGGGCCTTGAGCACCTCGGCTAAGGCAACATGCGCCGCATCGTATGCCGTGAAATTGTGACGAAGCTCCCACATGCGCGGCAGCAGCACATGGTGTGGGTATCGTGTGATCGGCATGTCGGCGTAGTCACTCAGTGCTTCCTGCGCGCGGCTGGCGCTGATGGTATTGGTCCGAGCGTAGCGGCGCAGCACTTGCAGGACCTCAACGTCCATGAGATGCGGGGCTTGAATGGTCTGGCCCGGTGCAAAAACTTGGTCGAAGATGGCCCGCGCCGGCGGTGTGTTGAGCAAGATTTCGAGCATCGCAGAAGCGTCCACGACAATCACCGCCGCGCCCGCTCCTGGCGCAGAATCTGCGCGGGAGAGATCTTACACTTAACAGGCGCCCTGGCGGCCAGCCGCTCCGCCAGCTCCTTGAGGCTGGGGCGCTCGGCCACTTGCTCGATCTCCTGGAGCAGGAATTCGGACAGTGAGAGTCCCTCCAATGCGGCTTTTGATTTCAGCCTGCGATGCAGGGGTTCCGGAACATTGCGAATCTGGATCATCTTCGACATGTCCACAACATAGTCACATGTGCCACACATGTCAAGCCCAATTGCCTGTTGACGGCGGGGCTCCCAAGAAAAACGCTTAGACTTGAAACCTTCCGAGGAAGTGAACCGTCTACAATCAAACTAATCTTGCCGGCGAACGCTGCTTTCCCGCGGGCCGCGCTGCTGCCGGATGAGCGAAAATCTTCAATGCAGAAAGGCAATCTATGTCTGTTCACAGATTTCTTATGGTTCTGACCCTATCTTTAAGCGGGATTTCCGCGATTATGGCGCAACCATCGGCGCCCGCTCCGGCCGCGCGGCAATCTAGTTTTCCGCCGGTTGGCTTGGCCTTCACCGAAACAATGCAGGTGAACCTGTTTAACCAAGCTGCCAACCCACCCAACGGGACAGCAGCGTCGTGCACCGGGACGGTCTCGTTCCTGGACGAAAACGGCAAGGCGATTCCCAAGAGCGGGGGCAATTTTACGGTCGCGGCGGGCGACACGCAATCCATCAGCCTGCTGGGCACGGTAGTGGATGCGAGCATGGGATCGCGCGCCGAGATCCGGGCCGTGGTTTCGCTGGCTGTTACGCGCGGGACGCCATGTTCATTGGTCCAATCGCTCGAAACATTTGATTCGAGCACGGGCGCGACCCACGTCTACCTGACTGCCAGCATCGCGAGCACGCTGGATTCGATCTTCTCCCGGCTTTGACGTTTTAGGGGCGCTCGGGAATCATCCTGCCAGGTCTACAGAGGCAGCCAAGCGCGGCGGCCTGCGAACCTTGCTCAACTGCTCGAAGGCGTAGGCCAGCTTGAGCAGCACCGGTTCGCTCCAGGCCGTTCCGAAGAACGATATGCCCACCGGCAGGCCGCGCACGAATCCAGCCGGCACGGTGATGTGCGGATAACCCGCCACCGCCGCCGGCGTGGTGCAGGCCGGCCAGTTGGCGTCGCCAAGCACCAGATCGGTGAGCGGCGCAGGCGTGGTGGTGGGCGCTACGATGGCGTCCAGCTTGTATTGCTTGACCAGCGCGTCGATTCCTTCGGCGCGGGAAAGCTTCACGCACTTGGCCCTCGCATCACGATAGGCTTTCTCGCTCAGCGGCCCTTTGGCCTGGGCTTGCTCGAACAGCTCCTGCCCGAAGTAGGGCATCTCCTGATCGCGATGCTCGCGATTGAAGGCAATCAGGTCAGCCAGCGATCGAACGTGGACATTCGCGCCCACGCCGGCCAGATAATCGTTCAGATCGGCTTTGAATTCGTACAGCAATACCTGTTGCTCGTCTTCGTCGTACTTGCCGTGCGAAGGGAGGATGGCCGGGTCCACTAATTCGGCGCCTGCACTCTTCATGAGCGTCAGGCATTGTTCCATGATCCGGTCGGCATCGGCATTTCCACCGAAGAATTTGCGCTCGACGCCCAATCGCGCGCCCTTGAGACCGGCGGGATCGAGGAACCGCGTGTAGTCGCTCTGGGCGTTGCCTTGGCTGGCATTCGTCGCAGGATCGCGGGGATCGATGCCTGCTAGGGCGCCCAGCAAAATCGCGGCGTCGCGCACGGTGCGAGCCATGGGCCCGGCGGTGTCCTGACTATGCGAAATGGGAACAATGCCGGAGCGGCTTACCAAACCTACAGTGGGTTTGATACCCACCAACCCATTCACCGAAGCTGGGGCGGTTACAGATCCATCGGTCTCGGTACCGACGGCCACGGCGCAAAGGTTCGCCGCCGCAGCCGCCCCCGAGCCGGCGCTCGATCCGGACGGATTGCGATCCAGCGCGTAAGGGTTATGCGTGAGCCCGCCGCGCCCGCTCCATCCGCTGGTAGAGTGCGTGGAACGGAAGTTGGCCCACTCGCTCAAATTGGTTTTGCCCAGGATCACGGCTCCGGCGGCGCGCAGGCGTTGGGCGACGAACGAATCGCGCGCGGCGATGGAACCCTCGAGCGCAAGCGAGCCTGCGCTGGTCATCATCCGATCGGCCGTATCGATATTGTCCTTGATGAGCACGGGCACGCCGTGCAGCGGCCCGCGCGGTCCTTTGGCGGCGCGCTCGCGATCCAGCGCCTCGGCGATTTGAAGCGCTTCCGGATTCAACTCGATTACGGCGTTGACGCGCGGCCCATTCTTATCCAGCGCCTGAATGCGCGCCAGGTACCACGCCGTCACGTCGCGCGAAGTGAACCGGCCGGAGCGGAAGCCCTGCTCCAGGCTGGCCAGACTGATTTCTTCCAGATCGAAAGACTGGGCGGAAGCCGCTCCAAGAGCGGGAAGCGCGATCAGCGCGCGGTGCATGAATCGCCGGCGGTTCATGTTGCGAATTCTCATTATCCAACGAAATCCTATGAGCGACGCACGACGGCGTGGTACTGCGTAGCGGAGGCTTACGTCGCATGGGCCGCGCGCGCCGCTGCCAGTGGCGTCACCCATAACTGCGCGATGGCCTGAATGGTTCTGCGAAACGCGTCCGGATCCCAAGATTTCTCGGCGTACATATTCGCCCCGGCGGCGTAAGCCCGGCTGACATCCTCCTGGCTCCTCGAACCACTCAGGACGACGATGGGAACGGTTTGATTTCTGCGACGGATTCGCCTGAGTACTTCATGGCCATGCAGCCTCGGAAGGTTTAACTCCAAGAGGATCAGATTGGGCCGATAGTCTGGGCTAGTCAGCAGCAGCAGTGCCTGCTCGCCATCCTCAGCCACCGTGACCGCGACGTAGTAATGGTTGCTCAGGCATTTTTTCACCAGCAGGACGTGTTCAGCGTTCCCATCCACAACGAGAATCTCAATCATGTTTTGCACCACAGACGCGGTTCGAGCGAGGAATCAGTTTTAGGGCGTGCTACTCGCCGTGGTTTCAACAAAAGACCCTTGGATTGCGCCCCGTAAGCCAGCCGTTCGCGGCGTCCAGAACAACCGTACTAGGTTTTCTCGCTGAGGTGAATGGTTCTGCGGTACTGATTTTCCCTGTGTTCGTAACCCTAAGAGTCTCTCGGGTGAGATACGTAGGCACAGTACGGGCGGACTCCATGTCAACGCAGCCGGGCTGGGGATTCAGATTTTTTATTACAAGGAATCCCGCGCTAGTCGATGTGAGATCTGTGGGTTCGTGAAGGAGCCCGCCGCGGTTGGCGAGGTTCTCTTTTGGACCGGACCATCGCGACATAAGAAAGATCGAAAGGAAGACGAACCATGAAAGCCGTTCTATTTGCAGCCACGTTCGCAGCGATGTGTGTGGCAAGCCCCCAGTCGCAGGCCGTTGGGGATTCCGCGTATCACGCGATCGTCCAGGACGCAAAAGCGCACGTGAAACAGGTCGATATAGAGAAATTCCGTGCTTTGCGGGTAGCGCATCCGGATCTGGTGTTCATCGATGTCCGGGAGAGTGAGGAATGGGCGAAAGGTC
>Ga0335083_10004142_pt1 | contig 18555 bp, 18 predicted proteins | sample Lox_Sample_42_FD_206716 | JGI IMG/M metagenome (GOLD analysis project Ga0335083, IMG submission 206716) | Soil microbial communities from Loxahatchee National Wildlife Refuge, Florida, United States - Lox_Sample_4.2 | ecosystem: Environmental > Terrestrial > Soil > Wetlands | place: USA...
CCGGCACGGGAGAGCCTCTGGCCGTCATGGATGGGCGGCTGATCACTGAGATGCGCACCGCCGCCGTCACCGCTGTCGCCACGAAGCTGCTCGCCAAGCCCGACGCTCGTGTGCTGGCGATACTCGGCAGCGGAGTGCAAGCCCGATCTCACTTTGAAGCGCTGCGTCTCCTGCGCCGATTCGAAGAAGTGCGGGTGTGGAGCCGGACGCCTGAAAATGCACGCCGCTTTGCAGCCGAAATTGGCGCTCGGCCCGTGTCGGTCGAAGAGGCAGTGCGCGGCGCGGATGTGGTGGTGACGGTGACGGGCGCTCCCGAGCCCATTCTGCATGGCGAGTGGTTGGAGCCGGGCACGCTGGTGAACGCTGTGGGCGCCGTCGGTCCCAAGCGGCGCGAACTTGACGATGAAGCCATGCGAAGAGGTACGGTGGTGGTGGATTCGCGCGAGGCTGCGTTCATTGAATCCGGGGACGTGCTGCTGTCGCAGGCGCCGATCTACGCGGAGCTCGGCGAGCTTCTCGCCGGCGCCAAACCCAAGCCGCCGGATGGAATTAGTGTCTTCAAGTCCCTCGGCATTGCCGTGGAAGACCTCGCGGCGGCCAGAATGGTCTGCAGCGCCGCGGAAGGGCGGAGGTTGTAAAAACTCATGGATTCCGCTTTCGCGGGAACGACGACGTTGGAGTAAAGCTTCCAATTCCAAGGATTTCATCCCCGCGGGAAGCGGGGGATCCACACGGGTAGATCTGAGCGCAGCAGCAAATACGCCATAGCGAAAGTCTACGGCGTCTCGCGTCTCGCTTGCGCTTCGGTGTGCTTCGCACGGCTTGTCTCATGCTTCGAAGCGTGCTGACTTTCCTTCAGTCCACGAATCTCGCTCTTCTGCACCTGCTTTACTAAGCGGCGTTGCTCGTTCATGTCGTGCTTGAAGCGCCTGCGCGATTCCGGGGTTTGCGGGTGCCGCTCCAGTGCGTCCTTCTCAGCGCGTTCCTGTTCCTTCAGCGATTTCCACTGCTGTTTGTGAGCGCGCTTGAGGCTGCGCATCTCCTGGTTGATTGGCCGGGCCAGGGCGAGGGTGCCTGTCAGGAGAAAAAAGAAGGGAACTGCCGCGCCTAACATCGAGAGTTTGCGCATCAACCTTTTCACATGCCACGGCACGCCGCAATCAGGCGCCGCTGGAACTGCCGGGATTGGAGGATCGGCGACCGGTGTGGCGGCCGTTAGCGAAATACCTGAGCTCTGATGCTGAGTCAGGCTGCGGCGTAGTCCCAGCAGCCAACGAAACGCCAGCAGGGAGCGTGCCGCAGCCATAAGCTAGGGGTTAACAAAAGAGGGGGATAAGAGCGGCCTCTATGCCGCCCCTCGATGTACGCGCGCCGCGTGTGCTGCATGGCGGTTTGCTACACCATGAACATGACCGGACACAGCCACGACCGTGCCGGAGCAGAAATCACGAACAAAATACTCAGTTCCCGTTGAAGTTCTCATCAGACGTTCAAGCTTTCTTCTTGCTTGCCGCAAATCGTCTGCTGCGTCGATCCAGCGGGAAGGTCCGTCAAGTTGTCTTTCAAACAGATCGTATTGTCTTTCCATGGAAGACCTCCCCAAGAAGGGACCTCAATCCACTACCTGTATTATACTCCGGCCGTCAAGCCCTTTTCACCCTACGGTTACGGGCCGTTAGTCCGCCCGGCCGTCTTAAGACTCCGCCCGCCAAGCCCGTTGCCCTAAGTCAACCTTCCCGGAGAACTGGCCGCCATTCAGCCTGCCTCGCAAATGGCACCGAAATACCCCCTTTACATAGGTTAGATTCAGCCAGGTGGGGTGCCGGTTGCGTCTGAGGTAAGTTGCGCGAAGGGCAAAGCGCCTGCCTCTTGGCTCTTGTCTCGTTCTTGGCGATAATCGAAGACGATGCCTCCCGTCGTGACTGCTTACCTGCTAGCCTTAATGCTGGGCTTTCCAACCCACCCAGGTGCGCCGGCAAGCGGGCGTGCCGAGGCTGTCGCGGCTGCAACACCTAAGCTGATCGCGCTGACCTTCGACGACGGTCCCAAGCCTTACGTGCTGATGGGGATGCAGTCGGGGAAAGGAGTCGCCTCCAAGAGCCTGCTTGACCTGCTTGACCGCCAACACGTAAAGGCCACTTTCTTCGTGATGGGCTGGCGCCTCTCCAAGAACGCCGATGAGATGTGCCGCAAAGTGGACGGCGGCGCGTGCCGGGAGGGGGCTGAAGAGGAGCACCGGCGCGGGCACGAGATCGAGAATCATACATACGGCCACGGCGACTTCAGGCTGATGGAAAAGCGCTATGGCGACGCCTGGATTCTCAATGACATCGAGCGCGCTTCCACGGTCATTCAAGGCATCACAGGCACCAAGCCACAATATCTGCGGCCGCCGGACTGGGATATCTGGCCGGCTCTCCAGGAAAAGATTGAGACGCAGGGTTATCACGTGATGACCAAGTCCACCGCCGTGCCACCCGCCCTGCGGGACGTCGATTCGGAAGATTACTTCTGCGTGGGCCAGAACCTGGCCAAGTGCCCCCAGCCATCGGACTACGATTACGTGCTCGGCGTCATCGCGGGGCGTGAACGCCATGGCGTCCTTGACCATATCCTGGTGTTCCATGAGCTGCCACAATCCGTCGAGTTGCTCTCCCGCCTCATCCCCGGGCTGCAAGGTCGCGGCTACAAGTTCGTGACGCTGAGCGAATACATGGCCAACGTAAATCCGCCACCTCGTTGATCCATCTTGATTCATCGCTAAAACGCTGTAAGCGCTGTGGGTCTTGCGATTGCTCGGGTCAGCCACAGTAATGTCTTCCCACTTGTAATATAGAGCCTGGAGGCTTTCATGGATGTTCGCTCGCTGCAGAAGCCGCTGAAGGACCATTACCGCCAGGATCCGGCCAGCTCACGAATCACATTGATGGCGCGCGGAGACCAGGCCGACGCACCGATCTCTTGCTCAGTGGACCTGGGACGCGCAATTTACAGCGCGCAGGCCCACAAAGGCGTTGGAGGAGCCGGCACCGGCGCCTGTTCAGGAGATCTGCTGCTGGGCGCGCTTGCGGCTTGCGCGCAGATCACTTGCCAGATGGTGGCCGCTGCGATGGGGATACCGACCGAGAGCATCCAGGTTGTTGTTGAGGGCGACCTCGATCTGCAAGGGACGCTGGGAATGTCGAAGGAGGTGCCTGTGGGTTTTCAGGATATCCGAGTGAACTTCGACGTCCGTGCACCTGAGGCCACCGAAGAGCAGTTGAGCGCCTTGCGGGCAAAAACGGAGCAGTATTGCGTTGTGATGCAGACGCTCCTGCATCCGCCGAGAGTCGAGAACACGTGGAAGCGGCTTGGATGAACATCGCCGAGCCGGCTAACCGGGGCCGCCGCGAGCAGCCATGCGCAGCGGCTTGATGTTATGGTTCTGATTGGAGGGAGGTGACCCGTGGCTGAGGGAATCACCGGATCAATTGCGGCCGGAGCGGCGCTGAATTCGAGTCGGTCTCTCGACAGGGACCTGATTGCAGAAATTGTCCGACGAATCGTCGGAAGGGCCGACCCCGACAAGATCATCATTTTTGGCAGCCGGGCTCGTGGTGACGCCCGGCCTGACAGCGATGTTGATGTGCTGGTGATCAAGGAGTCCGACGAACCAGGATACCGGCGAGATGCTGCCCTTTACCGGGCGCTAGCAGGATTGAACGCGCCCGTGGATGTCTTGATCTACACCCCGGAGGAGATTAGAGAGTGGAGCGCTGTGCCTCAAGCGTTTGCCACGACGGCCCTGCGCGAAGGACAGGTGGTGTATGAAAGAGAAGGCTGTCGTGGGCCGCGGGTGAGCTGCGCAAAGCGGCAAGCGAGATGGTGACCGTGGAGGCAGCCACGGCAGCCGGTTCGTTTGACGCCGCCTGCTTCCACGCTCAACAGGCAACGGAAAAATGCCTGAAGGGCTTTCTTGCCTTTCATGACATACCTTTTCCTTTCACGCACAATCTGGCCGATCTTACGGAACTCTGCGCCCACGTCGACGCAGCATTCCACTCCCTGACGCAAATGGCATCTGAATTGACGCCCTATGCGGTGCGGCTGCGATACGATGACTCGTTTTGGCCACCCCTTCAGACCGCAGTTGAAGCTCATGCCTCAGCGGCAGCGATTCGGGACTTCGTGCTCGATCGCCTGCCTAAAGACATTCTCGATACCGCAGAATAATGCTGGCCAGAGCGTGTATAATTTGAAATTCGCAAATCATCTGGGTCCCGAGATTCCCCAAAGATTACACAGACCCGTGGAGGACTATATATGTCAGCAACCGCACCGAAGCCGTCAGCCAAAATGACGGTGCCCTTTTATGGTCATGCCCGGCAATACCACAGCATTAAGACGGAGATCGACGACGCCGTTCAGGCCGTGCTCGAGAGCGAATCGTACGTGATGGGCCCCACGCTTCAGCTTTTCGAGACTGAGTTGGCCGGGTATTTCGGGCTGAAGCACGCCATCGGCGTCAACTCCGGCACCGACGCCTTGTGGCTTTGCTTCATGGCTCTGGGCATCAATCCAGGCGACGAAGTCATCACCACCGCCAACACGTTTTTCGCAACGGCCGAGGCGATCTGGATCGCCGGGGGCAAGGCTGTGTTTGTGGACAGCGACCCCCGCACGAACAACATTGATCCGTCGAAGATCGAGGCGGCCATCACGCCCCGCACCGTCGGCATCGTTCCGGTGCACCTTTACGGGCAATGCGCCGACATGAAGGCGATCAGCGCCATCGCCAAGAAGCACAACCTTTGGGTGATTGAAGACAGCGCCCAGGGAGTTGACGCTCACGGCGACGGCTTCAAGCAAGGCGAGCTGAGCGACGCGGTGTGCAGCAGCTTTATCATCCAGAAGAATCTTGGAACCTTCGGCGACGGCGGCGCTGTGGTGACCAACCGGCAGGATATTGACACCACCGTCCGGCGGCTGCGGAACCACGGGTCACTCAAGCGCTCCGTGCACAGCTTCGGTTTCAACAGCCGCCTGGATGATCTTCATGCCGGCTTTCTGCGGGTGAAGCTCAAGTACATCACCAACTGGACCGACCAGCGGCGCGCGCTGGCGCACCGCTACACGGAAGGACTCAAGGGGACCAGCCTGAAGCTGCCTTACGAGACGCCGGGCTACCGGCACGTCTACCACCTTTACGTGGTGGAGCACCCCAAGCGCGATCACCTGGATAAGTTTCTCCACGACGCGGGCATCGATTCGAAAATGCACTACCCCATCGCCATTCACCAGCAGGAGGGCTATCCGTGGGGCAAGCTGGCGGACGCGAAGCCGCACGTTCCTAACAGCGAGCGCAACGCGGCGCAGTGTATCTCTTTGCCGATGTTTCCCGAGCTGACGACAGAGGAAGTGGACTATACGGTGGCGAAGATTGTGGAGTGGGATCAGATGAATCGGGCCATCGGGTGATTGAGTGATCGGGTGATTGAAGAACTGACTCATTGATTCATCGGCTCATTGACTCAATAGATCGAGAGAGTAAGCCGGTGCCAAGGATAGACACGGGCGCAGTCAGCGCAGCGTGTACACAACTTCTTCTTGCGGCTTTGGGTTGGGCGTCACAATACTTCGATGCATTGAGTCAATGAACCGATGAATCAATGAGTCAATTCTGACCGTGAGTCCCAGAGTCTACAAAGTGGCAGTCGTTGGCATGGGAAAGCGTGGTAAGAACCACGCTCTCATGTTCAAGAGGAACCCCCGCTTCGAGCTCGCGGGCATCAGTACCCGCGATCCCGGCAAGCTAGCCATCGCTCAAGGTGAACTGGGTGTGGCGCGCGCGAGCACAGACCCTGCGGAGCTTTCCAAACAAATACAGCCTGACGTCTTCTGTTTCTGTACGCCGCCTCAGACGCGACTGGAGCTCATCGAGGTGGGTATCCGGTCCGGAGCAAAGCTAATTGCTTACGAGAAACCGATGGCGCTTTCCATGAACGAGGCCATCGCCATTCAGGAAGCCGTCCGGGCCGCCGGCATCAAGACGGTGGTATGCCACCAGCAGCGCTACGGCCAGCACTACCAGAAAGTGAAGCAGATCCTTTCGAGCGGCAGCATTGGGCGCACGCACACCGTGTACGGCCACAGCGTTGGCTGGATGCTTCACCTCATCACTCACCTCATCGACTACATGCGCTGGTACAACGATAATTCTCCAGCCGAATGGGTGATGGCGCAGGCCGCCGGTCGCCGGAAGCTGGCTGATAGCCATCCTTCACCGGAATACGCGGCGGGCTTCATTCAGTTCGCAAATGGGGTGCGCGGCGTCATCGAGTGCGGCGCAGGCGCGCCCGACGTTCCGGAGGTCGATTATTGGTGGCGTAAGAACCGCATCGGGGCTCAGGGAACGGAAGGCTTCGCAGAAGTCCTGACTGGCGGCGGCTGGCGCGCCGTCACGCGCGATCAGCAAGGCGTGGTTACCGGCGAAGGTTGCATGAATTACGACCTCGATATGCCGCCTTACATCGAAGACATCGCGCGCTGGCTGGATGATAGCAGTGCGGTCCATCCCTGCAACGGCGACAGCGCTTACCAAGGGTTCGAAATCGCGATGGGCATGCTGCGCTCGGTGGTTCAGCGAGGCCAGATCAAGCTCCCGCTCGGCCCTGGCGAGCCTGAACTCGACGCCCTTCGCCGGGTGTTGCCCGAGGAACCCGTGCTGGTGTCGAGTGCGGTCAACCGGAAGGAGTACGGAGTTTAGCTTGAAGTTGGGTTGCTTGCTCCCTCGGTCGATTCGCGAGTCGATCTCAGCTCGACCGCCTGACGGCTCGCTCATCAGACGCGCCTCCAAATAGGGGTGAATGATGAAACACAGAGGATCTGCACTGATTATCCTGGTGGCACTCGCGATAGGAACCCTTGCGGCCTGCGCGGCGGTCATTTCTTATCCAGATCCAATCACGGCGTCGAGCGCATCGTTCGCGCCCCAGACCCCCGATACCACCGAAGTGTGGACTCAAACCAGCTCCCTGCCCGAGCCGCTTGAAACGCAAGCGGCCGCGGTGAACAACGGCTTTCTTTACGTGATGGGCGGCCTCTCAAAAGGCACTCCCACCAGCAGCGTTCTCTACGCGACGATAAACCCCGACGGGACGCTAGGGCCCTTTCAAGAGACAACACCCCTCCCGTACACCCTCTATCGTTATCTCTGCGGGGTTGTGAACAACAATTTCATTTACGCGATCGGAGGCATCGCCAACGGCTATACAACGTCATCCGTGATGTATGCCCCTATTCAAAGTGACGGCACGTTGGGCGACTGGACGTATACGACTTCACTTCCCGAACCTCTTCAGCTTCACGGCACAGTCGCAAACAACGGGTATCTTTACGTTATGGGCGGGTCAACCGCTCCCATCGCCGAGCCTGGATATGAGACGGCAGCGGTGTCATACGCCAAGTTTAATCCCGATGGAACCTTGGGGCCGTTTGCTTCCACAACGGAACTGCCCGTGGCAGATTACAAGACGTGCCCAGTGGCCGATCACGGGTTGATCTTCCTCCTGGGAGGTGAGACTCCCAAGTCAACTTCGGCGGTTTGGTACGCGTCGCCGGCTCGTAACGGGAGCATCAGCGCTTGGAGCGCCGCCACTCCGCTCACTTACACCGATGCCGCAACGGCAATCGTAAATTCCAACGGTGCGATTGTGATGATGGGAGGCGACACGACCGGTAGCGGCGGCGACACCTCGGGTGTGGTTGGGGGAAAAATCGGCAGCTTCGGAACGATAAGGTGGACGTTACTTCCTCCTCTGCCAAAGGTCACCAGCCGGCAATCGGGCGCAGCCTTCAATGGCCATGTGTACTCGATTGGCGGGTTGTCGGCCGATGTCGACACATCAGCGGTCTACTACATGCCGGCGACGCCGCAGTAGCACGGCGGCATTAGCAGTCCCGATTTACGCGTCATGAGTGATCCTTACGACCTTCAACGCTTCGTTGATGCCCAGAACCCCGTGTTTGAGCAGGTGTGCTCGGAGCTGCAACAGGGCCGGAAGCGCTCGCACTGGATGTGGTTCGTGTTTCCTCAGCTTCGAGGATTAGGCGCAAGCTCCATGGCCAACAAGTTCGGGATAGCCTCCCGAGAGGAAGCCGAAGCCTACCTGCGACACTCGATTCTTGGGCCGCGATTACGGGAGTGTACTCGCCTTGTGAATCGGGTGCACGGGAGCTCAATCGAAGACATCTTCGGCTATCCCGACAATCTGAAGTTCCACTCCTCCATGACCCTGTTCGCGCAGGTTGCGCCTGAAGACGATGTCTTTGCGGCCGCGCTGCAAAAGTACTTTGATGGGCGGCTCGATGAGCTGACGTTGGACAGGCTCTAAACGTGCGCCAGCGGCCGGTCTCGTCATGTCGCTAGCCGCAAGACCTGCGCAGCACTCTGCCAATGCAAGCTAAGAGGAAGCGCTGCGGTCACGCCCGTCGGTGCTCGGTTGTGCCATGATGGACTACACTGGTGTCAGGCTATTTTGAAATCGTGGCTCAGGATTCGGAGGTGTGCGACATCCGGAATCCGTCCGCAGCCTTCTGGATAGCGCGAGGGAAACAGGGCTCTCGCCCACAGCATGGAATTGAGATGTCCTCAATGCGGTGAGTTGATACCGGCTGGCGCATCGCAGTGTCCTCGGTGCGCACGGCGCCCTCTCTCCTTCCACGAAGCGGAAACGGTGCTGGGCCTGAGTGTCGTTGGACTCGCTGTGCTCTTTGCCGTGACGGGCTTCGCGGTGAGCTTGTATCATGCGAAGTACGAAGCGCTGGGGCTCGAGTGGCACGAGCGGGGAGAAGGCGACCTCAAGGCGGGAAAGGCGCTGAGAGCCGTCGTTGATTTTCGCACCGCTTTGGTCTACGCCCGTGACAGTGACGCTGACCAACTCGACCTCGCCCGAGCTTTGATGGCGGCAAACCGCAGCAATGAGGCCAAAGCTTATCTGACAAGCCTGTGGGATCGGAACCCCGGCGACGCCGTGGTTAATCTCGAACTCGGGCAACTGGCGGCGAGCGAGCACAACACTGACGAGGCTTTGCGGTACTATCACTATGCGATGTACGGCGACTGGGGAAGCCGCGACCCTGCCGAAGCGCGGCGGGCGGCGCGGCTCGAGCTTTACCAATACCTCATCAAGGAGAACCAGCGGCCTCTGGCTGAAGCTGAGCTAGTGGCCATGGCTGCCCTCCTGCCACCCGATCCTGCGCTTTACACGCAAGTTGGACAGCTCTTCTTCGGGCTCGGCGACTACGCCAGGGCAGCAAACGAATTCGAAGGCGCGGTGCGCTTGGGCGGCGGCGAGACGGCGTTCTCGGGCGCAGGCGAAGCAGAGTATTCGCTCGGGGACTATCGGCAGGCGCGGCGCTACCTCGAACGTGCTTTGCGTGAGAAGCCCGGCGACGCCCGCCTCTCCAAGATGCTTGATGAAACCGATCAAGTGTTGAATGCTGACCCTTATGAGCCAGGGTTAGGCTCGGAAGAGCAAAATCGTCGCGTCATCCGCGCGTTTCAGCAGGCGCTCACCCGACTGGGCGAGTGTGGAGTGCTGGTCAGCAAGGCCGTTGAGCCCGGAAACGCGGTCACTCCTGCAGCCTCCGGGCCCGCCACGCTCGCCGAGGAGGCCCGCGCCTTGCAGCCCAGCGCAAGCCCGGCCGCACTTCGCCGCGACCCAGACCTTATCACGAAGATCATGAGTTTCGTCTTCCGGGTTGAGCAACTACCCGCGACCGAGTGTGGCCTGGCCAATCCGCTTGACCGCGCGCTTGCCGTCATCGCACAGGAACACGGAGGGTCCGGAAAGTGACCGAGCGTGCGGTCATCCCCGAGACGAGTGATTCCTCCGGGCACAACCTCGCTCCTGAGACGGGTCAGGGTCCGAAGGCTGGTACTCGGCGCGGCCCCCTCAAGGTAATTGATCGCCTCCGTCTGGTCAGGCTGACCGAAGGTCAAATATTCATCTTCTTCTCCGTGTTGGTGGGACTCGCCTCGGGGCTCCTGGTGGTGTGCTTTCAGGTCGCGATCGGCTGGACGCGACTTTGGCTGCTGGGCTCGGCGCTGGCGCCCTCTCATACGAGGGTAATTCTGGTGCCGACGCTGGCGGGCCTGGTCGTTGCATTTCTGGTGCTGCGGGTTTTCCCGCGCGTCCGAGGCAGCGGCGTGAACCAAACCAAGGCCGCGGTTTACATCTCGAGCGGTCACATTCCCTTCAGCACCGTCGTGGGCAAGTTCATTTGCTGCGCGCTGGCCATCGGCAGCGGCCAATCCCTCGGCCCCGAAGACCCGTCCCTTCAAATCGGAGCAGGATTTGCCTCAGCGCTTGGACGCCGGCTGCGGCTGTCGCGCGAGAAGTTTCGCTTGATCGCGCCCGTGGGCGCTGCGGCGGGCTTGGCGGCCGCTTTCAACGCTCCCATTTCTTCGGTGCTGTTCGTCATCGAGGAGGTCATTGGAAAGTGGACTGCAGGCGTGCTCGGTGCCATCGTGCTCTCCGCGCTTTCGAGCGTCGTCGTGATGAGAAACTTTCTGGGCGCGGAACCGCTCTTCCGCGTCACGAGCTACCGTCTCGGCCACCCCTCCGAGTTACTCGCCTATGCGGTTCTTGGTTTGGTGGGCGGTGGCGCGGCCGTGGCCTTCACACGGTTGATCGCGACCCTGCGGCCCCGCTTGATGCGCTTGCCGCGTCGCACCCACTACCTGCAGCCGGCGCTGGCCGGGCTGCTAATCGGGTGCATCGGCATTTTCTTCCCTCAAGTGATGGGTGCCGGCTACGAAACCATCGACCAGGCGATGCATGACCAGTACGTTTGGCAGATGATGGCTTTGCTTGCGGTATTCAAAATCGTCGCCACCGTGCTCTCCTTCTCGAGCGGGGCGCCCGGTGGCATGTTCGCGCCTTCTCTTTTCATCGGAGCCATGCTCGGCGGAGCCGTTGGCGGCGTCGAGCGCCACTTTTTCCCCGGACTCACGGGCTCAGTCGGCGCTTACGCTTTGGTGGGTATGGGAACTTTCTTCGCCGGGTTCCTCCGCGTGCCCATGACCTCGGTCTTCATGGTCCTCGAACTCAGCGGCAATTATTCCATCATCGTGCCGGTGATGATCTCAAACACCATCGCCTACATCATCAGCCGGAAGTATGAGAAAGTGGCGCTGTTTGACATGCTCGCGCGCCAGGAAGGAATGGACCTGCCGTCCATGGAGGAACAGCGCGAGGAGATGGTGCTGCAGGTCGAAAGCGCCATGTGCCCTCGGCCTACTCCGGTGCTGCGCGGCGAGCACTCGGTGGCCGAGGCGCTCGGCCTGGTGAAGGACTCGGCGGAACAGTACTTCCTGGTGGATCAGGGTGCGCGCGGATGGAGCGGAGTAACCAAGGAGCTACTCAATTGGCAGGTCCAGCAAGGCAAGGGCGACGTGCTGCTGACCAACTTGCCTGACCGTCAGCGGCTGAGCCTGCCGCATCTCCATCCCGACCAGCCTCTGGACGTGGCATTGAGACGAATCGGCGATCACCCGTTGTTGCCCGTCGTGAGTCGCACGAACCTGCAGCACTTGGAAGGGGTTGTCTGTCTGCAGGACGTGTTGCGAGCCTATCGCGACGCTTTCGCCACGAGTGACACGCCAGTCAAAGCACCGTAGGGCTTCGTGTTTCCAAGAAGCCTCTGGTGGCTGTAGACACTTACTTTATGCCGCGGCTGAAGTAGTCCGCGGCGCCTTGAAGGTTTTGGGCGAACCAGCGAAGCCGGATGGCTGCGGCTTCGTCGCCGGCCTCAGCGCAAGCGTGAAGCACATCGACGGCTCTGTGCGCGGAATCGCGGCATTCGGAGTCCGTTGCTGGGGCGAGTGACGTTGACGGTCCATCTGCCGCGGCCGACTCGTTGGCTCTGACCCGCGGCCGCGCCCGGCGTTCCGCGCGGATGCGAAAAGCATTTCGGGTTTCTTCGTCGGGGCAAAGCTGGAGGATGCGCAGCAACCATTGAGCGCTGGGTGCGGCCGCGCCTCGCTCCCACTTTTCATAGCCCGCAGAGCTGCAACCGATAAGACCAGCCATGGTCTCAGGCGTGTTGCCGAGCGCAAGGCGCAAACCGCGAATGGCCGAAGCCACATCGACTTCGCTAAAGGTAAAAGGTTCGCCTGCTAACTCAATTTGAATGGTGCACCTCGCTACTCAATCGAAGCCGCACATCAACGCTTCAGACTAACACGCCCGCCGAACTCAGCCAAAATGCGCGTCACTCCAGCGCTGCGGCTTCTCTTCGCATCGCGTCAACCGCGGCATGATTTCCCTGCCAGTGCCGCCGGAAGCTAAACAGAGCGACAGAAGTGATTCCGCATCCGACCGTAGGTAGCGGCGGTCTCTGACCGCCGATCGGCGCTCAGAGGGCGCCGCTACAACTCATGTCGCCGTGATTAGCTTGCTGCGGCGGCAAACGGCCACTCGCCGCCACGGCGAGCGCGGATGAGATAGGCAGCGCTTCCCGCCAGGAATATTGCACCCGCGAAGAGAAGTGACTTGGGCGCAGCGGTGATCAGCACATAAAGCCAGCCTGCGATCGAGATGACTCCGGGCACAGGATAGAGCCACATCCGGAACGGCCGCGCGAGATCGGGTTGGCGGCGGCGCAGCAGGAAAAATCCGATCGTCTGCGGCAGGTATTGGATGAGCACGCGCGTGGCGATCAGGCTGCCGATTACCTCGCTAAGCTTGCCCAGGCTGAAGAGCGCGGCGATGGCGCCGAGCACCATCAACGACACGTAGGGAAATCGCCCTTCGGGGTGAAGGCGCGCGAAGATCCGGAAGAAATTCCCGTCGAGCGCGGCGGCGTAAGGAATGCGAGAATAGCCGAGCAACAGCGAAAACACTGAGGAGAAAGCGATCCAGAGCAGAAGCGCGGTCATCACTTTACCCGCCGCGCCGCCCTGCAGAATTTGAATGAACTCGGAGGCGACAAACTTCGTGTGAAGCAAGCGTTGCCACGGAATGACACTCAGGAACGCCGACGTCATCAGCACATAAAGAGTTCCCACGGTGGCGATGGAAAGCAGGATCGCGCGGGGAATCACGCGCCCTGGGTTGCGGATCTCCTCCGCCAGGTAGCAGACGTTGTAGTAGCCAAAGTAGTCGTAGAGCGCGTACAGCGTGGCGTGCCCAAGTCCTGCCCAAAAAACCCAGCTCATCTTGAACGCGCCCGGCGGGAAGGCGAAGAGCCGGCTGGCGCTGAAATGCGGCAGTCCCGAGGCGATGATCCAGAGGCAGCCCGCCAGAACTCCGGTGGCCAACACCACCGAGAGATTCCCGATGAGTCCGATGCGCCGGTAGAGCAGCGCCACCAGGAGCAGCGGGAAACAGGCGGCCATCAAGCGCTCGCCCCAAGCCGGCATTCCGGGCGTGAAGTAGTGAAAGTAACTCGCAAAGCCGATGCTGCCGCTGGCCACTGAAAGCGGCGCGGAGAACATGATCTGCCAGACCATCAGGAACGAAAGCCAGCGTCCGGCGCCCGCCGGTCCGTAAGCCTCGCGCAGATAGTTGTAGCTTCCACCGGCTTTGGGAAGTGCGGCGCCGAGCTCGGCCCAAACCAGACCGTCGGAAAAGGCCACCGCGGCGCCGACGAGCCATCCCAGCATGGCCTGCGGGCCGCCCATGGTGGCGAGCAGAAGGGGAATGGTGATGTAGGGGCCAATGCCCACCATGTCAGTGATGGCAAGCGATGTAGCCTGCAGCAGGCCCAGTTCCCGCCGCAGATGCGGGGTTTCAGAAGAAGGTAATTTCGTATGGCTAGTTGTCTGGCCTAAACCAGTAGTCATCCCGCGGGGCCGCCGGCCTAGTTGAGGGCGCGCTGGGCGCGCGTTCGATGAAGGTGAAGGCACGCGATCTCCGCCGGGCAGGCGACGCGAATGGGCACCACGACTTTGCCAATGCCGCGGCTCACGTAAATCTGTGTGCCCTTCAGGCGATTCCACCCCTCCACGAAGCGCTCCCCCAACTTCGAGCGATAGAGCGAGCGGATGCCCGGCAGCCGTACCTGTCCTCCGTGCGTGTGACCCGAAAGCACCAGGTCAACTCCGCGGGCGGAGGCCTGCCAGACGCCCAGCGGATTGTGGCAGAGAAGAATCTTTGCGTCTCGCGCCGGAACTGATTCCAGAGCGGCCGGCAGATCGTCCGAGTTCCACCAAAGATCGTCAACGCCGATCATCCACAGCGTCTTTCCTCCCGCGCGGATGGGGTGCCTCGAGTTCCGCAGAACACGGATGCGGTGACAGCGCAGCGCGCGCGTCACCTGGTCCGCATCCACCTGAAAGTCGTGATTCCCCAGCACCGCAAACACGCCGCGGCGCGCCCGCAGCTTGCCGAGCGCGCGCGCCACCGGGGCGATGTAAGCGGGCGAGAGAGTTACGTAATCGCCGGTGAGAGCCACAAGGTCGGGCTCCAAACGGTTCGCCAGTTGCACCACCCGCTCGACCTGTTCGAGCGGCGTAAAGAGACTGTGGTGAATGTCCGTGAGATGAACAATCTTCAGACCCTCGAAAGGCGCAGGCAAGCGATGCAACCAGATAGGGGTGTCGGTGATTTCCGGATCGATAAGCCAGAGCGGCCTTTGGGCAGCGACTTCCGCGCGGCCCAACGAGAGCAGGGTGAGCGCCGGCCGCCGCAACGGCTTGCGCAGGCGCCCGGCTGACTTTCGTCGCGGATAGGAGATTAACCCGGCTTTCGAGGCCGGGGGCCCAGGTTCGTCAAGAGCCGGTGAATCGGCGGACGTGGAGGGCCGATCGAGCAGGGTAATCACCCGGCGGCGCTCCTGAAGCCAGGCCCGTGCTGTGAGGTGTCCGTTCATGAACGATTGAATTTCACTTCGTGCCGCCCGCTATCCCTACCTGCTCACCGGAGCCGCCGCCTTGGGCCGCTCGCCCAGGGTTTGAGCGTCATGCTTCGAAAACACGCCAAGCATCTGGTCATGCACCAATCCGTTGGAGGCAAAAATCGCCTCACCCAGAAGCTCGAAGGGCCCGCCCGCCAGGTCCGTAACACGGCCGCCGCCCTCGGTCACCATCAAGCTTCCCGCGGCCTTGTCCCACGGATTGAGCTTGAGTTCCCAAAAGCCTTCAAATCGACCGGCCGCCACCGAGCATAGATCCAGCGCTGCTGACCCCGCCCGCCGCACGCCGTGGGTGAGCCTGGTGAACGTGTAGTAGAGGTCAATGTTGAGCTCGTGATCGCGCAGGAAAGGAGGGAAACCGGTTGCCACCAGGGATTCACTGAGGCTCCCGTGCTTGGAGACGTGAATGCGCTGCTGGTTGAGGTAGGCGCCTAAGCCGCGCTCGGCCGTGAAAAGTTCCTCGCGCATCGGATCGTAAACGACGCCGGCCACGACCTCGTTCCGGTAGGCAAGGCCGATGGAGACGCAGAATACCGGAAAGCCGTGGGCAAAGTTGGTGGTGCCGTCGAGCGGATCCACGTACCAGCAGTAGTCGGAACCCGTTTTTTGCCCTCCGCCTTCCTCGCTCACGATGGCATGCTTCGGGAACCGATTGCGCAGGTGCTCGACGATGAGGGCCTCTGAGCGGCGGTCGGCCTCCGTCACCAGGTCCGAAGGACGCTTGTAAGTGATCTCGTGCGGCCGTTTGGAAAGCTGGGCCAGCAAGGCTCCCGATTCGCGGGCGATCTCGACGGCGGCACTGAGGTAATTCTCCATAGGTCTTTTCATCGGGGCATCGGCTGATCGGGCCATCGAGTGATCGGGTCATCGGGTGATTGAGTGATCGGCTGATTTCTGACCAACGCAAAAGGCCGCCGCTGTTATCTCGGCTGCTCGTTGACAAGCCAGAAGGGTCATCGCAATGGATCGAAGCCGCCTCGATCGCTCAATTGGCTCACCTCGATCACTCAATCACCCGATGACCCGATCACCCGATGGCTCGATCTCTCTCCTTCCGCCCATACCGCGCCGCCTTCAAAATATTCTTTCTTCCAAATCGGCACCACTTGCTTCAAGCGGTCGATCGCGTAGCGGCAAGCTTCGAAAGCCGGACCGCGATGCTCGGCGGTGACGATAACCAATACGCTGGTCCCCCCTATTTCGATGTGCCCGAGGCGGTGGATGATTCCGATACGGTCGATCTTAAACCTTGACGCCGCCTCGCTGCCGATCTCCTTCATCTTTTCCAGAGCCATCGGCTCGTATGCTTCGTACTCGAGGTAAAGCGTGCGCCGATCGCCGGAATGGTCGCGGACGATGCCCTCGAACACCACCACGGCGCCGTCTGCGGCAGCCTTCAGTTCGTCCGCGAGGCGCGCGGTGGGAATCGGCTCACGAGTCAGGAGGAAGAAGTCCGCCGGCCCGCTTCCATTGCGGCTGGCGCTTCCATCGTGCCCGCCGCTCACCGGGGGAAGAAAGGCCACTTCATCTCCATCCCTTAGCGGCCACGAGGCCGGTCGAAACTCCTGGTTGACGGCAACCAGTAACGATACACCCATGGCCTCCAGGGAAGGAAATTGTGCCTGGTAGCGCCGCCGAAGATCGCTGACCGCCTGACCCTCCGGAAGGTCGATCTGCTCCTCCGGGAAGCCCGTGAGGTCCCGCGCGGCGCCGAAGAAGAGAACCTTGATATTCATCGTAGTCAGCAGTCAGCCGTCAGCAGTCAGTAGTCAACAGTCGCCAGTAGTCGACAGTTGAAAGTCGAAAGTCAGCAGTCAACCTTCAGCGATCGGCAATCAGGCATCGGCTTTCAGCCGGAACCCTGTCATTTCGAGCGTAGCGAGAAATCTCGCTCTGAAACTTAAAGGCACTACGAGATTTCTCGTCGCCTACGGCTCCTCGGAATGACAGGCTGGACGAGTTTTTCCGCAACCTGCCAGCACCTGGAACCTAGCACCTGGCACCTGGCACCTGCCAGCACCTGGAACCTGGCACCTGGCACCTAACGCCGGTCAGCCCTCGGCCTTCCGATTAAGGGCCGGACCCCCGGCAGGTTGCGAAAAAAAGCCCGGAACCCTGTCATTCCGAGCGTAGCGAGAAATCTCGCTCTGAAACTTAAAGGCACTACGAGATTTCTCGTCGCCTACGGCTCCTCGGAATGACAGGCTGGACGAGTTTTTCCGCAGCCTGCCAGCACCTGGACCCTGAAACCTGGAACCTGGCACCTGGCACCTAACGCCTGGTCAGCCCTCGGCCTTCCGATTAAGGGCCGGACGCCTGGCAGGTTGCGAAAAACCGGAGCCCTGTCATTTCGAGCGTAGCGAGAAATCTCGCTCTGAAGCTAAAGGCATTACGAGATTTCTCGTCGCCTACGGCTCCTCGGAATGACAGGCTGGACGAGTTTTTCCGCAGTCTGCCAGCACCTGGACCCTGAAACCTGGAACCTGGCACCTGGCACCTAACGCCTGGTCAGCCCTCGGCCTTCCGATTAAGGCCGGACGCCTGGCAGGTTGCGAAAAACCGGAGCCCTGTCATTTCGAGCGTAGCGAGAAATCTCGCTCTGAAGCTAAAGGCATTACGAGATTTCTCGTCGCCTACGGCTCCTCGGAATGACAGGCTGGACGAGTTTTTCCGCAACCCGCCAGCACCTGAAACCTGGCACCTGGCACCTAACGCCTGGTCAGCCCTCGGCCTTCCGATTAAGGGCCGGACCCTGGCAGGTTGCGAAAAAAAGCCCGGAACCCTGTCATTCCGAGCGCAAGCGAGAAATCTCGCTCTGAAACTTAGAGGCACTGCGAGATTTCTCGTCGCCTGCGGCGCCCCGGAATGACAGGCTGGACGAGTTTTTCCGCAGCCTGCCAGCACCTGGAACCCAGCACCTGGCACCTGGCGCCTAACGCCTGGTCAGCCCTCGGCCTTCCGATTAAGGGCCGGACCCTGGCACCTGACACCTGGCACCTGCCGCACCTGCCTCCACTGATTATAAAGCACACAGTGGCTTCGTTCCTCGATTAAGCCATATTTCCGTTAGAGGCACTGCGAGATTTCTCGTCGCCTACGGCGCCTCGGAATGACAGGCTGGACGAGTTTTTCCGCAACCCGCCAGCACCTGAAACCTGGCACCTGACACCTGGTACCTACCGCACCTGCCTCCACTGATTCTAAAGCACATAGTGGCTTCGTTCCTCGATTAAGCCATATTTCCGTTAGAGGCACTACGAGATTTCTCGTCGCCTGCGGCGCCTCGGAATGACAGGCTGGATGAGTTTTTCCGCAGTCTGCCAGCACCTGGAACCTAGCACCTGGAACCTAGCACCTGACACCTGGCACCTGGCACCTGGTACCTGGCACCTGCCGCACCTACCTCCACTGATTCTAAATCACATGGTGGCTTCGTTCCCCACTTCGAGCCTGTTTCTTCAGCCCGCGACTCGCTGCAGAGCCCATTCCCAACCACCAGGCGAAGCTCGGGTTCGTTTCTGGGGTTCGTCGGGTTCGTTTCCTCATTTTGCACGTTTTTTCCCCTGAAACTCAGGTTCGGTCGCGGTAGGGACGCTGGTTACCCAACGCCCCCCGCACGGATCCGTACTTGAAGAATTACCTCATACGGCTCTTACC
>Ga0335083_10004144_pt1 | contig 18555 bp, 15 predicted proteins | sample Lox_Sample_42_FD_206716 | JGI IMG/M metagenome (GOLD analysis project Ga0335083, IMG submission 206716) | Soil microbial communities from Loxahatchee National Wildlife Refuge, Florida, United States - Lox_Sample_4.2 | ecosystem: Environmental > Terrestrial > Soil > Wetlands | place: USA...
CCGCCGGCCGCCGCCGCGACGGCCGAGATCGCCATGGCGGTGTGGAAGCCCTGGGTGAGCGCGGCCGGGTGCAGGTACGCGTCGCCGGTGAGGCCGGCCAGGGTGGGCAGCACGGCCACCGCGATCAGGCTCGCCGACCTGGCCACGTCGTTGTTGACCGCCGACGCGATGCCGGAATGCTCCGCGGGCGCGGCGGACAGCGCCGTGGCCGTGAGCGGCGCCACGTTGGTGGCGAGCCCGAGGCCGAGCACCAGGACCGCGGGCAGGACCTGAGTGACGTAATTCCCGTCGCCATGGACCCGGGTGAACAGCAGCATGCCCGCGGCGATCAGCAGCGGGCCCACCGTCATCTGCAGCCGCGGGCCGATCCTCGCGGAGAGCGCCGCCGACCGCGCGGACAGCAGGAGCATGATCACCGTCAGCGGCAGCAACGCCGCCCCCGCGGCCAGCGGGCTGTAGCCGCTGACCTCCTGCAGCACGACAGGTACCAGGAACAGGGCACCGCCGAGGGCGCCGTAGACCACGAACGTGACGGCGTTGGCCGCGGAGAACTGGCGGCTGCGGAACACCGAGAGCGGCAGCATCGGATGACTGCTGCGGGTCTCGATGACGCAGAAGGCGGCGAACAGTCCAACGCCAGCGATTAGGCTGGCCAGCACCTCAGGCGACGTCCACCCGTTCGCGGAGGCTCCGATGAGCCCGTACGTGATGCCGGCCAGCGACAGGCTGATCGCTGTCGCGCCGGGCACATCGAGCGGCTGGCGGGGTCCCGGTGCCCGCGACTCGGGAACGTGCCGCAGCGCGATTGCCACCACGGCGGCCGCCACCGGCAGGTTGATGAAGAAGACAAGCCGCCAGGACACCGCGCCGATCAGCCAGCCGCCGAGGAACGGCCCGATGGCGGTGGCCACACCGCCAAGCCCTGACCAGGCGCCGATGGCCCGCGCGCGGTCGTCAGGGGCGAAGGACGCCTGCAAGATCGCGAGGCTGCCCGGCGTGAGCAGCGCGGCACCCACGCCCTGCACCGCGCGTGCCGCGACAAGGAAACCGGCGCTTGGCGCCAGCCCGCAGGCGAGTGAGGCGATCGCGAACCAGATCGTGCCGATCACGAAGATCTTGCGGCGGCCGTAGACGTCGCCAAGCGCGCCGCCGAGCAGCAGCAGGCCGGCCAGCGGAAGCGTGTAGCCGTCGATGACCCACTGCATGCCTGCCACGGAGGCGTGAAAGTCCCGCCCGATCGCGGGCAGCGCGATGCCGACCACGGTGGAGTCAAGCGCGGCGATTCCCGAACCGAGCACCGTGGCCGCGAGCACCCACCGCCCCGCAGCGGTGGCGTACCGCAGGCCGCCCGTCACGTCCGCCAGTGTGCCACCTGGCAACGGGAACGCTCTAGTCGAGGACGGTGGCGGCGACCATCCTGCGGCCGCCGCGCAGCTCGTCGCGGATCAGGTTGCCGAGCTTCCTCGTTTCGCGCCTGTTGATCAGCACGCCAGCCAGCGCGCCGGTGAAGAACGGGCCAAGCGAGAAGGTCGACCTGCGGACCCGTGCGGCCAGGCGGCGGGTGAGCTGCCTGGCCAGCGGCGATCCGGCGACGAGGAGCAGGCCGCCCTCCACCCGGTACACGCCCCTGCGGGACGCCCACGATCCGAGATAGGCACGTGCGCGCTCGGTGGGGCCGCCCTTGGCGGCCATGCCGTAGACCTCGTGCAGTTCCGCGACCAGCTTGACCTCGATCCCCACGATGGCCAGCGTCTCCGCCGCTATCTCCGCGGGGAACGCGGGGAGCACCGGCAGCGCGGCCCAGGCGCCCGTGGTCCCGCCGACGGCCGCCGCTGCCCGCGCCGCCCGGTCGATCAGCACTTCGGCGATCTCGTCATCGGTCAGACCGGGGAACTGCGTGCGCAGCGTGGCCTGGTCGCGAATGCGCAGCCGCGGCCCCATCGCCACCGCCTGCCCGGTCAGCCAGCTCATGCCGAACGACAAGCCGCGGCCTGCCGAGCCCGCTCCCCTGAGGGCGCCCCGGCCGGCCCCGGCCGCGCCTTTGCGCGCGCCCTCCGCGCCCCGGTGCGCCACCGTGGCCGTACCGCGCCTGGCAGTGGACGTCGCAGCCGCCACCGCGGTCGAGGCACGGTCCGCGACCGCGCGCAGCCCCCTTGCCAGCCGCCTGGTGTCCGGCGGCCCGCTGGCCTCCGACACCTCGACGGCGACCTCCGCCGCCTGCCGCGCGGCGGCGTCGTCCGTGATGTCTGTGCTGTCCGAATCGGGCATGTCCATTACCTGCCGTCCCCGTTACTAGTCAGCGGCCAGGGTTTGTCATATCCAACGCTACCTGGACACGTAGTTACCCTCTCGCTGCCAATTATTCATGTGCACAGCGCGAGCGAGCGATCACGGAAAATCGTGATTAGCACTACTTGTATTGGATAGATCGCCTATAGTGACGCACGAACCCGATCGCACGCTGATCCCATTGGTTCTTGACAGGAGCGTTGCCATGGCAGAGACGGCAGTTACGGCACCGTCCGCCGTCACCGCCGCGCCGGCGGTGCGGCTAGCAAGCGTGTGGCTCACGACGCTCGCCATTGGCCAGGATGGCGAGCAGTCCGACGGGGACGACATCCCCGCCGATCTATCGAGTTCCTGGGCCTTTCTCACCGCCCAGTCCGCGATGCTCCTCGCAATCCTTTTCGGTGACCCCTTCCGTCCGGCCCAGGCCTCGGCCATCGGCCAGGCACTCGTCCGAGCCAACTTCGTGGCCGCCGACGTCCTCGGCCGATCGCTGCGGGTGCTGATGCTGCGGCTGCCTGAATTGCTCACCGATTACCTGATCTGCCCGGCCGGCCAGCTCGAACGCCGTGTCGCCGAGGTGTCCGGCGCGCTGGCGAACGGCTACGTGCACGCTCTGCGTGAGCGCTCGCTCGCCGAGCAGGAGAGCCTGATGCGGGCGGAACTCGACGCGCAGCGGATCATCAGCGATCGGCTCATGCACGAGGCGACGCACGACCCGCTGACCGGCCTGCCCAACCGGGCCGCGATCTTCGCCAGGCTTTCCGCCGTGCTCGACGGCGGCCGGGGCGACAGCGTGGGCGTCTGCTACGTGGACCTCGACGGCTTCAAGGGGGTCAACGACCGCTACGGCCACCAGGCAGGCGACGAACTGCTCGTCACGGTGTCCAGTCGCATCCGCGAGACCGCCGCCGCCTTCGGCGCCCTCCCCGGGCGGATCGGCGGCGACGAGTTCATCGTCGTCGCGGACGCGTCTCCCGGCGCCAGCCGGATGATCATGATGGCCAGGGCCATCCTCGGCGAGCTGAGCCGCCCGGTGGCGCTGCGCATCGGACGGGTCTCGATTTCCGCCTGCGCGGGCATCGCCGAGCGCGCGACGGGTTCTGCGACGTCAGCGGAGATAGTGGCCGATGCCGACGCGGCCCTTTACCGTGCCAAGTCCCGCGGGCCAAGCCGGTGGGCGATCGCAGGGGTTCCAGGGGAGGCTGGCGGCCGGCACGCTGGCTGAGCACCCGGCCGGAGAGCGTCCCTGCACCTCAGCCCATGGACCGCTGCCTCCTGCAGCGGTGACGCCGTCGCGGGTGCCGCCTGCGGGCCGCCGGGCTGGCTGACGTCGACGCCCCGGGACAGGGCCAGCCCGTCCACCGCTGGCCCGGGCGTGAATTCGACGGGCCTGCCCGCCGAGGCGAAGACGAAGAGCGTCATCACGGCCGCGACGAAGAGGCCGGGCAGCAGGGTCACCGCCGGGTGCAGCCGGATGAGTGCCGCCCCGGTGCCCGCGGTGGTCCGCAGCTTGTCGGCGCACAGCCCGAGTGCCAGCGCGAGCAGCGGCAACGGCGGGCCGAAGCCACGGCTACCCTCCTGGCGCAGCCGCCTGAGCACCGCCTTGCGCTCCCGGACGGTCAGCCCGGGAACAAGGTAGACGGTGACGCCCCCGGCGCGATGCCTCGCCATACCGTGCAAGCCGCCGATGGTGTGGGTTCCAGCGGAAAAGTCTCTATAACGAATGCGAATCACAACACTGTCCCGTCGCGCATGCCGACCCCGAACGCATGCGGAAAGCACTGCGGAAACTGAACCCCGTCCATCTGGCGCCTCCCCGTGCCGCCGCACAGGCCCGCCGTCGTCAGAATGTCCGAAGCTCAACCCACCGGCCCCCCGGAGGCTGTTTCAGCCGCACCGAATATAACTCAGCGGAATGCCATGTTCACGTTAAATAGCAAAGTTGCCCGCTTCGCGTCGCGCGGGTTCTCCGCTTACCCTCTGTAGGTGATCATCCGACAGGCCGACGTCAGCGCGCAGGCCACGCAGCGGCAGGAAGCCCCGCCGCTGCGGCTGGCCTGGGCGCTCCTGGCGGCCCTCGCGGGCGGGCTCGCCCTCGCCGCGGCGTTCCCCCCGGCCGGGATCTGGCCGCTCGCCGTGGCCGGCCCGGCCCTGCTCGTCGTCGCGCTGTCTGGCAGGTCGCTGCGGGGCTCGCTGCTCACCGGGCTCGTGTTCGGTGCCGCCTTCTTCTTCCCCCTGCTCTCCTGGGTGCTCAACGTCGCCTGGTACGCGTGGCTCGCGCTCGCGCTCGCCGACACCGTCATCTTCGCGGTGCTCGCCGTCGCCCAGCGGTTGCTGCTGCGGCTACCCGGCTGGCCCGCCGCGGTGGCCGGCTGGTGGGTCGCCGCTGAGGCGCTGCGCGACCGCTGGCCCTTCGGCGGCTTCCCCTGGGGCCGGCTCGCGATGAGCCAGGCCACCGCCCCGACCAGGGCCTGGGCCGCGATCGGCGGCGCGCCGCTGCTGACGTTCGCGGTCGCGCTGGGCGGCGCGACGCTCGGCTGGCTGCTGCTCGTCCTGCTGTCGCGGGAACGCCGGGCAAGCCGCCCCGGCACGATCCGCGCCGCCGCGGCCTTCGCCGTCACCGCGGCGCTCGCCTGCCTGCCCGCGGTGCTGCCGCTTGACCCCGTCCCCGCCGGATCGAAGACGGCCGAGGTCGCCGCCGTCCAGGGCAACGTGCCACGGGCAAGGACGCTGGCCGAGCAGCTCAATGCCTGGACGGTCACGCTCAACCATGTCGCGGCGACAGTCGATCTCGCGTCCAAGGTGGACACGGGCCAGGCGACGCGGCCCGACCTGGTGATCTGGCCGGAGAACTCCACCGACATCGACCCCACGAAGTACCCGCCCGTCTACCAGGAGATCGCGAGCGCCGCCAACGCGATCGGCCGCCCGATCCTTGTCGGCGCCGTGCTTCAGGGTCCGGTGCGCAACGCCGGCCTGCTCTGGCTGCCCAGCGCTGGACCGACTCAGATGTACGTGAAACGGCGGCTCGTGCCGTTCGGCGAGGTGATCCCGTTCCGCAGCCTGCTCAGCAAGATCACCTCGCTGACCGCGCTGCAGCCGCAGAACTTCACGCCCGGGCACGTGAACCACATCTTCGCCGTCGGCCAGATCCGCCTCGGCGACGTCATCTGCTACGAGATCGGATTCGACGACCTGGTCCGGTCCGACGTCGCCGACGGGGCCAACCTGCTGACCATGCAGACCAACGACGCCACATTCGAGCGCGACGGGCAGACGGGGGAGACCGGCCAGCAGCTCGCCATGGCGCGCATCCGCGCGGTCGAGCACGACCGCGCGGTCGTGGTCGCGTCCACCACTGGCTACAGCGCGATCGTCGCGCCCGACGGGAACCTGATCACCAGCAGCGGCACCTGGCAGCGGGCGGAACTCGAGGCACGCGTCCCGCTGATCCGCTACACCACGCTTGCCGACCGGGTGGGCGCGTGGCCGGAGTGGGTCATCGTCGGTGTCACCGCCGTCGCACTGTGCCTGGCCATCGTGCGGGCAGGCACCGGGCTGGGCGGCACGGGGCGGGCCGGCATGCGCAGGCGGCGGGCCACCGCGGCGCCTGCCGCCGACAGCCCGGCCGATGCGCCAGACGGGCAGTAAACTAGGCAATCGCCGAGGACCCTGCCATACGTCCGATAACGTGAGCGATGACGCTATTGACGCATTGCCCCGCACCGGGTTCGTTCCCCGGAGGGAAGGAAAGGTCAGCCAGCGTGAACGTGTGCCAAGCGGCAAGCCGCCGCGCACCGCGGATCGCCGCGGCCGCCCTGACCGCCGCCGCGGCCCTGCTCCTGACCGCCTGCCAGGGGAGTGCGCCGACCGCGACCAAGCTCAACCCCACGGCGGTCGCCAGCAAGTCCGATACCCAGGTCACCAAGTACCTGCAGATCTCGCCGGCGACGGGCACGAAGAACGCCAGCCCAGGCGACGGCATCACCGTCACGGCAATCCACGGCGGCAAGCTCACCGGCGTCACGGTCAAGACGACGAGCGAGCACGCGGTCACGGGCAAGCTCAGCGCCGACGGCACCAGCTGGCACACCAGTTACGCGCTGCCCACCGGCTCGTCCTACACAGTGACCGCGAAGGGAACCGACGGCTCAGGTCACCCGGTCACCGCGACGAGCAAGTTCACCACGCTGACGCCGTCCACCGCGTTCCACACCGAGATCTTCGAGGGCGCGGGCGCCACCTATGGGGTGGGCATGCCGATCATGCTGACCTTCGACCACCCGATCACCAACAAGGCCGCCGTCGAGCGGGCGCTCACCCTCACCACATCCAACCCGGTGACCGGCGCCTGGTACTGGGACGGCGACGAGCAGCTTGACTTCCGGCCGCGTGACTACTGGCCGGCCAACACCACGGTGAGCTTCACCAGCCACCTGGACGGCGTGGAGGGTGCTCCCGGCGTCTACGGCGTGCACGACCTGAGCCAGACATTCAGCATCGGCCAGTCGGTCATCGCGGTCGCCAACACGGCGAGCCACCGGACGCAGATCTACGTCGACGGGCAGCTCAAGTACAACTGGCCGATCTCCACCGGGCGGGAAACGATGCCCACGCCCGACGGCACGTACCTGTCGGTGGAGAAGGCCAACCCGGTCCGCATGATCGGCGGCGGCAAGAAGGGCAGCCCCGGCTACTACAACGAGCTGGTCAACTGGGCGGTCAGGTTCACCTACAGCGGCGACTACTACCACTCCGCGCCGTGGTCCGTGGTCAACCAGGGCACATCGAACGTGAGCCACGGCTGCGTCAACCTGGCGCCGGAGGACGCGCAGATCTACTACAACCTGGCCGTCCCAGGCAACCCGATCACGATCACCAGCAGCCCGAAGGCCGGCAAGTGGGACGACGGCTGGACCCAGTGGTTCCTGTCCTGGTCGCAGTACCTGGCGGGCAGCGCCACCCACATGGCGGTCGAGGCCGGGCCGCACGGCAGCAGCTTCGTCAAGCCGTCCTCGCTCCCCGCGGACACCGCGCAGGCTCCCCTTGGCACCTCGGTCGCGGGCAACTTCAACGCGGCGTAAGCCCGGGTTGGCGGTAGGGCGGAGCATGAACCCGTTCCGTATGGTCCTGATTTTGATCCGCCGGAACGGGTTCGGCTGACTCTCAGGGGTGCGCGTTGCCCGACGTCGACTGCTGGTTGACGTGCGCGGTAGGCGCGCCGGAGGACACCGCGAGGATCACGCCGAGCGTCAGGGCGAGGGCCAGCGGTATGAGCAGCGGAGCGGCGGCGCGCGCGGTCCTGCGGCGCCTGGCGCGGCGCTTCGCGACGGTGGACCGGTCGCTGTAGCCGCCCTCTATCAAGGTCACGCTGGCTCCCCCCGTTGGTCCATTGATCCCGGTTGGAGCCAGCGTAACTCCGTTATGCAACAGTTATCGAGTAGATAACAAAAGTTATCCGGTCGATCACGGACCGTTATCGGACGAGATCCATTAGCATGCCTCCCAGAGCGTGGCGATGCCCTGGCCGACGCCGATGCACATCGAGGCGGCGCCCCGGTTAACTCCGCGGCGGCGCATCTCGTGCAGCAGCGTGGTGACGATCCTGGCGCCCGAGCAGCCGAGCGGGTGGCCGATCGCGATCGCGCCGCCGTTCACGTTGACCTTCTCCGGGTCGAGCTTGAGCTCGTCGGCACAGGCGACCGACTGGGCGGCGAACGCCTCGTTCAGCTCGACCAGGTCCAGGTCCTCGGTGCGCCAGCCGGCCCTGGCGAGCACGCGGGTCATCGCCGGCACCGGGCCGATGCCCATGTAGTCCGGGTGCACGCCGGCCGCCGAGGCGCCGGCGTACCTGGCGAGCGGGGTGACGCCCGAGCGGCTGACCGCCTCCTCGGACATCAGCAGCAGGGCGGCGGCCCCGTCGTTCAGCGGCGAGGAGTTGCCGCCGGTGACCGTGCCGCCCTTACGGAACGCCGGCCTCTTCGCGGCGAGTTCCTCGAGCGTTATGTTCCCCTTGATGCCCTCGTCGCTTGTCAGTCCGCCCTTGGCGGTGGTGACGGGGACAAGTTCCGCGTCGAAGCGGCCCGCGTCGCGCGCGGCCGCGGCCCGCTGGTGGGAGCGGAGCGCGAACTCGTCCTGCCGCTCGCGGGTGACGCCGTACCGGTCGGCCACGTTCTCCGCCGTCTCGCCGAGGCTGATCGGCGGGTACATCTCCTGCATGCGCGGGCTGACCAGGCGCCAGCCGAGCCGGGTGTCCGCGGTCTCCAGGCTGCGTGCCCAGGGCTCACCGCTGCGCTGCACGACGAACGGCGCGCGGGTCATCGACTCGGTGCCGCCCGCGACGGCCACGTCGATGTCGCCGGCGGCGATCGCGCGGGCCGCGTCGCTTACCGCCTCCATGCCCGAGCCGCACAGCCGGTTGACGGTCGCGCCGGGTATCTCCACGGGCAGGCCGGCCAGCAGCACCGCCATCCTGGCGACGTTCCTGTTGTCCTCGCCCGCCTGGTTCGCGGCACCCCAGTAGACGTCGTCAATGGTGGTCACGTCGAGTCCCGGGCTGCGCGCGACGAGGGCCTTGAGGATGTCGGCGGCCAGGTGGTCGGGACGGACCTCGGACAGTGCCCCCTTGACCTTCCCGATGGGCGTCCGGCAGGCATCCACGACGAATACCGAGCTCACGCTGACCTACCTCTCCACGTAAAGTCCGTTTCACCCACCATAGGCCAGCGGGTGCCGCCTCCCAGAGTGCGCGGCGGCGGCCGCCTGTGTGGTGTTCGTCGCGCTGGCACCGCAACCTTCCGGCAACCATCCGGCGCTGCCAGACGTCTCCCTAGGTGAAGATGCGAGCCGTGATATGAAGTTTCCCTATTTGATAGATATTGCCCGTAGGCTTTGGCTGTCCACCGTCTTCCGCGCGCCTTCCACAGGCGTCGCCGCGATGGCCGCCGAAATCGTTTGTTTCGCCACCGCGACCAGCGCTCTGGCTAATTGGTTGAGGAGATCGCGCAGTGTCGTTCTTGGGCAGTGTTGGTGGGGTGGGCAGGGTCAGCGGGACGCTGCTCAGGCACCGGCTGATCGCGGCCACCGCGGCGAGCGCCGCGGCGGTCATCGTCGCGGGCTGCGCGTTCGCCGCGACCTCGTCCGGCACGGGTAAGGAAAAGCTGGTCAGCGAGGGCAACACGAAGAAGACGGCGCCGACGGCCTCCGCCTCGCCGACCCCGACACCCGTTGGCCCGCTGACACTGCTGTCCGTCTCCCCGGTCGGCGGCACGCACGACGCCAACGGCGGCGCACCGATCACGCTGACCTTCTCCTCCGCGCTATCGCAAGACACGCCGTTGCCGAAGCTGTCGCCGAAGATCCCGGGGAGCTGGCAGGTTTCCGGTGACACCGCCACGTTCACCCCCGCCTCCGGGTTCCTGCCGGACACCGCTGTCACGCTGAAGATCCCGGCCAGCATGACGGGCGCCGACGCCTCGGCAGGCACTCTCGCCAAGGGCTCCACGGTCAGGTTCAAGACCGGCACGTACTCCGTGCTCCGGCTGCAGCAGATCCTCGCCCAGCTCGGCTACCTGCCGCTCACCTGGACGGCCTCCGCGAGCGACTCGACGGCGGACGGCGCTTCCGCGTCGATCCCCGCGGACGCGCCCGCTGCCGCCGGTACCGGCTCCGCCACCGCGGGCCTGAACCAGCAGGTGGCCGACGCCTACCAGCCGCCGGCCGGCACGTTCACCTTCCAGTCGGGCTACCCCACCGAGCTGACCAGCCAGTGGACCGTCGGCAAGGACAACATGCTGGACAACGGCGCGATCCGCGCCTTCCAGTCGGTCGAGGGACTCACCATGGACGGCGTGGCCGGTCCTGATGTCTGGTCCCACCTGCTGAAGGCGGCGGCCAAGCACAAGGTCAACCCGAACGGCTACACCTACGCGCTCGCCAACCAGCACTCACCCGAGTCGCTGACCGTATGGCACAACGGCAAGGTCATCGAGCACACCCTGGCCAACACCGGCATCCCCGGACGCAACACCCAGGACGGCACGTTCCCGGTGTACCTGCGGTACCAGGAGAACTACATGGACGGCACCAACCCGGACGGCTCGAAGTACCACGACCTGGTGCAGTGGATCTCCTACTTCAACGGCGGCGACGCGGTGCACTACTTCGCGCGCTACAGCTACGGCTACTATCAGAGCCTCGGCTGCGTCGAGGTGCCGTATGCGCCGGCCAAGAAGGTCTGGGGCTACATGACCTACGGGACGCTGGTCACCGTCATCGGCCCGGAGGCCTGAGCCTCTGCCGCCAACGGTCCGTCCCGGCCTGGTCGCACGGTCCGTCCCGGCCTAGCGGTAGACAGCCGCTGGCCGGGACACGGAGGCAGGCGCCTGGCGGGCGAGCGGCAGGCTGACCGTGAACTGGCAGCCTGGCCCCGTGTTCCTGACGCTGATCTGCCCGGAGTGCGCCTCGACGATGCCGCGGGCGATGGACAGCCCGAGCCCGCCGCCGCCAGACGGGTCAGGGGTCCGCGCGCTCTCGCCGCGGAACGCCACATCGAACACCCGCGGCAGGTCACCGAGCGGTATGCCGCCGCATTCGTCGGCCACGGACACGCAGGCGCGCCCCCCGCGGATCTCGCCGATCAGCTCGATCGTGCCATCCGGCGGCGTGTGCCTGATCGCGTTCGTGATCAGGTTCTTGACCGCCCGGCTGAACTCGGCCGGGTCGATCAGCACCGCCATGCCAGGGGCGACCGCTCCGGTCAGCAGGATGCCCTTGGCGCTCGCGACCGGTTCCGTGCTTGCGGCCACCTCGGCGAGCAGGTCACCGAGGCCGACAAGGCGCGGCGACAGGCGCAGCGCCCCCGCGTGGATCTTCGACAGCTGGAAGAGGTTCTCGATCATCGCGGCGAGCCGGTCAGACTCCACCCGCATCTGCGAGTGGTAGTGGGCGACCTGACGGGGGTCGGTGACCACCTGGTCTTCGAGCGCCTCAGCCATCGCCCGCAGCCCGGCGAGCGGCGTGCGCAGGTCATGGCTGACCCAGGCGACCAGCTCCCTGCGGCTCGCCTCGAGCGCCTGCTCGCGCGCCCGCGCCCGGCTGAGCCTGTCGTGCGCCTCGGCGATACCGAGCGACAGGCCGGCCAGCTCGGTCGGCAGGGTGATCTCGGGTGGCGTGTAGATGCCGCTGCTGCCGACCTCGCGCACCGCGAAGAGCAGCCTTCGCGTTGCGCGGGTGACCGACCGGCCGATGAAGAGCGCGACAAGAAAGCCGGCCAGCCCGGCGATGCCCATCAGCTCGAGCATCACCTGCCGGTCGGAGATGCCGAGCATGGCGAAGGAGATCACGCCGACCGAGGCGAGCGCGGTGACCACGGTGACGACCGCGATCAGCGTGACCTGGAGGCCGATCGACCGCCGGGCCAGGATCCGCTGCGCGACCACGCCGCCCGCCGTGGTCAGCATGGCGGCCCCGGCTATCCACTCGGTGACGGTCGCGAGGTCGCCCGCCCCCACGTAGGGCATCACGTCGGCTAGGTAGCCGGTCATGATGACGGCTCATAGCGGTAGCCGACGCCCCAGACGGTGACGATGCGCCGGGGCAGCGTGGGGTCGGCCTCGAGCTTTTCCCGCAGCCGCCGCACATGGACCGTCACCGTCGAGGTGTCGCCGAAGTTCCAGCCCCACACCTCGCTGAGCAGCTGCTCCCTGGTGAACGCCTGCCGCGGGTTGCGCAGCAGGAAGACGAGCAGGTCGTACTCGCGGGAGGTCAGCGAGACGAGCTTCCCGCCGCAGCGCACCTCGTGCGCGGCCAGGTCGACCACCACGTCATGATCGGCGACGATCCCCTGCACCTGCGGGATCGGCCCGGTTTCGCCCGGGCGGCCGGTTCCCGAGCCGCCGCGGGAGCGGCGCAGCACGGAGCGAACACGCATCGCCAGTTCCTGCGGGCTGAACGGCTTGGTCACGTAGTCGTCTGCGCCGATCTCAAACCCGGCGAGCCGGTCCGTCTCGTCGCCGAGCGCGGTCAGCATCACCACCGGGATCGGCGAGCGCTCGCGCAGCCGCCTGCACACCTCGAGGCCGCCAATGCCCGGCAGCATCAGGTCGAGGACTACCAGGTCGGGCCTGAACTCGGCAATGCGGCGCAGTGCCTCATGCCCGTCGTGGACACACTCCACCGTGTGCCCGTCGCGGACTAGGTACAGCCCCACCACGTCGGCCACTGTCGGATCGTCATCCACAACAACGATCCGGCCGGGTTGATCGCTATGGCTCACGCCCTACACGGTAATCGTTTCGTGATATCACTGGTGCGAAACAGGACGAATTCGTCATCGAGCTGTAAGATGCCTCACGTGCACCGGCTCTTCCCGATCACCCCGCCGCCGCGCTCCTAGCGAGGCGGCTGCCCGGCGCGTCCTGCCCTGCGGGGCGGCGCGTCTCTTCTTGCGCGTTTCCTGACGCGTCGTAACCGGTTCGCCTCGCTTCCGCGACTATCTCCCTTCTCGTCGCAGGAGCTATTTTCATGCCTTCTTCCGCATGCCCTTCTTCGTTTTCCTGGTCTTCTCGTCCCGGGTCTGCTTCCTCTCCGGCCTCTCCGGCCTCTCCGGCCTCTCCGGCCTCTCCGGCCGCCTGCGGTTCCGCATCGGCCTCCCCGGTCGCCGGCGGTACCGCCCTGCCTGCCGCCCTGCCTGCCGCCCTGCCTGCCGCCCTGCCTGCCGCCCTGCCTGCCGCCCTGCCTGCCGCGGCGGGCGGCCGCGGTACAGCCGCCTCGCTGCTCTGCCTGGTCGTCGCGGGTCTGCTGTGGGGCACCGGCGGGCTGACGGGAACGTTGCTCGGCAGGGCGGCTGGGCTGCACCCGCTTTCTGTGGCCGCACTGCGGCTGCTCGTCGGCGGCACGCTCATCGTCGTCTTCCGTATCATCCCCGGGCGGCGCTGGCCGGCCGGGCGCGCCGCGTGGACCAGGGTGGCCGTCACCGGCCTGCTCGCCGCCACCTTCCAGGGCGCCTACTTTTCCGCGGTGTCGCTTACCTCGGTCAGCCTGGCCACGCTCGTCACGATCGGCGCCATGCCCGTCCTCGTGCTCGCCGCCGAGCTGGCACTCGGGCGGCGCCGGGCCGGCTGGCCAGCCGTCGCGCGGACCGTGCTCGCCCTGGCCGGCCTCGGCCTGCTTGTCGGGCTGCCGGCCGGCGGGTACGGAACGTCAGCCGTCCTCGGCAGCGCCGGCATGGCGCTGGTCGCGTCCGCGGGATTCGCGACACTCACGCTGGTCGGCTCGGTCCCCGTCACCGGACTGGACGACGAGACCGTCACCGGACTCGGGTTCACGGCCGGCGGCCTGGCACTGCTGCCGCTCGCGGCCGCGTCGGGCCTGGCATTCCGGCCCACGTTCGCGGCCCTCGGCTGGCTGGCGGTGCTGGCTACCGGGCCGACCGCGGTGGCCTACACGATGTATTTCCGCGGTCTGCGCGCGGCGCCCGCGAGCACGGCGGCGCTGCTTTCGCTGCTCGAGCCGCTCACCGCGACGCTGCTCAGCGTGCTGTTCCTCGGCAACAGGCTCAGCCCGGCGGGGATGGCGGGAGCCGCCTTGCTCGCCGCGGCTGTCGTGCTGAGCGTCACGGGACGCCGACCTTCCGTCCAGGCGATAACCCGGGCCGTCCAGGCGACAGCCCGGGCCGTCCAGGCGACAGCCCGGGCCGTCCAGGCGACAGCCCCGGCCGCCGCGCCACGCCAGGGCCGCCGCGCTCATGGTTGCGGCACCGGTACGGCTATAGGCGGCTCGTTGCCACAACCATCCGGCGCGGCACAGAGCCCGCTGGGCCGGGAGGGACGGGTGGATCAGCGGTTAGGGCGGCCGGACGGCTGCGCCCAGGGGTCCTGCGGGCCGTCGGACCACTCGTCCCGCGGGCCGCGTGGATCCTGCGGGCCGCGTGGATCCTGCGGGCCGCGTGGATCCTGCGGGCCGTAGGCGCCTTGAGTGCCGCCGTAGGCGCCTTGAGTGCGGTGGGCGTCCCGTGGGCCGTAGGCATCCTGCGGCCCGCGGGCGCCTTGAGGTCGGTAGGCATCCTGGGCACCGTAGGCGTCCAGAGGACCGTTGGCGTCCCGCGGGGGGTAGGCGTCCCGCGCGCGGTAGGCGTCCTGCGGGCCGTGGGCATACGGCGACGGCGGCTGCTGCCCGGGAAAACCACCGGCCGACTCGCCCGGCCGACCGGTAGAAGCGGCCACGGCCACGGCGACGGGGATGGCGCGGCCGTTCGGCCCCGCCGTCCCCGTGTTGACCGCGGAGCCGGCCTCCGGGGCATTGCCGGCGCGGCGGCGGCGCACCACGATCACGACGACGGCAACCAGCAGGATGCCGGCGATGGCGTAGGTGGGGCCGTGGAAGTCGTTGGCGACCGTCTCCCAGTTCGCGCCGAGAGCGTAGCCCGCGATGCCAAGCGCGGCGGTCCACGGGATGCAGCCGAGTGCGGTGTAGAGGCCGAACCGGGAGGCGGGCATGTCGGCGAACCCGGCGGGCAGCGAGATGAACGTGCGTATCACCGGGATCACCCGGCCGACAAGCACCGCGACCGGGCCGTGCCGCTCGAACCAGACCCCGGCCCGGTCGATCTCGTGCTCGCGGATGCCGATCCGCCGTCCCCAGCGCCCGATCGCCGCCTGCCCCGCGTACTTGCCCACCGCCCAGGCGAGGTAGCTCCCCGCAACGTTGCCGAGCACGCCCGCCGCCACCACGCCGATGAGCGATGGCTGCGCGCCGCCGAAGGCGCCCGCCGCCATCGCGCCGCCGAACATCATGATGACCTCGGAGGGCACTGGGATGCAGGCCGACTCGGCGACCATCAGCACGAACACCGCGAGGTACCCGTACTGGGTGATCAGGTGGGTCAGGTTCTGCACCGATTGCTCCTTCCAGCGGACGGCCAGCCATCTTCTACAGGAGTGTAGAAGTTTACCTCTTCCGCAGGACGCCCGTTCCCCTGGCGAACACACGGACCGCCGCAGGCCTGTGCCTGGCGACGAGCAGGCAGGCCAGCACGATGAGGCTCGCGATCACGCCGCCGACCCCGACGACGTGGCCGATGTCCCCCAGCCACTTGGCCGCGAGCGTGCCGACGCTGAGCGCCGCCGCCAGCCAGGGTATCCGCAGGATGATCAGCCGCACGGCGAAGGCGTGATACGGCATCCGCACCGCGCCCGCCACCGTCGGCATCGCCGCGGTCAGCCAGCTCGCGGCCCGCCCCTGGCCGACGGCGCGCCCCCGGCCCGCGGCCCGCTCGGGCGGTCCGCCGTCACGTTCCGCGCGCGCCGGCCGGCGGCGGCGCCACCAGTCGATGAGCGCCGCACCGCCGAGATAGGCCAGCTGATCAGCCCCGATGACGGCGATCACCATGGGGACCGCGACGGCGAGCACTGGCCGGCCTGAGCCGATCAGCGCGCCTGCGATCAGCGTCACCGTCCCGCCGGGCAGCAGCATCCCGGGAATGGCGATGATCTCCACGACCACGGCGACGCACAGCGCCGCGACGGCGACAGCAGTCGGCAGCCCGCTCAGCGCCGAAGGCACTGCAGGAGTTGCCGCCGCCAGGAGACCCATCACCCCCAAACTATAACGAGACCTTGCATTTGGTACCTCTTTACTTTTCAGGGTGTTTCTTTTGTTGATTCGTGTTGGAGGGCACACTAACAGGAGATCTTCTACACTGCCGTAGAAGATCGCCGTAGCAGAGAACGAGCCCGCCGCAGATGACGTCTCACATGACCTACGCAGAGGCCATGGTCGTTGGCTTTGTCCAGGGCGTGACTGAGTTGTTTCCGGTGTCCAGCCTCGGCCACAACGTGCTCATCCCCGCCCTGATCGGCGGCTCATGGGCGCAGGACCTGAGCGTCTCCGCACCGGAGTCTCCGTACCTGGCGTTCATCGTCGGCCTGCACGTCGCCACCGCGGCGGGCATGATCCTCTACTTCTGGCGCGCCGTCTGGCCACCGCCTGCCGCCGCCATCCCGGCGGCGGGGCCACACCGGCCCCGCAGGCCACGCTCGTCTCACCGACTCGAATATGATCACGGAAATTCTGATTACCACGGAAACTTAGTGCGCGTAGGACGCTCTTTGTTTCCGCCAGGATCAAAGTTTCCGTGATCATCGGTGACGCAGCGAGGCCTGTGTGGGCAGCGGGAACTGCGGGGCCGGCGAGTTTCAGGTAGTGGTGGACGGCGGCCGCGGTGGCCAACAACTAGCTGCGCCCTGGTGACCAGTGGCGGCCCAGTTGCTGGGTGATGGGGAGGTTCAGCGGCGGAGGGTCCGCGGGCGAAGCGGAGGAGGCCGCGCCGGCTGGGTGCGGGCCGGCGGCGGCGTGGGCGGCTGCCGCCGGGCTGTCCGGGAACGACGGCACGTAGGAGGGGCGGTGCACCCGGTGGGCACGGAGTGCCTCGAGGAGCTCGTCGAGTGACTCGAAGTTGTGCGCGCTGACCACCGCGTCGCAGTAGGGCCAGGCGGCGGCCATGCCGCCGACCTCCGGGCGATAGCGCTCGGACTGGGTCCGCGGGTTCGCCCAGACGATCCGGTAGGCGATCCGGTGCAGCCGCGCCATCTGCGCGCCGAGGAGTGCGGGGTCGCCGGTCTCCCAGCCGTCGGAGATGATCAGGATGACCGCGCCGCGTCCCATGCCGCGCACGCCGTAGCGGTCGTTGAACTCGCGCAGCGCCGCGCCGATCCTGGTGCCGCCGGCCCAGTCGGGCGCGGCCTCGCCGGCGCGGGCGAGCATCGTCTCCGGCGACGCGGCGGCAAGGAACGGCGTCAGCCGCGTCAGCCTGGTCGCGAACGTGAACACCTCGGTGCGCGGCCGTGACGCGTCGCCCGACGGGCCGGAGAAGCCGGATCCGCCGCCGCCCGTCGCGCCTGACGACCGCGAGGCCACGTACATCAGCTGGAGGATGGCCCGCGCGTACGGCTCCATCGAGCCGGAGATGTCGCACAGCACCACGAGCCGCCGCTGCCTGGTGCGCACCGCCCGCCTAGCGATCCGCACCGGCTCGCCGCCGGTCCTAGTCGCCTGCCGCATCGTGCGGCGCATGTCGAGCCGCGCGCCGTCCTTCTTCGGCCGGTAGCGCCTGGTGCGGCGCGGCGGCACCGCGATCACCAGCTCGCGCATGAGCGCGGCGAGCTGCGCCAGTTCGGACGGGGAGAGCTGGGCGAAGTCCCGCTCCCGCAGCCGCTCGGTCCGCGACGCGACACGGCGGACGGCGGGCATGCCGTCGGCAGGCTCGGGGTCCTCGTCCGATTCCGCTTCCCGCTCGCTCCCCATCCCGTCCGATAGCACCTCGTCGAGGCCGGCAAGCTCGGGCGGCAGCTCGTCCGCGTTCACCGCGTCCGCCGATGCGTCCTCGCCGTCGGCGCGCTCGGCCGACTCGACGATCATGTTCTGCTGCGGCGCGGTCACCTCGGGCCGCCGTGGCCCGGCTGGACCCGTGCCGAACATCTCGTTGAACACCCGCTCGAAGGTGTCCACCTGATTCGGCGCGGACACCATCGTGGCGAGCGCGCACGCGTGCAGCTGCCCGATGGTCCTCGCCCGCATCACGGTCAGGGCGCCCGCGAGCCGCTCGCTGCGGTCGGGACCCGCCGGCAGCCCCGCGCTCCGCAGCCCGGCCGCGAGCATCGCCGCAAGGGCGGCGTAGTCGGGTGACAGGCCCGTGGCATGTTCGCCGTCCTGGCCCCCGCCGGCCTCGCGCAACGGAGCCCCTGGACTGCCCGGAGTAAGGCGGCCGTCGGTCGTGCGGCCGTCGTCAGTCATGCCCGACGACGGAAGCCAGCCCCGCGTCCCGCACTGCCTGCTCGTCCTCCGGGTACTTGACGACGACGCTCAGCGTCCGGCCCGCGGCGTCCGCGGACAGCCGGTCGTCGCCGAACACGGTGAGGGCGCCCGCCCAGGTGATGGCCTCGGAGATGCCGGGCGGCTTGGTCAGCCCCAGGTCGCGCAGCCGGGCGACCGCCGCCGCGACCTCGCCGGCCAGCGGTTCGCGCGCCGCGGGCACCCGCCGCCTGATGATCTCGGCGACGCGGTGCGCGTCGGGGAAGCCGATCCAGTGGTAGAGGCAGCGGCGCTTCAGCGCGTCGTGCAGGTCCCTGGTCCTGTTGGAGGTCAGGATCACCACCGGCGGCACCACGGCGTGGCGTGTCCCGAGCTCCGGGATGGTCACAGAAGACTCCGCGAGCATCTCGAAGAGGAACGCCTCGAACTCGTCGTCCGCCCGGTCCACCTCGTCGA
>Ga0335083_10004145_pt1 | contig 18552 bp, 15 predicted proteins | sample Lox_Sample_42_FD_206716 | JGI IMG/M metagenome (GOLD analysis project Ga0335083, IMG submission 206716) | Soil microbial communities from Loxahatchee National Wildlife Refuge, Florida, United States - Lox_Sample_4.2 | ecosystem: Environmental > Terrestrial > Soil > Wetlands | place: USA...
TGCAGGAAGGGCTGGATCGGGTTCACCACTTCGGGGAAGCGAGCCGTCTCGTGCCCACCATCGACATGCTCGAGTTCGACCTGGTTCCCCGCAACGCCTTTGAGCGGATGCAGCACCACGAAGCCGGTGCGGGCGGTCAGAAAGTCCGTTTCCGGCAGGGCGGTCGCTTTGAACTCGAGCTCGCCGCTGGCACGTCCCTCGATCGTCGCGTCGAAGGCGATCTCCTGCCCAGGACGTCTGCATACCGCGTGGTAGGAGACGGAAAACCCGTCGGGACGCTGGTCGATCTTGAGACCGCTCACTGCCGGAGCGTAGGTGCCCCAGTTCTCGTCGCGCACCAGAAAAGCGACGGCGCGCAGCACTTCGACGTCGTGGACCTTGATGTAGCGCAGCTGCCCGCCGTCGAGCTCCACGGAGAGCGGCCCGGCGGTCAGCGCACGCCCCGGCACGTCCGGCTGTTCCGTCCCGCAGAGAACGATTCCGCGCGAGGCCTTGGGTCTGGTCATGTGCTCTCCCTCGTCCTTGGTTTGGCTTACATCACGAATCACGAGTCAGGAGTCACGGGTCACGAATCACGGGTCACGAATCCCGAGTCACGAGTCACGGCCTCTCTCACGCGATCACCATCTCGCTCGCCGGATCGATGAGCACCACCCGGTTCATGTCGATGGCAAGGTCCACGCGCTCGCCCGGCTGCGAGACGTCGTGCGCTTGCAGCTCGGCGATGACCTGCGCGCCGCCTAACTGGAAAGTCGCGTACGTGCGCGAGCCGGTGGGTTGGAGCAGCTCGATCGCGGCGGTGTGACGTGCGAGACCCGGCCGGCCGTCACCGCTGCTCGCCCGGTTCATGTGCTCGGGCCGCACGCCCATCAAGATGGGCTGGTCGCGGCGCTTGCTCAGCAGCTCGCCGCGCCCTGCCGGCACGCCGAGCCGCACGCCGTTGTCGAGCTGCACCGCAAGTCCCCCATCGTCCGCGACGATGCGTGCCGGAACAAAGCTCATCGACGGCGAGCCCAAGAATCCCGCGACGTACTTGGTCGCCGGGCGCTCGTAGAGGTCCAACGGCGCACCTGCCTGCTCGATCTTGCCCTCGCGCAGCAGCACGATGCGATCCGCCATCGTCATCGCCTCGATCTGGTCGTGGGTGACGTAGATCATGGTCTTGCCCAGTTCCTGGTGCAGCCGCTTGATCTCTCCGCGCATTTCGTCACGCAGCTGAGCGTCGAGGTTGGACAGCGGCTCATCGAACAAATAGAGCCGGGCGTTGCGCACGACCGCGCGTCCGATCGCCACACGCTGGAGTTGACCGCCGGAAAGCTGGCGCGGATACCGGTCGAGCAGGGGCTCGATGGCCAGCATCTGCGCGGCGCGCCTGACCTTGGGTTCGATCTGGGGCTTCGGCGTCTTGCGCGCGCGCAGACCGAACGCGATGTTGTCGAACACCGTCATGTAGGGGTACAGCGCGTAGTTCTGGAACACCATCGCGATGTCGCGGTCGCGCGGCAGGACGTGGTTCACGACCTCGCCGGCGATCTCGATGGTGCCCCCGTCGGCGTCCTCGAGGCCGGCGATCGTGCGCAACAGCGTGCTCTTTCCACACCCGGACTGGCCGACGAGCACCGTGAATTCGCCCGCGGGAATCTCCAGGTCGACGCCCTTGACGGCATGGACCGCGCCGTAGTGTTTGTGCAGGCCGGTGATTTTCAGGTCAGCCATGATTGCTTAGTGAATGAGTGAAGGAGTGAATGAGTGAATGAGTGAATTGCGCGGAGCCTCCACAACCGGTTTGCCGCAACAGCGTCCCAGGGCTACCCCACTCCTGTACGCTTTCGCTCCTTTACTCCTTTACTCCTTCACTCCTTCACTCCTTCACTCCTTCACTCCTTCACTCCTTCACTCCTTTACTCCTTTACTCCTTTACTCCTTCACTGTCATCAGCCCTTCACCGCCCCCAGCGAGATCCCTCGGACCAGATAGCGTTGCATGAACGCGACCACGACGAAGATCGGGAGCGTGCCCAGCACCGACATGGCCGAGATCTTGGCCCAGAAGTTGGACTGTCCGCCGAAGTAGTGGGTGACCTGCACCGTATAGGTCACCACCTCGGTGCGCGTGAGCACCAGCGCGAACAGGAACTCGTTCCAGGCGAACACGAAGGTGAAGATCGCCGTGGCGAACAGGCCCGCACGGCACATGGGGAACACCACCTTCCAGATTACCTGCCAGCGCGTGCAGCCGTCCACCAGTGCCGACTCCTCCAATGCGGCCGGAATATCCAGGATGTACCCGCGCATCATCCAGATCACGTACGGGAGATTAAAGGCCGTGTACAGCAGGATCACGCCGACATAAGTGTCGACCCAGCCCAACCACACGTACAGCAAGAAGATCGGGAACACCACCGCGATGGGCGGGACCATGCGCTGCGAGATGATCCAGTTGGCCAGGTGCTCCCCGCCGGTCTTGAAGCGCGCCAGACTGTATGCGCAGATCGTGCCCAGGAACATCGCGATCAGCGTGCTCCCGCCGGCTACGAGCAGGCTGTGCCAGACCGCGGTCGCGTCCCCCTCCTTGAACAGCACGCCGTAGTTCCCAAGGTGGAACTGCCCCGGCACCCACTTCGGCGGGTAGGAGTAGATCTCATCGGGGGTCTTGAGCGAGATCATGAACATCCAGTAGATGGGGAACAGGAAGAACAGCGTGATCGCCGCCGCCGCGACGAGCCGCAGCGTTAGGCGCAACCGTCGGCGTGCATGCAGACTGTTCATCGCGCCAACGCGACTCGCCGGAGCGCAGCGAACACCACGACCGACAGCAGCACGATGATGAGCAACGCCACCGCCGCGGTATAGCTGGTCTCGAACTGCTGGAAGCCCTTTACATAGGTGAAGATCGAGACGGTCTCCGTCATCGTGCCGGGGCCGCCGCTGGTTAGTGCCCAGATGATGTCGAACAGCCGGAACAGGTCCAAGCCGCGGATCAGGATCGCCACCGCCATCACCGGCCAGATCGCAGGAAGCACGATCTTGAAGAAGGTGCGCCAATAGCTCGCGCCGTCGATGGCGGCCGCTTCGAGCTGAGATTTGTCGACGTTGGCGAGCGCCGCCAGCAACAACAGGAACATGAACGGAGTCCACTGCCAGACCTCGGCCGTGATGATGGACGGATAAACGAGGTGCGGGTTGATGGTCCACAACAGCGGTATCTCGTGTCCGGCGATCCAACCCAAGATCTGGTTGATCGGGCCGAAGCGGTTGTCGAACATCAGTGACCAGGTCGCGCCCGAAACGATCGGAGACACCACCACGGGCAGCACCAGCAGCGCGACGAACACCGCTCTCCCGGGCATGCGGTCGAGAAACAGCTGGGCCATCGCCAATCCCAGGACGAGCTCGATCGGCAGCGCGATGGCGGTAAAAATTACGGTATGCAGCAGCGCCTCCCAGAGGCGCTGGTCGTGAAGCAGATGCGCGAAGTTACGCAGGCCGACGAAGCCGGTGTCGGTCTCCGTCATGGTGATGCCCTGAAAGCTCACCACCAGGAGATACACGAGCGGGAAGATCCCGATGAGCAACAGGACGAAGATCGATGGGCCGACCAGGAAATACTTGAAGTTCCGGTCGGCAAAGCCGGCTTGCGGCGGAGCGGCAGCGTGACCCACGATGGTGTTTGCTGTTTAGCGGCCCAAACGAGCGGGAGCGCTAGATGTCGCAGCGCTCCCGTCCCGATACAGTATCAGCTTGCGCCGCCTAGGGCGATGCGCCCGGTCGTGCGTACGGACCGGCTATTTGCTCACATCGGATAGGCGCCGGATTTCGCGGCCCATGCTTTGTACACCGCTTTCTGCTTCTCCACGCCGACCTGCTGGGTAATGTCGTCCCACTGCTTGGCCACGTCGTCGAGGATCGTCTTCGGGTCCTCGCCGGCCCAGAGTCGGCTGATCCCCTGGCGGATCGCTTCCTCGTACTTATCGGTCTGGATCAGCGAAAGATCGAGCAGACCGGTCTTGGATGCGTCCTTGAGGGTGGCCAGGTAGTACTTGGCGTCGGGCCACTTGGCGAGGTAATCCTTGTTCACGTAGTGCGAGTCGCGGAACGGATCACGCAGCGTGTAAGGCAGCTGAACGCGCAGGTTGGAAATGTCCTCGCTGTTCAGCCATTGGATGAACAAGTACGCCTGTTCCTTTTGCTTGCTGGTGGAGGCGACCGAAAGCGCGAAGCCCGCCGCCAGCTCCGGGTGTCCGCCCGGCGGCAGCGCGTATCCGACCTTCCCTGCGATCTGGGACTTGGGCACCCAGTCCAGCTTCGCCTCGTTGGCCAAGTACCCCGCCGCGAACCGGCCGTACGGGGGCCAAGAGATGGTCATGGCGCTCTTCCCCTGCAGGAACACGGCGAGGTTCTCCACGAAGCCGAACTTCTCCACGCCTGGCGGCATGAACTTGTTCTCGTTGCGCATCTCGGTGAACACCCGCACGCCAACCGGGCTGTTGACCGTCGCCTTCATCGTGTTGGCATCGAAGAACTTCCCGCCCTCGTTGCGAAAGCGCTCCTCGAACATGAACATGGTGTACGGCGGTTGCTCGAAGAACGACGCCCCGTAGATGCCCTCGGCCTTCAGGTGTTCGGTGAGGAAGCTCCCGATCTCGTCGAACTGTTTCCAGGTCTTGGGCGCAGCGAGGTCGTAGCCGTACTTGGCTTTGAAGGCCTTCTTCAGGTCGGCGCGGGCGAAAATATCCTTGCGGTAATAGAGCACGAACACATCGCCGTCGTCGGGAAATCCGTAGACCTTGCCGCTCACCGTCATCTGGTTATCGCGGTAGGTCGGCGCGATTTTCTGCAGCTCGGAGCGGAACCCGTACTTGTCCACGAAGGGATCAAGCAACTCGAGCGCACCCGCCTGAGCGAGGTCGGGCATCCAAGCCGGGATCACGTTGAGCGCATCGTAAGCGCCGGTGCCGGCACGGAACTCCTGCATGATCTTGGTGAACATCTCCGCGGTGGGCACTTCGATAATCTTCACCTTGCAACCGGTGAGCTGCTCCCACTTCGGGCCGGAAAAATTCTTCGGGCCTTCGGATTGCAGCCCTGCTTCCCAAACGACGGTGATGGTCTTACCGGCGCAGATCTTCTTAGCGGCGTCCACCGCGGTCTGCGCCGCGCTTGCCGCGCTCGCGATCCCGGACCAGGCCAGCGCCAGCACCGCAAACAGCGCAAGGATGGAGCCTCGCGCCAGGCGATGGTGGTGGGTGAAGGGAACCTGTCCGCTCATGATGCTTCCTCCTCGTTGAGTTGTTTGTTGTCGGTATTGCAGCGGGCGCGTGCGATACTGGGCGCTCGGAAATGCCCGTCGATTATGTTGAGAAGCGAGATCGAGTGTCAAGCTGGAACGCCCGCCGCTGCTGGAGAGTCGGACCGAGCAGCACGGCGCTGGGGGCGAGCGGCGACACGCGCTCGATTAGAATGGGTGGCAGCTTGCTGGAGCCGCTTTCGGGCCTCAACCGATATGCAGCTCTCCCGTTTCTTCGCGGTGCCGTGACCGCTCGGAGAAAATCGTGACCGATCTGTCGAACCGCGCGGCGCGGGTGATCAGCGAACACCGTCTACAGCGGCGGCGCCTGCCGGCGCTTGCCGCCGGGCTGCGCCCGCCGGACGAAGTCACGGCCTATGAGGTGCAAGACGATCTGCACCGGCTCCTGGAGGCTGCCGGCATGGGAAAGGTCGTCGGGCACAAGATCGGCTGCACTACTGCAGTCATGCAAGCTTTCCTGTCGATTCCCAATCCCTGCGCGGGCGGCGTGTTCGCAGCCACTGTGCATCGCAGCCCGGCGCGCATCCGTCACGACGGCTTCTTGCGCCCCGGCGTCGAGTGCGAGATCGTAGTCCGACTGCATGAGGATCTGCCCAACGAACGCGCGCCGTTCACGCGCGACGACGTGTCCGCGGCGGTTGGTGCGCTGATGGCGGGGATGGAGATCGTCGACGACCGCTACGTCGACTACAAGTCGCTGGATACGCCGACCCTGATCGCCGACGACTTCTTCGACGCCGGCTGTGTGCTCGGCGAGCCGGTCAGCGCCTGGCACGCGCTCGACATCCCGGCACTGACCGGCGTCACGCTCATCAACGGAGCCGAACTCGGGCGCGGCCGCGGGGCCGACGTCATGGGCCATCCGTTCGAAGCGCTCGCGTGGCTTGCCAACTCTCTCGCGCGGCGCGGGCACAGCCTGTGCGCCGGAGAGTTCGTCTTCACCGGCAGCGTCGTCGAGACCAAGTGGGTCGAGCAGGGCGATCGGGTGCTGATGCGGATTGAGCAGCTCGGGGAAGTCGAAGCGATCTTCGAGTGACGGCTCCCGCATCGAGCAGCGGCGCAGTAGCACGGTCGCTCTCGGTTCACCGCTGCTCGACGGGCGCAGGCGCGAAAAAGGGCGGTGACTCTCGCCACCGCCCCAACGCTTGCGCTATAGCTGATGGGTACGCTCGTTGTTATCAGTAGAGCACGATCGGGTTCCCGGGCGAGCCGGTGGCGCCGATGATCCTGAGCGGCGCCCATATGAACGCGCCTTCGAGGATGTGATTGTCCACCAGCGACTTGGTGTCCACGTTCTCCAGGTTCCAGATCCCGTACCTTACTTGGGCCTGTGTGTGGCACGGCACCGCCCAGCCCTCGACCTCGTTACCCGGCTGCGCGTCGTTGGCGGAGGTGTCGCCCATGGTCAAGGCGACGTCGTGCTGATGGAACCACTCGCACGCGCTCAGACCAAAGCCAGGCTCGCCTTGCGCGAAGATGTCGCGCGCGGCTTTGCGCTGCTCGTGGCTCATCGACTGGTAGCGGTCGTTGCTCCACGTGTTCCCCTGCCCGGTATGCAGCGCCACGCAGTCGCCCGGCTGTACGTCCTGGAGGCCCTCCATCTTGATGATGCCTTTGATGTCGTCCGCAGTCACGATTCCCGGGTCGCCGGGCTTGTGGGGGATTGGCAGCATCTCGGCGGACGCCGGGATCAGGCCCTTCGATTTCTTGTAGGCCACCGCATCCAGCACGACCAGCCGGCAGACGAAGCCGAGCTCGGCCGAGAACTCCACGCCCTGCGGACCCATGCCCATGACTCGGCCACCGGCGCCGCGCTCGTAGATATCCCAGCTGATCCGGCCGTTGTACATGAACGGACCCTTCGACGTGTTCACGCCGATGTGGCCGGGGCCGTCGAATTGCGTGCCGACTTGACCGATTTCGGTGAACACCGTCTCGTCGTGATAGACCAGTGCATTCTTGCCAAATGGGCCGCCCGTGGGTGTTCCGGGGATCGACATACGCCAGGTGCGCGGGCCGAACACCGGCATTTCCCAGTGATAGAACTTGCCGACGGTGATGGACTTGAACTGTTTGACGGTGGCCAACGCCCGCTTGATGTTTGCCGAGTTCTTGGTGTGGTTGGCGCTGCCCGCTTTGTCGTCCGCACCCCACTTGGTCGGTGCCCAATGTTCAGTGAGCGGCGCGTCGTTCACCGGGCCCTTGAGGGTCTGGGCGGCTGCCGATCCGGCACCCAGACACACGGCCGTAATCGCGACCGCGATCGCGTTCAGTCTCATGACAATCTCCTTCCCTAAGATGTTTGAGAACCAGCTTTTTTATCGCCGCGCGGTGGGCGCGGGGGGCCTATGTGGCCTCCCTTCGCTCCTACCAAGCGGGGGAAGCATCACACCACAAACGCAAGGCGTAGGCAAGCGCGCGACCGGCTGGTCTAACCGGTGGTTTCCCGGGCGACATCCCGTCTGCGCAGGGCTCCGATCGGCAAGCCCCGGCCGTTGCCGTTGACACCCTTGGCTGGTGCGCTATATGGTTAGCCGCTTGCAAGCGCTTACGCCCGGTCGCGCAGTGGGCCGCCCGGGTGCCGCTCACGCGAGGCAGGTTCCTTGCTCGCAGGGTGTGAGACCGCATGAGCGGACATCGGATCGGGGGAAACCAAGTGATATCGGATCGCGACATCGCCTTCTATCGCCAGAACGGCTATCTGTTGGTCGAAGACGTGCTGGACCGCAGCACGCGGACGCGGATGAAAGAGGTCATCGCCGGCCTCATCGCAAACGCTAAGGGGGTTGCGCAGCACACCGACGTCTACGATCTCGAGCCCTCACACACGCCGGAGCACCCGCGTGTGCGGCGCATCAAGAAGCCGCATGCGGTGCATCCGGTCTTCTGGGACTTCGCCAAGAGCCCGAAACTGCTGGATGTGCTCACGAAGCTGCTCGGCTCTAATATCCGGCTGCACGGCTCCAAGCTGAACATGAAGGACCCCAAGTACGGCTCCGCCGTCGAGTGGCATCAGGACTGGGCGTTCTATCCGCACACAAACGACGACCTGCTCGCCATCGGCGTGATGCTGGACGATGTGGAGATGGAGAACGGGCCGCTGCTGGTGCTGCCAGGAACGCACAAGGGACCGGTGTACGATCACCACGCAGGCGGCCGGTTCTGCGGCGCCATGGACCCGAGCGTGAGCAAGCTGCCCTACGACAAGGCGGTAGCGATCACCGGGAAGGCGGGTGCGGCGTCCTTCCACCACGTGCGGCTGGTGCATGGATCGGCGCAGAACACATCCGATAAGCCGCGTCAGCTTCTGCTCTACGAGTGCGCGGCGGCGGATGCATGGCCGCTGGTGAATTTCACGACCCTGGAGGAATATGACAAGCGGATGCTGTGCGGCGTGTCCACCATCGAGCCCCGCGTCGAGAAGGTGCCGATGCGCATGCCGTACCCACCGGCGCTGAATCAGGGTTCCATCTACGAGAACCAGACTGCGACTCAGCGGCGCTGGTTCCAGCAGGCCGAAGTCGTCGCCGCCAAGTAGCCGCTCGCTGCGCTGGGAGTCCGCGCGCGAGCGGGATCAGCCGAGCCAACCCAGCGCGCGCGAAATTGCCGTTGCCGCCTGCTTGAGCGCAGCACGCGCGCCGGGCACGGAAACCCTCGCGTCGCGCTGCTTGAGATAGACCAGCGTAAGCGCTGCGACGGCGCCGTCGTGGTCGAAGATCGGAAAGCAGATGTCGATCACTCCGCTCAGCGTGTCGCTCGGCCCCTCGTCGTGGCCTCGCTCACGAATCCGCTCCAGCCGCCGTGCGAGCGCGCGCCGCCGCGTCGTCGAAACCCGCCCGTTTCCCGCCAGTTCCTCGAGCAGCAGAGCGTGGCGCTCCCCGCTCTGGAACGCCGTGATCACGCGCGCAGACACGCGGTCGTCGTGGAAGGCGAAATGTGCGCCTTGGCGCACCATGGCGCTCATCGGCTCCGGCGGCTCGGCGCGTGCCAGCACCACCAGCCTGGCGTCGTGATGCACGCACAGGTGGTTGGACTGTCCTGTCTTGCGCGCGAGCGCTTGCATGTTGGGCATGGCCGCATCCAGCAGGCGTTCCACGGGCGGGTGGCGTTGCGCCAACTCGAACAGCCGCAGCGTGAGCGCATAGCGGGAATCCGGACGGCGGCCGAGGTAGCCGCGCCGCACCAACACATCGAGCATGCGGTACAGCTCGTTCGGCGAACGCTTGAGCTGCCTCGCGATCTCCTGCAACGTGAGGCTATGCGGCTCTGCAGCGAGCGCCTCCAGCACGTCGAGACCCTTCTCCAACGCCGGAGCGGAATACCGCACGCGCCGCGCACCTGCGCGACCTCGGGTTGACAAGCCCATGGCCCCTTTTTATAGTTGAAATGCAATTTTACTTATAAATGAGGCGCGTAGACCGGCAGGATGCAGCCGGCTCGGGGTCGAATCCCACGTGCGCCGGGGCGGCGTGCAGCGATGGGCCGCCACACACAATGCATCCAATAGCGGAAGGACGGTCCCGTTGCCCACCGGGCGGGATCAGCGGTAGCACCCGGTGCACACGCACCGGGACGTTGCTCGACCGGGAGTAGCTGTCTGCCACGAATAGCACACATCAGGAGGAGAAGATGAGAACCACACCGAGCTTCAAACGCACGCTTGCCGCGTGCGGCCTGGCATTCGGATGCGTCGCCTCGGCCTACGCCGTCGATCCGGGGTTCCCACCGCCGACCGGCGATCCCAGCATCATTCCGGCGGGCGCCAAGCTGGACCGCGTGTTCAATGGAGCATGCATCCTTTCCGAGGGCGTTTCGGCCGGCCACGACGGCATGGTCTATTTCAGCGACATCACCTTTACGAAATTCTGCAAAGACCCATCCGGAAAGTTCGCCCAGGCCGGGAACATTTGGAGGTACAACCCGGGCACGGGTCAGACCACGATTTTCCGGAGCCCCTCGGGCATGTCCAACGGGATCAAGTTCGATCGTGACGGCAACATGATCGCAGCGCTGGGTGCCGATTTCGGCGGCCGCATGCTGGTCAAGACCGACATGAAAACCGGCAAGAGCTACATTCTGACTGGCTTGTACAACGGTCGGCCCTATAACGCGCTCAACGACATCTCCATCGACGAACAGGGCCGCATTTACTTCAGCGATCCGCGCTATCTGGGTCACGAACCGATCGAGCAGGACGGCGTCGCCGTCTACCGCCTCGACCCCGACGGCTCGGTGCACCGCGTGGTCACCGACTGCGGCAAGTGCAACGGAGTGCTGGTGTCCCCGGACCAGAAGACCCTGTACGTGATCAGCAACGACAACGGGTGGTGGGCGTTCGAGAACCTGCAGAAGGGCGAGAAGACGGTGCAGGGCACGCACAACCTGCAGGCCTATGACCTGGCACCGGACGGAACCGCGAGCAACCGCCGCGTGCTGATCGACTACCAGAAGAAGGACCCGCCCTGCAGCGGGCCCGACGGGATGGTGGCGGACGAAGAGGGCAATATCTACATGGCCTCGCGCTGCGAAACGCGGCCGGGCATCGTCGTGCTGACCCCGCAGGGACAGGAGCTGGCGTTCATCCCGGTTAAGGACGAGTTGCCGACGAACGTCGGCTTTGGCCGCGGTGCCGATGCGAACATGCTCTATGTCACCTCGGGCAAGAGCCTTTACCGTATCCGCGTCGCCAAGAAGGGCTACCAGCTGCCCTGAGCGCAACGCGAAGACCAGCGCAGAGCGCAGCGGGATCCCGCCGCGCTCTGCGCGGGTTGAACCTCGTCACTCGTGCACCAGGAATCGACGCCTATGACAGAATCCATCGCGACCTCCGCGGCCGGAGAGCGCCGGACCAAGCTGCTCACGCGGGAGCAGGTGGATGCATTCGTCCGCGACGGCTTCCATTTTCCGCAACGTGCGCTGTCTACCGATGAGGCGCTGCGCTATCGCGGGCGGTTGGAGCAATGTGAAGCCACGCTCGGCGGGCCGCTGCGTGGGGCGCTGCGCAACAAGCCGCACCTCATCTTCACCTGGGCCAACGAGCTGATCCGGCACCCGCACATCCTGGACGCGGTGGAAGACATCCTGGGACCCAATCTCCTGGTGTGGAGCAGCAGCTTTTTCACCAAGGAGGCACGCGATCCGAGCTACGTCTCCTGGCATCAGGACTCGACCTATTGGGGTTTGAGCCATCCGGACGTGGTCACCGCGTGGCTCGCGCTCACGCCCAGCGTGGTGGAGAACGGCTGCATGCGCGTCATCCCCGGCAGCCATCTCAAGGACCAGCTTCCGCATCGGGACACCTTCGCCGAGAACAACCTGCTCACCCGCGGCCAGGAGGTGGCGGTCGAGGTCAACGAGTCGGATGCGGTGGACGTCGAGCTGCAGCCCGGTGAGTTCTCGCTGCATCACGTACGGCTGGTGCACGGCTCGGATCCGAACAACGCGGACTACCGCCGCATCGGCTACGCGATCCGGTATATTCCCACCTACGTGCGCCAAACGGTGGGGCCGCGCGATTGTGCGACGCTCGTGCGTGGCGCGGACCACTATCACCACTTCGACCCGGAGCCGGTTCCGAAAGCCGACCTGGATCCCGCAGCGGTGGAAGCCCATCGGCGCATCACGGAAGAAGCGGCCCAGGTCCTGTATCGCGGTACCGACAAGCGCAACCCGAAGTAGCGCGCTCTATCCGTCGCCGCGCCCGCGGCAGCGTGCAGCTGCGCTGCAGCTGCACGTTCGGGCTCCGGGGTTGCAGCGGGGTCGGAACCCTCGGCCAGGTGGCGCGTCGTCCGGGTCGCAGACGCTGCGGTCGCGGGTACCCGTGCGAAGCCCGGCCCGAGCGGGCGGCATGCCCATAAGCAGACCAGGCGCGCCCACGCGCCGGACCGATGGGGAGGAGAAGCAGCATGGAATATGCAACCGGCATCGCGTTGCTGGTCGTCTTCCTGGTCGTCGTGGCTTTGATCGTCCGCGGCCAGAGCCCCATCGTCATGCTGCTGCTGCTGGCGATCGTTTGGACCCTCGTCTCCGGCATCGGCGTGCAGGACCTCCAGTCGAAGGTGCTCCAGGGCGGGGGCGTGCAGTACGCCAGCGCCGTGATCATCATCGTCTTCGGCGCATGGTTCGCGCAGATCCTGATCCAGACCGGGATCGCGGAGAGCGTGATCCGTTCCGCGGTCGAGTTGGCGGGGGACCGGCCTCTGGTGACCGCCATCGTGATCAATCTCGTGACCGCGCTCTTGTTCACGTCCATGTACGGAGTCGGCGCGGCGATTGCCATCGGCGTGATCGCATTGCCGATCATGATGAGTCAGGGGATCCCGGCCCGCGTCGCGGCACCCACGTTCAGCATGGGAATCGGTGCGGGCGCCTACGTCAACCTCGTGCAGTTCGGGACCTTCGAGAAGCTGTTTCCGGGGATCAAGTACGAGCCGCCCTATCTCACCTTTTGGATGATCGGCATGGCGGTCTACCTGGTGTGCGCTTGGGTGATGATCTACCTCAACCTGCGCCGCCTCGGCACGCGCAAGCTGGCGAGCGTCGATGCCGCGGAGGCTCAGCCGGCGCGCAAGCGCACGCCCTATTACACCTACCTCGTGCCCCTGTTTCCGGTGCTGATGATCATGCTGTTCAAATGGCAGATCATCCCGACCTTCCTGCTCTCCATCGTGCTCGCGCTGGCGCTGACCTGGAAGGATCGCACCTTTCAAGGTCACCTGAACCTGTTCAACAAGGCGTTCTACGACGCCTTCCCCGATATCGCCACCATCGCGGCGCTGTGGACCATCTGCGGAATGATCATCGTCGCCGGCCAGATGCCCCAGATCTCGGGCGCGCTGCGCCCGATCTTCGCGCCGATCCTGCCGCACGACAACGGGCAGGCCGCGCTGTTCTTCGGATTGATCGGAGGCGTGCTCAGCATCTACCGCGGGCCGCTGGTCGTGGTGGGCACCGGGGCCGCTTTGCTCGCGATCCTGCTCTCGAACCACGAGATCCCGGTGCCCTATCTGTACGCGCTGTGGCTCGGGCCGACGGTGATGCAAGGCAGCGTAGACCCCACCAACTCCTGGACGCTGTGGACCATCGGGTACACCAAGGTGCCGCACGGCCAGTTCCTGAAGACGGCTCTGCCTTTCGGTTGCCTGATGGTGGCCATCAACTCCGCGATCTGTTACGCGATGCTCGGGCGGGGCTGAGGCGCCGCGAGGTCAAAGGGTGAGCGAGCTCAGGACCTACCGCATCGGCATCGACGTCGGCGGCACCTTCACCAAGGCGGTGCTGATCGACAACGCCACTTTCGAGGTCGTGGGCCGTTACTCGGTGCTCACGACTCACAGCGATCCGCGCGGGGTCGCGCGCGGCGTGATCGAGGTGTTCCGCAACGTTCTCGAGCGCTCCGGCGTGCACCCGCGCGACGTCGTGTTCCTCGCGCACAGCACCACGCAGGCGACCAACGCACTGTTGGAAGGCGACGTGGCTGCGGTGGGCATCCTCGGGATGGCGAGCCGCGTGGAAGCGCTCCTGGCGAGGGGGCAGAGTAGCATCAAGGAGATCGCGCTGGCGCCGGGCCGCAGCCTGCGCCCCGCACATCGCTTTCTGACCACCGACGCGTTGGAGGAGCCCGCGGTGCGGCAGCTGCTGGAAGAGCTGCGCTCCGAAGGCATCGAGGTGGTCGTGGCGAGCAGCGCCTTCGGCGTGGACGACCAAAGCGGCGAGGAGCTGGTGATGCGCATCTCCTCGGCGGTCGGGTTGCCCGCTACCGGGGGGCACGAGATCAGCAAGCTGTATGGGCTGACCACCCGCACCCGTACAGCGGTGATCAATGCCAGCATCCTGCCGAAGATGATCGCCACGGCCGACATGACCGAAACCGCGGTGCGCGAGGCGGGGATCGAGGCGCCGCTGATGATCATGCGCGGCGATGGCGGCGTCATGAATATCCAGGAGATGCGTCGCCGCCCGGCGGTGACGATGCTTTCCGGGCCGGCCGCCAGCGTCGCCGGCGCGCTCATGTACCTGAAGATCTCCGACGGCATCTACTTCGAAGTGGGCGGCACCAGCACCAACATCGGCGTCATCCGCAACGGCCGGCCGACCGTGAAGTACGCGCGCGTCGGCGGTCACGACACCTACGTCAACTCGCTGGACGTGCGCGTGATCGGCATCGCGGGCGGCAGCATGGTGCGCGTGCATGGGAGCCAGATCACGGACGTGGGCCCGCGCAGCGCGCACATCGCCGGTCTGCCCTACGCGGCGTTCGCCGATCCCGCCGACATCGAGGAGCCGCACCTGGAGCTGTTCCGTCCCAGACCGGGAGATCCGGAGGATTACGTCGCGATCCGCACGAGAAGCGGCAACCGCTACGCGATCACCAACACGTGCGCCGCCAACGTGCTGGGCTATGCCAAAGCCGGTTGGCACGCGCACGGCAACGCCGCGTCTGCGCGCCTCGCCATGGCGGCCTTGGCTGCACGGCTCGGTGTCTCGGTGGAGGAGGCGGCGCGCCGCGTTCTCGAGCAGGCCGCACGCAAGGTGATCCCGGTGGTGGAGAATCTGATCGCCGAATATGCGCTCGACCGTGACCAGGCCGTGCTGGTGGGCGAGGGTGGCGGAGCTTCGGCGCTGATCCCGTTCGTGGCGGAGCAGATGAAGCTCGCCTTCCAGATCTCACAGGACGCCGAGGTCATCTCCTCGATCGGGGTGGCGCTGGCCCTGGTCAGGGAGACGGTGGAGCGGGTGATCCCGAACGCGACCGAGGACGACCTGCAGCGGATCAAGCGGGAGGCCTACGATGCCGCGGTGAAGCTCGGCGCTGCGCCCGAGAACGTCGAGGTGATGATCGAAGTGGACCCGCAGACGCAACGCGTGCGCGCTACGGCGACGGGTGCGTCCGAGATGCGCGCGCAGGACCTGCTGAAGGACGTCTCGGAGCAGGAGGCCCGCGACATCGCGGCCGGCTCGATGGGCCTGCCGCGCGAGCGGGTCAGGCTCGTGGCCGCGACCGATCAGATGCGCGTCTTCCAAGGCGAGCTGGAGGAGCGCAGGCTGCGGATCTTCAAGCGCCGCCGCCGCCCGGTGCGAGCGATCGATCGCGAGGGCGTGATCCGCGTGCAGCGCAGCGACGCAGTGGTGGTCGGCGCTAGTGCGGCGACGGGACTGGATCAGTTGAGGCGCGTGTGGGAGCAGGTGACGATCTACAACGGAGACAGCGTGATCACGCCCGATGTGTTCGTGATCGCGGGCCGCCGGGTGCTGGATCTGTCCGGCGTGACCGCGCTCAGTCAGGCGCTGGCGATCGGGCGCAGCGAGCTGGAGGGGTTGGCGCCGGAGACGCCCGTGGCCTTGATCAGCGTGCAGGGAGCGCGCGGGATATGACGCCGGCTGCGGCAGCGTGCTTCGAGCCGCATCCAGTGCCCCTGCGGTGCTGGACATCGGTGGCGCTTGGCTACTCGCTGCTGGAACGGGATCCCGCCTTCCCGCGTATCCCGGAACAGGCAAGGCACGCGTTGGTGGAGGCCGCGCTTGCCGAAGGGCGGGCGCAGGCAGACTGCATCAAGCGCGACTTCGGCCGTGACCCATTGGCAATCGCGGAGCGGCTGCACGTAGCAGTAAGCGAGAGCCACGAGGACGCAGGCTTCGGCACCGTGGTTGTGTTCGCCGAGTACGCAACGCGGCCGCCACGGATCACGCTGTACCGGCCCGCGATCGCCCGGCTGACGCGCCTCCTCGATGTGCTCGCGTTGCGCGCGCTGCTGAACGCTCGAAGTTGCGAGCAGGTATTTCTCGCACACGAGCTGTATCATCACGTGGCGCGGATCGGGCCGCAGCCCCCGCTCAGCGGCAGGCATCGCGTGCCCCTGCTGAGGTTCGGGCGCTGGGTCTGGAGCCGCGGCATCGCAAGTCTCGAGGAGATCGCGGCCGGGGCTTTCGCGCAAGGTCTGTTGGGGCTGGGCGTTCACCCGCGCCTGCTGGATCTGCTCTGGCTCCGTCAGCCCGCGTCATGGAGTACAGTGCGCCCTGGCGTCGAGATTTCGGCCTGACTCGATATGGCGGCCCATGCGTTCAGACATCCGCCCATGCGCCCCGGGATGATCGAGGCGTCGCACCAGCGCTGGGCGGGCGGAGAGCTCGCGCTCGAGAGCGGCGAGTCGATCCGCGACTTCCAGTTGTCCTACGTCACGCATGGCAAGCTGGACCAGACCGGCAGCAACGCTGTCCTGGTGGCCGCCTCGCTCGGCGGCAACCATCACCGGCTGGATTTCCTGATCGGGCCCGATAGGGCGCTCGATCCGCACCGCTACTTCATCGTCTGCGTGGACCCGATCGGCAACGGGCTCACGACCTCGCCGAGCAACAGCCCCTCGCAGCCGGGGATGCGCTTTCCTCGCTTCGTGCTGCGCGACATGGTGCACAGCCAGCACCGCCTGCTCACCGAGCATCTGCACATCAGCGGCCTGCTGTGCGTGATCGGCGCATCGATGGGCGGGATGCAGGCGTTGCAATGGGCGGTGAGCCACCCTCAGTTCATACGCTCTATCGTCGCCATGACGCCGATGGCGCGCGCGGCGGCATGGGCGGTCGCGGTCGTGGAGACCGCACGCCGCGCGCTCACTGCCGACCCGGCGTGGAATGGCGAAGAGTTCACGGCTTATCCGGAGCGGGGATGGCGTGCGTGGAGCGCAGTGATGAGCGCTCTAGCGGGCCGCACGCCGCAGGCCCTGGAGGAGATGTTCGAGCAGCCGTTGGGCGCGCTCGAGTGGATGGACAAGCTGGTCGCCGACAACCGCGCGGCTGGATTCGACGCGACCGATTGGTTGTACCAGAGTTGGGCCTATCAGGCCCATGACGTGGGCGGCACGCATGGATTCAGCGGGAACACGACGGCGGCGCTCGAGTCGATCGCAGCCCACACCTTGATCCTCGCGCCGGCCGTGGATTTGTTCAACCCGGCGCGATGCGCGCAGGAAGCCGCGGACGCGATTCCCGGTGCGAGGCTGGTGGAGATCCCGTCCGTCCAAGGGCACCAATCGGCGAGCGGCGTGAAGGCGGAAGACGCACAGTTCCTGAATGAGGAAGTCGGCGACTTCCTGCAGACGTTAGTACAGGAATAACCCGTGCTGGAGCTCGCGCTGCGCGAGGCGACCGAGGCCGATCTGCCGGGTATCCTGGGGGTCTACGCGCAGCCCGAGCTGGACGACGGGCGCGTCCTGGATCTGGAACGGGCGCGGGCGCAGTTCCGACGGATCAACGAGCACCCGGGGTATCGCGTCTACGTCGCCGAGCGCGACGGCCAGGTGCTGGGCACCTTCGCGCTGCTGATCATGCAGAATATCTCGCATCTGGGCGCACCGGCCGGCGTCGTCGACCAGGTCGGCGTGCTGCCGCAATTCCAAGGACAGGGCGTCGGCCGCCAGATGATGGAGCACGCGCGCCGGCTCTGCGAGCAAGCCGGGTGCTACAAGCTCACGCTGTCGAGCAATCTCAAGCGCGAAGCGGCGCACCGGTTCTACGAGGCCATTGGGTTCGAGAAGCACGGCTACAGTTTCAAGATCGACCCAGCCCAGCGCTGACACGCAGCGCAAACCGCGCAGCGGCATCGGATCACAGAAACGTGCAAGGCACACGCGGCGCGCACACCGGTTGCCGTTTCGTGCTCGCGCTGTGGCTCGTGATGCTTGCAGCACCGGAGGCGGGCGCGGTGCTTCCCGATGAGATTCAGGTCTACACCGACGACATCGACAAGCCCGGCGAGTTCGGGCTCGAGCTGCACATCAACACCACCCCCAGCGGGCGCAGCGTGCCCGACTATCCCGGCGAGGTGACGCCGTGGCACGGATTGCGGGTCACGCCCGAGTTCTCCTATGGGTTGACGCACGACCTCGAAGCGGGCCTGTATCTGCCGTTCGTGCGCGACGCCAGCGGTACGGCTTACTTCCCGGGAGCCAAGGTTCGCTTGAAGTGGCTGCCGGTGCGCCAGGAAAACGGCGGCGACGGCTGGTTCCTCGGGCTGAACATCGAGCTGTCCAAGGTGGCGAATCGATTCGAGCAGGGCGACCTGCAGCTGGAACTGCGGCCGATCATCGGCGGCCGGACGGGCGGCTGGCTGGTGGCGTTCAATCCGGTGCTCGATTGGGCCGTCGGTGCCCCGCAGCCGGCGGCGGGCCCCGACTTCAGTCCGCAGTGGAAGGTCGCGTACACCGTTGCGCCGGGCGTGGCCATCGGGCCCGAATATTACGCCGAGCTTGG
>Ga0335083_10004147_pt1 | contig 18549 bp, 22 predicted proteins | sample Lox_Sample_42_FD_206716 | JGI IMG/M metagenome (GOLD analysis project Ga0335083, IMG submission 206716) | Soil microbial communities from Loxahatchee National Wildlife Refuge, Florida, United States - Lox_Sample_4.2 | ecosystem: Environmental > Terrestrial > Soil > Wetlands | place: USA...
GGTGTCCTCGATCACCTGGACGCCGACAACGAAACCCGGATGATCGTCGGCTCCAACACGCTGGTGGTCCGCCGGACCCCGGTGAACTGGGCTGTCATCTGTCTGATTGACAAGATCCAGCGTGAGCACGCGGCTGCGTCCTCCCGGGTCGCCTGAGGCTCGCCTTCAACCCAACGAGATCCATCATGCAAAAAACCGATGCCGAATTGTTCGCCGCCGTCATCTGCCGGGCGATCGACTACTTCCACACGTCAAAATCGACTCAAGAAGAGGTGGGCCGTGCTGGGAGCGACTGGATTCTCAAGAAGAGGGAAGAGGACCTGGCTGACGCCATCACCGAACTGAAGCAGGCCTTGGACGCCTGATCGGCCATGAGCTTCAGCATGCGCAAGCACAAGCGCCGAGCCGAACGCAGCATGGCTCGGCGTTCCATGTACATCGGTGGGAGTCGGCCTGTACCTTTCGGGTGGATCCATGGCATCGAACGCCGGCCGGGCGCCGCGTTCGAGTTCACCCCCATATGGCTTGAAGCGCCTCTGCACGTGATCACCGTCGATCTCACGATCTCGGTTTGATGGCTGACAAAAAGTGCTTGCGCTCCGTGGATTGATGTCGTACATTAATCCAATGCGCTGAGAGGTTCAGAGCAGCAACCAGGAGAGCAGCATGGCCCACTTCACGATCAAGTCCCGCACCTTCGGCGAAATCACCTTCAGCTGCCCGAATGAAGGCGGATACATCCGCGTCACCGGCAACGGCTGGGACCACAAGCAAATTTGCGAGGGCGGTTGCTTCATGGGCGTCACGCTCATGGCGAGCGAGAACACGCTCGAACAGTGCGCCCGCCGCTGGTGGAAGGCCTTCCTGGCGTTCCAGCGCGAGATCGCCTGATGCAAGCCCCGGAACATCCCAAGCGCCGGGGCCGCCCTCAGGCAGCTGCCGAAAAGGCCTTGCAGGCTCGCATCATCGCCCGCCTGACGAACGACCAGCGCTCCAAGTATGAGCGCCTAGGCGGCGTGGACTGGCTCCGTCGCAAGATCGACGCCGAGCCCGAGCCGTCGCCCTTCTGGCGGATCCCAGGCGCTGGACCGTAGAATCGCGGCATGGGTCGCCCTTCGAATCTTTCCGCCGCCAAATGGGATGAGCTGCTACGGAGGCTCGCATCAGGAGAGAGGGCCGCCGACCTCGCGCGAGAGTACGGCGTTTCGAAATCAGCTGTTTCGAAACGAGTAGCGAAACCGGCCGAGCATGTAAAAGATGTTGTGAATCAGGTGCTTGCGGCAGAGCTGGCTCTTAAGGCTCTTCCCGTATCGCAACGGATCGTGGCCGTGGACCTGATTGATGAACTTCGTCAACTGAGCATGAGCACCGTCCAAGTCGCGGCCCTGGGCATGAAAACCGCGCACCGGCTGGCGGCCATCGCGAACGAAGAGGTTCAGAAGGTCGGAGACGCGGATCCGCTGAAGTCAGCTGTCTCCATGAAGACGGTCGAGTGGCTGGGCGAGATCGTTCGGACTCACGCGAGCGTGGGACTGAATCTGCTGTCCGCCAACAAAGAAGCATTCCGGCCGGGCTCGGGTGGCGAGGATGACGGGGCTGACTTCATCGTAGAAGGCGGCCTGCCGAAGTAGTCTTCCCCCTACGGTAAAACGGCCATACAATGAGACATGGCTGATCTGATCTCCTATGAGGAAGCGAAGAAGCTCATTGATTACGACCCGGAAGCCGGGTCTTTCACATGGCGCGTTTCAAGAGGTGGAGAGGTTTCCGGAACGCGAGCCGGCGGCCCTTTCGAGGCAAGTAAAGGGATCGGAAGATCCAAAAAATGGCTCTATCTGATAGGAATAAATTACAAGATATATAGGGGACATCGAATTGCATGGCTGCTGACATATGGCGAATGGCCTAAAATTATCGACCATTGGGACGGCAATCCACTGAATAACAGGCTTGATAACTTGCGTTCCGTTTCCAGCAGAGTGAATTCGCAGAATATTCGATCCCCGATGCCGTTCAATAGAACAGGATTGTTGGGCGCTGGAATCGATAATGAGCGAGGCGGATTTAGGTCGGAAATACGCCTTGCTGACGGAAGCAGGAAATTCATAGGTAGATTTGCAACCGCCATTGAGGCGCACGAAGCCTACGTGGAAGCAAAGCGAAAATATCACGAAGGTTGCACCATCTAATGGCCTCTAGGATCATTCTCCCGACCTTCCACCCCGGGCAGGTCCGCGTTTGGGAAAGGAGGGGCCGCTTTAACGTTGTTAGATGCGGCCGGCGGGTGGGGCAAGACCAAGATGCTGGTCACCCTTGTGGGTGACACTGGCATGAAGGGTCGCAACGCCGGCATATTCACCCCTGAGGCCGCGCAATGGAAAGAACCGTATGACGATCTTCGCGAGGCTTTGCAGCCGGCGATCAAGTCATCCGACGCCAATCGGGGGAAGATCCGCCTAGTTACTCGCGGCCCCCAGGCGACTGGCGGTAAGGTTGATTTCTGGCATACAGACGATAATCCACTCGCTGGTCGGGGGCGCGAATATCATCTGGTTGCTGGCGATGAAATCGCATTCGCAAAGCGAAAGCAAATGGCGAATGTGTGGCGCCAGGCCATCCGCCCTACTTTGTTGACCACCAGGGGAGAGGCTTGGTTCTTTTCGACTCCGTATGGGGACGATCAGGATGATTTCTTCTGGCAGGCCTGCAACGATCCGTCACTCGGGTTCGTGGAGCACTATGCCCCGACATCGGACAGCCCGTATTGCCCGCCCGACGAATTGGAACTGATTCGGCAGTCTGAACACCCGCTGGTGTTCCGTCAGGAATATCTCGCGGAGTTCGTGAGCTGGCGCGAATCAGCGTTCTTTCGTCCGGAATGGATGCTGGGGGATGATGGCCTGCCGGTTGGCATGCCCCGCAAGTGCGATGTGGTCTTTGCCGTGATGGATTGCGCAGTGAAGTCGGGTACCACGAATGATGGCACTGGCGTCGTCTACTTCGCCTTCACCAGCCTGGGGCATCGTCCATCACTGGTGGCGCTCGACTATGAACTGGAAAGCATCGACGCCGCGAATCTTGAGCACATGGCCCCTCGGGTGCTGGCGCGCGGCGAGGAGCTGGCCGCCATGTGCGGCGCTCGGAATGGATTCTTCGGCGTACACGTCGAGGACGCGGCGGGCGGGGCTGTGTTGCTGCAAAAGGCCAAGGCCAAGGCGTGGCCCATGTTCCCCATCCCTGCAAAGCTGATGGAGAAGGGCAAGGACGAGCGGGCCATGATCGCCGGCAGCCCGATCTACCGCCGCGAATTCAAGATCGCCGCGCCATGCTTTGAGAAGGTGATCCCGTGGAAGGGGCGCACGCAGAATCACATGTGGCATCAGGTCACCACATTCCGCCTGGCGGACAAAGACGCCTACAAGCGCCCCGATGATCTGCTGGACTGCGTGACCTACGGTGTTGCGCTCACCCTCGCTGATGTGAGCGAGCTAGGCTAGGATCACGGTCGGGCACCTGAGAGAATCCACCCATGAGCATCATCGAAGTCAACAGCACGGCCTTGACCACGGGCCTGATGGGCATCCTCAATGCCCCCGACATGGTGCCGGGCGCCAGCGCGAGCTACCAGCTGTGCAAGGACATATGGGCATTGCACCCGCTGGGCGCGAAGATCGTTGAGAAGCCTGTCGCCCTGGCGCTGGGCCAGAAGCGCAAGATCAACGTCCCCTGCGCCGCCGAGGAACAGCTTGTGAAAGCGTACTGGCAGGAGTGGAAGAAGCTCCAGGCCACACGCTACATCCGCGACCTCGCGCACGTCTCCCGGGCCTACGGCGTAGGCGCCCTGGTCTACGGCTCGCCGACCTACCCCACGGACGTACCGATCCCGCTGGATGACCTGTACAAGGTGGAAGACTTGTACATCAACATTTTCGACCCGCTGAACCTGTCCGGGTCGATGGTGACGAACCAGAACCCGAACGCGCCCGATTTCCAGAAATCGTTCATGGACATCACGGCAGCCGGCCAGCCCTACCACAAATCGCGGTCCGTTGTGCTTTTTAATGGAACGCCGATCTATCTGGACTATCAATCGTCCAGTTTCAGCTTTTCGGGGCGCTCGGTCTTTCTGCGTGCGCTGTACCCGCTGAAGTCTTTCATTCGCACCATGATCGTCAATGACATGGTTGCCACGAAAGCGGGCCTGCTGATCGCGAAAATCAAGCAGGCCGGCTCCGTCATCAATCGAATGATGGAAAAGGTCGGATCGTGGAAGCGCTCGCTCCTGCAAGAGGCGCAGACGAACAACGTCCTTCAGATCGACCCGGAAGAGGCAATCGAGTCGATCAACCTGCAAAACCTCGAAGGCCCGCTGACCGTCTCTCGGGACAACATCATCAGCGACTGCGCCGCCGCTTCGGATGTGCCGGCTATCCTGCTGAAAGACGAGAGCTTCGCGAAGGGCCTGGCGAGCGGCGACCAAGACATGATGGCGGTGGTGCAATACATCGACGCCATTCGGGAGGAGCTTGAACCAGCGCACGAGTTCTTCGACCGCCTCGTGATGCACAGGGCGTGGAACCCCGAGTTCTACGCTGCGCTCCAGAAGGAAATCCCCGAGTTGGAAGGAAAGTCCTACAGCGATTGGTTTTACGAAGTGAAGGCGCTCTTTGTCTCCGAGTGGCCGACCCTGATCCAGGAGCCGAAGTCGGAGATCACGAAGCGCAACGCTGACAAGCTGAAGTCGATGGTCGAGGTGCTGAAAGCCCTGCTGGCCGAGCTTGATCCGGAGAACAAAGCCAGGATGGTGGACTGGTTCGTCCAGGCAATCAACGACATGCCGGAAATGTTCTCGGGCACGATGACATTCGATCCCGAAGCCTTGGCGAATTACACGCCGCCGACGCCAGCCGCGCCCGGCGCGGAGCCGGAGGAGCCTGACGAAGAAGAGGGCGGCGAAGATGGCAACGCGCAGTAAGGGTGCGCCGAGCTTTTTCGAGGTGGTGACGGAGGCGGTCGGCCACTATCGCCGCTTCGGCTTCACTTCCCAGGCCGGGCTTGATGAATGGGTCTCCAAGATCCGCCGAGCCGCGCTCTTGCAGCTTAAGACGCCGGCCGAGACGGATCGCATGCTCAAAGAGGCGCTGACCTCGCGATACCGCAGCATGGTCACTCAGGGCGGGATCTTGCGCGACATGCCGGACATTAAGCGTGTGGGACTCGACAGCGTGAAGCCCAAGCTTCGACGCGAACTAGACCGCCGGATCATGGCGAGCGCGAATTTGATCCGGCTGAATCGAGAGACGGCCATCGACAACACGTTGCGCCGCTTCCAGGGCTGGGCCACGTCCATCCAGCCTGGGGGCTCGCGCGCGGTCGATGTCAAGGAAGAGAAGGGCGACATCCGCAAGGCGCTCGGGCAGATGGATTTCATCGAACGCCGGGTGGTGATCGACCAGACTCACAAGCTGGTGGCGACGATCAACAATATCGTTGCAGTGGACAACGGCGCGTTAGCGATTGAATGGCATTCGCCCTGGCGCCGGCCCGGCTATGACTTCCGCAAGGACCACAAAGAGCGCGACCTGAAGGTGTACACCATCCGTGGAAACTGGGCGCTCGAAAAAGGCCTGATGAAGGCTGGCCCGGCGGGGTACTACGATGAGATCACGGCTGTGGGGCAAGAGGTTTACTGCGCATGTACCGGGAAGTACATCTTCGCCCTCCGCAAGCTACCGGCCGACATGCTGACGAAGGCCGGCATATTCGCACTGCCGGCGAACTGAGGCACAATCAGTATCCATGCCCTCTACGAGTTTGCGCCAGCACCGTTTGATGGAAGCCGCTGCGAATACGCCTGGCGGCGTGGCCGGCGTGCCCCAGGCAGTCGGGCGCGAGTTCGTCAATGCGGACGATGCGGCCAAGCAAACCGAAGCGCCCATCGCACCGCATGCCGGGCCGGCCGGTCGCGCTGCTGGAATCCTGTTCCTGACGCCCGAAGGGGAAACGCTGCTTCTGCGCCGAGGCGATGGCGGCGACTTTCCGCGCACTTTCGGCCTGCCGGGCGGACACGTGGAAGAAGGGGAGACCGATGAGCAGGCGGCCCGACGAGAAGCCCTCGAAGAGACGGGGTTCGATTTCAAAGGCCCCCTCACGCGCCTTTGCAGCGATGGTCAGTTCGTTACGTTCATCGCCCGTGGAGTGGAAAAGTTCGCGGTGTCGATCTGCGACGAATCAACCGGATTCGTCTGGTGCAAGCCCGAAGAGGCGCCGCAACCGCTCCACCCCGGAATGAATGTCGCCTTCCGTGTGGCCGCCGCCCACACGGAATTGGACGTGGCTCGCCTGATTCGCGATGGCGCTCTGCCATCGCCCCAGGTTTTCGGCAATTCGATGCTCTTCGCCCTGCGCATCACGGGCACCGGACAGGTGTTCCGATGGGCCAAGGAAGAGGACCGGAAGAAGAACCCGTCCAATCTCGGTGAGTTCGCGCACCGGGACGAATCGATCTACATGACCGATGAGTTCCTCGCGCGCTGCAATGGCCTGCCTGTGGTGTGGCAACACCCCGAGAAAGACAAGCTCGATACGAAGAGCTACGCCGAATCGAATATCGGCGCGATCATGCTGCCGTACCTGCGCCATGAAGCCGGCGAGGTGTGGGGTATCGCCCGCGTGATCGATCTTGTCGCTGGCGCTGAAATGGCCGCTCCGGGCGCGAATTGGAGCACGTCACCCGGCGTCGTATTTGACGCCGGTAGTGGCAGTGTTAAAGTTCCGCTCGACGGTGGTTCCTCGATCTTGATCGAGGGCAATCCATACCTGATCGACCATCTTGCAATTTGCGAGCGTGGCGTTTGGGACAAAGAAGGCCCGGCCGAGGGCGTGCAAATTGATCAACCCATCGAGGTGCAAATGACCGAAGAAGAGAAGGCGAAGCTCGCCGCCGACGAGAAGGCGAAGAAGGATGCCGCGATTGCGGATTCCCAGCCCAGCCTCTCCGAAATCATGGCTGTCGTGAAGACGGTCGCCGGCTCCGTGGCCGTGATCGGCTCGCGTCTCGACGCCGTTGAGAAGAACATGCCGGCGCCGACCCTGAACGCCGCTGCCGACGCCCGCAAGGACGCCGACGAGAAGGCCAAGGAAGAGCGCGAGAAGGAAGAGCGCGCGAAGAAGGACGCCGAGGAAAAGGCAGCCAAGGACGCGGCCGAGAAGGAAGCCGAGGAGAAGGCCCGCAAGGACTCCGAGGAGGCGGCCAAGAAGGACGCCGAGGAAGCCGAAGCCATGGCCGACTGCCAGGCGCGCGCCGATTCCGTGTACCAGATGCACGGCCTGCACGCCCCGCGCAAGATGCAGGGCGAAGGCCTGCTGGCGTACCGCGCCCGCCTCGTGCGCAAGATGCAGCCGCACTCGACCGCCTGGAAGGGCGCCGACTTGTCGGCCATCACGGACTCGGTTGCATTCAAGATCGCCGAGGATGCGATCTACGCCGATGCCGCCCGCGCCTCGCACATGCCGGTGACCGATTCCACCGCGCCCCGTCTGCCGCGCGCCATCCGTCGCCGCGACGAGAACACCGGCCACAACATCACGACCTTCGTCGGACCGGCCGGCGGCTGGATGGACGACTTCCGTGCGGAGGTGAAGTCGCTGACCTCCATCAACACCAAGGGTGACAAGCAATGAGCGCGAACAGCATCGCTTTCAATCCGTTCGCGACCACCGTCGCGGCAGGCCTGTTCCTGACGCAGGCCCAGGGCCTCGTGGCGGGCACCTTCTTCGACGATCCGGCCATCCGGTACGAAATGGCCGGCGGTGTGCTGGCCTCGACCGAAACGCTGCCCATGTGGGGCGGCGTCGGCATCGGAGAATACGTGCCGACCTCGGGCTTCGACCCGCGCGGTTCGCAGATCAAGCGCGCCGACACGCAGGCCCACCTGACCGGCTTCTCGGTGTTCAATCAAAATGGTGCGGCGATCTCGTCTCCGCAGTCGCCGGTCCCGCAGACGCTGAGCGGCGGCCAGGTGAACTTCTTCCGGCTGGGCTCCGGCGCCAAGCTGGCGCTCGCGATCGATCCCGCGCTGGTGACCGATGACGGCGGCCTGATCACGCAACAGGTCTCGTGGGACTTCACGAATCAAAAGATCGTGGCCTATGACAGCGTGGCGGCCCTCCCGGTCAATATCCTGTCCATCCAGACGGCCCAGGTGCTGACCGTGGCCTTCGACGGCGTGAACGCGGCCACCTGGACGCGCAGCGGCAACGCGGCGGCCATCGTCATCATCTGAGGAGCATCCAAGCATGGCAAACGTGTTTCCCGCCTTCGTCCAGGCGCATCCGTCCTACATGATGCCGGAGCTGGTGCTCCAGTATCAGCAGGCGTCCGGCTTCACCGAATCCCTGGCCGGCGGCGAAGTGCTGCCCCGCCTGGGCGAAGGCGACCTCGCCGTCTACGGCAAGCGCCTCGAACTGCGCACGCAAGTCGCGGGCGGCCAGGTCGCGTACAACCAACTGCCCAGCGTCACGCTGGTGGCCGGCCAATTCTCGACGCCGACCTACCTGTGGCGCGTGCGGGCCGAGTATGACCACCACGACACCAGCCAGGCCGGCCAATGGGGTGTGGCGCTCGCCGAAGCCCAGCGCCTGGGCATGCGGCAGGCCATCTTCCAGCAAGTGCGCGCCGCCGCCTTGTTCGGCTCTGGCGCCTCGGGCGAAGGCCTGCTGAACACGTCCGGCGCGACCACGGTCAACCTGCCGGCGGACAGCTACGGCAACACCACGGTGTCGACCTACGACAACGGCCAGATGGCCCTTTTCCTGCTGTCGCAGATCGCCGCGCTCAAGACCCGCACGAACCTGATGGGCCAGGGTGTGCGCATCAACATCCTGACCAGCCAGGAAGTGCTCGCGGCCTGGGAGTACCAGGGCATCGTCCAGCTGACCCAATTCCAGCGCTCCGGTGCGGGCGTGGAGACCACGGCGGCGGTGGTGAAGGACATCGCCAAGCGCCAGGGCGACGAGGTGACGTTCACGATGGACGATACCCTCAAGGGTGCCGCCAGCGCGGGCGCCGATTACATCATCATCAACATGCCCGAGGTGAAGAAGCCGGCCAGCCAAAACCGGATCAACACCAACATCTTCGCCGACCTGCAACCGTCGATGACCGGTGCGGCGGTGCAGCTGTGCGACATGGTGGCGCCGAAGGAAATCCAATGCCCGCTGCCCGGCGGCGCGTCGGATGTGCTGTCCGAACTGCGCACCACTTCGGGCTGGGGCATTCGGCCGGAAACCATCACGATCATCACGGCGCCCTTCTGAGCGCCCGAATCGCTGTCTCCTCCACCTCCTGACATGCGGGTGGACTTGCGCCCCGGGACTCAACCCCCGGGGCGTTTTTCCATGGTGCTGGTGTAGGATCAAGGCTCCATCAACCCCCACGGGAATGCCCCATGAAGACGCTATACATCGCCAATGCCACGACGCGGAATCACCATCTGCACTATCGCGTGACCGAGGACATGAAGCTCTATGAGCGCCACATTCCGCCGGGCACGCAATTCGAACTGCCGGAACAGCATCGCAGCCCGGAAGACATCGCTTACGTGATCAAGCAGATTGCCGGATGCGGTGCCGTGCCGCGCGACCAGATCAAGCGCGAGGAGGGCAAACGCTTCTCCGGCCTGATCTACTCGGACAAGCCCATCAGCGAGGACGCGATGCGCAACGGCTTCAGCGAAGAGGAGCAGTCGGCGATCGACACCGCCCTCGAAGAGCATCAGCTGGCCGCGATCTCGTCGGACGACAAGGTGGCGAAGCTGGCCCAGGAGGCCGGCACCGGTGTGGGATCGCTCGAAGTCGAGATCACCGAGCAGGGCAAGCCGGGCGACGATCCGTCCGACCTCAACAAGTCGCTGATCCAGGTCACCCGCCCCGGTCGCCCGGTGTCCGAGCGCTCGCAGCGCCAAGCGAATCGGGCCGTGCGAGGCTGATCGAGCATGGCCGACATCACTCCGACTCTCGCGGGTTTCGAGGCCTACTGCCGCAATCCGGTGGGCATCACAACGGACGTGATGCCGCTGAATGACCCCGGCTTCGCGCTGTGGCTCGCCATCGCGCTGGAATGGATCCCCTGCGAGCTTCAGCAGGTGTCGGCCACCCTGTACACCTATTGCGTCTACAACTGGGGCGTCTCGGTCTTGCTGCAATTCCAACAGGACCAGACGGGGCAGACCTACTTCGCCGACAAGCGCGCGACCTTCGGCATCTACAACCTGTTGGCGGGCGTGATCTCGGGCACCGCCGATGAATCCACGTCCACCTCGTTGACAGTGGGCAAAGGCATGTCGAATCTGTCGCTGCAAGACCTTCAGCGCATCAAGGATCCGTATGGCAGGGATGCCATCGCCACCCTGATGGAAATGGGTACCCTGTGGGGTTTGACGTGACCACGTTGCATCTTGGTGTCATCGAGCTTCCGCACCCGGGGGGCGACAAGACGGGCCTGACCACGGGTGATCTCGCGGAGATCCTCGAATCGAAATATGGCCTGTACAGCGTCTTTCTCGATGCCAACCTGGAAAAGATCGAGGAGCAGATCGCCGAGAGCTTGCGGGATGCCATCGACAATGTGCTGGCCGGCGCCCCGCTGCCGGAGAACCCGTTCGCCGATGCCCAGCAGGAGATCGTGAGCGATTTCGTGACCTTCCTCGACACCTCCGAAATCGAGAAGATCGGCGTCCGCGGCACGCCCACGGAAGCGGCATTGAAGGGCGTGAATCATCGCTTGAAGCTTCGCAAGGGCCCGCGCAGGCCGTCATTCATCGACACCGGAGCGTTGCGCGCATCGACGGCGGCATGGGTTGATGATGGCACTGAAGCCGTTGTGCCGCATGGCGGTGCTGCATGAGCCTGAACGAAGCTGCCGCATCGGCGGCCACCGACATGGGCGCCGCCCTGCGCTCCGGCGTGGAGCAGCTATCGGGGCGCCAGGATTTCACGTTCACGCTCTATGCCCGCCTGATCCTGCCGGCTGATGGCTTCGTGTTTTGGGCGCCGGCCGCCAGCGTCTCGCCGCCGATCACCTCGCCGGCTTTGATGATCACGCAGCGCGGCAGCTTGCACCTCTCGCAGACGCTTCAGCAGGAGAGCGATACTAGCTACGCCCGTCAGGAGGTGATCTTCACCGCCGAAACCCAGGTGGTCGAATTCGAGCAGATCGAGGACGGCCTACTGTACGTGCTGGAGCTTCCCAACGGTGCCTTGGCCGCATTCAACGGGCAGCGCAAGCGCTACGATCAGGCCGACATCTGGCATTACGGCGGCAAGGCCCTGTTGCCATTCGAGGCCACGCAATTCATTGCCTCGCCGAGCGACATCCCGACCGACAACGTGGTGTCGAATTCGCTGCCCTTCTGGATGGCGATGTCCACTACCGACCTGCCGGTTTTCCCGGCCTTCCTCGTGCCCAAAAATCTGCTCCCACCCTATGTGTCGGCCGATGTGACGCAGACGGACGGCATCGGCTCCGCGCCGCTCGAAGGCCCTGATTCCTCGCAGAGTCAGCTGGCGCACGATGTCATCCGCTTCACGTTCTACGGCGTGCGCAACAATGGCGTGTTGGACTTCCAGCGTGCGCTACTGCAAAATTCGCTCGACGGCAGCGAACGCTACGGGGTCATGAACATCCCTGTCCCGGTCGATGAGAAGCGGCCACAAACCGAATTCGGAATCATCGCCCAGCAAAAAACGATGGATCTCGAAGTGAACTACTACCAGGCGCGAGCACGGGACGCGGCACGAAAACTGATCCTGTCGGCCTTCATCAACATCACCACGGAGTAAGTCCATGCCCCAGTATCCGATCCCCACGCAGAACGTGTCGGTCAGCTCGCGAAAGCTCAACATCACCGCCGCGACCGTGGTCAAGGCCGCCCCCGGCCGCGTCATCCGCGTGCAGGTGCTGGTGGCTGGCACCGGCACCGGTACGCTCAATGACTGCCTGACCACGGGCGCCGCCGCCGCCGCGAACCAGATCGCGACGATCCCGGAAGTGCTCGGCCCGCTGGAAGTCAACGCGGCCTTCCAAACTGGCATCGTCCTCGTGCCCGGCACCGGCCAGACCTTGGCGATCTACTACAACTAAGCCGGAGGGCTGATGAGTAATTCCATCGTCATCGTGAATGTGTCGCAGCAGGTGGCGTCCGCGCCGTCCATGCTGCAACGCACAGGGGCGTTCGTCTCGCAAGGCGCCACGACGCTGGCGGCCGGCGAGACTGCGCTGGTCACGCAGCTTTCCGACCTGACCTCGCTGCTGAAGACGCCCATTTCCGTTTCCTCGATCGCCTGGGATACCGGCACGGTGACGGTGGGGCTGGCGGCTGCCCACGGCATCCCGGTGGGCAAGACCGTGCAGGGCCAGATGATCGGGGCGGTGCCGAGTGGCTACGCCGGCACCTTCCCGGTGACCGCCACCACGAGTACCGCGTTCACCTATCCCCTGGCCTCGAATCCGGGCGTCGAAACGACCCTGGGCACGTTCCAGCTGGAATCGGTGGCTGAATTGCAGGCGATGGGCGATACCTTCTTCGCCCAGGGCGCCGTGCAATCGGTGTACGTGCTCGAACTCGGGGTCGACGACACGGCCGGCGGCGTGACTGCTCTCGGTGCGTACCTCGAAGCCCCGGCGATCCGGTTCTACAGCTACCTGATTCCGAAGGCCTGGGACACCGAATCGACGGCGCCGACGCTGTTCCGGCAGTATGACGGCACCACGGCATCCGTCTATTTCTTCGTGACCACCTCGGTCGGGAACTATACGGCGTGGACCACGCTGCCGACGAAATCGACGATGCTGTTCCTGCAAAGCCCGAATGCGCCGGACGCCGAGTTCTCGGCCGCTGCCGTGTTCTACGTCACCTTGGCGACGGACCCCGGTCCGGTCAGCCTCGTGGCGCCGCTGGCCTTCCGCTATGTGTCCGGCGTCACGCCCTACTCGACGCTGACGCCGACGCAGGTTGCCACGTTCAAGGCGGCTGGCCTGAACTGGATCGGCACTGGTGCGGAAGGGGGTATCTCGAATACCCTGATCGTCAACGGCCAGATGGGCGACCTGAACCCGTGGAACTACTGGTACAGCGTCGATTGGATGGCGATCAATGAAGACCTCGCGCTGTCTGGCGCGGTCATCAACGGATCGAACAACCCGACGAACCCGCTCTACTACAACCAAGACGGCATCAACCGGTTGCAGAAGGTCGCACAGAGCGTGGTGGACAATGCCGTGGCCTTCGGCCTTGCGCTGAATTCGCCGAAGCCCACGGTGACTGCCGTACCCTTCGCGACCTACGTCGCGGAAAACCCCGGAGACTATGCCATTGGCAAGTATGCCGGCCTGGCGCTGGCCTTCACCCCGGCGCGCGGATTCGAGCAGATCATTCTCGACCTGACCGTCTCCAACATCGCCACGAGCTGAACACATCATGGTCGCACCCGTATCCCAAGGCACCATCAACCGGCTACGCGCCTCCGTGGTTTTCGCCACGCTGCCCGAGCTGTGCGTGACATCGCCCTTCCTGGGCAAGGCTGGCCTGTCCCTGGCCTTCGAAGGCGAGGCCGGCCAGATCCTGCCGACCATGACTGGCGGCGTCACGTCCCCCGAGCCGTACCAGTTCGCAACGGTCGAAATCCATCTTCTGAAGTCGCAGGCGCTCGCCGATGCGTACAAGGCGCAGATCGAAAATGATGTGAACGTGGGCACGATCAATGTCATCGGTGATGCGGCGACCATGGAGGAATGGCAGCTGCAAAACTGCATCATCATGTCTGAGGCGCCTGGGGCATTCGACGGCAACAACCCGGAATTCGTGGTGCGGATCCGTGGCATCTACTACGTCAACCGCGCCCTGTGGACGGCGGCCTGACAGGCCCTGATTCGCGCGACAATGACGCCTCGGCCCCGCCGGGGCGTTTTTCATTGGACACCTCATGAAGATCACCAAAGACCAGCGACTGGCATTCCCGATTGAGAACGAGGAGCGTGGCACCCTGCTGATCTACAGCATCCCGATTTCTCGCGATGCCTTCGGCCTGTATTTCGCCGAACTGGGGGCCGTCTTCAAGGCCTGCTATGCCGGAGACGAAGAGGGCATCCATCTGGCACTCATTGGCCCGCAGATCGCGTTCTCGGCGCTCAAGGCGGCATCTATGAAGCTCAAGTCCTGGGACAAGCCCGGCGGCGTGCAGGAAGGCTTCGTCAACGAATTGATTCGCTTGACCTCCGTGAGCTATGCGTCGGTCGAAGGCGGATGGAAAACCCTGCCGATGGCCGTGGCCCAGGAGCGCGGGATCCTCGACGAGGAGGACGCGCAGGAGGTGCTGAACAGCCTGGTTTTTTTTACGGCGGCATCCAGGGCCGGACCGAAGCTGTTGGTCGAATCGATGCTCCCTCTGATGACGCAATCACGCGGCTGGGAGTATGGCTGCTGGACCTGTACGGACTTCATCGCTTCCTGGGTGAAGTCGAACGAGGGCACGACTTCGGACTCTCCGACGCCGGATCCGGCGCCCGCGAATCTGTCGTCGATCATTGCCTGAGCCTGCTGGCCGGCCCGTGGTTCGGGGTGCTGATGGATTCGCGCAAGAGCGGCTTCATCGATGCGCAGAACTATCGGCAACGGCACCTCCTGCACGCGCTGGCCCGAAAGCTTCCATCCTGACAGAATCGAACTATGAATCCGTTTTTCGTCTACCTTCACAAAAAGCTCGACACAGGGGATGTCTTCTATGTCGGCAAAGGTAAAGATCGACGTCATCTATCTCGGGGCGGCAGAAGTGCATGGTGGAAGCGCATCGTCGAAAAGCACGGGCTCAAATCGGAGATCATCGAGCGATTTTCCGATGAGGCCGATGCTTTCGCGTTGGAACGTTACCTGATAGCTTCCTATCGTGCACTGGGCATTGAGTTGATCAACGTGACGGATGGCGGCGAGGGCGCATCCGGTCGCCCAATGTCCGATGAACATCGACGTAGGATCTCCGAAGCCCAGCGCGGCAAACCGAATGACCCAGCGCAGAATGCCGCACACAGTAAGCGCATGAAGGGAAGAATCCTTTCGGAGGAAACAAAGCGAAAGATCGGCGCCGCAAGTCGCGGGAAGACCTTGAGCGATGAACATCGGGCCGCAATCTCGCGCGCACAGAAAGGGCGCATCCGTACCCCGGAACAACGCGCGGCCATCGGCCTCGCATCGAAAGCCATGTGGGCCGCCAAAAGGAGTGCGACATGAGCAACCGGAAATCGGTGGTTGAGATTGACATCCGGGATGAAAAATGGAAACGCTTTCTTGGTGATTTCGCGAAGTTCAAGGTTGACAGCAAAGAAGCGGCCAAGGATACCGGCGAGACCGCCGACCAGGCTGCGCGCGTGGCTGCCGCGAAAAAGCAGATCCTGGACCAGCAGGCCAAGCTCTCCAAGCTGACGCACGAGGAACGCGCCGACCTTGAGGCCGAGGCCAAGGCGAAGGCCAAGATCGCCGCCGAAGACAAGGCCGCCGCCGAGGCCAAGCGGAAAGACCATGAGGCCGAACGCAAGGTCTATGCCCTGAAGTCGAAGCAAAAGGACGACGCACGCAAAGAGCGCGCCGAGACCATGAAGGGCCTGCGCGATTCGGCGAAGTGGACCTTCGACATCGCGCGCAACATGGCGAGTACCGCCGTCAGCGCGGCGAAGTGGCTCGCATTCTCATCGGTGGCCTCTGGCTTTGGTCTTGGCGGCCTGGCGGCCTCGGCGTCCACGGTGCGCCGCACCTCTCAGGGCCTGGGCATCCGGGCCGGCGAGCTGCGCGCTGCGAATGTGAACTTCGGTCGCTACATCGATCCCGAAGCCGCCCTGGGCAACATCGCTGGCGCGCAGTCCGACCTCTCCAAGCGCTGGATCTTCAATGCTTTGGGCGAGCGCACCGAAGGCAAGGATGCTGCGCAGATCCTGCCCGAGATTCTCCCGAAGATCATCGCGGCTTTCAGGGCCGGCGGCGGCACGTTGCAAGGTGCGCAGGCGCGTGGATTGGATCAGCTGGTGGGGATCGAGGATCTTCGGCGCCTGTCCACGCTGACCGAGGAAGAATTGACCAAGACGATTGCAGCCTATCAGCAGGACCGCAAGGCGCTGGAGGAGGGCGATCCGACCGGACGCGCATGGCAGGACTTCATGGTGTCGCTGCATCGCGCTGGAAATCAGATCGAGGTATCTCTGTTGCGCGGCCTCACGAAGCTGACGCCGTACCTTGAACGCTTCGCGGATGGCATCGCAAAGGCCATCGGATCGTTCGTGGAGAGTGGCGGCCTTCAGCAGTGGATCGAAGCGGTTGGGAAGGCACTCCAGAAATTCGGCGCGTACCTGGGCAGCAAGGATTTTGCCGATGATGTGGAGTCCTTCATGGGGGCTATCCACACGATGGCTGTATTCCTCAAAAAGCTGTTTCCGAAAGCTGCGATCGATGTCGAAAAGGATCGCGGCACCGCGTCTACCATGCCGGCCTCTGAAATGCCTGGCGCAGGACCAGAACAGCCCGCGTCGTATATGGACAAGCTCCGGGCTGCCGGCCATGTCTATGGTGCCGTGTGGGACCATTTGACGGGACACACACCGCTGTCGGTGCGCAATCACAACCCAGGCAATTTGCGCATCCCGGGCAGCACTACCGGATTCCAGTCCTTCGCGAACGATGACCAGGGCATTCGGGCGCTTGCACGGCAGTTGCAGCTCTATGAGACCCGCGATGGGTTGCTGACGCTGCGCAGCATCATCAACAAGTATTCGCCTTCGAACGAGAACAACACGGCGGCCTTGATCGCCAATGCCTCGAAGCGCACCGGATTCGCACCGGATCAGCAGCTGGACCCGCGCAGCATGGATCAGCTGGTGAAGCTGGTGGTCGCGATCACCAAGCAGGAAAACGCCGGCAGCAATTTCACGGAAAATGGCGTGCGCGTGGTGATCGACAACAACACAGGGGGCAGTGCACAGGCCTCCGTCGCAGCCCTGGCGCATTGATATGTCGATCCAAGACTTCAAACGTGCGTACCAGATAGCGCCGATCATCCTGACGCAGGGCATTGCGGCCTCGCTGCCCAACAGCCAGATGTCGGTCCTGTCGCTCACCGAGGGGCGCGACTCGGTGAACTACGCGAATGACAACGACTACTTCGCGCACTTCAAGCCGCTGCCGGGTGGCACGCTGGTGGACTTCTCGCCGGCCGAATACCCGTTCGCGTCGATGGCGATGGCTGCAAACGCCATGATCCAAAACGCGCTGAGGGTAAGCCTTCAGATGACCTGTCCGGCGCGTGATGGCCTGAACAGCTACCCGAACATCCTGAACACCATCACCCGAATCAAGCAGCAACTGACGGCGCACATTCTCGCTGGGGGCATGTTCACCGTTGCCACGCCAGGCCTCATCTACGAAAACTGCCTGCTGATCGCTTTGCGGGATGTGTCGAATGCGGGCGACAAAAAGGTGCAGGGCGTGTTCCAGTGGGACTTCATCCAGCCCCTGGTGACGCAGGAGGCGGCGGCAATCGTCTACAACAACCTGTATGCGAAGCTCTCGGCGGGCCTGCCGGTGGCTGCGCCGATCAAGAATAGCGGCCTGTCCAACACTGTCGGCGGCAACACCCCGAATCAGCCGAACTGACCATGGCGCAACAGATCATCCCCTTCGTCCCAAGCAACGATGCAAATTTCCAGTTCCAGGTGGAGCTAGACGGCGCTCCGTACAACTGCATCTGCACGTTCAACGCATACAGGCAGGGGTATTACTTCACCATCTATGATCTGGTGGGAAATCGGATCGTATCGCGGCCCATCATCGCGTCCCCCTCATTCGCGAATGTGGATCTCTTGGGTGGGTACTTCAGTGTCTCGATGGTCTTCCGGGATTCGAGCCAGTCATTCGAGATCCCGGGTCTACCTCCGATCCCGCTTGTCCGCCCGGCTGCGCCGCCGATCTACAGCTATCCGCTTGATCCGCTCTCGACGCGGCCGGCCGTTGCATTCTCGACGCGCCGCCTGCTGTCGTCCTACCTGGGACCGGCCCTGAGGGTGCGCCGATCCTCCGATGATGCGGAAATGGACATCCCGTTCCTGGTGGGCAAGCTGGATGTCGCCACGATGCTGGATTTCATCGGTAGCGATGTCGGCATGGTATCCGTGTGGTACGACCAGAGCGGCCATAGCTTCGACGCCTCAAACTCGATCCATGATGCCCAGCCGGTAATCGTGACCGGCGGAGCGGTTGTCGAGTCCAACGGCTTCCCGGCCCTCTTCGTCAATCAGCAGAACCTGAACTTCAACAACCGCTTTGCTGCGCAGGGCGATTGCACGATCAGTTCTGTTTTCTCCACCACGCAATCCAATCCGGTGACCGACCCCGCCATGGGGTACGACATGGGCGGGTTCATCTATGGTGATCGACGGGGCATCCAATACGATCTCGGGTTCGGCAACCTGGGCAACAAGCTCTGCTTTTGGGGTGGCGACTCGACCGGTGA
>Ga0335083_10004148_pt1 | contig 18549 bp, 16 predicted proteins | sample Lox_Sample_42_FD_206716 | JGI IMG/M metagenome (GOLD analysis project Ga0335083, IMG submission 206716) | Soil microbial communities from Loxahatchee National Wildlife Refuge, Florida, United States - Lox_Sample_4.2 | ecosystem: Environmental > Terrestrial > Soil > Wetlands | place: USA...
CTCGACGTCGAGGCCAACGATGAGGGCGCCGAGCAGGCGTTCGCCGCGCTGCAACCAGGGCTCACGAAGATCGACGCTTCGCTGAGCACGACCGTCGCCGAGCGGTTCAAGGCGCTCGACGCGCTCGTGGACACCTACCGCACCGACTCCAACCCGTCAGGCTTCGTGTACTACGGGACGCTGACCCGGGCCGACAAGCGCACGCTCGCGGCCGCCGTCACCGCGGTGCAGCAACCGTTGTCCCAGGTCGCGAGCAAGGTCGCTCACGCGTGAGCATCGATGACTGAGATCAGCCGGCGCGGGTTCGTCGGCGGCGCGATCGGCGCCGCCGGGCTATTCGTCGGCGGCGCCACCGGATTCGGCATCGCGAAGACAACCGAGCCCGCGACAACGCCCGCCGCCACCGACCAGGTCGTCGCGTTCTACGGTCCGCACCAGGCGGGAATCGCCACCCCCGCCCAGGATCGGCTCGCCTTCGCCGCCTTCGACCTGACCACCCGCGACGTCGAAGCGGTCAAACAGATGCTCGGCACCTGGGCCGCGGCGGCGGCCCTGATGAGCGAAGGCAGGCCGATCGGCCCGATCGAGACCGCCCCGCAAGCCCCGCCGGTCGACACGGGCGAGGCGCTCGGTCTTCCCCCGGCGTACCTCACCGTCACGGTCGGCTTCGGACCATCGATGTTCGACGATCGGTACGGTCTGGCCAGCCGACGCCCGGCCGCACTCGCCGACATCCCGGCTCTGCCCGGCGACGAACTCGAGCCGGAGCGCTCCAACGGCGACATCGGCGTTCAGGCGTGTTCCAACGATCCGCAGGTCGCCTTCCACGTCATCCGCAACTTCGCCCGGCTGGCACGGGGAACCGCCGTCATGCGCTGGTCCCAGCTGGGGTTTGGCCGCACCTCCTCGACCTCGACCACGCAGTCCACCCCACGCAACCTGATGGGATTCAAAGACGGCACGAACAACATCAAGATCCAGGACACCGCCCAGTTTGAGGACTTTGTCTGGGTGGGTGAGGAGACCGATCAGCCCTGGATGAAGGGCGGCAGCTATCTCGTCACCCGGCGAATCCGGATGACGATCGAAAACTGGGACACGGACTTCCTCGCTGATCAGGAGAACGTCTTCGGCCGGTTCAAGGTCAGCGGCGCGCCGCTGACCGGCACGAGCGAGTTCGATCACGTCGACCTCGCCGCGCGTACCCACAGCGGCAAGCCGGTCATCCCGCTCAACGCGCACATCCGGCTGGCCGCGCCGTCGACCAACGGTGGACAGATGATCCTGCGCCGGGGCTACTCGTTCACCGACGGCATCGACCCGGTCACCGGGCTGCTCGATGCCGGCTTGTTCTTCATCGCCTACCAAAAGGACCCGCGCAAGCAGTTCGTGCCGATCCAGGCCAAGCTCGGCCAGCGGGACAATCTCAACGAGTACATCCGGCACACGAGCAGCGCCCTGTTCGCCGTACCGCCCGGGATCTCCCATGCCGGCGACTGGTTCGGCAAGGAGCTCTTTACCTAACACTGCTGCTTTTGTTGCCCGCACCCCTTGGCAAACGCGCGCGGAGGCGATATGGTGAGGCTCACCTTACCTAGCTCACCCCGGAGCCCGGCATGTTCGTCTGTCACTGCGGAGCGGTCACCCACCGCGAGATCGCGAGCGCGATCGACGGCGGCGCGGAGACGATCGAGCACGTCAGCGACGAGACCGGCGCCGGAGCAGGTTGCGGGGGCTGCCACGACTCGATTCGTGCGCTGCTCGACGAGCGATGCGGGGCCTGCCCGCGCCGTGCGCTGTCGATCGTCGCGTAATTCTCGGTAGCCTGCCCCCATGCAGAGCGAGCCACGCGTCATCGAAATCCTGAACGAGCAACTGACCGCGGAACTGACCGCGATCAACCAGTACTTCCTGCACTCCAAAATGCAGGAGAACAACGGATGGCCCAAGCTCGCGCGCTACACCCGCTCCGAGTCCGTCGACGAGATGCGCCACGCGGAGCAGGTGACCGATCGGATCCTGTTTCTCGAAGGGCTGCCGAACTATCAGCGGCTCCTGCCGCTGAAGATCGGCGAGACCGTTCGGGAGATGTTCGAGGCCGACCTTGCGGTCGAGATGGACGCGGTCGGCCGACTGCGCACCGGGATCGACTACCTCCGCTCGGTCGGTGACGTGACGAGCGCGAACCTCTTCGAGCACATCCTCTCCGACGAGGAGCGCCACATCGACTACCTCGAGACCCAGCTTGGCCTGCTCGACAGCCTCGGCGAGGCGCTCTACCTCGCTCAGCTCGTCGAACAACCCGAGAGCAGCTGAACCGACCGGTCGCTACTTCGGCGCGAACCGCTGCCCGGCGTCGAGCCGGATGCAGCTCCCGTTGAGCATCGGGTTCTCGACGATCGCGACCGCGAGCCGGCCGTACTCCTCGGGGCGACCCATCCGCTTCGGGAAGGCCGCATCCTTGACCAGCATCGCGGCAAACTCGTCCGGGATTCCCTCGGTGATGCCGGTGGAGAACAGGCTCGGCGCGATCGACACGACGCGGATGCCGAGGCTGCCCAGGTCGCGGGCCATCGTCAGCGTCATCCCGGCGATCCCGGCTTTGGCTGCCGTGTAGGCGACCTGGCCGATCTGGCCTTCGAACGCCGCGATCGAGGCCGTGTCGATGATCACGCCTCGCTCGTCATCCTCAGGCTCATTGGTCGACATGTGCCAGGCCTGGAGGCGATTGAGGTTGAACGTGGCGATGAGATTGAGCTCGATGGTCCGGCGAAACTCCTCGAGCGGGTGGGGGCCTTCCTTGGTCAGGGTTCGCTTTCCGATTCCGCCACCCGCGGTGTTCACCGCGATGTGCAACCCGCCGAGTGCCCCGACCGCGTCGGCAAGCGCCTGCTCGGTCCCCGCGTCATCGGTGACGTCCACGGGGTGGAAGGTGCCCCCGAGCTGGTCGGCGACCGCCGCACCGGCCGAGGTCGGCAGGTCGAGGATCGCCACCGCGGCGCCCTTGGCCGCCAGTCGCTGTGCGGCCGCCTTCGCCATTCCCGATGCGCCGCCGACGATGACGGCCTTCTTGCCCTCGATCTCCACCCTGCGTCCTCTTTTCGTGTCCCGGCGTCGCCGTGAAATGTCTGACCCTTTGCGGGCGCGACGTGAAGTATGCCAACCCGAGCTCGCCGCTAGTCTTTCGCCATGCCCATCGCGATTAGCGACGACCACCGCATCCTCGGCGAGACCGCGGCGGAGTTCCTGAAAGACCGCGACGCCCGTGGCGCGGCGCGCGCCTTGCTCGAGACCCCGGTGGAGCCGACGCCGCACTTCTGGGCTGACCTCGCCGCGCTCGGCTGGCTCGGTCTGCACGTGCCCGAGGAGTACGGCGGCGCCGGATACGGACTCGAGGAACTCGTCGTCGTCGTCGAGGAGCTCGGTCGGGCGATGACGCCGGGGGCATTCGTGCCGTCGGTGATCGCGAGCGCGGTCGTGGCCGCCTGCGGCGATGCGGTCACGAAGGCGTTCCTGCTCCCTGGCCTGGCGGACGGCTCGCGCACCGCCGCCGTGACGACGGATGCGACCATCGAGATCCGCGACGGCAAGGCGTTCGGCACGACCGGGGTCGTCCTCGGCGGCGGCATGGGCGATCTCGTCCTTGCACCGGCACGCGAGGACGTGGTCGTCGTCGAGACCGCCGGTGACGGGGTGACGGTCACGATTCCGGACAACCTGGACCCGACCAGGCGCTGCGCCCGGATCAGCCTCGACGGCGCCGCTGCCACGGTGCTGCCGGGAGCGCAACACACCCTGGTCGACCTGGCCCGGCTCATTCTCGCCGCGGAGGCCGTCGGGCTCGCCCGCGAGTGCACCGAGCGAGCCGCCGAGTACGCGAAGGTTCGCGAGCAGTTCGGCCGGCCGATCGCGATGTTCCAAGCGGTGAAACATCACTGCGCCAACATGCTCGTCGCCACCGAACTCGCGACGGCCGCAGTGTGGGACGCCGCCCGCGCGTCGGTCACCGGCGGCGACCAGCTGACCTATACCGCCGCGATCGCTGCATCAATCGCGGGTCCGGCGGCGTACCTGTGCAGCAACCTCAACATCCAGGTTCATGGGGGCATCGGCTTCACCTGGGAGCACGACGCGCATGTCTACCTTCGGCGTGCCACCGTCCTTTTCGGTCTCCTCGACCCTGACCATGCGGCGATCGCGACCGTGAACCTGACCCGCGGTGGCGTCCGGCGCGAGCGCAACCTCGACCTGCCACCCGAAGCCGAAGAGTTTCGCCCCGAAGTCCGCGCCTTCGCCGAGACGATCAGGGACCAGGACAAAACCGCGCAGCGGGCAGCGATGATCGCCAGTGGCTACGCCGTCCCGCACTGGCCGACACCGTGGGGGCGCGCGGCCGGCGCCCTCGAACAGCTCGTCGTCGAGCAGGAGTTCGCCGCCGCCGGACTCGCTCGCCCGCAGTACGGCATCACCGCGTGGGTGATTCTCACTCTGATCCAGCACGGCACCGAGGAGCAGGTTGCCCGCTGGGTGCCGAGCGCGTTGTCCCAGGACGTGATCTGGTGCCAGCTGTTCAGCGAGCCGGGAGCCGGCTCGGACGCCGCCGGGATCACGACCAAGGCGGTCCGGGCCGAGGGCGGATGGCTGATCACCGGTCAGAAGGTCTGGACGAGCGGCGCCCAGATCGCGGGGAACGGACTCGCCACCGTCCGAACCAACCCGGAGGCGGCGAAGCATGCCGGAATCACGACGGTGGTGATCGATATGCACGCGCCGGGTGTCGAGGTCCGCCCGCTGCGCCAGACGACCGGCGACGCCGAGTTCAACGAGGTCTTCTTCAACGACGTCTTCGTCCCCGACGAGGACGTCGTTGGGGACGTCGACGGCGGCTGGACGGTGGCCCGCGCCACGCTCGGGAACGAGAGCGTGAGCATCGGCGGCGGCAGCGCGATGTCGTTCCCGGGTGATGCGCTGATCGCGCCGTATGACGCCCACCCCGAACGCCTCTGCGGTGGCGCCGCCCGGATCGGGCACTACATCGCGGACCAGCAGGCGATCGGACTGCTCAACCTGCGCAGCGCCGCCCGGGCGGTCGCCGGCGGCGGGCCTGGCCCCGAAGGCAACGTCACGAAGCTCGTGCTGTCCGAGCTCAGCCATGAATCAGCCGCGATCCTCGCCGAGCTGTCGGGTCCGGACATCGCGTTCCTGGACGCCGGGAGCGGTCTGGCCGGGCGGATGGTCCTGCTCAACCGTGCCCTGTCGATCGCGGGCGGCACGTCGGAGATCAAGCGCAATCAGATCGGTGAGCGGATCCTCGGGCTCCCCCGCGATCCGCTGATCAAGTAGGCAGCGTCGCTGCTACTCGCCCGTCCACACCGGGTCTCGGCGCTCGACGAACGCCGTCGCGCCCTCCTTCGCGTCGGCGCTGCTGAACACGATCGATTGCCACTCCCGCTCCCGCTCGCGCGCCTGGTCGACGTTGACGTTGGCGAGGCGGACCAGTTCCTTGGTCGCGGCCAGCGCGAGTGGGCCGTTGGCGGCAATCCGCTCGGCGAGGGCGACACCGGCGTCGAGAACCTCGGCCACCGGCACCACCTGGTTGACCAGACCAAGCTGATAGGCGCGCTTCGCGTCGATCGGGTCGCCCGTCAACGCCATCTCCAGCGCGACGGCGAGCGGGATCCGGGTGCCGAGATACATCCCGCCGCCGGCGGCGAACAGGGCCCGCTTGACCTCGGGCAAGCCGAACTTGGCATCCTCGCTCGCCACCACGACATCGGCTCCGAGGAGCAGCTCAAATCCTCCGGCCACGGCAGTCGCGTTCGCGGCGCCGACCACCGGGACGGTCACCTCGCCTTTGATGAACCGCCCGAACACTGCCATGCCCTCGTCCTGGCCGGGCACCGGATCCTTCGGCCCGGCCGCGAAGTCACGCAGGTCCATGCCGGAGCAGAAGGCGCGGTCGCCGGTCCCCGTCAGGACGACCGCGCGGGTCTGCGGGTCGGACTCGGCGGCGCCGAGCGCCAGGCCCAGCGCGGCGACCAACTCCATCGACAGCGCGTTTCGCGCCTCCGGCCGGTTGAGCCGCAGGATGGTCACCGCCGCCCGCTGCTCGCGGACCAGGACCGGTTCGTTGTCGGTCATCACAAATCTCTTTCCGGCGCGTGGATCGGGTGGGCGCCGGTCAGCCTCTCACGCAGGGTCCGGGGTGGCCGGGGCAGCGTCGTCAGACGCTGAGCAGGACCGACGACCCATGGCCGAACAGGCCCTGGTTTGCCGTGATCCCAGCCGTAGCGCCCTCGACCTGCCGCGCGCCCGCCTGGCCGCGAAGCTGCCAGGTGAGCTCGCAAACCTGGGCAAGAGCCTGCGCGGGCACCGCCTCCCCGAAGCAGGCGAGCCCGCCTGACGGGTTGACCGGAATTCGCCCGCCGATCGTCGTCGCGCCGTCGTGCAGCAGCTTCTCCGCCTCGCCGGGCGCACACAACCCGATGTCCTCGTACCAGTCGAGTTCGAGCGCGCTCGACAGGTCGTAGACCTCCGCGAGCGAGAGGTTCTCGGGACCGATGCCGGCCTCCTCGTACGCGGCCGCGGCAATCGCCTGCTTGAACGGCGTGACCGGCTCGCCCGTCGCGACCGCGGAGTCGGTGGAGAAGTTCGGCATCTCGATCACGGTTTGAGGAAACGACGGGGTCACAGTGGACAGGCCGCGGATCCGCACCGGCGTGGCCACTCCTTTGCGCTTCGCCCAGTCCGAGGAGACGAGGACGACAGCAGCGCCGCCGTCGCTGGTCGCGCAGATCTCCAGCAGACGCAACGGGTCGGCCACCATCGCGGACGCGAGCACGTCCTCGACGCTGAAGTCCTTGCGGTATCGAGCGTTCGGGTTCTCCAGGCCGTGCCGGGCGTTCTTCGCCCGGACGAGTGCAAAGTCGGACTCGGTCGCGCCGTACAGGGCCATCCGTCGCCTGGCATAGAGCGCGAAGTACGTCGGATTGGTCGCGCCGAGCAGGCGGAAGCGCAGCCAGTCCGGGTCGTCCGGCCGTTCGCCGGCGTTGGGCGCCAAGAATCCCTTCGGCGTCGTGTCCGCCCCGACCACCAACGCGACGTCGGCCCGTCCGGAGAGGATCTCGGTCCGAGCGGTTTCCAGCGCCGTCGAACCCGATGCGCACGCGGCATAGGACGACGCCACTCTCGCACCGGTCCAGCCGAGCGCCTGCGCGAACGTCGCCCCGCTCACGTATCCGGGGTAGCCGTTGCGCATCGTGTCCGCGCCGGAGACGAACTGCACCTCCCGCCAGCTCACGCCGGCATCGGCGAGCGCGGCCCGCGCGGCCACCACGCCGTACTCGACGAAGTTGCGTCCCCACTTGCCCCAGGGGTGCATGCCTACCCCGGCGACGACGACGTCGCTCACCGCACCTCCTCGACCGGCCGCCACTTGTAGACGAGGTAGTCGTGGTCGGCATCGCAGTACAGCGGCTCCACCACCAGCTCGACCGCCTGACCGACATGGAGATCGGCGACGCCGAACCCCGTGGCGACCTGTCCGAGGATCACCATGCGCTCGGCGTCGAGCTCGACCGCCGCGATCGCGAACGGCTGGTAGTCCTCGACCGGCGAGATGTAGGGCGGCGGAGGCTCGTACTGCGCATCGGTGAACGACCACACCCGACCGGTGCGCGAGAGCTCGACCGGCTCGAAGGACTCGCTGTCGCAGTCCGGGTTCCGGCAGTAGAACGACGCCTTCGGGAAGAAGACCGTCGCGCAGGAGGCGCAGCGGTTACCGAGGAGATGAGGATCGTCACCCGTCGTGAACCACCCCTCGATCGCGGGCAGCCCTCTCGGCTCTGACGCCGGATCTGACACCCCGTCAGACTAGCGCCGGCTGTCGGCCGACCCTGTGCTCACCCGTACCGGCGGGTTCACTGCCGTCTCGGTGGGTGAGGATGACCGTGCCAGTTCGGGTCGCTGCGCGGGTTCCGGTCGATGCGGTAGGGGCCGTGCGTCGTTTTGATGATCCGGTGACCGTCGACGTGGACCCGGTCGTGATGTCGGGCGCACAGTAGCGCGCCGTTGTCGACGTTGGACTCGCCGCCGTGCGCCCAGTGGATGCAGTGGTGGGCTTCACACCAGGATGCGGGAGCGTCGCAGGAATCCCAGATGCATCCGCGATCGCGCGCGACGATGGCCCTGGTCTGCGCGGCGTTAAACGTGCGAGCCGATCGTCCCGCGTCCAGGACGCCACCGTCGGGGCCAAACACGACCCGCGACACCGACGCGTCACACGCGTACCGTCGCGCCCATTCCGCGCTGGTCGTCGCGCCGAACCCGTAGTCGGCGCCGGGCGCCCCGGACTCTCCGATGATCGATCCCAAGGTGACCACGACGCTGACATGCGGTTTGACCCCACCGGTGTCCGGAAGATCCCCAGACCGCATCGCCAGCTCCGCCATCGTCACCAGCGCGTCCGCGCGGCGCTGCGCCGGCGAGCGGTCGTCCCCGGCGATCGGCTTGGACAAGGCATGCAGAGCGGTCTGTACAGTCTCCATGCCGGCCGGATGCAGGGTGAAGTTCCCGACCCCCATCCCGCCGATCGTCACCGACGAGAACAGCGCCCGCGCCTGGTAGTCATCCCGCTCGTCGCGGGCGGTCCGGTCTCGCGCGTAGGAGTGCACCACGTGCGCGGTGACCCTCCGCAGCTCGACCGGGTTTTTCCAGCCGGCCGCGTCGACCAGATGGCCCTCAACATCGGCCATCACCTCGTCCGGGATCAGCCCGCGCAGACCCGCGATCACCAGCGCGTGGTCCAGACTGATCTCGCCAGCCTCCAACGCGGCCCGGGTCAACGGCAAACAACGAAGATCGCGCGCCAGATGCACATCCCGCGATGCCCGCGACGGCGACATTCGCAGCGTGGCGCGCGCCCAAGCTTGGGTAGAGCCATACTCCGCAGTCGAGGCGCCCGTGCTGTCATACGCCGCCAGCATTGTGAGGTAGGCGCCGTCCAGCCGATTCGCCGCCCGGCGTTGCTCGCAGATCTCCGCACCCAACGCCGGTCCGGGTAGATCAAACGGATCGAGCGCCAGCATCTCGTCCAGCACCGACCCGAGATTGCCCATACCCAGAATCTAGGACTCGCCTACGACACAAAACAGGTCCACGAAATCGTGGTGGACAAACAATTCAGTTCGACAACTGTTCGACAAGCGCGCTTTCGCGCGATCGTCCCGGGTCAGCCCTTGAGCGCAGTGAAGATGAAAGCGCGTCGACCACTCAGGGTGGGCCCGACGCTGTTCGCCTCGTCCAGCAGCTGCGCTGCCCCTTCGTCTCCCAATTCGGTGCGGAGGAGATCTTCGTTCGCTGTCCACAACTCATACATTCGCCCAAGGTGCTCGGCGAAGTGCGGGATCTCCTCCTTGCGGTCGACCGTGAGGCCGCCGGCCTCGACGAGCACCTGCCAGTCCGGCACCGCGAACGGCCCCTCGTCGTCACTCTCATCGCAGGTGAAGACGAAGCGCCCACCGGGCTCCAGCACTCGGGCGACCTCGCCAACAGCCGCGACTCGATCAGAGGCGAAGAAGATCGCATCCGCGCACATCGCCGCTGACAGGCTCGACGACGGGAGTCCGGTTGCTTCGAGGTCGCCGACCCGGAACGAGGCCCGGCCCGGCGGCACGAAGCTCGACGCCCTCCGCTGCGCTTCGGCGACCCCGGCCGGCGACCAATCGACACCGATCAGCTGCGCACCGGTCGCCCGGGCGACCCACAGACCCGGACCGCCACGGCCGCAGGCGAGATCGGCGAAGGTGCTCCCCGGCCCGATCTTCAGTTCCGAGACGTAGCGGCCGAGCGTCCACCACGTGCTCATCCCCCAAGCTTCGATCTCCTCGGGGTAGTCGCGTCCGTAGGCCTCCTTCGCGAGTCGCCAGGGCAGATCGTGCTTGGCGATTCCCCCGTGCGCACGATCGAACGACGCCGGATCGAGGTCCGGCGGTCGTTCAACCCGCGCACCGCGAAGGTCAACCACGGCCGGATCCTCGCACCTCCTCGCCCACCGAGCCAAGTCGGAGGAGACCACGCCGGAGGCGGTTGCGCGGCCCGGCCATTCACTCGGAGCCTGTGCAATTATTCGCCCCATGACACGGGGTGGACTGCCTGCGCTGCTGGCGGTGGCCGTTTCGTTGGTGATCGGGATGCCGTCCGCGGTCGCGGCGAGCGACGCATTCACGGCGACCGCGGCACCATCGATGAGCACCGATGGCAGCGGTTTGCAGCTCAACGCCGTGAGCTGCTCCTCGGCGGGGAACTGCGTCGCCGTCGGCGCCGATACGGGCGAGGGTGCGATCGACGTGGAGTCCGACGGCACGTGGACGTCCGTGCCGTTGACCGCGCGGACGGGTGCGACCTCGAGCAACCTCGTGGCGGTGTCCTGTCCGGCCGCCGGAGCTTGCGTTGCGGTTGGTACGTCGGGCAGTCAGGGCGTGATCGTTGTTCAAGACGGTGACACCTGGAACGGAGTCCTGGCGACGGGCAGCACGGGGCTGTTCGGGTCGTACCAGGGCTCGCTGGTGTCGGTGTCCTGCCCGGCGGTGGGGTCGTGCGCCGCCGTCGGACAAGCGATCGTCAACAACACCCACACCGGCTTGCTGGACACGGACGGCCTGGTCGCGGACCTCATGCCCTCCGGCAACACAAGCACGTGGTCCGCGCAGAAGGCCCCGGAGAACTACAGCGACGCGCCGGAAAGCGCCTCGCTGGCCGGCGTCTCGTGCTCAGCTCCGGGCGAGTGCCGCGCCGTCGGCTACGCAGACGACGACTCGACGAACCACAACCAGTACGCCCTCATCGACGACGAGAAGAACTACGTCTGGGCCCACGGTGGTGCGGCCGCGCCGGCCGACACGGGCGGCGGTTCAGCCGCGCTGCAGTCGATCTCCTGCGTCGGAGCCACGTTCGTCTGCATGGCGGGCGGCTACTACCCCGAGCAGAACCACGGATCGATGCCCATGATCCAAACCATCGACGCGAGCGATCACGCGGAGGTCACTGCCGGACTGGTCCCGATCGAGGACACCTCGGCCGAACTGCTTGCGACGTCGTGCGCCACCGACGGAACCTGCGAGTCGGTCGGCGAAGCCTCTGACAGCCCAGGCGATCCCACGTACGGCTACGGCTGGGACGGCTACATCGTCAGCCACACCTACGGCGCACCGGCCGGTCAGAGCGCAGGTGTGGTCGCGTCGAACACCAGGAGCCCCGGCGACGCCAACACGGTCCAGCACAACGAAACACTGACCGCAGCGTCATGCGTGGTTGGCGGGGTCTGCATCGCCATCGGCCGGTATCTCGACACGAGCAACCACGAGGCGGGCGTCATCGACACGCGAACCTACGACGGCGACGGCAACATCGTCAGCGAAACCGACGTCCGTGCTCCGGAGCCCAGTGACGATCCCACCACCGACGATCAAGCTCCGCTGGGCGGTGTGAGCTGCACCGATTCGGCGCACTGCGTGGCTGTCGGCAGCTACCTGACCGACACTTCCCACCCGCACGGCGTGATCGAGACGCTTGGCGGGGCAAGCACACCCCCGCCCACCGTGACCCACCTGACCCCCGTCCACGGGCACACCGCGGGTGGCACGAAGGTCACCGTCACGGGCCTCCATCTGGCCAATGTCACCGCGGTCACCTTCGGCGGCAAAGCAGGCACCGGATTGCACGTGATCAGCGCAAGCCGGCTCACGGTCAGGGCGCCGGCGCACGCGGCAGGGGTCGTCAACGTGCGAGTGACGGCCGGCGGTGGCGCCAGCAGTGCCGTCACGCCCGCCGACCACTACACCTATGTCGCCGCGCCGGTGGTCTCAGCGCTCAGCCCGGCAAAAGGCACTCGGCACGGTGGAACGAGGGTGACCATCACCGGCCACAACCTCTCCGGCGCCACGAAGGTGAAGTTCGGCTCCGCCGCCGGAGCTCAGCTCAAGATTCGCTCGGCAAGCACCATCGTCGTGACCGCGCCGTCGCACGCAGCGGGCCAGGTCGACGTACGCGTCGTCACCGACGGTGGCACCAGCGCGACGAGCAAGAACGACACCTTCCGCTTCACCTGATGATCGGTTCGACCTCGGCCCCACATATCCTCGGGGTCGCGCCTGGATAACCGCCGGACCGACCCCGAAGCCATCAGCGGCGAGGGAGCAATCATGAGCAACCCCGTGTCGAGGCTGATCGTTGGCCGACGCACCAAGTTCCTCGTCCTTCTGTTCTGGGTGGTCGCGGTCCTCGCCGTCGGCTCGTTCGCGGGCAAGCTCAGCGGCGCCGAACACAACGACGCCAAGTCGTGGCTGCCGGGAAGCGTCGAGTCAACCCGAATGCTCGACAGGTTGAGTGCGTTCCAGTCGCCCAACACGCTGCGGGCAGTCGTGGTCTACGAGCGCGTATCCGGACTGACCGCACAGGACAAAGCGAAGATCGCCGCCGACGCGAAGAAGTTCGCGACGATCGGACCGCTCGACGGCCAGGTTCTCGGACCGGTCTTCTCCAGCGACGGGCAGGCGGCCGAGGTCGACGTCCCCTACAACCTCGGGAAGAACGGCTGGAGCAGGGCCGCCGACGTGGTCGGCAAGATGCGCGCCATCGCGGCCGACGGAGCCCCCGGCCTCGTCACCCACGTCACCGGACCGGCCGGCGTCGCGGCGGACTCGTCGAACGCGTTCAAAGGCATTGACGGCACGCTCCTGTTCGCCGCCATGGCCGTCGTCGTCATCATCCTGCTGATCACCTATCGCAGCCCGTTCCTGTGGTTTCTGCCGGTCGCATCGGCCGCCGTCGCGCTCGGCGTGGCGCAAGGCGTCATTTACCTGCTCGCCGCTCACGCCGGCCTGACTGTCAACGCGCAGAGCGCCGGGATCCTCACCGTCCTCGTCTTCGGCGCCGGCACCGACTACGCGCTGCTCCTGGTCGCGCGCTATCGCGAGGAGCTACGCCGGCACGCCGATCGCCACGAGGCGATGGCGGTGGCACTTCATCGGGCCGGGCCGGCGATCATCGCCAGCGGCAGCACCGTGATCCTCGGAATGCTTTGCCTGATGTTCGCCGAGACCAACTCGACCCGGGGCCTTGGTCCGGTGGCCGCGATCGGGATCGTCGTGGGACTCGCGTCCATGCTCACCCTGCTGCCCGCCCTTCTCGTCATCTGCGGTCGTTGGGTGTTCTGGCCGAACCGTCCGGCTCTGGACTCGGTCGAACCGACCACGTCCGGAGTATGGGCTCGGGTCGGTCAGCGCATCGCTCACCACCCCAGGCGGGTGTGGGTCGTGACCGCATTGATCCTGGCCGGATGTGCGGTTGGCCTCACCTCGCTGCAGGCGAGCGGACTGACCGACGCGGGGTCGTTCCGAGGCCACCCCGACTCGATCCGTGGCGAGCAGTTGCTCGCCCAGCACTTCCCGGCCGGTGCGGGTACGCCGGTTCAGATCATCGCACCGGCCGCCGTCGCCGAGCAGGCGAAGGAGGCACTCGCTTCGACCACGAACATCGTCGGGGTGGTCGGCCCGATCGTGCGCAACGGCCACGCCCTCATCCAGGGCACACTGACGGTCGCGCCGGACAGCCAAGCGGCCTACGACACGATCGACCGAGCGCGGGCGGCGGTCCACGCCGCCGCACCCGGCGCGCTGGTCGGTGGTGGCAGTGCGATCAACCTCGACGTCATCCGCGCCGCCCGCCATGACCGGAACCTGATCATTCCGATCATCCTGCTGGTGGTGCTGATCGTCCTGAGCCTGCTGCTGCGGGCGATCGTTGCGCCGCTGATGCTGATCGCGACCGTCGTCCTGTCATTCGCCGCGGCGCTCGGGCTGTCCGGGGTGTTCTTCACCCACGTGTTCCACTTCGAAGGTGCGGACACGGCGTTCCCGCTTTTTGTGTTCGTGTTCCTCGTGGCCCTCGGGATCGACTACAACATCTTCCTGATGACCCGCGTCCGCGAGGAGACCACACGCTTCGGCCCACACGTCGGGGCGCTCACCGGGCTGGCCGCCACGGGTGGGGTGATCACATCAGCTGGGCTCGTCCTCGCCGGCACGTTCGCGGTACTCGGAACCCTGCCGATCATCGGATTCGCCGAGATCGGGTTCGCGGTGGCGGTCGGAGTCCTGCTCGACACCATCGTCGTCCGCTCGGTTCTCGTCACGGCCCTGAACCTCGACATCGGCCGGCACAACTGGTGGCCGAGCGGACTTGCCGACAAGCGGGACGTCGCCGAGGCGACCGACCCGCCGCTCGCGGTCGAGGCCGGCTAAACCACCGACGACAGCGGCGTACGACGCAGATGTGACCTGACCGGACCGGACCGGACCGGACCGGTCCTGGCAAATCTGACGGGTCGTCAGAATAGACTCGCCCCATGGCGCCAATCGTCCCTGTCGGCAGCGTCGCGTTCGGCATCCAACTGCCGGTCCAGGCACAGAGCAACTACTTCGTCGAGGATTGGGAACGCACCGCCGGTCCCGCCGAGATCGCGGCCGCGGCGAAGGCGGCCGACGCAAACGGCTTCTTCTACGTCGGCGTGTGCGACCACGTCGCCATCCCCGCCGATCTCGTCCCCTCGATGGGCGCCACCTGGTACGACACGGTCGCGACATTGGGCTGGCTCGCCGGCCAGACGGCGACGACCCGGCTGCTGTCCTCGGTGTTCAACGTCACCTACCGGCATCCGCTGGTCACCGCGAACGCGTTCGCCTCCCTCGACCGGCTCTCCGGCGGGCGGGCGATCCTGGGCGTCGGCGCCGGACACGTACGCGGTGAGTTCGACGCGCTCGGCGCCAACTTCGCCACCCGCGGGCGAGACACCGACGAGGCGTTGCGGGTGATCGACACCGTGCTGCGGCACGGCGCCATCGACGACGTGTCGGTCGAGCCGGTGTCGGTCCAAGATCCCCGACCACCGATCTGGGTCGGAGGCAGCGCCCCCGCTGCAGTACGACGCGCCGCCACCCTGGCCGACGGTTGGCTCCCGCAGGGCACGCCGCTCGCGCAGATGCCTGACCTGGTTGACCTGTTTCGCCGCGCGCGTGGCGACGACTCCGGGGATATCGGCGCGATCGCGCCCTGGACCTACGTCGGCGATCCCCGGTGGGACCTCGACCGGGACGCCGTCACAGGCACGCCGGAACGGATCGCCGAGGACCTTCGCGGGTGGGCGGCGGCCGGGGTGAACCACCTTCAGGTACGGTTCCCGAGCCGCTCGATCGACGAGCTGTGTGATCAGATCAGCGCATTCGGCACCCACGTCGGCCCCCTGCTGGCTGGGTGAGCATCACTACCTGAAGCCGCTGCCGGAAGGGCCTGGCATGGACGAGGAGTTCACCCGCGCGGCAGTCAGGGAACGGCTGCGGTCCTTCGACCGGCACACGCACGACCTCGGCACCAACAAGGCGGCCGCAGTTGCGCTCGTCGTGGTCGAGGACGACGCCGGACCGGGGATCGTCGTGACCAAGCGACCGAACACCATGCGGGCCCATCCGGGGCAATGGGCGCTGCCGGGCGGGCGGGTCGACGACGGCGAGGCACCGGAACAAACGGCGCGGCGCGAGGTGCAGGAGGAGATCGGTCTCGACGTCAGCGCGGACGCCGTACTCGGCCTGCTCGACGACTACTCCACCCACTCGGGGTACCGGATCACCCCCGTGGTGATGTGGGCCGGGCCGGTCGCCGATCGGATCGTGGCCAACCCGGCCGAGGTCGCGAGCGTGCACATCGCACATCGGGCGACCTTCGACGTCGAACCGAGGTTCGCCTCGATCCCCGAGTCACCCCGACCGATCATTCGGGTGCCGATGCTCGGCGCCTGGATTCATGCCCCGACGGCGGCGGTCATCCACCAGTTCCGGGAGGTTGGGGTGCACGGGCGCCCGACCCGGGTCGAGGAGTTCGAGGAGCCGGTCTTCGCCTGGCGTTAGGCGCCACTCGCCAGAAGGCGCGGTCAGGCAGCCGTGGACAACTGCTGCTCGCGCAGCCCGGCGATCCGGTGCAGCTCCGCATCGACGCCGGGCAGGGAGCGCACGCTCGCGAACTCCTGGGCCGACATGACGAGCGCCTCGACCGGCTCGAGTGCGGTGACCGACGCGGTTCGGCGACCGTCTCCCAACAGGGCCATCTCGCCGACCACATCGCCGGCACCGACGGTCGCGATGAACTCATCCCCTCGGCTGACCGCGGCGCTGCCCTTGGTGATGATGAACGCCTGGCGACCGAGGTGGTCCTCCTGGCAGAGGACGTCGCCGTCAGCGAAGGAGACCGGGGTCACGAGCGAGTCAGCGAGGGCGAGGGCACGCCGCGACAGGCCGGAGAAGACCGGAACGTTGCGAAGCTCAACAGCAGCCTGTCGAGTCATCTTCATCAGATCCTTCGATGTGTGGGGGTGCGGGATGCACCGCTAGCCATAGCAAGCATCGACCCACTTTCATTCCAACGTGTAGCGAAATGCGGTGTGACCTCGGTCATAGCCGCGCCGCCCACGCTCGCCGCCGATGTGATTGTGAACTAATTCACATTCAGTTCATGGCCGCGGGGACCGATACCGTGCCGGGCGCTCACCCCGCGCGGCTACCAGATCTCCTCGACGTAGGTGTCGGTGCCGACGACCGTCCGGAGGAACGGCGCGGCGAGCGCGGTGTCCGCGATCCCATCGGCGGCGAGCGCGTCGGTGTAGGCCCGCAGGCGCGGCAGCACTTCCCGCACGTCCCCGCCCACGAACAGCAGCTGGCAGAGTCGGTTCTGCGCGCCCCCGGGCGAGCCGAGCGACATCGGGGCGCCGTCGCGGGAGTTGCGGAACTCCGGACGTGGCGTCCACGACGAGGCGATCTCGATCGAGGAGCCGTCCAGGACACCGGCGAGCGGACCGTCGCCGAGCAACCGGTCGTGAAGGCCCTGCGCGTCCAGACCACCGAGACCGTCCAGCCAGACGGCGACGATCGCCTCGTAATGGTGGTCGAGCGCGAGCTCGATCGGCACCGGGTCGGAGTCGCGGTACGCCGCGCCGATGTGGTCGAAGGTCGCCGTGTGGACGTGCGAGCGCTCGAGGAACCCCCGCCCGCTGGCGTACAGCTGCTGCACCTGCGGCAACGCCCAGTCGTCCCAGTCCTTGTGATGACCGGCCTCGACCCAGTAGATGGCCACGTAGGACCCCGCGTCGATCGGGTCGGCGACCGCGGCCGTTCCCCAGCGCAGATCCTTCATCTCGCGGGTGGCGACCCAGCGTGATCCGGCGATCTGCCAGGGACCTTCCATACAGCCGGCGTAGAAGTGGTCGCGCTCGTACCACCGGTTGTAGGCGCGCTCGAATCCCCGATGCGGGTCGACGAGCGTGAGCAACATCGACCCGACCTTCACCGGGTAGTCGTCCACCCCGGCGGCGGTCAGCGGATAGTTCTCCGGTGGATAGCTCACGACTGGCTCCATTCCCTCGGCCCCGGACTTCTCATCCCGACTCCTTCAACGCAGAAGTGACCGTCTCGACCACGTCGGGGCGCACGACCTTGCCGCTCGCGTTGCGCGGGAGGGGGTCGGACTGGACGAACCACCGGGTGGGCACCTTGTAGTAGGCCAGCCGCTCCTTGACGTAAGCCGTGAGCGAGTCCGGGTCGATCGTCGCACCCTCGGACGGTACGACGACAGCCCCGACGAGCTGACCGAACTCCTCGTCCGGGATGCCGATGACGGCCACCTCCTCGACGTCCGGATGACCCTCCAGACAGTTTTCGATCTCCATCGGGTACACGTTCTCCGCGCCGCGAAGGATCAGGTCGGTACGCCGGGTCGAGAGGTAGAGCTGGCCGTCCGCGCGGATCTCGCCGAGGTCGCCGGTGTGCAACCAGCGGTCGTCGTCGATCACCGCCCTGGTGGCCTCGTCGTTGCCCCAATACCCGAGCATCACCATCGGGCCGCGGATCCAGATCTCGTCCGCCGGGCCGATCTTGACCTCGACCGTTGCGGCCGGTCGCCCGACGGTGTCCGGGTTCACGGCGAGATCAGCCGGGCCGGCGGATGTGGCGAGCCCGCTGGACTCGGTCAGCCCGTAGCCGAGACCCCAGCCCACCTGCTCACCGAGCTTGTCCTTGATCTCGCTCTGAAGTGCCGGCGACCAGGCCGCGCCGCCACCACCGATGTGGAACAGCGAACTGGTGTCGTACTCACCGATGGTCGGCTCGTGCAGGACGCGCCAGAGCATCGTCGGCACGGTCGTCCATGAGGTGCAGCGCTCCCGCTGGATGAGGTCAAGGGTCTTCTTCGGGTCGAATCGGCCGGTCTGCCACACGATCGTGCCGCCCGTGTTGATGCACGCCACGACCCCGCTGTGCAGGCCGGAGACGTGAAAGAGCGGTGTGCTGGTGAGGGTCCGGCTCGCCGGCATCTCGAACCCCGGTGGCAACCGGCTTGCGATGAGGGCCTCCTGCGCCTGCACGAGGCAGAGGAGATTGCGGTGTGAGTGGGTCGCACCCTTGGCCCGCCCGGTCGTGCCCGAGGTGTAGAGGATGACGGCGGGGTCGT